>Ga0187864_10002621_pt1 | contig 15450 bp, 3 predicted proteins | sample June2016WEW_11_4_FD_132985 | JGI IMG/M metagenome (GOLD analysis project Ga0187864, IMG submission 132985) | Peatland microbial communities from SPRUCE experiment site at the Marcell Experimental Forest, Minnesota, USA - June2016WEW_11_40 | ecosystem: Environmental > Terrestrial > Soil >... | reverse complement strand
GAGCAGCGCCAGCGGCTTCCTGATGCTGGTGGCGGACAAGATTGACATCAATGGGAACTCGACCTTCGGCATCACCGGGGACCCTTTCGACAACATTACGGTCAGCGTTTCACCTTCGACAAGTTTGCTGTACGCAGGGCAAACGCAGCAGTTTACCGCGACCACGAACAGCGCCGACACGGCGGTAACGTGGACGATCAGTCCGTCGGGCGTGGGGACGGTCAGCGCGTCCGGCCTATACACCGCACCGGCCACGATCTCCGCGCAGCAGATGGTGACGGTGACGGCAACCAGCCATGTGGATACAAGCAAGTCGGCCTCGGCGACCGTCACACTGGAACCGCCGGTTACAGTGAGCGTAAGCCCGGCGACGGCTACGCTCTACGGCGGGCAGACCGCGCAGTTGACGGCGACGGTGACGAATACCAGCAACATGGCTGTGGCATGGACGATCAGCCCGGCGGGCGTGGGGACGGTCAGTGCGGCGGGACTGTACACCGCCCCGGCCACGATCTCCGCACAGCAGACGGTGAAGGTGACGGCGACCAGCCAGGAGGATGCGAGCAAGTCGGCATCGGCGACCGTAACGCTGATGCCGAAGACAAATCCGACCATCACCTGGGCGCCGCCGGCGGCTATCTCCTACGGCACGGCACTGAGTGCGACGCAACTCGACGCAACGGCAAGCGTGCAGGGCACCTTTGCATACACGCCAACCTCCGGCGTGGTATTGACGGCCGGATCGCAGACACTTTCGGCGACTTTTACGCCCACGGTCACGGCCGAATATAACACGGTCACGGCCTCAGTTCGATTAACGGTGAACCAGGCGGCGCAGACCATCAACTTCACGCCTCCGGCCTCGCCGGTGACATACGGAGTTGCGCCCATCGCGCTGACGGCAACGGCCAGCTCCGGACTGCCGGTGACTTTTAGCGTCCTCTCCGGACCGGGAACGATCTCGAACAGTACACTGACCATCACCGGTGCAGGCACGGTGGTGGTGGCCGCCAACCAGGCGGGCAACACCAACTACGCCGCCGCCGTGCAGGTCACGCAGAGCGTCACGGTCAACTCAGCGCAATGCGGATCGAGCGGGTACACCTATCGGCGCGTTCTGACAATCGACCACACTCGGGTGCCAAACACGGACCAGACGGACTATCCCATGCTGGTCTCAGGCGTGTATCCGTTCCTGGCGACAGTTGCCAATGGCGGCAAGGTGCAAAACGCCAACGGATACGACATCGTCTTCACCTCCGATGCCGCGGGCCAGAGCCCTCTGGACTTCGAGATCGACAGCTACAACGGCGCCAATGGAACAGCTGCGTTCTGGGTGCGCATTCCTTCGCTCTCGCACACGGTGGATACCACAATCTACATGTGGTACGGGAATTCCAATATCTCCTCAACCCAGGAAAATATAGCCGGAGTTTGGAGAAACAACTATCTCTCGGTCTATCACCTTGGCAATGGAACCAGCATTGGAACGGCTGATTCTGGTAGTGCAGGCTATACCCTGGCCCAATCCGGATATGTTTCGCCAGTAACAGGAGTGATCGGCGGCGGAGCGGCATTCAACGGCGACCCCGGCAGTTATCTCTATCACGATTCGGTGACAGCCTATCCTTCCGGCTCAACCGGGCAGGAAACCCTGGAGGCGTGGGCGCAGTTTCCGGCAAATAGCGGCGGAGTTGGGTTTGGATATGGGGCCAATTCATGGAATGGCTCCCGGATCGCGCTTGATTCGCTCCCGTCCGGCTCTGTGATCGAATTTGAGAACATCGGCATGAGCGACCCTGCGCTGATCAACAACAACTGGCATCATCTGGCTGGCACATACGCCGGCGGGGAAGTTACTGCAACAACCACCCAACTCTATCTGGATGGGATCCCGTTGACGGGCAACGATAATAACGCGGGCAATGTGAACATCGCCACGAATGAGTTGAAACTTGGCGGAATTCCCACCGTGACCTTCTGCTGCGGCTCGACCGGCTCATTGGACGAAGTCAGGATTTCTTCCGTGGTCCGTTCCGCGGACTGGATTGCCACGGAATTTAACAACGAGAGTTCGCCGTCAACTTTCTATCAGCTATCGGACGAAAATGAAGTTTCCATCACGCCAACCAACGTCATTCTTTACAACTCGCAAACCCAGCAGTTCAGCGCGAATAGTTGTTCCGGCTCTATAACCTGGTCGCTCACTCCGGCTGGAGTCGGCACACTCACCACAAGCGGCTTTTATACCGCCCCTGCCAGCATCGCCACGCAACAGACCGTGACCGTCACGGCGGCAGACCCGGCGAATCCGGCTGGTCCAGCCTCGGCGACAATCACACTGGATCCTTCGGTAGCGGTTAGCGTAACTCCGGCCAGCGTCACGCTCTACAGCGGGCAATCGCAGCAGTTCAGCGCAACGGTCCTCTATACCGGCAATACGACCGTGAATTGGACGATCAGTCCGTCGGATGCGGGAAGCATCAGCGCGACGGGCCTGTTCACTGCGACTTCTAGCCTTGCCACGGGGCAGACGGTGACCGTTACGGCGACCAGCCAGGCAGACCCGACAAAGTCCGCCACAGCGACGGTTACTCTTTCTCCACTGCCATGCCCAAGTACCGGGTATCGCTACGAACGCTGGATCCAGATCAATCATGCGATGGTCCCCAACACCGACCAGGCCAACTTCCCAATCCTGATCTCGGGCACATATCCCTTCCTTGCGACGGTTGCGAATGGCGGGCAGGTAGAAAACGCGAATGGCTATGACATCATGTTCAGCTCGGATGCGGCCGGCCATAACAAGCTGGATTACGAGATCGACAGCTACAACGGAACTACCGGAGCGGTCGCGTACTGGGTGCGTATGCCGCTTGTTTCGCATACGAACGATACGTCCTTGTATATGTGGTACGGCAATCCCAACATCGCCACCAGTCAGGAGAACCGGACCGGAGTCTGGTCGAATGGCTACGCGGGTGTCTGGCACTTTGGTACTCCAAGCCTGTCGTTGGCTGCCGATTCGACGGTCAACGGCAACAACGGGACCAACAACCAGGTATTGCCAGGAGCAGGAATCTTCGGCTCAGCGGGAACATTCGATGGGACGGGAAATACCTTCCTGGATATTCCATCGAGCACAATCTATAAGCCTGCAAGCACGCTTACGCTGGAAGCGTGGGTGAACCCGTGGAGTGGGTATACTTTCGACTATCCCGACATCTTCTCTCTGGATTACAGCGGAAATGGTAGCGGGCCCCAGGTCTATGGACTGGAGGAATGGTATGTCTTCGGAGTTCCCCTGTTTACGGCAGACATCGATGGGACACGTGAGACGGCTTTGGGCGGTCCCAGACTCCCGGTCAGTCAGTGGTCCCACATGGTCGGGACCTACGACGGCCAGCAGTTGACCATCTACGAAAACGGCGTGGCCGTCAGCACGGCGCCGGCGCCGGGTGCGATTAGTTATGGGAACAGTAAAGATCTTGATATTGGCACGTTCTCTCCCTATGCGGGCCCGTCCGGATGGGCGTATGCCGGACTGATAGATGAAGCGCGCATCTCAACCGTGGCTCGATCTGCCGACTGGATCTCCGCGGAGTACAACAATCAAAGCTCGCCTTCAACGTTCTATACGGTCTATCCGGTAATTCCCAGCGGAGTAAACCTTCAACCCAATGCGATTAGCCTTTATGCGTTGCAGAGCCAGCAGTTCGAGGTAGTAAGTTCGTGCGGCGCCGCCGACGCCATCTGGTCCATGCCTGCGGGTGCGCCGGGCACACTCACCGCAAGCGGGGTCTACACTGCGCCTGAAAGCCTCAGCTCGCAGGCGACTGTGACAATCACTGCAACCACTCTAGGAGAGTCGTCAACTGCCCTCACTGCAACAGTCACACTGATGCCTCCCATGTCGGTCAGCGTAAGCCCGGCGACGGCGACACTTGACGACGGCCAGACAGCGCAGCTGACCGCAAATGTGGCAAACACCAGCCACACGGCTGTGACCTGGACGATCGGCCCGGGGGGCGCGGGAAGCATCAGCGCGACCGGTCTGTATTCCGCGCCCGGGAACATCAACACGCCGCAGACGGTGACCATCATTGCAACAAGCCAGTGGGACCCGAGCAAGTTTGCTTCGTCGACGATTACGCTCACCCCTTCGGCGGTCATTCCAATCACTCCACCAACGCAATGCGGAGCGAGCGGGTATAGCTCCCAAAGCACAATTGTCATCGATCACACGAAAGTCCAAAACACGGACCAGACCGACTTCCCATTCCTGTTCAACACGACCGACCCAAGCCTCGCCACAATAACCAACAACGGCCAGGTCACAAGTTCCAGCGGCTACGACATTATCTTCAGTACCGATCCCAACGGCCTGACCAAGCTGGACCACGAACTGGAGGGGTACAACCCGCTCACCGGCCAGGTGACCGCGTGGGTGCGCATTCCAACCCTCTCGCACACCACGGACACTGTTCTCTATGTGTTTTACGGAAACCCGAATATTACAACTTCCCAGCAGAATCCGGCCGGAGTCTGGGGCACAAACTATCAGGCCGTCTACCATCTATCGAACGTCGGGACAGGTGTCGCCGCCGACTCCAGCACCTATGGCAACACCGCGACGCTCACGTCGGTCTTGCCCGCTCTCGGCGGAATCGACGGAACCGCCAGCTTCAACGGCGTCTCCAGCTATGTACAAGCTCCTACTACTGTCTTCCCGTCCATGCCAACCGGAGCCTACGATGATATAGGCATATATTCACCTACGGCCCCTTTATCTACACCCTTCGCTGCATCTTTCGGAGTCTGGTTCAACACAGCATCCGCTGGGGTAATCCTAGGTCAGGCCGGCCAGTATTGCGCAGACTTCTTGATGGGCACTTGTATTATCTACCAGCCGACTGAACCCGGTGTCTATGATCCGTATTCATGGGCTTCCATGCTGTATATAGACACCAATGGGAGCCTGAATAATGGGGGAGAAATTGTCACATCGACTGCGTATAACGACAGCAAATGGCACTTCGCAGTCGTTACAGATGCCCACGATGGAACGGAAACCCTATATGTAGATGGAAAGGACGTTGGATCCCAGCAGCAAGTCTTCCGAGGCGGTTGGAGCCCATATTACGAGTACTATCTTGGAACCGGATATACACTTCTTACACCGACGGGAAACTGGAACTGGCTCTATTTCAATGGGAACATCGATGAAGTCAGCATAACCAACAATGTTCAGACGGCTGATTGGATTGCCACGGAGTACAACGACCAGAGCTCTCCCTCCACATTCTATAAGTTCAGTCCGCAGGGCACGGTTCTAGTTGTTCCCTCTCCGGTAAGCCTCTACGCATCGCAGAGCCAGCAGTTTGCAGTCGCAGGCACATGCAGCTCCGGCGTGAACTGGACAATGCCGTCGGGTGCGCCGGGCACGCTCACGTCGGCCGGTCTCTACACCGCTCCCACAAGCTTCACGACACAACAGACCGTCACGATTACCGCGTCCAGTCAGGCGAACGGAACCGTGATCGGCTTGGCTGCCGTGACATTGCTGCCTCCGCCTCCGCCAATCGCGCTTGCGGCGGCAACTCAGCCTCCCTATGTGATCGGGAGCGCGCAAACGTTTGTAGCGTCGCTCAAGGATCAAACCGGCACGCCGGAGCCCGGCGTGACTGTTAGCTTCGCGGTCAATGGTGCAAACAGCAGCTTTGGCAGCGCAACGTCCGACGTCAATGGAAACGCCTCATATACCTACACTGGGGCGAATATTGGAAACGACACTATTCAGGCGACCGCGGTAGTGAACGGCATGCGTCTTACATCAAACAGCATTCCGGCTGCCTGGACCGTTCCTGGCGAATCGAACTCAGCAGCAAGCATTATGCTGGAGGGAGAACCCGCGCTCGGCCTTGGAGGGTTGATCGGAGCGTTCACCGACAGCAATGGCGCCGTCATCGAACCCATAGCCATCGGAGCTTCTGCTAGAAGCTATGTAGTTCCAGCCGGTGCGACCCAGCTACAATTGGGTATTAATGTCTCCTATTTCGCGGAGAATGGCGGCCCAGGTTTTGTTGTCGCGGTCAATGGAAACCCGGTACCGGTTCCGGCCACAACCATGCCATGGACGTTTGTAACTGGAGGGCTGAACAACAACTACCAATACGGCATCGGTACTGCACTCCAGCAGGCCATTCCTCCGATCGTTAATGGAACCAATCCGGTCGTAGTGAATGGTCTGACGCAGGGCCAGAGCGTGGGCGTTATCTATAAGAGCGGAACTGTCTCGACTGCCTTTGCAACCAAGCCGCCCGTTAATGCCGATGGCGATCAGACGAGTATTACAGGAGGCACGCTGGTCCAGGGAGCCTACTATCCTACGCTGTACACGAATTCCTCAGCTTATCCTGTGGGCCAACCCATTACATTCAATGCACTGGTAACTAATTCGTCCGGTGCTCCACTATCGAACATTCCAGTGACGCTCTATGTTTCGGGAGCCAATCCGGGACAATACCAGGCAACTACAGATTCCACAGGAACAGCCGCGTTTATGTATTCCGGGATTTATGAAGGAACCGATAGTTTGCTGGCTCAAGCCTTCCCGTCCGGTCAGGCAGGCATTGTCTCCGGCCAGGCCAGCGTCATATGGACTAACTTCGCGACTCCGCCGCCGGCAGGCTCGCTTGGACTCACGATGTTTGCGTATGAGAACGACTTGCAAGCATATACGGTGATGGCGACGGATGCTTCCGGAAATCTGGAAGCAAATGCGGATGTTGGATTCTATGTAGCGGGTGTCGACAACTTCCAATCAAATGGAGTGACCGATATTACCGGTCACGTTGCGTTCGACTACGAACATGCAGAATCTGGTCAGTACAATGTCGTGGCCGTTGATTCTATCGGCCGTAATGTAACTTTCTCCACTCTCATCAATGGTACCTGGACGATGCCCAACGCTCCAGGCACCTGCGGAAATTGCAACACAATCACGATCAGCGTTTCGGTGCCGGGTACGATAACGATGCCCAATAAGCTTTCGTTGTCGGGAACCGTTACCGACACCGTGGGTATTACGCCTACGGTTACCTGGAGCCTGATTAACGGCCCCGGAACGGTGATCTTCGACAATCCGAATCAGGCGTCGACGACCGCAGCCTTCAGTCAGTTCGGAATTTACGTTCTGCAACTAAGCGCCAGCGACTCAGGCGTCAGCGCTTCGGACCAGGTTACGGTCACGGTCTATCCTGCACCAATCTCTGTATCATCGATGGACTGGGGTGGTAGTCCGCTATATGGAGCTACTGTTTCCGGAGTTGTTCCAATCATACTTCCTCCGGGAGACACCCTCCAGAGCGGTTCGCTCACCTATTTCCCAGTAGACAATATGAACAACGTCACGGTTCTGAATGCGAGTACAGTCGGTTCGGGCCAGATCGGCACTCTGGACACCACGACGCTGGTAAACGGTTCGTACTGGATTGAGTTGCAAGCTATAGACGCAAACGGAAATCCGCAGAACGATCTTGTGCAGGTTACCGTCGCCGGCAACTACAAGCCGGGACGCGTCACAGCGAGCGTTACGGACCTGATTGTTCCGGCGACTGGACTTGCGATTAATATTCAACGGCAATATGACAGCCTGAACGCCGGCACAAGTGGTGATTTCGGCTACGGGTGGAATCTTGGTATAAGTACAGATCTCACTTCTGACGCTTCCAATAACGTCACATTTACTCTCGGCGGACAACGGAAAACCTTCTATTTCGCGCCTCAGCAAATGGGATTCCCGTTTTATTGGACCTATGCTGCCTACACTGCGGAACCGGGCCTTGCAGGTACACTGACGCCACAACTGGATGAGGCGAATTGCGCATTCGGCCTGATGGCGAGGGACGGTTCCATGTGGCTGTGCTCGACCGGGGCTCTGTACAGTCCGCTCGGATACACATACACCGATGCATCCGGGACGCAGTACAGCATCAATGCAAATGGGTCCCTGCAGTCGATCACTGACATTGTTGGAAACTTGCTGACGGTGACGCCCACGGGCATTACGAGTTCGACTGGGCTGTCGGTTCCGTTTGTGCGCGACTCGAGCAACCGCATTACGCAGATTACGGATCCTGCCGGCAACATCTACCAGTACGCTTACGACGCTAACGGCAATCTCGTCTCCGTCACCTACCCGCCCACAACGCAGACCACCACGCTCTGCCCCAACACGACCCAGCCCAACACTACCACATACACCTACGATTCGAACCACCTGTATACCGGCGGAACGGATGCACTCTGCCACCTTCTGCCCACCACGGCTTACTACCCCAGCGGCACAACCGATGGCAACGGGAATTCATTGACCGGACGCCTACAGAGCGTGACCGACGCGCTGGGCGAGACGACGAGTTACGCCTATAACCTTGCGACAAACACCACCACCATTTCCTACCCAAAGGATGCCAATGGCAACCCCAGCTCGGCGGCAATGACTTACGACAGCTATGGAATGCTGCTCAGCACGAAGGACCCGCTTGGACTTATAACCAGCAATGTCTACGATGCAAACCATAATCTGACTTCGGTCACTGACCCGCTGGGCCACACCAACAGCTATACCTACGACTCCAACAGCAACAAGACTTCCTCAACATACCCGGTTGTCACGCAGGGCGTGAATACGACCAGTTACACGGCCTATAACCAATACTCAGAACCCACTTCAACAACCGATGAGCTGGGCAATGTGCGTACCTTCAACTACGACGCCAGCTACAACCCGCTCAGCGTGACCGACACCATCAACGGCGCTCCGGCCACGCTGGCCAGCTTCATCTTCAACGCCAACGGAACGCTGCAGGCCGGGGCCATCGGGTACGACATCACCGCGCAGCCAACCGCGGCGAGCCAGTTTACCTACGATGCCAACGGCAACATGACCGGCCGTACCGACGCGCTGGGCCGCGTCACCTCGTACACCTACGACTCGCTGGGCAACAAGCTCACCGCGACCCTGCCGCTTCCCAACGCCAACAGTAGCGCGGCCGCGACGACCACGACCTACTCATACGACGCATTCGGCCACCTGACGCAGACCGCGGCGCCGCTGGGCCGAATCACCGGCTCCACCTACGACGCCAATGGCAACAAGACCAGCGACACGGACGCGCGCGGCAACGTCACGTCGTATCAGTACGACGCGCTCAACCGCCTGACCATCACGACCTATCCGACAAATCCCGTCACTACCTCGACGAAGTCCTACGACTTCCGCAACAATGTCATCGACGAGACCGACCAGGCCGGCAACATCACTCACCACATCTACGATCTCTCCGGCCGCCAGACCTCCGTCACCCACGAATCTAAAGACAAATCGGTGGCCAGCACCACCTCGTTCACCTACTACGACGATGGCCGCAAGAAGACCGAGACCGACGCCCTCAACCACACCACCACCTACCTCTACGACGCGGCGGGCAGGCTAACGTCCATTGCCGGGCCGAAGGGCAACTTCACCTACGCCTACGATGCCGCGGGCAACCGCATCTCCAGCGCCGACGGCAACGGCAACACCACCACCTTCCAATACGACGCCCGCAAGCGCCTGGTCAAGACGGTCTATCCCGACAAGACCTACACCACCAACAGCTACGATGGCCCGGGCAACCTCATCGGCGTCACCGACCAGGCCGGCAAGACCGTCAACTACACCTACGACGCGGCCAACCAGTTGCACAGCGTCATCCAGACCAACAGCCCCAACACGGCCAACACCACCTCCTATGGATACGACCCCTTGGGCAACCTGGCCAGCCTCACCGACGCCAACAGCCACAGTACGCAGAACGTCTTCGACGTCTTCTCCGACATCACCGGCAAGACGCTGCCCGACGGCTCGCTGCAAGAGTCGCGCACCTACGACGCCTCCGGCAATCTCACCCAGCTCACCCACTTCAGCGGCAAGACGACCAGCTACGCCTACGATGCTCTCAACCGCCTCACCACGCGCACGCCCGACCCCACCCTCGCCGAGCCGACTGTGACATTTACTTACACAGCCACAAATAAACGCGCTACCATGACAGACGGGAGTGGACAGACGACGTATACCTACGACCCGCTGGACCGACTGACGACCAAGGCCACGCCGGAAGGCTCTCTCTTCTACGGCTACGACGGTGTTGGCAATCTTGCGTCTATATCCTCAAACCATGTCAACGGTATTTCGGTTAGCTTGACATATGATTCGCTCAACCGGCTAAGTACCGTCGTTGACAATCGTCTTCCGTCAGGAGCCAATACCACAACCTATGCGTATGACCCGGCCAACAATGTGGTGACGGAGACCACTCCAAATAACTTGCAGACGACGTTCAGCTATGACCTGCAGAATCGGCTTACGTCACTAACAACACCGATTTCGAGTTATACCTACACGCTTGGATCGACTGGAAATCGCACTGGCGCAGTCGAGGGAAATGGCCGTACTCTGACGTGGAACTACGACGGGATTTATCGCCTGACGACTGAGACACTCAGCGCGGACCCATCGGGCGCGAACGGCACTGTCAGTTATGGCCTTGATCCCGTCGGCAATCGTCTTTCCGAAACATCATCGCTTCCGGGAATCAACTCTGGCAACTTTGGCTATAACCCCGACGATGAAATATCTTCCGAGACCTACGACGCCAACGGAAATGTTCTCTCAACCGGCGGCATGACCTATACTTACGATTCCGAGAACCACATGACTTCCGCGACCGGTAATGGAAAAGTCATATCAATGGTCTATGACGCCTTTGGAAATCGCGTCTCGAAGACGGTGAATGGCATAACGACTCAGTATCTAGTTGAGGACGATGTCAATCCCACCGGTTTGCCACAGGTGGTCGAAGAACTGGTGAATGGTACTGTTACCAGACAGTATACGTATGGACTCCAGCGGATTAGCGAAAATCAGATTGTGAACGGGGCATGGACTCCGAGCTTCTACGGCTATGACGGTGCAGGCAGTGTACGGCAACTAACTAACTCCGCAGGCGCAGTCACGGATGAATACGAGTACGACGCTTTCGGCAACAGCTTCACCAAGCAAGGCGCAACTCCGAACAACTATTTATATCGTGGAGAGCAGTTTGATTCCGATCTAGGGCTGTATTATCTCCGCGCCAGATACTACAACCCCGCGACAGGAAGATTCCTCTCCCGAGATCCAGAAGACGGAAGAGCCATCGATCCAAAGAGCCTGCATAAGTACCTATACGCAAGCGGCAACCCTGTGAATCGTATCGATCCGATGGGGCAGGACTCTTATGAAGAGTATGACTTCCTCGTTTGTGGCGGGTCAGGTGATTGCCCCCCGATGTTTGGGATCGTTATTAAACCCAGAGTTGTTGCTATATTAGCCACTCTAGCGGCTTATGTGGCTGTGCAAATTAAATCGTCTGCGAGCGGGGGGGGAAAAGGAGCAGCAGCTGCCGGTGGCGGGCAAGACGATGATGATGGAGGAAACAAGAATTATGGCGAAGGCGAGGGCAGAGGTGGTGCTTCATCGGGAGCATCGAGCGGAGCGGGTTCAGGCTCTGGTGCTGGCTCTGGTTCAGGTTCAGGTTCAGGCTCTGGCGCTGGCTCTGGTTCAGGCTCAGGTGGTGGTGAGGGTGGTGAGGGTGGTGAGGGTGGTGAGTAATGCGACTAAGGAATTTGTGACTATCCGAGGAGGCAATGTGCGTCTTCTGTCGATGATAGCTCTGATAACTTTGCTGGGTTGGTCTGTCGCTCTGCCAAGCCAGTCACGCGACGAGGATTGGAAGCGCTGTAGGGGGGATGATCCCGACCTGAGCATCGGGGGATGTTCGGCTCTCATCCAATCCGGCCAAGAGGCGGGTATTGACCTGGCTAAGGCATTTTACGACCGGGGTTCGGCATACATGCACAAGGGGGATAATGACCGGGCGATCCAAGATTACGACCAGGCCTTGCGACTCAATCCAAGTGATGCTAAGGCATTCAGCAACCGGGGATTGTCGTACGCGCACAAGGGCGATTACGACCGCGCGATTCAGGACTATGATCAGGCCCTGCGGCTCAATCCTAGCGATGTAGTTGCCTTTGTAGGCCGGGGGAACGCATACAAGCACAAGGGGGATAATGACCGGGCGATCCAGGACTACTCTGAGGCTGTTCGTTTGTACCGCAAAGGTGCCGACCAAAGCGACGCGATGGCTCAGGACGGATTGGGACACATGTATTACCAGGGCCAAGGTGTACCGCTGGACTACGCCGAGGCTGCCCGGTGGTACCGCAAAGCCGCAGACCAAGGTTTGGCGAAGGCTCAATACGACCTCGGCTTCATGTATTACCACGGGCAAGGGTTGCCACGGGATCGCGTCGAAGCTGACCGGTGGTTCCACAAGGCCTCCGATCAGGGAGACGAGAACGCTTTGCGCTCCCTTGGCCTAAATAGGACAGGGTTGGACGAGTGGAGCAAAATCATCCTCCTGGTTATTTTCCTAGCAAGCTTGTACTTTTTAATAGACTCTCTGTTGCCGGGAAGGAGCCTTCGAGATTGGCAACAGAGAGCTACAACCTTGTTAGGGATATTTGGTATGTTCTATGTAGGATTGAGCCTATACGGGGCAGCCCATAACAATATGCGAAACTCTGTATATGCCAATGCGTTCAATTTGACCAAATGGTTGTTAGCTGAAGTTTCAATCATAATCGCCATTCTTTGGCTTATACGCAGAAATGACGCAGGAAAACAGGCCGGGTGCCCCAGCCTTGACCCGCCGTTGAAGTGAGGGTGCCTCATCCTTCGCTTTTCTATTGTGAATAGTGGGATACCACTAAACCCGGAGGGCACGCTGAACTACACCTACGACGTGGCGGGCAATGTTGCTTCGATCTACTCGTCCAGCGTGCATGGCGCGTCCATGGCCTACACCTACGACAGCCTCAACCGGCTCAGCACGGTGGTGGACAACAACCTGCCCGCCGACAGTAACACCACCGCCTACGCCTACGACACGGCCAGCAACCTGGTCACCGTCACCGATCCCAACAAGTTGCAGTCCACCATCCAGTACGACAGCCTCAACCGCCTCACCTCGCTCAACACGGCGACGCCAAACTCCTCGGCGGTGGCGGGCTATAGCTACACCCTCGGCGCCACGGGCAACCGCACCGGCGCGACGGAGCAGACCGGCCGCACGCTCACCTGGAACTACGACGGCATCTACCGGCTCACCAGCGAGGCCGTCAGCAACGACCAGTCGGGCGGCAACGGCGAGGTCGACTACACGCTCGATCCTGTGGGCAACCGCACCTCGACCGCGTCCTCGCTGCCCGGCGTCCCCTCGGTCAGCCTCGCCAGCTTCAACCTCGACGACTGGCTCTCGCCAGAGACCTACGACGCCAACGGCAACACGCTCACCACCGGCGGCAAGACCTTCACCTACGACTCGGAGAACCACCTTGTGTCGATGAACGGCGGCGCGGTTACAATGATCTACGACGCCTTCGGCAACCGCGTGGCAAAGAAGGTGGGCAACGTGACGACGACGTATCTTGTGGAGGACGACGTGAACCCAACCGGCCTGCCGCAGGTCTTCGAGGAGTCGGTCAACGGCGTGTTGCAACGCACTTATACCTACGGACTGCAAAGGATCAGTGAGAATCAGATAATCAGCAACACCTGGCAACCGAGCTTCTATATGTACGACGGCTTCGGAAGCGTAAGACAACTGACAAACCTGTCTGGTACGGTAACGGATACTTACAACTACGATGCGTTTGGCAATCTATTAAACTCAACAGGATCAACGCCAAACAACTACCTCTATCGCGGTGAGCAATATGACCCCGACCTCGGTCTCTACTATCTGCGTGCACGGTATTACAACCCACAAACAGGTAGGTTCCTCTCCAGAGACCCGGAGGACGGAAACCCCTTCGATGAGGTAACATTGCACAAATATCTTTATGCTGGGAGTAATCCAGTCAGCTATGTTGATCCTAGTGGGAAAGGGTTTTTAGACTATATAACGCCATCCGAAAATGCAATACCAATGTCGAAACTAGTAAGTATTTATGGATGTGTTTCCAGTGTTGGTTTTACTGTGACATCGATAGTTCTTGAGAGCAGTTTTACTGGATACACGATGGCCGGAATTGCCGGAACTGCGTTCGGCTGTGTAACGGCATTCGCGCCAGCACAATCTTCAGTCAAACTAGTGGGTCTTGCTCTCAAGTTAGTACCGACTATTAATTATGGCTTCTGTGGAGCATCCCTCGCCGCTGTAGTTAATGACTTCAGTGGACTGTCAGATAGTAAGTCCCCTAATGCATCTGCAGCCGCACTTGTGGATAGCTTGGGAACGCTAACAGGTTGTGTGGCCACACGGCTAGGACAAATTCTAGAGCAAGAGGAATGACAAAATGAGCATCAATGGGAAGAATGACTTAGTGGGCAGTATAAATTTGTTCGAGATTAACGCTAAGATACCGAGAAAAGTGCATTTTGATGGATTTATCGCGAAATTTTTGTGCTGGGCGATATTTGCTATCTTGGTTACGGTTGTCGGGTCTACTTGGATTTTATACGGTACATTAAAGAATATGCATATACGGGACATTTTGCGCCAAGAGGGCAAGTTGGTATACGGCGAAGTTACAAAGACTTCCGTTAATCATGATGACGTATATGTGAGATATAAGTTCTACGTTGATGGTGTATCATATACAGGCCAAGCCGAGATAAAGACAGGTGTGCCGACACTGGGACATCAGATCTCGATCCTATATTTACCTAAGGATCCGCATATAAATCAGCCAAGTAATTGGGAGTGGTTTTCATTGTGGGATGTTTATCCCTACATTTTACTGTTTTTTATTGTGGTGGCAGCAGTAACCATGATTATTGTAGCGTTGAGAGAAAGAACATTGGCGCGCATGGGAGTCGTTGTTGAGGGAAGAGTGACAGGTTGTGAGCCTAATCGCAAATTATTCAAGATCTATTACGAGTTTGCCACTGAAGATCATGTATCAATAGAGGGTAATAGTGAAGGGCAGGACGAATGTGATCAGGGGACTATAATTCCTATAATATACCTACGAAACAACCCTAAGAGGAATAGCCGCTATCCTAACCTTTAGCCGGGTACACCGACCTTGACCAGCCGCTAAAGTGAGGGTCAGTGGGCAACGTGACGACGACGTACCTTGTGGAGGACGACGTGAACCCAACCGGCCTGCCGCAGGTCTTCGAGGAGTCCGTCAACGGCGTCGTCCAACGCAGTTACACTTATGGCCTCGAGCGCATCAGCGAGAACCAGCAAATCCAGGGAGCATGGACGCCCAGCTTCTACGGCTACGACGGCTTCGGAAGCGTCCGCCAGTTGACGAGCCTCGCCGGTGGCGTAACAGATAGCTATAATT
>Ga0187864_10002620_pt1 | contig 15451 bp, 17 predicted proteins | sample June2016WEW_11_4_FD_132985 | JGI IMG/M metagenome (GOLD analysis project Ga0187864, IMG submission 132985) | Peatland microbial communities from SPRUCE experiment site at the Marcell Experimental Forest, Minnesota, USA - June2016WEW_11_40 | ecosystem: Environmental > Terrestrial > Soil >... | reverse complement strand
ATTGATGATTCGCCTGAATGTATAGTGTGTCACCTTGAGCATCCACTTTGAAGATTTTTAGCATTTCTTTCTTCTTTGTTTTCTTCATATTGCCTCCTCAATTATTAAGTATATAATTCCCTTAAGTAATCTCATATACTAACCTCTATATTAACATTGGTTAGTCTTAAAGTCAAGAACTTTACTGTTGACGTACAGATGCGGTTTTGTTTCGCTCATTTCCATTCTCCATTTTTTCCGACAAAGCGATGGCTGAAACAATTTCGCTGGTCCCCAATTTTCTTGTCTATGGAGTCCCGAGTCAACCGCACCTTATTGCTGTAGCCCGTCCGCTCCCACCCCGACCCAGGTTTATCTCGATAGGACCCGAATCGAGGATGCGCAGTTCGAGAATAGAACTTTTTTCCCCGACGACAATACATTTCTGCTACCGCATCAGAGATACTGGGGCCGATTCCTAGTCCTTGGAATTCTGGCAACACAACTGTGCGGTGTTCTCGCCACGCATCATATACAGTAGCTCCGATTGAAGGAAGGCAACTGACGAATCCGACTAATTTTTCTCCTGATCCGAAATCAACTGTCGCTAAATACGCATGACATGATACAGAAAGTTTGTCGCTCAGATAATGATGGTCCTTAAAAGCGGTCCAAATTCGTCGGTCAGCACAGCGATAGATTTTGATTTGAATTGGGGGTCGTTGAAGCCCCCTCCCATCGTGCAGTTTTCCACGAGCGGTATCGAAGTACCAGTCGGGGCGCAGCCAGTTCAGAATATCGTAATGACAGGAAGCGAAAACGACGCCGGTGAATTTTTGAGTGTGAATACATTTGCGAATTGCGTTAGAAGCGGACTTGGCAACATCGCGGTCCACCACAGATGTGAATTCATCTATAATGGCCCCGCTCTCAAGGCGTCGTGCCGCATCCGCCCTAAACTGCTCCCCTGTGGATAGAATATGGTAGGGCGAGCACCACGCTTTAATGTTGTTCAGCCCCACTGCCATCAAACGTGTGCGGGCATCATCGAACCCTTGAAACTGTGAAGCGATTGCCTTATCCGCATCCCACGCTGGTGTCGTTTCAGTGCCGAACTGCCGCAGGAGGAGTGTTTTTCCTGATCCGCTGGGGCCAACGACGAGCCCGATACGAAACGCCGAATCGACAACGGGTTTTTCCCATCCCTCGAAGACTCGCTCGCCTTCAAACGAGTAATCGAAGGCTTCTGAGATACGCTTAGTCACGTCATCGGGCGCTACGTGAGCACTATATCGCATCTTGTTTCGCCTTGTCGCGCCGATTCATTTCTGCTGCCTGCCCGAAAAAGAGATTCCTTTTGTCCAATATCTCTTTCCAGACAAGAGTATCAAACGCCTCTGTGGCATTTTTGAATAGGTTTTGTGGGTAAGATACATCCAAATGTTCTGAGATACGAACGCGGGCATAGAGAGCTTCGGCCTCCAGAAAAGGCATATTCGCACAAAAAGCAGTAAGAACCTGCAGCCGATATTTTTTCTCTTTGTCTGCGCTTGTTTCATGTAACGATTTAATAAAACCATTAAACGAAGGAACCGCTACGCCTGAAGGGTCTACGCTGCACTCAGTTATGTAGGCTTCAAATTTTTCAAAAAATGCGGGCGTAAATTTGAGCGACTCGTCTAAAATTGACTTCAATTTTAATCGCTTTGTCACACTGTACCCCATGTCTCGCCAGCGAAACGCTTGAGAGGTCGTAATCATGTTTTCATTCAGAAAGGCTGCGTAGGTTGCGTCGGTAACATCGTTTCCTTTAGCGATCTCTTGTAAAATCGACCCGGTTTGTATTTCGGTTCGCAAAAGCATTGCCGCAGCTTCGAGAAGTTTTGCGCGTTTATCTGGGAGTTTCGAGCCTTTGAAAAATTTAACCGCCTGATTGTAGACCATCGTGCGCCGCGCTAGTTCTTTCAAATCCTCTGGCTTTACTAGTGCGGCGACCCCCCGAGTCTTCACCACAATAGCCTGCGAGTCAATGGGAATTGCCAGTGCATCAGTTTTTTTTGTTTTCTTAGCCATAATAGCTCCTATTGAACTTCTTTGGGTAGAATTCCATCTCGAATAATTTGGCCACACAAACTACGTTTCCCGATTTGAATTGTGCGAAGGTCGGCTTGACCAGTTACAAGCCGCCGCGCATGAAGAGTATTTGTCTGAAGCAGATGGTCTAAGTTGGCTAATTCTGGGGCGTTGGGTAGACACAGGTTTACTTTAACCCCATGACTTTTGGGGCTGGCGAGATTGACATATCGCGTCGCGTCGGGCACACCAAGAGAAGTAAGCCAAGCGACCGCCTCATCTGTGGTGGTCGCGTCCGCCCAGACATCAAAACCTGGGGTTCCGATAACAGCGGCGGCGGACTCATCTGCGGCCAGTTCGGCAAGGTGTGCCATCGCATACTCCCACAACAGAGTATATGCTGGACGATTATCGTCTGTCAAGACAAAAACCAAAGATTCATACTCTTCGTGGCGAGTAAACTCGGGGTAGCCTCGCTTCAGCAAGTCGTCGTGATATGCCACGACATTGGCGTTTTCTCGCTCGGCTTTTCTGGCTTGGGCGCGGCGCTGCTTGGCAAGTAGGCGGTCTTCCTGTTCTTGCTGTCGTTGCCGCTCTTGGTCTTCTTGTGAGAGTTGCTGCCGACGTTCTCGTTCCTCTCGGGCTTGATGGGCAGCAAGCAACTCACAGTTCGCAGGGCTGAAGTATCGAACCTGCCCGGTTGGCGATAGTCCTATGATTGTTTGTTTTGTTTCACTCCACTCTTGAATAGATAATTCTCCATAAGTGAAGTGCCACACTTTTTGGCCAATTTCGAGAGCATCTATGTCTATCACTCGCGTTGCCTCCTACACCCAGCATCTCAGAATCCCCTCAGTTTGTCTATAGTACCAAAGTACCAGTGTGTGTCAAGCGAATAGTTTGTGCTGCGACTGGAGACGGTCAACTTCCGCTGCCTTCTCGCGCAGCTTGTCAAGGATACTGTCCGTCAGATACCGACGCAAGTACGGACTCGGTGTGCCCGCGAAAGAAATTCGCAGCATGTCAATCGCCCGGCTGATGGCGACGAAATAGATGCGCCGCTCTTCCTTCGGGTCGCCCTTCTGGTGCGGGAACCCTTTTGCGTTCGCGCCGATGATGAAGACGTTCTTCCACTCGCCGCCCTTTGCCTGGTGAACTGTTGAGATGGACACACCTTTCGGGTCATTGCGGCGGTGCATCATCTTGTTGGCGTGCGTGCAGAAGTCTTTCGCTAGTTTGAAATCTTTGCCGATGATTTTCAGTGTCTGCAAATTTTCCAGCGCGTCATTGTCGCGCTCTGTCCTATCATCGACGGCGTACTTTGCACGCAGGTCAGGCAGGACGAGTCCGAGCGCTTGATCTGCGCCTAGCTCTGCGTAATCCTTCATCGCTTCGACGGCCTTCCGAATTTCGTTCTGCTTCCAGAATCCAGTCTTGCCCATAAGGTGGTATCGGACGTTATGGCGCTGGCATAGTCGCTCCAATAACCCAACCATACGATTAGTCCTAGCGAGAATAATTGAGTTGAGCGGGTCCTTGTTCGCCAGCGCTAGCGCGGACTCCGCTTCTTCGTCGTCCGACCAGTACATCTTCAGTCCAATCGGCACGCCTTTATCTGTGCGAGCCGCTGTCATGCGCTCTAGCAGTTCGGGCGGCGTGTCGGCTGGCGCGTTCTCACGCACAAACTTCACGATGGTCTGGGTTGAACGATAGTTCATGCCGAGGTAAAACTTTTTGCCTGTCGGGAACCACTGCTGAAAGTTTGTGATGTTGTCGGGCTTCGCGCCGCGAAATGAATAAATGCAGTTTCCAACAGGAATGCCATCTGCCACGTATGTGTGGTCTTTTTCAACATCCAAAGAGTAGACCGTTCCGCAAAACGCTTCGGACGTTACCGCGTCTAAAAGAGCAGACCCATTTGGTTCTTCTGTCGGTAAAATCATGCATTTTGGAATCAGATTCGCTGCCGCTGTCTTAAAATATCCATGAAAATGCTGGTTTTTTCTATCCCAGATGGGATTTTCAAAAAGAAGCCCATAATCTCGCAAGCATTGATATCCGCCATCTGGGTTAGCACAATCGAAAATCATCTTGATTTGTTCGGGTGTTTTTTTGCACCCATTATAGGACTCGAACATGCATTCTGGCACTTGATATCGCAAAGACATCATCTCCTCAATCACTTCGGCTTCTTGTTGCGATGATGCCAACTGTAAAATCCACATCCGCTCGGCTTTCTCCTGTCGTGCTCGCTGAGATAAAAAACAACCCCCCGAGCGATTTCTTCGCACAGTGCTGGTTCCTACGCGAAACCCTAAATCGCTGCGCCACATCAAGTAAACGAAATGCGGCTTGCGTTCTAGTGCCTGTTTTGCAAAACGAACCCACAAGTAGTGATTTGGGGTGACCCGAGTTGTTTTGTAATTGGATGTGATGGTGAGCAGCCGACCGCGATAAAAACGGCGAGCAACATGAACGGGTCGAGGTTTTCGACGATAGACTCGTTGGTCATGTTTTGTCCAAGATAGCACCAAGTCCCCATCTTCTAGGTGTTCGATAGGCATTACGCCCGCCACCGTCCGCACCAGAGTACCCGCAGGCTGACACTGGTTCGGGTCGCCGACGACGGTGATATTCCCGTGCCGCTCGGCCATCAACTGCATCATCCGCCACTGGCAGTCGTCCGTGTCCTGCGCTTCGTCAACAATCAGATATTTGGGCTGCCAGCGAGCCCTGACAGACGGCTGCTCCAGAAGTTGAACCGCGTCCGCCAGCATGGAGTCGAAGTCCATCCATCCGCCCGCAAGCCGCTCACATTCATAATCCGCGTACGCCATCACAAAACTATAAGGAAGGTCGTTACTGTATTCTGTTTTGTTGATTGCGTCTTCGGTACTGATGTTATCTCGGCGCATTCGTGCAATGAATTGATCCAACTCTTTATATTCAATGTTCCATTTCTTGCAAAGGTTGCACATCAATCGAAATCTCAATTCGGGTTCGACAGGTTTGCGCTCGACTTCGGAACAGATCAGGTATCCCAGGCTGTGGAATGTGGACGCGATTCCGTTGATTTTGAGTTTGCGCTCTAGCACTTTCGCCATCTCTGTCGAGAACGTCAGCGCGCGAATGTCGGCAGGCGATACGCCCGAGGCTATTAGGCCGTCAATCATGGCAACCATCGTGGTGGTTTTGCCGCTTCCAGGGCCCGCTACGACTGAGCGGGCCCCGTCGGGGCTGTCAATGACGTCCTGTTGGTCATTGTTGAAGGTTGACATGGCTAGAAGCCGATGTCATCGTCGGCAGGTTCCTGCGGCGCAGGGCGCTGGGCAGGACGAGCCGCTGGGCGTGCTGCGGGGCGCGCTGCAGGTCGCTGTTGTTGAGCGGGCTGTCCACCGTCGGCAGGCGCGGTGTCCAGACCCTTCAGGTCGGTGACGTTGACTTCGGTCGTGTACTTCTTCACGCCGTCTTTCTCCCACGAGCGGGTCTGCAGCTTGCCTTCAATGTAGACCAGGTCGCCCTTGTGGAGATACTTCTGAACGTACGCTTCCACAGAGTTGCCCCAGACAACTATGCTATGCCATTCGGTTTTCTTCTGCTTCTCGCCGTTCCTATCTTTGTATGACTCGTCGGTCGCCAAACTGAAATTGGCAACGTGATTCTCTCCAACCGTGCGGACTTCTGGGTCTTTGCCCAGCCGTCCCACGAGAATTACTTTGTTCACTGATGAACCCATTGTACACCATCCTTATTTGAGTTTCCCCCCGAAGGGGTGTTAACTACTCCTTGACATCAAGACCGTTAGCCTTGTTCACCAACTTGGTGAGCCCAACCAATCCAACTTTCGCGTTTGCCTTCGCGGCGTCAACGCGGCTGAAGAAATTATCCCACTGACTCTTACTTATTGTTTTCGCGTCGGGTGCCTTGGTGATGCTGAGAAGGAAGACCAGCAGTTTGCGATTGATGGGCAACCCTCGGTTCGCCGTCAGCTTACCTTGCACGGACAGGTCGTCGCCAAGCAGTTTGAACTTCGCGCGGTATTCCGTCAGTTCTGTTTCGGTCGGCGGGCAGTCCGCTTCAGGAGCCTCGTAGGCATCGCCGTGTTCAATGATGGCCGCCTTCAGGTCTGCCATAGAAACCGTCTCAGGAGCCTCGCAGGGCGTTTCGGGCAGGCATTCTGCTATGGTGGGAGCCTCCTGGGGCGCTTTTGGGCTTGGTTTGGTGGTTTCAGTTGACTTTTCCACACGAGGCTCTTGGTTCCCGCGTGCTGGCCCGCGCTGAGCATCTTGAAAGTCTGGGAGTTCGGTCGTGCTGGCGTTGTGGGCGTAGTTTCCTGTTGTGCGGGTATCCACGCTTTCATCCGCTTCGGGGTCCCCGCCGTTCGGGTCGCCTTCGTCGGGCAAGAGCGTGCCATTGCGGAGAGCGTTCTTGACTGCCCCAGTTTGAGCCTTGAAGATGCCCTTGTCGCCTGAGTCCGCGCCGTCCCCTAGCCCGCTAATGGTCAAGGTCTCGTACGAATCCGTATCGTGCAGAACAATCGTCGCCTTGACGGTCGCAGTGTGCATATTGCCGCCACTGTTTGTCTTGATGTCATATGTCCCGAGCAATTCAAAATTCGTTTCAGCATAAACGCCAAACTTAGCAAACGCATTACGTACAGGGCGCATGACATCTGCCGCGCGCACGAAGTTGTACTTTTGCGTTTGGTTCTTGCCGTACTTTCCGACGTGGTCAATCTCGTTGTAAATCTGAATCATTTTCTGGCGCAAGTTCAACTTCGATGTGTCAGTCATTTTCTTCTCCTCGGGAGCGAAAAGCAATGTTGCTGTCTTGATGGGTTCAAAATTTTCAGGTTCAAAACGAATCCGTTTAGTGATTCCCCACTTCTGAATCACAAGGAGCGGAAGAGCGGGAGGGATCGCTTCCTGCACGCCGCACCACTCCCAGCCCCGAGCCTTGGCGGCGCGTGCCGCGAACTGTTCCACTTTTTGTTGGGTTATCAGGTCCATCGCTGCTCACACCTTATAGTACTTCAGTACCATTGACCTTGTCAAGAGAATTCGAACCTACTTTCGATAATACGAACCTGTCCACCCCTCCGCACCCAGCAGCAAACCTGGTGCCCACGAAGGTACTTGTGTCATACAGTGTATCAAATCTTCGAGTCGAAGTCCATCCCAAACATCATCTTCTTCACATAAGAGTTCGTCGTGGAACATCCCAACAATATGAAACCCCATCTCGTCCGCCAGGAACATGGAGTTCAGCAGGTCATCGCGCGACACCGCCTGAACCGCGTTCTCGCACAATTTGCCGCCGTACGTTTTGACCCGCCCCCACTTGTGCTGCTTCTTGGCGGTCTTCCCGTCCGCCCCTTGCGTGGCGCTATGCTCAACACCGTCGTAGTGAATCTGGTGCGCGGTGTACGGCCTGCCTGTTTTCTTGCTGATTTTCTTTTCTTCGTCAATCGAGACGTTCAGATAGTGCAGAGCGCGCCCCGAGGGCAACTCCATCCGAATTGAATATCTGCCGTCATCCATCTTGATGCGGCGAAATGTAATGACGCAACCCTTGCCTTTTGTCGGGTGCTCTATCCACTCACGTTGCGGGTGCGAGTCGTATTCCCCCGTCTGCGGCGGATACCCCCATGTGACTTCTCCAACCTTGATGACGCCGCCGTATTTGAAAACCTGTTTGAAGGCTTCTTCCAAATCCAGCCAAAACTGTACGACTTCGGGCCATGCATCACGGAGAATCTTGACGGCTTTGTGAGCCAGGTCTTTTGGCATGTCAACGCCGCAGACGCTAAGAGCGTATCCCCACAGTCCGCCGCGCTTCTCGTCGCCATATTCGTCAGTGTAAAGTTCGCCACCGCCAAAAGCATATCCCCCACCTAGCACTGGGGCCTTGGAGTTTTGGCGCTTCTCTTCAAACTCCGCGTTCTTTGGTTTGTGATTGCCGTTTTTGTCAACTACAATCCACTCCTCGTACGGGATGTTGTAGAGATACACGCCGAACGCCATGTAGGGGTCGCGACCTTGTTCAAAAACTTCGTTGATGGCGCGGCACCCCGAAGCCCAACCCAGCACGCGATTTTCAATAGCGTTCTTGTCAGCGACATGAAAGATTTTTCCTGGTTTCGCTTGGAAGAGCGAGCGCAGCAGCGTGATGACAAAATCCACAACGGTGACAGAATCCTTCGGGTCTTTCGTATCCGTGAATTCCTTGATGATGCCGTCGTAGTCTTCGGCCTCCAGCAACTGCAGTGCGAGAGCCAGTTTCTTCTTGACCATCTTCGCGCCACGCGCAAGGTTCTGCACCTGCATAGACGCATCTTCCCCGCCGCCGCTTGCCCAGCGCCCTGTTCTCGGCGCGCCCATAAAGCGAAACTGATATCGGAGACGGTCGTCAGCCGACAGCAAGTCCAAGAATGTTTCAATTTTTGTCCACGACGATTTGCGCGCCTTGCCGCGCGCTATCATGGCTTCGCGGCACTCCTTCGTCACTTTGCAGGCTGGATTTTTGAGTTCTGCTTCAACAGTGTTCGCGCGCATGGAATTGAGAGTCCAGCCGCGCTCTTTTGCCCACGCCTTCATCTGTGTGTCAGAGTTGGGATTCTCCAACCCCGTCAGTTTTTTGCAAATATCCTTCTGGTCTTTGGTGTATCGGAGAGCCAGCCGCAGCCCTTTTTCAGCCAGGTCGCGCCGCCCAGGAATCCCGTACTCATTTATTTTATGATTCAGTTGCCAGCCCTTCCACTCAATTTCGGGGAACCCGATTTTGAGCAGACGATACCACAGCGCCCGTTCGGCACGTACGTCCTGCTTGCAATACTCAACATACTCAGCGAATTCTCGGGGATGGCTGTTGTGGTCGCGGAAGAGCGGCGGCGCAATCCCGAACAGCGTCATCTCCCCGCCCTTGCTCGCGGGCTGGCAGAACAACTTCATCAATTCCTTGCCGCGTTCGTCTTTTTGTTCCGCCATCTTGAGGATGATGGCAACCTTCTCCAGTTTGCCAGGGAGCGAAAGATTGTGCGCCAAGACCATCGGGTCGCGAAACTGATTCATTGGCACATAAAATTCAGGCGTGATATAGCGCGGTCCCGTAACGTATTTGGTGATGTTGTATTCAAACGATGCGTTCCAGGCGATTTTGATGATACTAGGAGTCGCCAGCGCATCGCGTAACAGCGCAGGCATTGATCCTGCATGCGGAAGCCACACTTGAACATCTTCGTCATCAAGCGCCCAAGCGAGACAGGAGATTCCCGTCGAGGGGTGCTTGGCATAGTTGTCAAGACCCACTATTGGCAAATCCGCTAAGGAGAAGGTCTCATAGTCGAGGAATAGGGTTTTGTAATTCATGCCAGCGGTTTCAATCGCTCGAATAATTCTTGTTTTGTGAAAAAGATTTCGTCTGCAAACTGATACATAACATCTACCCGCTCGGGGATTTTGTCAAACAAAATGAAAGCTAGCTTCCCTTTTCCGCGCGCGTAGCCCAATTCCAGATGGCCTGACTTGCCAGCAGGCATCAGCATGATGGCAATATCGGAGCGGTCCAAGTAATCTTTATCAAAGTAAAAAATATTCGCGGCGGCGGCGCTCTGAAGGGTCTGTTTGTAGTCCCAGCCCCGAGCTTTGGCGTAGTCGCGGAGATAGTCGTCTGCTTCAGGTCCGGCTGTGTACCAATCCGCGAACGCGTCAAAGCCTAACGCCGTAAGTTCGTTCGCAAACTGAGGGATCGCAGGGTTCCGTAAAGAGCCGATCACGTAAATCTTCATACGATGCCGCTTAACTCAAAAAGCCGCTGGCGGGCCTCGTCCCACGTTGAAAATCGTGTGACTTGCGGCAAGTAATGAAAGATGTTTTCGTATTCGTTGCCAATAATGAAAATCGGGAGGACCCGCGTCAGCCCTATACCAACGGCGACTCCTAATTCTGCAGTCCGTCCCTGGCGAATGATTTTTTTGGTTGGGTCCGTCCACAGCACCAAAATATCGGCAGCCGAAACATCCTGCACATCACGAAGCGCGTATTCGCGATTCTTTGCTTCAGAGACTTCCTGTAGTTGGACGGACGGTTTTTCTGTCTCTTCTAGCCAAGAAGATGTCACGATGATATCTCGCGCTCGGAGTTCTTCTGCGTAAACACGCATAGTTTCTTTGGTGCTGTACGGTGCGGCGAAGTACACTCGCAGAGGAGAATTTGGTCTGCTCATTTATTTCCTCCGTTAGAATTTTTTGCCGTTGACGGCTGCACGTCCCTCTTTGCTATGATCGTGTCGAGTACGATTGTATTCGTTCTTGGCGAAGATGGCTTCCGCCAGCCGCAGCTTGCGGTCAGTGGCGTAGTTCATAAGCCGGATGACGGCATCCGCAATTTCTGCCTCTTCTGCTGTATAGGAAGGAATGTGATCGTCCGCGCCTTTATTCTTCCTCACCGCTTCCAACGCTTCGCCGATTTCCCCCATCACTAGAGCCAACTTCAAACCCTTTCGGGCATTGCGGAATGCATCAAACAGCCCCACAAATTTGACAGCGTTGTCGTCATTTTCTCGCTGTCGAAACCACTGTCGGAATTCCTCGAAGAGTGTGTCGTCGTCGGAGAATCCGCTCTGCTTATTGATGGCGGCAGCATCCGCCTGCAGTTCTTGAAAGCCGTGGATGAAAGTCATATAACGCAAGACATAGTCGCTCTCGCTCATTTGTTCTCCTCAGGCAGTTTTGCCCCACGAGCTAAAGGTGCGCCTTCAGACTCCATTTCTTCCTGTAAAATACAAAGCGCACGCCATACCATCTTGGCGGAGTGACGCATGCCATCTACATCAATAGTTCCGCGCTCTAGAAAATGACGCAGCATGGTATCCGCGTGATCTTTTGACTTACCTCTCGCATGGTGCAACGGTTCGCCTGGATTATGTTGGTCGTTGCCCGCCTTTGAGACCTTGGCAATTTCCACCAAGGCTGAAGGGAAATAGTCAATCACTCCTGTTGCGATTGGAATTGCTTTTCGTTCTTTCGCATCGGATGGAAGAACAGGTTTATCACTCATTTTACACCTTTGGGAAAAAGGATGGCCCTCAAATCCGCTTCAATTTTATTCGCAACGTCTGGATTTGTCAACAGAAAAATGCGCGTCTGCTCAAATCCTTGACCGATTTTCTGACCTTTGTATGCGAACCACGAGCCGCTTTTCTCCAGCACACCTTTCGCTTCTCCGAGCATCACCAAATCAGCCTCGTGGGAGATGCCCTGCCCGTAGATGATGCGGACTTCGGCTTCAGTGAACGGCGAGGCGACCTTGTTTTTGACAACTTTGATGCGCGTCTTGGCGCCGACGACCTTCTCGCCATCCTTCAGTAATTCAGTTTTTCGGATATCCAGCCTGACGGAAGCGTAAAACTTCAGTGCGCGTCCGCCCGTCGTGGTTTCGGGGCTGCCGAACATCACGCCAATCTTTTCACGGATTTGGTTGATGAAAATCAGGATGGTGTGGGACTGGTTTGTAATGCCTGTCAGCTTGCGCAACGCCTGAGACATCAATCGTGCCTGCAGGCCCATCTGGGGGTCGCCCATGTCACCTTCGAGTTCAGCCTTCGGGACGAGAGCGGCGACGGAGTCCACGACGATGATGGCAACTTTGCCGGATTGAATCAGCTTCTGTGCGATTTCGAGCGCCTGCTCGCCGTTGTCGGGCTGAGAGACGTACAGTTCATCCACATCCACGCCCAGCTTGCGGGCATAGACTGGGTCGAGTGCGTGCTCGGCGTCGATGAAAGCGGCCTGTCCGCCGAGTTTTTGCGCCTGAGCGATGATGTGGAGGGCCAATGTGGTCTTGCCGCCCGACTCCGGGCCATAAATCTCGATGACCCGCCCTCGGGGAACACCACCTACACCCAGCGCCACGTCCAGAGCGAGTGAAGATGTCGGGACGTAGTCAACGGGCACGAAGGTCTTGCTGCCCAGCTTCATGATGGAGCCCTTGCCATGGTCTTTTTCAATCTGTGCGACCACATCGCTCAATTTTGTGGAGACTTCATCTTTGTTACTCATTAGCCCCTCGCTTTGCCAAGCAGATGCCGCAACACATTCAATTCGTATTCGGCACCACGGATACCACGGTGCGGTTTTTGCTCGGGAGCGAGGCCGAAATATTCGCCGACCGAGTCCAGACTCAGCTTCGTGCGACCAGGGAGAAATGCCCAAGCGATGCTCGGCAGGTCGATGCGGTGGTAATCCATCATGTTTACGACCCGAGTGTCTCGGAACATCTGGTCGAGGAAGTTGTATTCGAAAGTGATGTTCCACGCAGCGAGGACGCCCTCGGCGGAAAAGTCACGGAATTGCGAAGCGGCATTGTAATAGGATACGGCCTCTGCCCAGTCTTTTTCGTTGTACCCATTGACTGCGAGGGCGATGGGTTCGGCACGGTCGAGGAAGATGGGTCGCACCTTCAAGTCGAAGCGGGCGAGTTCGTTCAGGTCGGCGTCGACATTGATGGCCCCAATCTCCACGATTTCGTGGTAGCGTGGGTCCAGACCTGTGGTTTCAACATCAGTGATGATGATGGGTCGCTCGTTGAAGTTCACGATTTCCCCCGATGCATACGCTTCCAAGTTCGTAGTCGATGACAATTAGAACACACGGCATCGCATTTTGCAATCTCTTTTTGGACGGCCAGAAGAGACCGAGTCCCGTGCGCCCCTAATGCAAACAACTTTCTGCCTCGAACATGGTCAAGGTCCATCACAAACGGAATGAAAGAGTGTCCACAATCCATGCAGGGTTGTGATTTGGCTTGCAGAACAGCCTCTTGATTTCGGCTACGACTCTGCTCACCGATTTGCCGCATTCGACGAGGATGTTGTTGTTGATAAGTTCTCGTGTAGGCTTGGCGTGCTTTCTTGTGGGCGTAATAGTATCGCAGGGACTGTGAGCGAGCGCACACTTTGCAATAGATTTTATGCCCATCTGGCAGAGTTCGGTCCTTGTGAAAAGAGGTCAGTCGTTTAACTCGGTTGCACTGCAGACATTTTTTCTTCATGGCCGCTATTCGAGGAAAATTGGCGCAGTCATCGTCTTTTCCATGAACTTCTTGTTCACGAGGAAAATCGTCTGACTCGGCTTCTCATAACTCGCTTTGATGAAAACCGCGTACGGGTTGTATCCGATCAGTGAGCCATTGGCAATAAAATTTCCGCCGTCAAACTTCGTGTGGAAGTGACCGAACACATCTAGGTCTGCCCATGTCGTCTTGTTCCACTGCGCGATGGCCTTGTTAACGGAAATCGTGATGCCGCCGACGCCGCCCTGGTACTTAATGGCGTGACCGTGGTGGAAGCGAATTTTGTAGTGATCGAAGAACGTCACATATGAGTGATACCCTTCGGCGATTTGAAACTTGATGCGTTTGTTGCCTTTGTAGTGGTCGCGCATGACGTAGTACATGTAATGCTCAAGGGAGTTGCCCGTCTCGGTGGCGATGCGCTGTTTCTTGGTGATGCGCGCGTGGTTGCCGCTATGGCACACAATCAGTAGGTCCAAATCCTTTGGTGTGTGTTCAAGGATGTAGTTGATGCCACCGATCAGGTGGTTCTGGGCGTTGTAGGCCGCATCCATCGGCGAGAGCAAGTTGGATTCTGCGGCATCTTCGTGGATGCTGTTGGTGAAGTAGTCGCCCAGCAGCGCGATAACTAGCGTCTTAATGGTCGTCTTCTGTTGCTCAATGCCGAGCCACGCCAGAGTGCCATGAACCAGTTGTGAAAATCGACGGTCATAGATTTCGAGATTGAATTCGTTCTTCCCGCTGACCGCACCAGACTTGACCAACTCTTCGCTGTGATGGTCAGACCATACGACGACTGCCGCCGACTCGCTCATGCCTGCCGACAGCTTCGGGTGAATGTCCGAAGCCTGCACTGTGAGTTCCCGGTAATTCGCTAGTGACTCCAGTTCCTTTTCGAGTGTCAGAACCTTCTCCTGCAGCGCCGCGATGCGAATCTCTTTGCCGTCCTGCTTGTCGCGCATCTTCTGCAGTTCGATGTCGACTTTTGCTTTCTCGGAAATCGGCTTGGATTTCTTCACCACTTCATTGATTTTCATTGGTTTCCTCGGGTTCGGCTAACTGCTTGCGCAACTGTGCGATGCTCTTGCGGCTGCCCCAGAAATATTTGTTGTCAACTTTTTCGCGGTATTCAATCAACGCTGGGTGACATGACCACGCACCGCCGACGCTTAGAGATAATATATAGCTTATTTCGTTTGAAGTCATCAGTTCGCCGAATGGCTGTTTATCCAGCAATGCGGCTATCTTTTTGACGCGGGGTGGAACTAAACTCGTGCCGCTTTTGGCGCCGTTCACTTTGAATCCCGCAGGCAGTGGCATTATATCACGCTCCGAATAATGACGCCCGTGACGATGCCGCCGAGGGTCGCCCAGAATCCGCGTTTGCGGTCTTTCGATGCCTGCGCGTCAACCCGAACCTGACACGCCGCGTTGTCTGCTTTGATGGTTTGGATTAACTCTACCTTGTCCGCCGCGATGATTTTCTGGGCGTCAGCGGCTTCTACCTTTGAATCAGAAGTCAGAATCTGCTGCGCGGAAAGTTGCCCCTGCAGATTGAGAACATCGGCCTGCGACTGTGCGAACATGTCCAGTTCGGAGACGACAATTCGCGCTAGCGGCAACGTCATTGTAACGGTGTCGTTAATGACTGTTACATCGCTGGGGGATGATTTTGTCTGCTGAACGAGGCGCGCAGCGGCGGTCTTGGCGTCGAGGGTGCCATCAGTCATAATCTGCTTGGCTGTCCGCGCTCGCTGCTGAGCCATCTGCGTGACAAGGGTCTGAATCAGTGCTGTCTGCTGGGCATCGCGGGCAGTATTGGCGACTCGGTCCTGCGTCAATTGTGCCATCAGCGCCGCTGTGGTGGCGGTGTCAACACCTTCCTTGGCTTGCTGGGCGGCTGCTACGCGGGCGTCATGCTTCTCGACCAGACTTTCAACCGCACTCACTCCGCCGATGATGCTGCCGATAATCAGCGCGACAGCCAAGAGCACAGACAATACATGCCCCTTGACCCAAGTGATGTCGCGCTCAATGGTCGCGAGCGGCGAGACGGCGATGGGCGAGGGTGCTGCGGGTTTCGTGGCGATTGGCGGTACGGGTGGATTCAATGGCGCTGGGGTTGTTGACATGATGCCTCCAACACGGATAGTACTAAAGTTCTGGCGGCGTGTCAAGCGATTTCTGTTGTTTTGCTAGTTTTTTAGCTAGTTTACGTTGGGCTTTAGTTCCCGTTGGGCACGGAAGAGCGAACCTCGGTGTGCCCAGTGCGGACGTAGCAGGAAAATTAGTCATATACGCTACTGCTGCTTGGTGACGATCAAGGCTGT
>Ga0187864_10002618_pt1 | contig 15465 bp, 10 predicted proteins | sample June2016WEW_11_4_FD_132985 | JGI IMG/M metagenome (GOLD analysis project Ga0187864, IMG submission 132985) | Peatland microbial communities from SPRUCE experiment site at the Marcell Experimental Forest, Minnesota, USA - June2016WEW_11_40 | ecosystem: Environmental > Terrestrial > Soil >... | reverse complement strand
GGTCGGCCTGCCCGCTACGCGCTCGCACGACGCAGAGTGGTTATTTTTTTTCGGTAGGGTACTATATAAGTCTATCATACGAGGATGTTCCCATTGGGATTTCTCTGGGGCGGGAGGACGCCTTGCCTTGCCCTCAGCAGGCCTTATATTCACGTGAGCTTTAAAATTTTAGAATATTTAATAATTTAAAATTCTTGAAATTTATGATTGAGTGCACTTAAGACTTACGCTTGAAATTAAAAACTGTAACGGTGTCAAGACTGCAACTGAGGCGAGGGAGTAAAAATGGGAAACCCCGAAGTCGGCTACGGGTTCAGCCTGATTACGGAACACGACACCTATCTTTTCAAGGAGGGGAATCACTTCAGACTCTACGAGAAGATGGGATCGCACATTGTCAATGTTGATGGAGTGTCCGGGACCTTCTTTGCCGTATGGGCGCCCAACGCCGTTGAGGTTTCGGTCATCGGCGACTTCAATTTCTGGGACAATGAAGCCCATCCCCTGGCCGTAAGGTGGGACGGATCGGGTATTTGGGAGGGATTTATCCCGCAACTCGGTCAGGGCGCCATATACAAGTACCACATCGTCTCCAGGGAAAACGGATACAGGGTAGATAAGAGCGACCCATATGCCAGGCATTGCGAAACTCCGCCCAAAACCGGTTCCATCGTTTGGGACATGGGCTACGACTGGAATGACGGGCAATGGATGGCCGGCCGTGCAAAAGCTAATGCGTTGAACGCCCCTTGTTCAATTTATGAGGTCCATTTAGGTTCATGGAGGCGGGTGCCCGAACAGGGAAACCGCTGGATGAGCTATCGCGAGATGGCAGAGTATCTTCCGGGATACGTAGAAGAAATGGGTTTCACACACGTTGAATTCCTTCCCATAATGGAGCACCCGTTCTACGGTTCCTGGGGATATCAGACCACCGGCTACTTTGCCCCGACCTCGCGACACGGGACCCCCCAGGATTTAATGTACCTGATCGATGTGCTGCACCAAAACGGGATCGGGGTCATTCTCGACTGGGTGCCCTCGAATTTCCCGAGCGACGAATTCGGGCTGACATTTTTCGACGGGACGCACCTGTTCGAGCATCAGGACCCCAAGAAGGGCTTCCAGCCCGAGTGGAGCAGCTACATCTTTAATCACGGACGATATGAAATCAGGGCATTTCTCATCAGCAGCGCCCTTTTCTGGCTTGACAAGTATCACGCGGATGGACTGCGGGTGGACGCCGTCGCATCGATGCTCTACCTGGACTATGCGCGGCAGGAGGGCGAATGGATTCCAAACATCTACGGCAGCAAGGAAAACCTGGACGCGATCTATTTCATAAAGCGCTTCAATGAGGTTGTTTACCAGGAATATCCGGACGTGCAGACGGCTGCCGAAGAGTCCACCTCATGGCCGATGGTATCTCGGCCCGCCTATGTAGGCGGCCTGGGATTCGGCATGAAGTGGAACATGGGCTGGATGCACGACACCCTGGAGTATTTCTCAAAGGATTGCATTTTCAGAAAATTTCACCAAAACCTGCTGACTTTCAATGTCTGGTATGCTTTTTTCGAAAACTTCATCCTTCCCCTGTCGCATGACGAGGTGGTGTACGGAAAAGGCTCCCTCCTGCATAAGATGCCCGGGGACGATTGGCAGAAATTCGCAAACCTGAGGCTGCTTTTCGGCTACATGTTCGGCGAACCCGGCAAAAAGCTCATCTTCATGGGCGGCGAATTCGGGCAGTGGGACGAGTGGTATCACGAAGAAAGCTTAGGCTGGGACCTTCTCGATCACCCTGCGCACCAGGGAGTTCAAAAATGGGTCCAGGACCTGAACCGATTCTACCGGGAAGAACCTGCCATGCACCAACTCGATTTCAGCGGCGAGGGATTCGAATGGATCGATTTCCGCGATGCTGACTCAAGCATTGTCGCTTTTCTTAGAAAGCCCGCGACTGGCGGCGATTTAATAATGATAGCCGCCAATTGTACCCCCGTGCCGCGGACAAACTACCGGTTTGGGGTCCCCAGGGCGGGCTGCTGGCGGGAGCTTCTCAATAGCGACTCAAAGACTTACGGCGGGTCCGGTTACGGCAATTTCGGCGGCATCGACGCTGTTCCGGTCCCCAGTCATGGTCACAAATATTCCCTTTCGCTGATTCTGCCGCCGCTCGGGATCGTTTTCCTCAAAAGCGATGCCCCCAGCGCCGCCGGGACAATCCAGCCACAGGAGGAACCGGCCCTGGGTGAATAAAACTCAAACGGCTTTGACCTGAGACTTGACGAACCGTTAATGTACCGGGTCTTGCGGCTTTGACTTAATTTTGCGCCACAGTGAGAATGATGCCTCCTTAACGGTTTCGACCAAAACGCGTACCGCCCATGCGATCTCTTCCTCGTTTGCACCTTTGACCAACTGGTGCTCGGTGACCTTGATGGACCTGTTTTGCGCTATCCGGTCCAGGATTCGCCGGTTGTCAGGGTCCCGCGTCAGGTCGATACCCTCTGAAAAAAGATAGTTTATTAGCTCGCCTCCGTCGGTAACTATGAAAAGGTCCTCACGTTCGCCGACCCTGCGAACGTGGATTTCGATCCGCTCGTTATTCGGGAGGACCCAGTCTGTTGCAATTAGAAACCCACCGCCGGTCGGCGTAACATTCCAGCCCCGGTAAAAATCTTCAGCAAGCGCTTCCAGAATTTCATTCTCATCCATTTTTACTCTCCTTAGCAGTTGCTCATGTCCCATCGGGACACCCGGAAACAGATGGAAAGATGTAGGAGCGGGCCATGCCCGCAATGAACTTCTCAGAGCAGGAACCTACGGAAAACATAGGATGATGCTTCTGATTAATCCATTGATACCTGCATGCAACTGGAGGAATCGTGGGAGCATAGTACCCGCTTATTCCCATCGGCCGAGGAGATCTGCGAATGTCTGCAGGGATGAGCTCCATGCATCGATTCTTGCGCTCAGCCGAAGGGGCTTGTTGTCTTCGTCAGAAAGAGGCTTACAAAGGCTGACACGTCCTGTGTGACCTGATCGAGGGAGATCGGCAGTCTTTCGACCAGCGGTTGCACTTTTTCCGGAAGCAAATTCCAAGAGTAAACGTTCCGAACGAGATGACGGAAACGAAGATATTCGTCAAGCAATTCCAAAGTCGCTTCGGAAATGACCGCAGGAAATTCTGCCAGTCCTTTTGGACGTGGCGCGTCACTTGTTGGACTTCGTCGATTTCGCTGACGATTCTATTTGCAAGAGTCGAAACCCCTCAAGTCACAGTTCGATCCCTTCAGTCTGGATGCTGTGGACCATTTCCCGGCTACATTCAGCGGGATCGATCACGTCGATTTTAAACTCGGCTTCAGCTCCAAAATCATGTACGGCTCCAATTGCGCGGTAAAACTTCTCTGCCGGGAGCCCCCACACGGCAAGGTCCACATCGGACCATGGAGCGAACCATGCTCTACGTACAAGTGAGCCAAAGACCACAACCCTCGTGGCACCGAACTGTTCTTGCAACAGTCTGGCGGCTTTTCGGGCAACATCCCAGGCACTATCCCACCGTCTGCTCACCTCCGGGTCTTTGTGATAGCGCTGCAAGGTTTGCCAGGGATGATATGAACGAAGCTCTTCCTGACTGAGATCCTTTGCTGTCTTTGCCATGAGCCTCACCTCCCATCCGCTTCTGCCGGCTACCTCTCCAACTTATTACATCCATTTTTCAGTCACTTTGTTCCGCGCCAGATCGTTGATCATGAATTCAACCGAGACCATTCTATCACATGTTGAATGGCAACGGATATGTTCCATTCGAACACCCGGGGGCTTTGGCATTCAAGCTCGAAAGGTTATCCGAATTTGTGCCAAAATTGGCCCGGCAATCGATCATGGTACATTTTTGTACCGCTTCGGTTCTATCCATCCCAGTATGAGGAACATAACTACATAGTTTAGCAGCAAGAATTCACTTGCATTAATAGTCACAATTTCAATATGTTACATCCTGTGGGACAGCCGCCTTTCAAAAATCGCATCCGGTGCGGTCTATCTGGCGCGAATTCTGCTCATTGAAATTCTTACCCTCGAATGAAAATCCATATTCATCGGCAAGAGCGTTGCGACCTGGCTAAAAATGCGGGACAGATATCGATTTTCTGCTTGGCCGCCTAGACAAAACCAACGGCTCAAGAAAGGCAGTTCCAATCTCAACATCAAAAAAGGGGCAAATGAAATGAACTCATCGGCAATGAGAAAAAAAATGCTGGCATGTATGATCTTGTTCTTGACTATCTCCTTTCCTTTCATGGCTGCGCGGGCCGACGAACCGGCGACGGCGCCCGAGGGGCAAAAACCAGCCGAGGAGGCGGCCAAGCCGTCTGTGACACTTTCCACCGATATCCTGAGCCAGTACATGTTCCGCGGCGCCGCGCAAAGCAAAGACAGCGCCGTCTTCCAACCTTCATTTGCGGTAACCTATGCGGGTTTTACAGCAAGCGTCTGGGGAAATTTCGATACAGCCCGTCACAGCAACAATCCCCTTATGCCCTTGCCCTCTGGACAACTGGGTAACGCGAAGTGGAGCGAGACCGACTTCACCGTTTCATACACGAAGGAAGTGTGCAAAGATTTTTCGGTGCTGATCGGAAACGTTTACTATGGTCTTCAACAACCAATAAGCAATTACGACGAGGACGAAATATTCGGAGGCGTCACTTATAATTTCCCGTGGTTCAGCACAGCGTTTACAGTTTACGGGGAGGTAACTCATGCCGTCGATGTGTGGTTCCAGCTCGACCTCACCAAGAGCATCCCGGTCGACCGCCTCTGTAAGGGGGCCATTCTGGACCTTGGGGCAAGCTTCGGATATCTTATTCTTTTTCAGGATAATAATAATTTAAACCTTGGGGCTGCTTTGGCTACGCCTGCCCCCGGGTCGGTCGGGACCTACTCGGATTTTCATACCTGCCAGTTAACCGCTGACGTGAAGTTTCCAGTGGGCAAGTATATAACGGTTTCCCCTAAAGTCGGACTCTGGCTGCCTTTGACGGATGCAGCCTCGAACTACTTGCAAGCCAACTCGCTGGACTCGCAGTCCACACATTTCTACGGCGGCATAAACGTGACCGCGACGTTCTGAGAGAAGCCGGCGATCGAATGGCGGAAATCGGACTCCACACCCTTCGGGGTGTGGTAATCCGATGTCCGATTTCCAAAATCAGCAGAAAAAATCGCCCTTTCTCTATTATTAATGAAAACCTCTCCCCCTGCGCTTCGCTCAAAAACCCTTCGCACAAAAACGCTCAAAAATCCTTGACCGAAGCGGGATTACGGCCTATCATGCTTTCGCTTTAAGATTCGGCTTCGATTTCTATCGGCGTCCTCTTGAAAAATCGAAGCTAATGCTTTCCCGGCAAGGTTTTTCTCGCATTGTTGCGAAGCCAATCCGTTCGTCACAGCCTTCGTATTCGAAATATACCAGGTGAAAGGAGGTGCAGTGTTCAAAGCTCGTCCGGAACGTCTAACGGCTTCATTTACGTTTGGTGACGCATTCTGAAAAGGAGGTTTATTCAATGCCAAGGCCACTAAGGCAACGGAAACAAGTGGAAATCCTTTCTCTCAAAGACGCTGTAAAGAAATATATGCGCGATGGACTGATCTGCGCTTACAGCGGATTTACCGGTTTCAACAGGAATCCGGTAGCGTTTGCATGGGAAACTGTAAGGCAGGGCTTCAAAGACTTGCATATCATGGATCGTCACGGGAGTTGCTGCACCTGGCTTCTTAATACGGTCGGCGCGATGAAAATATTTGAAACCGACTGGATGGGCTGGGGTGAGATGGCCGGAAAACTGGATATAAGTTTGGAAAGACTCTACAAGGCCGGCCAGATCATTCTTGAAGACCATGCCCATGGTGCAATGGCAATGAGATACCTGGCCGGAGCGATTGGCGCGCCTTTTATCCCTTACTACGCCCCTCTGGGCTCAGACATCTACAATCCGGACTATGATGCGCTGGGCCGCGCGGGACTTCGGGATGGCAAGAATCCCAGGATTGCAAAAAAGAAATTCATACAAATCGAAGACCCATTTTTCGGAGATGGCGACGTTGTGCTCCTGCCCGCCGCAAGGCCTGACGTGGCAGTAATCCATGTCGCCCAGGCGGGTGACAAGGGCACGGCGCGATGGCGCGGCGTTGGCACCATCGACAAGGAGATCGCCTTTGCGGCGGACAAAGTAGTCCTGATCTGCGAAGAACTGGTTGCCGAATCCGAAATGCGCAAGAGTCCCGAAGCAAACCAGATCCCGTTTTTTGTTGTGGACTGCATCGTCGAACAGCCATGGGGTGCATTCCCCAGCTCGGTCCCATTTTATTATGACTACGACGCGCCGTTCATGAAAGGCATGGACGCGGCGTCCAGGAAGGAAGAGGACCTGAAAAAATGGCTGGATGAATGGGTGTTTGGGCCAAAAGACTGGGAAGACTTCATGGTCAAACTCGGCGCCAAGAGGCTGCTCGACCTCAAGGCCGACAGCGTAACTGGCTACAGCACCCGGATGATGAGAGGCAAAAAACCCGCTCCCAGGATGAAAATGCCTCTATCGGTCGCAAGAAGCGGTTTCTAGAAAAGGGGGACAGATATGAGCAAATCGATGGAAGAGTTGATGCAACTGGTTGACAAAATGCCCGATGAACCCGCAAAGCCGGGCGAATTCATCCTGCCCGAACTGATGGCCATAGCGGTTGCCCACGAGGTTCGGGACGATGATATAGTGTTCGCGGGGACAGGTCTCCCTATGGTAGGCATCATGGCCGCCAACCTGCTCAATGCGCCGCACGCCCTCCTGATCTATGAATCGGGGATCTGCGACGGAAAAACGATGCACGTCCCGATGTCGGTCGCCGACCAGAGGGCCGCGAATATGAGTTCGACTTTGGGCGGCCTGGTCGATACCTTCGGGTACTATCTCCAGCAGGGTTACATCACCCTGGGATTTCTTGGAGGCGCAGCAATAGACAAGTACGGTGGGGTAAACGTCACATCAATCGGCGACTACTTCGCGCCGGTCCACAGGTTTACCGGATCGGGCGGAAACTCCGATATAGGCACTATGGCGGGCCGGACCACCTACATCATTCTTCAGGAAAAAAGGCGGTTTCTGGAGAGAAACGATTACACCACGACCCCCGGCTGGTGGTGCTGGGACTTCAAGACCCGTGAGTGGAAGCCCAAAAAGGAGGTCTGGAAGAACACCCCCTTTGCGAACTGCGGCCCTGCCTCGGTTGTAACCAACATGGCAGTTTACCGGTTCGACGAAAACGGGATTATCTACCTTGACACGAACCATCCTGGAGTGAGTGTCGCCCAGGTGAGCGAAAACTGTGGATTCGACCTCAACGTGGAAAGACTCAAGGGCGAAACCCCGCCTCCCACTTACAAGGAGCTTTTTGTCCTCAGGGAATTCGTGGACCCGGAACTTATCTTCCTGCCTCAGAAGATGGACTATCCGCCTGCCATCCAGTCGATAATCGACTCGCAATAAAAGCGGGCAGCCTTGGAAGCGAGTGACGGGCTACGAGGAACAATTCGTCCCGTCACTCGTCACCCTCCTTTGTCATTGTTCCTTTTTGTCTTTTACTGGTAAAATTGTCCGCAATCCTCAGGAAGGCCTCCCGCGCCCGCCCAACGCGCACGATAGACACGACGAGCGGTCGGCCTTCGCGCTACGCGAAGCACTACGCTTTAGGGAGGCCATCGGTAAGGGGCTTTTTTTAATTAAGTGGTGTTTACTTAGTCTATCATACGAGGAATTATCGACAATTGCTGACCAGTTTGGCCATCCACAACTACGCCATAATTCGCGATCTGGAAATGAGCTTCCATCCGGGATTCAATGTCCTGTCAGGAGAGACCGGTGCGGGCAAATCGATTCTCGTAGGCGCCGTCAATCTCATCCTCGGAGCACGCGCATCAAATGAGATGGTCCGAACCGGGGCTGCTGAGGCAAGCGTTGAGGCGGTCATGCAGCTAAAACAGCCCGGATGCCTTTGTGCACAGTATCTGAGCCAATGGGGGATCGACTTGGGTCCGGAACTTGTAATCCGGAGGAGCATCGCCAGAAGCGGGCGAAACCGTGTGTTTATAAACGACCAGGCTGCATCAGTGCAGCAGCTCCAGCAGCTTTCGCCCCTCTTGATCTCGGTTTCCGGGCAGCACGAGCACCAGCTTCTTCTCGATCCGGAAACCCATCTGGGTCTTCTTGACTCTTTCGCGAGTCTCGATGAAGTTTGCTCCCAGGTGCGGGCAATCCATACGGCATGGCAGCAGAGTCGCGACGGACTTGCGCGAATGAGGCTTGCATCGGAGCAGCGAGCAGCCCAGATGGACTTTCTGCGATTCCAGATGGCAGAGCTTGAATCGGCAAAGATTCGACCAGACGAGGATTCCGATCTCGGGCGGGAGCGGGAGATCCTGAAAAACGCCGCTGCATTGTCCTATGCCTCACAAAGGGCCATCAACGCGCTCTACTCAGAGAAAGGCGCCATTTTGGAGCGGCTCTCGGAGGTGGAGAAAGACCTGCGTGCGATCTTCAATGTCGATCCATCTCAGAGCGGACTTGGCGAATACCTCCAGCAAGCCCGTATTCACCTCGAAGAGATGACCCACGCGTTGCGCTGCTACGCTGAACGGATAGTTTTCGACCCTCCAAGGTTGGCCGCAGTAGAAGAACGGCTTGCACTCCTGGGCAAACTCGCCAAAAAGTATGGCCCGAGCGCAAACGAAATGCTGGCCAGATTGGAAGAACTCCACAATATGGCCGGCGAGAGCGAGGAATCAAACCTCCGGGAAGAGCAACTGCAAAGGGAAATCGAATCCCTGGGCCTCGCCTACCTCGAGAGGGCCGGCGATCTTTCGCGCAAACGTCACGAGGCGGCGGCAAAACTCTCCACGGACGTTTCGCGCAATCTGGCCGATCTCGATATGCCACAGGCACGCTTCTGCGTGCGCTTTTCCGGGGAAGACGAAAATCCTGCCTTATTCTCTCCGACCGGTGTCGACCGGATAGAGTTTCTGCTCTCGGCAAATCCGGGAGAAGATTTGAAGCCCCTGGTCAGGGTAGCCTCAGGAGGGGAGCTCTCCAGGATCCTTCTGGCCCTCAAGAGTCTTCTCGGCAGAAAAGAAGAAGCTGAGACGCTCATCTTTGATGAGGTTGACGCGGGAATCGGCGGTCGCGCGGCAGAACTCGTCGGGGTTCAATTAAATAAGCTCTCCGAACGGCATCAGGTCATCTGCATTACTCACCTTCCCCAAATCGCCTGCTACGGCAAATGGCATTACCTGGTAAAAAAGCAGGCCGAAGGCAACGAGACCTCTACCACAATCCGCATGCTGACGGAATCGGAGCGCTCAGAAGAACTTGCCCGCATGCTGGGAGGGATCTCGATATCTGAGAAGGTTCGCGAGCATGCAAAAGAGCTTCTGGAAAGGAGTTTGGAAGTCGGAGAGCGGATCACGGGCGACGGGTGAAAATCAGTTTTTAGTTTTGAGCTAACTCAAAACTAAGAACTAACAACTGGAAACTGCTTATATGCTTGTTCTGGCAGATGCTGAAAAACGCTGCAGGGCCCTTGTTCCGGCGGGTAGCTTTCACTTGACTGCCCCGGCCGGTTCGGGCAAGACCTTTTTGCTGGTCGCCCGGTTTCTTCGCCTTCTGGGACTTATAGACCACCCTCGGCAGATCCTGGCGCTTACCTTCACCAACAAGGCAGCAGCCGAGATGCGGGAAAGAGTAAGGGGCTGGCTTGATCGGGCAAAGAAAGGCGCGGCGGCCGAAAACGCGGCGGAGGCCGAGCTGCTCGATTACGCCTCCAAAGCGCTCGCCGCACACAGCAAGCTTGAAGAGCTGCTCCTAGCCGGCGAAATTCTCCAAATCCGTACTTTTCACTCCTTCTGCTACGCAGTTGCATCCCAGGCGCCGTTCGAATCTGGAATCGCCCCCGGTTCCAGTCTCATGGACGAAAACGAACAGGAGTTTTTCCTCAACGAAATCGTTAATGAAGCCCTTCAGCAAATCGCCTCCCGCAAGGAAGGTGATGCGGCCCGGCAGGCCCTCATCAATCGCCTTCTTTATCTGAATAATTCCTGGTGGTCCCTGGCAAACGAAATGAAGGAGCTTGTAAGAAGAAGAGAAGGGCTGTTTGACATGGTGCGGGTCCTTAGCCGCGACCGGGCGTCGGGTTATCTAGCGGTCAGGGTACGTGAACTGGCTGAAACGGAACTGAATGCACTGAAAGCCGGGTTCCAATCTTGTGATCTTGGCCGGCAATGGGCAGGCTTCCTGGAGCAGACCGGAAACGCCGGCGCACAGGCCGCGTGCGCTCTTCCCACCGACATTCCGGGGGCGAAGTGGGAAGCTCTTCCACAGTGGATTTGCCTGGCGAACACTTTTCTCACTAAAGAAGGTGACATCAGGAGACAACTTGGACCAAAAACCGGGTTCTACAACGGATTTGTCAAGACCGTGTGGGGCGGCGCCATTCAGAATATCCCCCGCGAAACCGCTCAGAGACTGCATCAGGTCCGTCAGCTTCCCACGCACGACGCGCCGGTGACGGACCCCGATACTCTCTGGGACCTGGTTGTTCTGTTGCATTCCGTCCTTGAAATCTATGACGCCCGGCGGCGCGCCAAAAAGGTGCTCGATTATTCCGCCCTCGAGTTGGCTGCTCTGCGCCTTTTTGACGCTGCCGCCCCTTCCGACCTTCAGTTGATACTTGACCAGCAGATTCGGCACATACTGGTTGACGAGTTCCAGGATACAAGTCGGCAGCAGTGGGAGCTTTTGCGGAAGCTGTGCGCCGGCTGGTCGGATGGAACCGGGCGAACCCTCTTTCTGGTTGGCGACCCGAAGCAATCCATTTACGGTTTCCGCAAAGCGGAAGTGAAGCTGTTCCTGGACGCCAGGCTGGGGCTTCCTCTCGAGGGCGGAGAAAATATCCGCCTCGAGCCTCTTGTGCTGGATACAAACTTCCGCTCGCAGCCCCATCTGATCGACTGGTGCAACCGGGTCTTCGAAAACACAGTTATGGCTGAGCACAAACCAGAGTTCGACGAAGTCCCTTTCAGCCCTGCAAAACCCTCACCGACTGTGCCTGTTCGCCCGGATCCCGCCCCGGTCGAACTCGCCCTGTTCATGGAGTGGCCTGACCGCCAGAGCGCAAGAGTAAGAGAAGCTCAATGGTTGGCGGGAAGAATCGCCCAGCATCTCGGGGAAAACGGCCCCGACTCGCACACAGCGATCCTTCTTTTCTCTCGCACCCATCTGCCGGTCTACCTGGAAGCGCTCCAGCAAAAAAGGGTCCCGGTTCAGGTTAAGGAGGGATTAAAGCTTGTAGAGAGGCCCGAAGTGTTCTACCTGTGGCAGCTTTGCCGGGGAATAGTTCTGCCTCACGACAACCTTGCCTGGGCGGCCCAGCTTCGCAGTCCCTGGTTTTGCCTGGATTTTGACCGAATCCATGCCATATCGCGCCAACTACCCCTTCTTTGGGTAGAGAAAATCCACGCGTTTTCGGAACAGGACGAGCAAGTCAGTTCATTCAGGCAAGCCCTCACTGGCGCATGGCAGCACGTTGGGCACGAACCGCTGGCCGATGTCGTGGAATCCGCCTGGCTCGAACTTCAAGGCGCACACATCGTGGTTTCAAAGTGGGGGAGCCGGGGTCTAAACTGCTGCCGCCGTTTTCTCCAGATGCTCAGGGAGGCTGAACAGGGCGAACCGGTCCGCACTCTTGCGCTGCTCGAACAACTGCTGCAGAAGGCCTATGAACCGGTGGATCCGGACACCGCCTGCTCGAACATAGTCCTTTCAACCGTTCATGGAGCCAAAGGGCTGGAATTCGACGCGATTTTCATCCCCTTCATGGACTGGAACCCGGAGGGGGGAAGAAAAGACCAGCCGTCCCCATACATGCTCGAGCGGGCGCCCAATTCGGGAGATTACCTTCTAGCATCAAGACCCGACCGTCTGACGGGCGAAAAGGACCCGCTCTATGGCTGGCTGAGCAAACTGCGCTCCAAACGGCAGTTGGGTGAGGCCAGGAGGCTTTTCTATGTTGCGGTTACGCGCGCGCGGCGTCAACTCGTTATGAGCGGTCTGGCAAAAAAGAAGGGAAGCTCTTTTTCGACATCTGCGCAAAATCCCCTGGGCTGGCTCAGCAAACATTACGGGATCGATGAGCTTTGCGCTATAGACCGTATCACATGCCCTCAAGAAGCTGAATGGCCCGGCACAGGCGAATGGAAAAGGTCCGCCCGTGGTGCGGATGGTTTTTTTGTTCAGCTCGAACCCGATTCCGGCGCCTGCGAGGCGAACCCACTCGAGACCAACCGGCCTGAATTAGCGCCGGCGGAATTCGAACGTGAAAAACCGCTTTTCACTGTTATCTCACCCTCCGAGCTCAGGGTCTTCGGGCGGGCCCGCCTCTCGGAGTGTGGAGATCTTGGGTGCGGCCCCTTCTCCCCCGCGACCGCCGCCGAAAGGATCTCGACGCTCTCCTTGACCTGTCCACGACCAGAGGCGTGCGGCCCTGCCGCCTGCCCGCCAAACGTGTGGGGAACGCTCGTTCACCGGCTCCTTGCTTATTTCGGCAAAAAAGGAGCACTCCCCTCGGCTCAGAGGGCAAGCGCAACTCTCAACCGAATTGGAATTGAGAGCTCCAAGTCCCTGGAAATCGCCCGGACCGCTCTTTCGGAGGTGAAATCATGCCTGGATGATCCCTGGCTCCAGGCTTTTTACAGCATTCCGCCTGACCGCCGGAAAATCGAATGGTCTGCGGAGTGCGCACACGAGCGCGACGTACTCTATTCGGGGGTGATCGATCTTGCCGCCCAGATTGAAGGGAAATGGAACCTGGTCGATTTTAAAACGTCGAGGCTTCTCGAAGGCGAGAGCATCGAAGATTTCCTGCGAAGAGAAATGGAGGCGTACCGGCCTCAAATTCTTGCATATTGCCAAATCTGGGCAAAGCTTACCACAACAGATCCGGCCCGCATAGACGCTTTCATTTTCTGGACGGCGCTACGGGAAAACAGACGGGTTTTGCTGGAAACTGGATATTAGATATTCGATCTCGGATCAAAAACTCGTCATTTAGCACCCAATATCCCGCATTCCTGTGCGGGACTGCCCGCGCTACAGCAGGCCGAGCACTGCAAGCAGATGTGAGGCCTCGCTCAAAGGCGCGTTCAGGTTGGCCCTGTGGTTGGCAAAAAATCCACTGAAACTGGAGTCGAAAACTATCCAGGGATTTATCTTCTCGGCGATAAGCAGCTCGTGCAGCACCTCATCCATTATGTCAGCCCCATGCATGGTGGCCAACTGGTTCTTGAATCCCACCCGGCAGACTTTCAGCATTTCATAATACACATGGGCCACGCCCTTGGCATAATAGAAGTAATCGTCCGACCTGTACCATCCAACCGGCATGACCAGCGTTCTGTTCACATTTCCGAGCTGGTCTTTGTAAATCGAAAGCAGCGCTACCAGTGTGTCGCGGCGGTAGTAGAAACTCCTCTGGCCCTTCTCAAGTTTCGTTTTGAATTTTTTCAGGTGTTCAATCGCTTGGCTGTATGAACTTTCAGCGGAGGGGAACCACCATGAAGTGGCGCTGATCATGAACTCATTGAGCGCCTGCTCCAGGTCCGGATCGTATGTATCGGCCTCGCCCAGCCTCGTAAGACTGTCTTTGAGTCGAAGCGTGGTAAACCGAACGGCTTCGAGAACCCCGAGCTGGTAGTTGTTTACATTGTCGGTAAGTCGGCAGATCAGGATGCCGTTAGGCCTCCAGCCCAGCATTCTGCCGTGAAGCTCGTAATCCATCAATCCTATTAAGGTATCGACAAAAGTTACACCGGGAATCGAGGAAATCTCAGGAAGTTGTACGTGATCTTCCCCATGCGCCTCATGAGCCTCGCCACGCGCTGCCCCATGCTCCGGCGCGCCTGGCGCCGCCGCTTCCGGTGCGTGCGGCTGCCCTTTGGGCGGCCCCGCCTCCCCAAGCGGCACGAGCGGCTCGGCCGGCGGGCGCTCCTTTTCGTGAACGGGGGCTTTTTCCTGGGCTGCGGGCTGTTCGTCCTGATAGGCCTGCTCAGAAGATGCCGTCTCTGCGAGTCCCAGAGTGGGTTTTTGGAGCGCTAACCCTGCTGTTGACACCCCGAAGATCAGCAGCAAGGCAATCAGAAAAAATGAAAGGAAAGCAGGAGGCCGCTTTACAGCGCATATGCAACAGCTTCGGGTCCTTTCGTCGTCAATTCCCATCTGGCAGCCTCCCTTATTCATTCGGCTCAACCATGTCTCAGAATTCCATATATGTCGCACAATCGTCGGCTGATTCCCACGCACATACACTGTGCAGCCGCCTATTCCCGGTATTAAGCTTTGCAGAGAGCCTTTCAAATAGAAAACGGGCAACGTTTTCGGAAGAAGGATTGTTTTGAGAAAAGAAGGGCAGTTCGTTCAGATACTTATGATCCACTTCTTCCAGGGCCTCTCTGGTTGCCGCTTTCACTTCCCCGAAATCAACAAGTATGCCGTTACTCTCCAGAGATTCCCCCCGCAGGACTACTTCAACCTTCCAGTTATGTCCGTGCAGATTTTCACACTTCCCGCGAAAGTCCTTCAGATTATGCGCCGCAGCAAAACTGCTGATTACTTTTAGCTCAAACAGTCTTTGGTTCAAAATCCGTATCCTTCGTAGCTCCCGGCCATCTCAGAGCAACGGATTCACCGAAACAGGAACGATACCGCCGGACGCGTTAAATTGCCGAAAAAGCTCTTCTCATCAATGACTTAAAGACATTTACCCGAAGGGTTGATTTTTGTCAAACTCAATCGCGGAACCTTGCATGCTCCCCGGCATCCGCAAGCCCTATACTGTGTTCAAGGCTCGTGCCATGAGGGGGCAAACAGACACGGGGCCTATTCATCTGTCGGTGTGACGCCCTGAATGATGGGAATCCTATTGACTCAATTGCCAATTTCATTTAGATATTAAAGGTTTTCAGGCGGTGTAGCTCAGGTGGTAGAGCATACGGCTCATATCCGTAGCGTCCGGGGTTCGAAACCCTGCACCGCCATTTTTTCTCCAAGGGGATTCCGGATCGGGAATCCCTTTCCCGTGTTTGCCCGCATCCAAATAATCGTATCTATCTCTGAAAAGCGATTTTCTCTTTTAAAATGAGGGGTTCCAGCCAAAAGCACCCTTTTTTTTCTTGAAAACCGGAGAATAATCCTTTAATAATTTATGAGAATTCAATAAGACTGAATAATCTAAACCCGAACGACTCATGGATCAGTGGCGCTGGAAGGAAAGGAAGTTTTTATGACGTTGACCAAGGCCCACATCGTCGAGAACTTGTTTGCCAAAAACATTTTTACAAAGACCGAATCAGCCCAGGTT
>Ga0187864_10002616_pt1 | contig 15472 bp, 16 predicted proteins | sample June2016WEW_11_4_FD_132985 | JGI IMG/M metagenome (GOLD analysis project Ga0187864, IMG submission 132985) | Peatland microbial communities from SPRUCE experiment site at the Marcell Experimental Forest, Minnesota, USA - June2016WEW_11_40 | ecosystem: Environmental > Terrestrial > Soil >... | reverse complement strand
TGACTGAGTTTAGTCTTTTTTTGACTAAGAATTTGTCCATTTCTGAGCTGCGCGGATTTAAGACTTAACGTGCTTTCCAAAAGCCAAAAAAAGAATTTAGTTCTTAATAATTCATTGGGTTCTATTGTTGTTTCTGTTGTCATTGTTCTGCTTTCTTGAAGTATTGGTCTAATGCGTCGTTTATTATGCAGGATAAGTCGCCTCTGTTAAGCACTTTTTCTCTTAATCGTTTTTCGTTTTCATGGCTTACTGTGAACGTTAATTTTGGCATTTGTCTTTTCATCCTCCATTTTTGTCTTAATGGTATAGTGGATATGTTACTTATCAGTTTTTAGATGATAAAAGTAAGTGCATTGAAAACTTGCCATGATAAGAACTGTTCTATCTTTCGATGTAATTAGAAACAAGAAAGACGCACTTAACGGGGGACTCTCCCAACAATAACCTTATAGTAGACTTGCTCTCCAGTCCGCTGTTCTATCGTTTTTGCTTCTACGGTTCCTTCCTCGACTAATTTATCCAGTGCGTCTTGAATAGAAAACGCTCCAATGATGTTTATCAAATTTAGGTCATTACTGTATCCTATACCAATAACAATCTCGCCATAGTTGACAGGGTACACATTTCGTTTCAGAAAAGCAAGAATTTGACCCTCAATTGTATCCGCTGTTCTACCATTATCCCATTCTTCATTACTAATCGGCATTTTTAATCCCAATGCATTTTAGGCTTTTGAGAATCAAGTTAGTAGCTTTGCAAGAATAGAAAGTAGCTTGAACTTTTTTCGAGAGTTTCACTATCGGGTGGACTATTATACTATGCATTCTGAAATCTGTGGGTGTCTGCTTAATTCATCAAGAGACTTGTTTAGCAATATGTTGTCTCCAACACTAGCAACTAATGCGATGGGCAAGCATACAGTTGAGCTTCTGAATCTTTTTTTGAATCCAAGGTCCTCGGATGCTGGTTTGGACAACTTAACATGCAAATGGGTTACTTGCCAATTGTTGGTGTCTATGTCTGCTCCCTTGATCTCGCCAAGATCAAATCCGCCCGCGCAGATAACAAACATTCCGTCAAGTTTATCAGTACTAACCAAAACAAATCACCATGATATCGTTACCAAAATCAAAGATATAATTCTTCCTTAACTGTACGTTGGGTTCCAAAATATTGAAAGTTCTAAGCTGTGCAGATTTAAGAATTGTTCTTTGTCTGTTTGTTTGTCTGTGCATTGTGTGGTGTCGTGTCGTTGTGGTTGTTGTTGCAGGTGTTTTGGGAGGGTGTATGAGTAGAAGAGAGGTGGTTATTGGGAGTTTTAGGATGGGAAAAAGATCAAAATTTAATCTTTCTCTCTCTGCCAAACTAAAACGGTACATTCAAGGGTTAGGAACTTCGTCACTATTTAGAGTAGATGCGTCTTAAATCTGAGAGAGATAAGCGCACGGGAAGCCTTTTATCGAAAACCAGTTCTAGAGTAATTATGAATTGCTGCGGTAAGTTTTTTGCTTTTTTGTTTGCGGTTGTCTTTCTTGCTTCTTTAGTTATGTTGCTGGCTGGGAGCGTTAACGCGGATCTAAGTGAACCCCTTGCTTTCTCTTCTGGATTTACTCTTTATTCACCGGTCAACACGACTTATAGTTCTAATATGGTGGAATGTAACGGCACGTTTGTTGGCCCGATCGATTACGAACTTACCTTGAATTATAGTGTTGACGGAAACTATCAAGGCAACTTACCTTGGGTACTTAATCAGAATTCCACGAACCCTGCGACTTATACGGTGGATTGGTCGTTTCAGTTGCCTGAGCTATCGAAAGGGGCACATCAGTTAAGCGTTGGAATCGAGCAACAACTCTTTAGCAATGGCTATACAGTGGTCAAGCAAGACACATATGTGGATACGGTTTATTTCACGGTAAGTCCAAGTCAACCGACCCTGAGTGCTTTGGAGGTTTCTTTGTTGGCAATTTCGGTTTTGATAGTTGCCATGCTTGCTGTTGCCGTGTATTTGAGGCGTCGAAAAACCGCTAACTTGAAACAATGACCTTTTCCCACGGCTGGGTGTAACCAAACTCTGTCTGGTAGTCCAGAAAGTTTGACTAAAGTCAGTCAAGACGGGATGTAAAGGCTTTTTCTGATTAGACCTCCGATAAGCCGTATGATATCGGAGGTAAGAGAATTAGTGAGGTAGTGGTTGGTTTAGACGTTCATTTGAAAATTAAGGGATTCGTTCAAGGATAAGCCTGTAAGCATTTTGGGTATGGTGGGGTTAGAGGGGCCGGCGAGCGGTCATCGAAAAGAGTTTAATTCTTTATTCAAAAACCGTTCTAATGCTTATCGGATATGGAATGATGCCCACCTGCAGAACTGCACTTGCCCAACAAGCGTTGGAATTAGTGAACATTTCAAGATCATCTGCAGAAAAAGTTTCGTTTAGAAATGAATTTAAGAAAAACGACGTGCTTGACGTAAACAGGCTATCTACTTGCCAACCAAAAACAACGATGAATATTGCGAAAAAGTTATAGCTGAACAGAAATAGACAGATAGATTCTGTGGTTAGATTTGCTTGAAGGCATTCATGTAAATTTGAGGGCAATGGATAAAGAGGATTTGCCCCTCTTTGCAGAATGGGTTAACACGCCTGAGTTCTTTGGTGAATTCAACGATTTAATGCAGTTTTCCAAATCAGAAGCAGAAAAAAAACTTCAGAATCAATGTGAAATGAAGTATTTTGTTGTAGAGAAAAAAGACGGCGGCAAAATAGGATTGATATTTCATTTCTATGTTTTGCACCCAGCTGGTAAGCAACTTGAAATCGGCTATGCTTTAGTTCCGAGCGAACGAGGGAAGGGCTATGGCACCGAAGCTACCCGAATCATTGTAGACTACCTGTTTCTGTCGAAAGACACTCCACGTATTCAAGCATGCACAGATACTCGCAATCTTGCTTCCCAGAAGACATTAGAGAAAGCAGGTTTCAAAAAAGAAGGAGTGACAAGAAAGAATTTTTTTACAAGAGGAAAATGGACTGACGACTGCCTTTATGCCATCCTCAGGGAGGAATGGACCGAACCAAAGATACTGACGGAGATTTCGTGAGAAATCAAAATGAACCTCATCACGTTGAATGGGTTCCTTTTTTCTCATGCATCGCACAAAGGACGTTGTTACAAGCTTGTCACAAACGCAGAAAAAAGTGCTCCAATGAATCTGCATATGTTTAATTTAAAACATGTTTCTTGATTCTGAATGCAGTTTTCTAATGAATTAAGCAGCTGGAAACAGCAAAAGCTTATAAAAAAACAACCCGTTCTTATTTTATGCAGTGGAAAGACCACCTGTGAAACTGGAGAATCTTGAGGCAACATCGATGAGACGATCAAAACTAGAAACGTACATTGACATCCTTAACGCGTTGGCGCGTTTAGGTCCGTTGAAGATGACCCATATCATGCACAAAGCTAACGTCAACTGCAACATGCTTAGAGGACACCTGGACTTCCTAATCAAACAGGGACTGGTCGAAGAACGAACAATCAAAAGAAGCCACGCAGTTTTTGCAGTCACGCCACGAGGTATGACTGTACTGAAGCATTTCCGGGAACTCGCCCAAGTGGCGTCCATCGTAGAAGAAGTCCAAAGTTAAAACCCAAACTTACCGCCCTTTAACCTTTTGAAAAGATATTTAGACATTTTATCTTTCATAACAATTCTGGTTGGTAATCGTATTTTTATTGTTTTATGGAAAGAGCCGAAAGACACCGCCTTGATCAAAAAGTGCCCTTTTCATAACGTTGGCTTCTAGAAAAAGTCATTTAGGCTCGCCCTCGGTGTCTAGATTTTTGGTTTGTGAGGTGTTGCACGTGCCTCTCTTCATTTATACGCTCTGATATTGGGGGCGTTGAAGAATTTAGGCGGGGAGGTTAGAGTTTGCGGAAGTGCGTGAAGATGGCGAACCATCCAGCAGTTCCCTCTGAACCTGCCCAATCAAGCAAACGGTTTACTTTTTTTAAACCTTGTGTATTCAAGATACATAAAAATCGCCGAAGTGTAAACTTGCTCGATCACTTACTTTCTGAGATTCGCCGATTATTCTCAGAATTGGCGGTTATGTTGCGTTGGTTAGGATTTTGGGTAGCTCCTGTATCTGGAGCATCAGTGAACCCAGCGCGCTCGTTTGCCCCTGATCTTTCTCTTTAACTTCAATACCTAATAGGTATATTTGGTAGGACCCATAGTGGGGGTTGCTTGCGGTGTTTTTTGCTTATCTATTGCGTGGACACGGCCGAATCGATGCAGCGATTGAAGCTGCACAAGGTGACTTAAAATAACTGGACAATAGAGACTAATTATTGCCTAAGAATGATAATAGTGAATAAAAAAGGAGGTTTGTAGAATCATCGAGCATATTCAGCCAAATATAGGTTTTAGTCGCCAGGACCGTTGGCAAAAAGGGAAAGAACTAAGTTTCAAGATTCCATGGGAGAGCCACAGTGAATGGAAACGCTCAAGTAATCTTCAAGACCCTATTAGTCTAATTCAAGAGCATGACAAAGATCGATTATCTTTTTTGCTGCCTATTAAATATGGACGTATGGCGGCTTCAGCTTTTGCTTTTCTTAAAGGCTCAGCAGCTGTCATGGCAGCTGACCTTACAAGTACACCTGTCACTGGCATCAGAACAATGTTGAGTGGCGATGCGCATTTGTCCAACTTTGGCATCTTTGCGTCGCCCGAGCGTAAGCTAATCTTTGATGTGAACGATTTTGACGAGTGTTACCCTGGTCCGTGGGAATGGGATCTCAAACGGTTGGCCGCCAGTGCAGTTGTTGCAGGGCAGGATAGGGGGTTTAAGCTTGAAGATTGTCACGAACTAGCCAAATATGTTGCTAAAAAGTATCGTAAAGCAATAACAAAATTTGCAGGTATGCTAACATTAGATTTGTGGTATTGCTATGTTGACGCTGAGAGGCTCTTGAAAGCATTTAGCAATTCGAAGAAAGAGTCGAAAATTCTGAAAAAAGTCGTCAAGAAGGCCCGGGCTAGCACAGAGGAACAATCACTTGAGAAGTTCACCGAAATCTTAGAGGGTCAACGACGATTTGTTAATAATCCACCGTTGATGGTTCGTTTAACCGACGTTCTTGAAAGTAATGCTGTGGCAGAGAAGGTCGAAGTGGTAAGAAATGATCTTGAGAAAGCCTGGCTTGAGTATGTCAGCAGCGTCGAAATAAGTCGTCGCGAACTACTGAGTCGTTACCATATCATTGATGTCGCTTTAAGAGTTGTTGGCGTGGGTAGCGTGGGAACACGATGCTTTGTTGCTTTGCTGGAAGCCAACTCAATTGATGATGAAATTGTGCTTCAGCAAAAGGAAGCTGAAACTTCAGTGTTAGAACTCTATTTACCGCAACTGGAATTTGCCAATCATGCAGACCGTGTGGTTATAGGACAGCAGTTGATGCAGTCGGCAAGCGATGCCTTTTTGGGATGGAGCCGCGGTTTTGCTTCATCAGGACGCGATTATTATTGGCGACAACTAAGAGATATGAAAGGATCTGTCGATGTTTCTCTGTTGGGCCTAAAAGGTTTTAAGGATTATCTTGCGTGCTGCAGCTACTGTTTAGCCCTAGGTCATGCGCGTTCAGGGGATGTCGTTGGGATTTCAGGATACCTGGACAACGGCAAGCCATTCGACGAGGCGATTGCAAACTTTAGCGTTTCCTACGCAAAACAAACGAAGCAGGATTATCGCACCCTGGTGGATGCGATCAAGACTGGACGTATTATGGCTCAGAAAGGCATTTGATTAACGTCAACAGGGTCAAGATCAAGAGAACTTGAATAAGTAAATATTTGGCGTTAGAGTAGTTTTGTAGGAATCAAATGGACCAGAAAAAAATACTCAGATTTAACCTTGGCAATGTGGAGAATTCCCTTCTTGGCGTAGAACTAAACTGGGGAGTAATCGATGACGAATTGGATAGTGCAAAGATTGGGCGGCGTGACATTTTTGATTCTGTTATTAGAGGTCGATTGATGGATTCTTACAGGCATCTTGATAACCTCCTTGAAAAGGGTGTTGAACCGTTTTCGCCTGAAGGGGTTTCTGAAATTATGGAACTTAACAACATTATTCATTACGGGTTTGATATGCAGTTAAGGCTCGAGTACAATCGGGCTATAGCAGCGAACTCGGAGAAATTCAACGAGAACATCAACCCGATCGAGAAATGGTACAGAAAGCACATGAAGGGCGAGCCACATCCGCTGAAGGTTGCAGCTGAGGTATATGTTGCGGTGCTTGGTTTTCCTCAATTGTTTATTGAAGGCAATCATAGGACAGGCAACTTGATTTCCAACTGGATTAGCATGTACTATGGAAAGCCGCCGTTTGTTTTGAGCGCGGAGAATGCTTTGGCGTATTTTAAGCCGTCGAAGGAAATCAAGAGGTTTGCTGATAAATCGACTTGGAGGGGAAGAGCAAGGTTACCAAAGTACAGGGCTTGTTTCAAGAAGTTTTGGGAAGAGAACATAGATAACAAGTATGTTAAATCTTGAAAAAGGTTAATCTGCACCGTTTGTAAAGCTTTTTGTCGAGCGACAAATCTTTCCCCCGCTAATTTCGGTGAAGAGGACATGAAAATCTCGCGCAAAAACGAACAGTTAACCGAGATAACGTCTTTTTTTGGACAATCGTTTGGGTGCTAGATTAAGACCGGAAACAGCCTTGGAGTTAATTCATAGCAAATCACAAATATCTGCTTAAAGGCTTTTGTGGAAAGAGACGCCTAAAGTGCTTGGTAAACAAAATTCAAGGGTAGATAGCGGAGGGGAAGAAAAAAGCTACCGTGAGTTCTATCTCCAGGCGGATGTTACGCAATCAAAATTTGCCATGGTGCTATTTGCAATTCCCCTTATCGGCTTTATATTTAACGATTACATGTTTTTTGGTTTATCAACCATGTTCTATGGGGTCATTTCTGTTCGCATTGCACTTTTGATTGTAACAGGTTTAGAGTTGTCATTTATTGGAAGAGTGAAAAGTTACAATGCTTATGACAAGATTCTTTTCTTTGCTGTTTTGGCGATGATACTCGGCGGAGGAGTAATCAATGCAACACGTCCCTCGAACTTCATAATTGCAAGCATAATATCAATCGTATCGGTGTTTGTTTTGTACTTGATTGTTCCTCTCAAATTCAAGTTCCAAGTCTTTCTGGCTTCATTTCTAACAGTTGGCGAATCCTTAATCATATTGATTCTTTCCAAAAATATCGGAGATTCTGTTCTCTTTACCCTGCTATTTAGTATGTTTGTGGCAAACTTGGTTGCCGCTTTCGGTGCCTGGCAGACGCATTCCTACAGAAGAAAGAATTACTCGGAGTTCATGCAGCGTAAAGCTTTGCAGGATGAATTGGAGAAGCATGCAAACCAATTATCGGAACTTGTGGAGGAACGAACCAAAGATTTGGTGCAGGCACAATCGCGACTCATGCAGTCCGAACGATTGGCTACTATCGGCGAGATGGCGGGTATGGTTGGTCACGATCTTCGAAACCCCCTTGCCGCCATAAAAAACGCTTCTTACTATTTGAGAAAAAAACAGGGCTCATCACTTGGCGATAACGGTACAGACATGCTAAACGCGATTGACCGATCAGTTGAGCATGCCAACAGTATCGTTGCTGATTTGCTTGATTTTAGCCGTGAAATCCACTTGGACCTAGAAGAATATTCGCCCAAATCCTTGGTAAACTATGTATTGCTAGCAATAAACATTCCAGGCAACGTCAAAATAACACAAAAAATAGCGAGCGAACCTACAGTCTGGGTAGATGCAAACAAAATTGAAAGGGTCTTTACCAACCTTGTTAAGAACGCCATTGAAGCTATGCCTGCCGGCGGCACAATTGAAATAAGCAGCCGCCGAAATGGGGAAAACGTCGATTTCATTTTTGCTGACACAGGCAGCGGCATGTCTGAAGATGTGATTGGAAAGATTTTTACGCCGCTCTTCACAACCAAAGCTGAAGGCATGGGTTTTGGATTAGCCATCTGTAAACGAATTGTTGAAGCGCATGGCGGCAAAATTGGAGTTGAGAGTACACTCAACAAAGGAACAACATTTACGATTTCGCTCCCTATTGAGCAGCAGCATAAGAAAGAGACATCAAATAATTGAGGGCAGAATAGTCAGCGAATTTTAACTGCATCACTTAACCTTTACGAATGGCCTTTCGTCGCTTTTTGGTTTCGGTTTGTGAGGTGTTGTGGGTGACTAGTTGTTTTTTTGTTTTGTATGTTGGTTTCCGTGGGGAATTTTAAGGGATTTCTGAGGTGGGGAGTTAGCGCCCCTGTTATTCCGTAAGTTTCTTATAGTGGGTTGGATAATCCAACCTAACCTATTGGGGACTAAAAGGATGAGAAACAAAAATATCATTTACATTGTTGCAACCATAATAATCATAATAGCGCTATTATCCGGAGCTTTCCTCTACCTAAACTACAAAACACCAAACAATTCAAGCTCAAAAGACATAACCATAGTAGACGACGAAGGCTACACCACCAACCTAACAGCTACGCCACAAAGAATCGTTTCACTAGCACCTAGCTGCACCCAAATCCTCTTTGCAGTCGGCGCAGGTAACAAAGTTGTAGGCGTGACAACCTATGACGATTACCCATACAATTTCTCGGCATGGGTAGCGGCAGGAAACATGACCATTGATGGTGGCTATGGAACACCGGATATGGAAGCCATCGCTTCGCTTCGCCCCGATTTGATCGTTACTGACAGCATCAACGATGCTAGCCTGCCAAGCATGAGAACCTTATACAAAGTGATAGTACTCAACCCAAGCACGATAAGCGGAATCTACACAGACATATCTTTAGTTGGAAAGGCAACAGGCACTCAAACACAAGCTAACGCGGTAGTCGCAAACCTAACAAGCACAATCAACGGGATAGCGACAAAAATTGCTAACTTGCATGAAGCTCCGATGAAAGTCTTTTATGAAGTCTGGACTCCACCGCTCATGACCGCAGGCTCAACGACTTGGATTAACGATGTCATAAGTAAGGCAGGCGGCGTTAACATCTTCGCCAACGAAACTCAACAATACCCAACCGTTGCCTCCGAAACGGTGGTTTCACTTGATCCTGACGCAATATTCTTGCCCACAGAAATGGGGCAGGCTCCGTTCTATGGAAGCGTAGCTTCAGTGGAAGCAACACCAGGATGGAACACAATCAGTGCAGTGCATAACGACAGGATCTTTGTTATCAACGGAGATTTGTTCGCCGAAGCCGGTCCGAGAGTAGCTGACTGTGTGTATGCTGTCGCCGCTGACTTGTATCCGCAGCTGTTCAACTCCACCTCCTAATCTTTTTTTGTTGTGACAAGTAATGAGTGACGGTAAAATCGAAGGCATATACGCCAATCGTTCCTCGCGATGGAAAATAATTCTAGTCGCATTAGTATTAGCCCTGTTTTTAACACTAATAGTATCTCTCAACATTGGTTATGCTTCTATATCGTTCTCTCAAATTTTAGCTATACTAGGCAAGCAAATTCCGTTCCTAAGTGGCTCAATAAATTCAGCCTCAATATCGCCGTCTAGCCAAGCCATAATCATCTTAATTCGTCTTCCCCGTGTCCTCGCTGCTGCTTTAGTCGGGGCTGGGTTAGCTGCGGCAGGAGTAATTTATCAAGGCATCTTTCGAAATCCCATGGCTGACTCGTACTTGCTTGGCGCCTCTGCAGGAGCATCAGTAGGCTACTCCATAGCCGTTTTGTATGTTTCCTCAGCTTTGACAATTGTAGGGTTGGGCATAGCGCAAACTTTCGCTTTCATATTTGCCTTGTTGACCGTTTTTTTGGTATTATTTATTTCAAGAGTCGGACATAGAATTCCCATAACTACCCTGCTGCTTTCCGGTGTCGTTGTGAACATCTTTCTTTTAGCTATGGAAACACTTATGGAGCTTCATTCTGGCCAAGCGCTAACAGGAATAATTGCTTGGCTCGCAGGCGGATTCTCTGACATCGTTTGGCTACAAGTGTGGGCCGTAATGCCTTTCGTCATCATAGGCATAGCCATAACATTCTTCTTCACCCGCGACCTAAACATGCTCTCAATGGGAGACGAGACGGCGCAGCATCTTGGTGTAAACACGGAAAAAGTTCGCCAGCTCCTTCTCGTCATAGCTTCCTTGATGACGGCTGCAGCGGTCGCCATCAGCGGCGTCATAGGCTTTGTTGGCCTTATAATTCCTCACATGACTCGACTGGCAATTGGTCCTGACCATCGAATCCTTCTTCCTGCTTCGGCTGTCGTCGGAGCTATGTTCTTGGTGATTTGTGATGCGGTTGCGCGAGTTGCAACAGGCGCTTCTGAGTTGCCTGTCGGCGTCATAACTGCCCTTGTTGGTACGCCATTCTTCATATATCTTCTAAGAAGGAGAAAAACAACGTATTCGCTTTGAGGCGACAGAAATACATGGTGTCACTAAACATTGATGGTGTCGAATGCCGTTACGGCTCAATCAAAATCTTAGAGAACGTCAGCCTATCGGTGAAGGCAGGTGACTTCGTGGGGATTCTTGGACCTAACGGTTCAGGGAAAACTACTCTTCTTAGAAGCATAAGCCGAAGTCTTAAACCCTACAAAGGGACCATCCTGCTCAACGACAAAGACCTTTACTCTCTCAAAAACATAGAAGTAGCAAAGCAAATGGCGGTGGTTCCGCAGGACAACACAATCAGCTTCAGCTTCACCGCCTTAGAAGTTGTTTTGATGGGACGCAACCCGCACCTGGAAAGGTTCCAGATGGAAACTGAAAATGACATGACTGTCGCCCGAAGAGTTATGAACTTGACGAACACATGGCATTTAGCGTCAAGACCAGTGAATGAGTTAAGCGGCGGCGAAAGGCAACGGGTAATTATTGCCCGGGCACTGGCGCAAGAACCCAAAATTCTGCTTTTGGATGAGCCTCTCACCTACCTGGATATCATCAATCAGCTTGAAATCATGGATTTGATCAAGTCGCTTTGTGTGGCAGATGGAATAATCGCTATGGCTGTGGTTCATGATCTTAATCTTGCCGCTCGCTACTGCAATACTGCGTTACTCCTCAACAAAGGATGCGTTTTTGCCGCCGGATCCTTGGATGAGGTAATGACCAGTGAAAACATAAAGACCGTTTTCAAAGTTGACGCCATGGTTAAGAGAAACCCCGTTACAAATTCTCTATACATTATTCCGTTGTCACCTCCAAAATCTTCTCCGCCGAGAAACTGCGCGATACACATTGTTAGCGGCGCTGGAACAGGAACTGTTTTGATGAAGGTACTGCAAGAAGAGGGGTACAGTCTCACTGCAGGCGTGCTTAATGTTTTGGACACTGATTTTGAGACCGCGGAGTTTCTAAATATACCTGTTATCAGTGAAGCACCCTTTTCGCCTATAACTGAAAAAACCCGGAGCGCAAACTTTGACTTAATGGCCAAATCCAGCATGATCGTAATCACTTCCGTTCCGTTTGGCTACGGTAACCTCTCAAATCTAGAATCGGCGTTTGAAGCAGTAAAGCTGGGTGTCCAAACATATATCATCGATGAGGAACCCATTGACGTACGGGATTTCACCGGCGGCAAAGCAACCGCGCTGATGCAGGAGCTGAAAAAACATGGCGCCGTTTTCATCAAACACGCATCCGAACTGCCTGCTCTAGTCAACGCGAAACATGACTTAATGGAACTGCAAAAAAACGCTGAAACCGAGGTCCCAGGTCACACAAAAAAAGCTACGAAGGAAATCATGCAACCAACTCACCACAAGGAGCAGAACTAAGTGGCATCAAAAACAAACACTGAACTATCGTTTGGCGTAGAAAAACACGGTCGAAGACTGGACCACTTTATCTGGTCATGCACAAGAGCATACCCTGTTAAACATGTTTTTTCTTTGGGCGACGGTGAACCGCTGCCTAATGAGTTGACGACCGCTGAAGCTAAGATGATGCTTAAGAAAGTGGCGGATTTTGGGGCTGACAACCTGTTCATATCCGGTGCCGGCTGGACTGGGGAGCCGTTGATGCGTAAAGACTTCATTGAGCTTATCCGCTACGTTGCCGAATTAGAGTTGGCGCCTTATGTGAAGGTCACTGGCTGGCATTTTGACCGCGAAGTAGCAAAAGAGCTGGCTGCTGCGAATTGTAAAGCTATAGTTTGCTTCGCTGGACTAAAAGAAACCGACGCAAAACTGCGCGGAGAAGATGCTTTCGAAGATAGTTTAAATGCGGCGAAACTTTGTAAGGAGTTCGGTATCCCCTTCGCTGTAAGCGTCATAAACACAAAATACGTCACTAACGAAATTTCTGCCTTAGTCGATTTTTCCATGGAGTTAGGAGCCCGCGGTTTCCATTTGGCTTCGCTGATTCCACAGCCTATAGGAGTGGAGAACCAGCTTAAAGTGCTGGGTCCGCTTGAGTCTACGCCTCAGGAAAAGGAAAATCAGCTGGAGGAAATCTACGAGCTAAACAAGAAAGTCAAAGATAAGATCCTGATTGTTCCTTATGAAATGTTCAACAACCGTCTGCTGAAGATGAAGGAGCCTTCGCGGGAGTTGCGCAGCACCTGCAGCATGTGCGACAACCTCGTCAAAAACGAGTGGCTGGAGATTCTGGAGGATGGAAAAGCATACGCCTGTGCTCCTCTGGGCTTGGAGTTCGGCGATATAAGAACTGATAGCATTCAACAAATCATGGATCGCATGCGTGTATCCGAAAAAATCCAGATGTTGGCTGACCGAAACAACTTGAAAGGCAAATGCGGCGCCTGCCAATTCAAAACCATCTGCGGTGGATGCCGAGCCCGAGCATACATCTACTCCAAAGACCCATTAAACCAAGATCCAGCGTGCGTTTACCAACCGAAAAAATCGAAAAGTTAAAGAAAACTGACAAATTTCGCCGAGGTCCGACAATGACAAAAGACGAGAAAGAGAAAAAACTTGAATCACTAAGAAATAAAGCCTTAGAGTTGGGCGCTATAGATGCAAAGGTAATTCCAGTCGAAAAAATCGTCATTGAAGACCGAGTTGTCTTCAAATGCCGGCTGGGCTGCGAAAAATACGGAAAAACCCTGGCCTGCCCCCCTTACGCTCCAACGCCCAGCGAATTCCGCAAAATCGCCAGCGAATACCACCACGCAATGTTCATGAAGTTTCAGTCACACGCAGAAGGCGACTCCGAACTCATAAAACACCTCGCTAAAGTCAACGACCCATCCACACCCCCAGAGATGAAGGCCAAAGTTGAAGATTTCTGGCTTGCATGGAAGAACGACATGAAGCAGCTTCTTGAGAAAGTCTTACAGCTTGAGAAAGCGGCGGCTGAACAAGGGTATCTTCTCGCCGTCGGGTTAGTCTCCGGGTCCTGTCAGCTTTGCGAAAAATGCAACGTTCAAAGCGGGCTTTGCGTGCATCCCGAGAAGAAACGTTACTCTCAGGAGGGCGTTGGAGTCAACGTGAAGGCAACTGCAGAAAAAGCCGGCGTAAAATTCACTTTGCCATTCAACAAGAACCCTGAAACCTTCGCTCTACTTTTGATCGATTAGGCTCAATTTGAGGCGAATTTTTTGGGTACGCGTTTACGTCATAGAATCGGCTTGGTTTACCTGCCCGGGTCTCTTCCCTGTTTTGAAGATTTCGGAAATCTCCCCACGGACATAGTTTGCTCAGATGGACTTGTCGATGGGAAGCCAGCATCAGAAGTTCTTGACATGATAATAATTCCAGGCGGCAGCCTAGTAGAGTCAAAAAGCGTCAACAAGAAAGTCGCCGATGAAATACTGAAAATGGCTGAACACGGGAAATTTGTTTTGGGAATTTGTTCGGGCTTCCAAATTCTCGCGAAAGAAACCGATATTGGGCGCCTCTCAACTGTGCCGATAACCAGAGAAGGCTTAGGGCTCCTGAACGTGGACTTCAAACCCTTAATTTGCACCGATCGCGTTACCGCAACAATAACAGACAAGAGCTTCATAACCGACAAAGTCGGCACTACGGTTTCAGGATTTCATTGTCACACCTACGGAAAAATTGAGCTCCACAAAGACGGCAAACCTATATTTGTTTCACATGCAAAAAAAGTCAACTATTTCGAGCCCCCTCAAGATTTGATTTCAGGGGTTACCAACAAGCAAGGCAACGTGGTTGGAATATTCATTCACGGACTATTAGACCGGAACCCATCCATAATTGAAAGCATCACAAAATCACTAAACATAACATCAACTGAGCTCGAAGAAGTTCGAAGCGCAAATGCGAAACTTTTGGCACGAATGAAAAGCGAAGTTGGAGTTGCAACCAACATCCACCAGCAACCGTCAACAAGCCAAAAACAAACACGACTACTCCTAATCACGGTCAACAAGCAGCGGCACAGGAAAAACATTCCTCGTAGCGGGCCTCGCCGGCGCATTAAAAAAAACGCGGCTACAAAGTTGGCATCCTAAAAATTGGCGGAGACATTCGAGATGTTGTACCCGCACTCTATCTCACAAAAGAGCCGATGAGAGAATACTCTTCAATCCGAGTATGGGAAAGCGGGTGGAGCGAAGCAGCCGATGCGGTAACTGAAGCCAGCAAAGAATATGATTTTTTGCTTGTTGAAGGAGCCATGAACGCTTTCACGGGGCTGCTGATGGATAATGTTCGGAGACCCTCTTCGACCGCTGAAGTTGCAGCTGCCCTTGGAGCATCAACAGTAGTTGTTGCGAGTTGCAACGAAGAAGGCGTCGAAGGCGGCTTAATTAACGCACTAAACCACGTTAATTTACTCAAGAGCCTCGGGATAAAAGCCACCGGCGTCATACTAAACAAAATCCCTCTAAGCTACCTGACAGAAAACGTCAAGCAAACCATGAAACAAGCTTTTGAAAACGCAGGCGTTGAATTACTCGGAATTGTACCCCGTATTGACGTTGAGGGCAGAGGGATGATACCGGAAATCGAAATAAAGTACGAAGAATTCGGGGCTCAGGCAATCGATGCAGCTGAAAAATATTTGAATTTGGATAATTTGGTAAGAATTGCAGATTCGCCGAAGTTGGTCGCGGTTGATTACATGGCGTTTATGGAAAAATTCAAGAAGTTAGTAATCAATCATGAGCTTAACGCATCTGAAAACCGCGAAGGCGCATGCGGTTCAAATTCTAGATCTATCGTGCAGATGAACAATGATTCAGACCTTCAAAAAGCAAAAAACATAGAAACCGTTGAAGGAACCCGGCGAAGTTATCAAAAGTCTTTTATATATTCCAAGTTTGGATATGTTGCCTTCTTGGTAATTAGGATTATAATAGTGTAGCAATATTTACGATTAACCAATAATTGGAAAGGATGTATGGTAGATTTGACTATTCTGGTTCAAAAGACGGAAACGTGTTACT
>Ga0187864_10002615_pt1 | contig 15488 bp, 13 predicted proteins | sample June2016WEW_11_4_FD_132985 | JGI IMG/M metagenome (GOLD analysis project Ga0187864, IMG submission 132985) | Peatland microbial communities from SPRUCE experiment site at the Marcell Experimental Forest, Minnesota, USA - June2016WEW_11_40 | ecosystem: Environmental > Terrestrial > Soil >... | reverse complement strand
TGCGTTTGTCTCTGCGACGAAACGGTTGATGGCGACTTGTAGATCAACGACAAATCGGAACACGCCGCGCTTGAGGCGCCGGCGGGCGATTTGGGAATCGTCTGAATGAATCAGACCACTAGTGTTCGATATGCCAGGAGCGAACTTATGACCACCGCGACCTACTACGATTTTGTTGTTTTGGCCCATCAGCCGAATACGGTGCGCCAGTACAAGATTTACACAAGCCTCATCAGCACTTTCGCTTGCATCATGCCCTTCGCCTGGCGCAATCCTATTCCCAAGCCGCTCGGCGGGCATTACGGCGTCACCCGAAGCCTGCACGCCGGATTGCAAACGCTTGGCATTCGCTTCGCGTATGCACCGCGCCTTGATAAGACGATCGCGCGCGCCGCCATCGTGCTTGCTGGCGTAAAAGAATTGAAAGCCGCGATGGCTTGGCGCCGCCGCGGCGGGTGCGAGCTCCTTTTAGCCGGCCCGAATATCGTGGAGCTGCCTCATGATAAGGATCGTATTCTCTTGTCGCAAGAAATCGATCGAGTCATTGTCGCAAGCGATAAAGTGCGGCTGCAATACGAATCTATTGCTCCTCAACTCGTAGGTCGAATTTCAGTGTGGCCTGCCGGCGTTGATGAGAATTATTGGCAGTCAACCAACACGCGCCAGCGCAACACGGTGCTCATTTACAACAAGCGAATGACACAAATGGCAAGCAAACTCTTTTCCGTGTTGAGCAAAAGCGGCTTTCGGTGCGAGGTCATTAACTATGGTGACCTTCGTAAAGATCGATACCAGATCCATCAGTTCCGATCATCACTGAACAGGGCCTGCGCCTGCGTCATGCTGACACTCGATGAGCCACAAGGCATCGCCGCTTCCGAAGCTTGGTCTATGGACGTTCCGACATTCGCATATCGCGCGCCGGGCTATGAGGCCGTCGAAACCGTTCCTTATTTGACCCCTGAAACAGGTGCCTACTGGTCGTCGATCGAAGGGCTTCTTGCCCTCCTGAAGGGCATGCCACTTGCCGACTTCAAACCGCGTAACTGGTTACTGGCCAATATGACGGATACGGTATGTGCAGCTAGGCTCATAGCTCTGGTAGATCAAATTCACGCTGGGCGCTTGACGCAGCCACTCTAAGACGCGGAAGAAGACACGAAAGGCGTGGGTGCCGAGTTCCATTACGGATTTCCTGAGGAGAGAAGGGCCTCGCGATCGGCGGACATCGCTTTAAGGCTGCACACGCTCACCGAACGCCTTGACGCGCAAGGTCTTTGTGCCGGTAGATGGTACGGAAAAGAAGATGAAGACACAGGCTTGGCGATGCACGACCGATAAGAGACCAATCCACGGATTAGCGTCTGACCGGCCGCTTCCTGTCCCTCATGCCCCGCCCGTATTTGGCTTATTTCCCGAAAAGTGTTTCTCCAATCCTTGCCAGCCTTCGAAGTAATCGTGCTGCAGGTCGGAGGATTCCACAGCATAACGCGTGAGCCGCATCGCGTAACGGCTCTCGAACATGAACGCCATGCTGTCCTCGATCTTGTACGGCTTCAGCTCCGCTTTCGTCGCCTTCTCCCAGCTCTCGGCGTCGGGGCCGTGCGCGGTCATGCAATTGTGCAGGCTGGCGCCGCCCGGCAGAAATCCTTCCGCCTTGGCGTCGTAGGTGCCGTGCAGAAGGCCCATGAACTCAGTCATGACGTTGCGGTGAAACCACGGCGGCCGGAATGTATCCTCGCCGACGAGCCAGCGCGGCGGAAAGATCGCAAAATCGATCGTGGCGGCGCCCGGCATGTCGGACGGCGCTGTGAGCACACTGAAGATCGACGGGTCGGGGTGATCGAAACTGACCGACCCTATGACGTTGAAGCGCGCGAGGTCGTATTTGTAAGGGGCGAAGTTGCCATGCCAGGCGACCACATTGAGCGGCGAATGCTTCATCTCGGCCGCCCACAGATTGCCCTGGAATTTGGCCACCAGGCTGAACCGTCCTGCAATATCCTCGTACGCCGCAACCGGCGCGAGGAAATCACGCGGATTGGCGAGGCCGTTGGCGCCAAGGGGGCCGAGTTCCGGCAACCGCAACATCGCTCCGTAATTCTCGCAGATATAGCCGCGTGACGGCCCGTCTGGTAGTTCGACGCGGAAGCGCAAGCCGCGCGGAATGATGACGATCTCGCCGCAAGCGGCTTCGATGATGCCAAGCTCGGTGACGAAACGCGCACGACCTTGTTGCGGCACGATCAGCATTTCACCGTCGGCGTTATAAAAGCAGTGCTCGGTCATCGAGCGATTGGCGGCGTAGATGTGGACGGCCATACCGACTTGTGTGGCAACGTCACCATTGCCGCCCAGCGTTACGACGCCTTCGATAAAATCGGTTGGCTTCCTTGGGATCGGAAACGGCGACCAGCGCAACTGCGTGGGCGTCGCTTCGGCCTCGTTGAATGGCGCGCTGCGGATCAGACCGTTGTCGATGCGCGCGTAAGGTCGGTGCACCACCGAGGGTTGGATGCGATAAGTCCACGTGCGCCGGTTTTCCGCGCGCGCGGTCGTGAAAGAGGTGCCCGAGATTTGCTCGGCGTAAAGCCCGAGTGGCGGCCGCTGCGGCGAATTGCGGCCGACGGGCAACGCGCCCGCGATCGCCTCGGATACGAAGTGATTGCCGAAGCCTGGCTGGTATTCGAACGATGCCTCGCGCCCAGGCACACTGGTTTCGGTCTTGCGAACCTTGCTGCGATCCTTGGTATCGTGTTGGCCGGCTTGTCGTACGGCTTGGGCCATAGGGACCTCGGGGCGGGATACGGCGGCCGATGCCGCCGCGCAATTGGTCACGAACGCAACTAATATCCGCCTTTTGCCGTCTTGGCGCAAGTCGTTTGGAGTAGTCCAATCTGACATGTGGCGAGGCGCGAGTTCCAAAGTCCCACACGTGCCAAATCTCGGCTCATATTGAATGCCTCGGACGAGTTGCTGGTCCTTTCAAAAAAAGCGCACGCTTAGCCGTGCATCAAGCCCAAGTCGTCGAGGGGACATTCTCATTTAATTCGGGTAGGGCGACGCCCCACCCGCGTCGGATTGAGAAAGAATGCCACCCGGCCAGACCTTCTTAACCGCGCCGCTTTCAATGACCCGGCACACGCAAGTGTGGCGGAGAGCGCGGCCTGAACCGCACAAAAGCCTTCCTGGTCGTAAAACCCGCGCGCTTCCCGACTGATCGTTCATCAAAAGTTGGTCGGTTTGCAAATCTCAACCGGCGGCCGATTTTCCTTCCACCTCAATCAAAGAGCGTTCAGGGCGGCCATCGAGCCGCCGGCCAAGAACCTCGATTACCAGACGCTCGGCGCGGGCTTTCGCCGTGTGATGCGCGAGACTATATTCTTTGGCGGCAGCCCCCATTCGGGCGAGGCGCTCCTTATCGGCCAATGCAGCCCGCACCGCGCGGGCGAGTTCGCCGGCCTCCACGCCGTGGAGGACGCAGTGCTCACCATCGCGGAAGGGCTGATCACGCACGATGGTCGGATAGTTCATCAGCGGGACGGTACCCAGCCAGGCGATCTCGTAATGCCGGCTCCAAGCCCAACCGAGTCCGCCCGGCGACCATGCGAGCCACGCCTGCGTCACCCTGCGGTGAAATTCGGCCATTTCCAGGCGTCCTTCCGGCACGTCGATGACATATCCCTCCCCGCGAAGTGCGAGCAGCTCCTCGATCCCGTCACTGCGGACCGTGCTGTTACCAGCGATGGCGCCGGCAAAGAAGACATCGGCCGTCTTCGCCAGTGAAGCGATCGGTGTGATTGGATTAGGCGAGCCGTAGCTGAGCGGGCGCAGCTTCGCCAGGCGCCGGCGGGCCTTGGACTTTTTTCGCCACCGCAGGCCCGGCAGGTTCGCGTGCCCGGACCTAAAGAACACCTGCCACCGATCAGCCGGCAACTCGCGCTTGAAATAGGCGCGGCAGGTATCGATTAGCCCGAAGGCATGACGACCGATACCGAAACTGTCGTTGAGGTCGATCGCGATCATCGGCACCTGGTGAAAGCGTTGGATCAGCCACCAGCCGAATTTGGCAAAAATTCCGCGCGGCGCCAAAACGTGCCAATCGCGCAGGATCGTCAGGATCATGCGCGGGTGCCACGGCGGATAGAGCGGTACATGCACAACGACCAGGTCATAGTCATTCCGCCAAAGCCGCCGCATGGCGCGCAGGAAAGCCACTGGCCCGAAGGCGATGGAGATCTTTCCTCGCGGCTTGTGTCCGGTCCAGAAAAAGTCGGTTTGGTCGGGGACGGCGCGCTTAAAAAGAATCTCGTCGCCGATCTCCAGTATGCGGAGCGGCCTCGTCGCACGAAGTTGTTCAACAAGGCTCTCGGCCATTACACGCTGTCGGTCCAGCCGTCCGTAGCCCCGCGGCGGACGTATCGCGCCGGCTTAAAGGCGTGGGACGGCTGGCTTTGGCGGTACCGGTCCGCGAAGTTATAATCCGACACGGATCGAGTCACTATCAAGCCCTCCAACTCAGCCGTCCACCCTCGGCGCCGACGCCGTTTCCTAGCCGCGCCGACCGAAAAATCATCAAACTCAATCGCAACGCTCACGGCTTGTCAGACACCACAGAGAAGCTGTTGCAGTCGGCTTCAAGCCGACGCACCGCCTCTGCAATTTCGCTCTCGACCGTCATCGCTTCAGCAAAAGCCTGTCCGGCGGCGGCGATCGCCGCGCATTCGTAATCGCGGCTGCGGCACCAGTCGATCTTTTCGATCAAATCGGTCATGTCGGCGCGCACTGGCACGTAATGCCGCCATGGGTTCATACCTATCATAGTACCACTGCCGGAAGCAATGTTCCGACTGGATTTTCAGCACGCAACAGCCGAGCAACAGTCGCATGAAAAAATTCGACCAGGCATTGGTGTGGCCCTCGACATCGAGGGCGAATTTGTAGCGGCCCCAATCCGCCTGCCTAATCTTGCCGCCGAACAGGCCATGGCAGGCGAAGCGGTAACGGTCAACCAAGGAGGCGACGTCCTCAGTCTTGCTCAATTTCACGTCGGCGCCCGGGGTCGAGCGGAGCATAAGGCACATCCGAACACGTTGTCGAAGGCGAGGGTCGTCGGCTCGCATGGTTTCCGTCGTCATCTCGCCGATGCCGGTCGAGTTACCCCGCCACAGTACGGTGTCGAGCCGCCGCGGCCACGGCTGCATGGAGGACGAGCTACGAAAGTCGGCATAGCCGCCAGAATTCACGAACACCGGGTCAGGAACGAGGATCGCGTCATCGCGGCACGAACAGAAAGCGAGCCCCGCTGCTTGCATATCACCTCCATCCGAAAGGTCGGCCGCGACCGCCCGAACCGTCGCGTTGGATCGCGAAAAAACGAGCAGCATCGCCGGCAGACGCGCGTAGAGCATGCGGTAAACGAAAGGTCGGTCCATCGCCGCCGCAAGATCCAATCCCACTCCGATCCCGAAATCGGCCTTGTGCAGCAAAACCTGCAACGGGCTGGTCCTATCGGACCGATCAAGCATCACAAGCGACCGCGTGTTGCCGCCGGCACTGGAGGCTAGATGCCATTTGAGCAGCGCCAATTTGCCGCGGCGCGGCAGGAGGGAGGCCAATTTTTTCATGAGAGCTGTCGCCGTCGATCATGAGCGGGCTATAGCCCTTGATGTTAGCTTGGCACGCGGAACCTGCTCAAGCATTACGGTTACGGTGCGAGCATCGTTGAAGGCGGACGATTGATGAAGCGCCATGTCACGAGCGCAGGCGGCTCTCTGGATAAGAACTCAAGCGAATCGCCGACGCCCTCATTTCGCCATCGTTCCTGATGAACCATGTCTAACTACTTCGCCGCTATTTCCGCGTCGTTTCGTCCAGTTTTGGCAAGAAGAACTGGGGCGACTCGCATTCAAGAAACCGACACAACTAGGCTAGGCAGTGAAAACTGCCGGCATCGGGCCGCGACGAACTCGGCGGTAAGCTGGCTAGTAACTTTCGAAATTGTGCCCGCCTCCGTCAGTGATGTGAATGGCTGGCAAGAGCGAACGCCCGCGGCGCCCGACGCAGCACAGCGGCCCTTGCACTGGCGTCCAGACGCCGTCGCGACCCGTCGGGATGCCGTCTATGCAACGGCGTTGCTTCCGCCTTCAGGATCCGCAAATTGCCGCCGGCCCCGGGGGCGCTGCGCCGCCGCGGCGGCACTCTGTCGGGATGTCGCTCCCCGGTTACAACGCGTTGATCGGCTCAGCCGCAGTCGAACTTTCATGCGCTCTTCCGTCCGACTCCAAAAACGACTAGCGTTCGCGTCAGTTCACGGCACACCCAAGCCTCTCTGCAGGTCTTCTCGCCATGACAGTCAAACATGAACCGGAGATTGCCTGGTACGAAACCGAACGGTTTAGATGGTGGTGCATCGCCGGTTTTTGGCTTGTCGTCGCCGTTAAGGCGGTTCAAAGCATTTTTTTGAAAGACAACGACTTTGCTTGGCACATGGACCTCGGACGATCGGTGTTGCTGGGCACCCCGTACGTATCGCCGGACGGGGGGGTGTTCGGTACGCACTATCCTCCTGGACGGGCCCTCATTGACGCCGGCTTCGCATTGCTTCCTTACCGTCTGGCGAGAACGATCTGCTTTGCCTGCGCAATGGGCGCGCTGCTCGTCGCGTCCCGAGTCTGGCGTGAATTGACCGACGCGATGCAACCAGTGTCTTCCGGACTTCATTTCGCGGCTTCGGTTTTTGCCTTTGTTCTCCTGGCTCCCTGGGTGGTCCGCGATTTCGATGAATGTGGTCTTCAGATTCTGCTCCTATTCTTTATTTCAATGGCCGGTTGGATGGTTTGGCGTGGCGCGCGCATCGCGGCCGCGGCGTGGCTCGCTCTCGCAATCACGTGGAAAGCGGCGCCTTTGATATTTGTGCCTCTGCTTCTTTGGAAGCGGCAGTGGGTGGCAGCCCTGGCCACGCTCGGATTCGTGCTTGTCTTCAATGCGATTGTTCCTGCAGTCCTCTGGGGGCCGGCGACCGCCCAACAGGCGCTCACGCGGTATTTCAACCAGGTCCGTCGAGTTGCCACACTTCAAGATCCGGCCGAGAATGGTGTCGAACCGCCGACCCACAGAAACCAAAGTCTGCCGTTCGCGATCGCGCGCTACCTGCAGACCTATCCCCCAGGACATCGGCTGTTCATCAACACGGATTATGCCGATCATGAATGTGAACCGAAGGATATTTCGGACAATTGCCGGGCGGATCCGTTGTTTGTTCAATTCCTGGATCTCCCCGCCGCAACCGCCAAACGGGTCATAACCGTCATTCTTTCAATCCTGGGCTTGGCCTTGGCATGGCGAATGCGTCGTGGCTGGTCGCTCGCGAATAGCCCGGCAACCGGCGGTTACTCAAGCGCCCTGGCACCAGAATGGGCCGTTACATGCGCGTTGGCGGCGTTGCTCGCTCCGCTTACATGGCTGCAGCACCTGACTTTGGCTCTGCCTTGCGCCTATATCGCCGTACGCGAAACAATGGTGTCTCCAAGCCGACTTCGGCTCGCAGCGCTTGGTGTCGTCTTCCTTTGTACATGGATATTCCAGCGTGATCCGTTATCGTTGCGGCTTTCCCTTATCGCGATGTCCTATCACGAAGAGGTACTTGCGGTTCTGATTCTGATCGTAATGACCTTGGGAACGACGCATGCTATCGGGCGCGAGCGAAATCTCGTCCAGGCAGAAACGATCTAAGTTGCCGTTTGACCACGTGCGTGCCCCCCCGACAATCCCAGTCGGTGCAAAGCATGCACGATGAAGAGCAGAGAGCTTGGCCGTTCCAATGACGCGAACTCCCGGGGAAAGGCCATCGAGGCCGCTCATTTCCGTCGTCGTGCCGTGCTTCAACGAGCAAGATGTATTACCGCTGACTCATGGGCGCCTCATCGACACACTGGGATCGTCGCCGGATTTGGAGCTTGAGATCGTCTATGTGGACGACGGCAGTACCGATGCCACCGCCGCCATCCTCGACGACCTGATGCGGTCCGACAGCCGGATCGTGGTGGTCACGCTCACCAGGAATTTCGGCCATCAAGCCGCCGTGACCGCCGGCCTTCGCGAAGCTGCCGGCGACGCGGTAGCGGTCATCGATGCCGACCTGCAGGATCCGCCCGAAGTGATCGTCACCATGATCGAGAAGTGGCGAAGCGGATATGAGATCGTGTTCGGCGTTCGCGCGGTGCGCCACGAAGCTTGGCCGAAGCGGATGGCCTATCTCCTCTTCTACCGATTGCTACGCGCCCTCTCCCCGGTGGATATCCCGCTCGATAGCGGTGACTTCGCGCTGATCGATCGCGAGGCCGTCGATGTCCTCAACGCGCTCCCGGAGCGCAACCGATTCGTGCGGGGATTAAGGGCCTGGATCGGGTTTCGCCAGACCGGCGTCTCCTATGAAAGGCCGCCGCGATCCGCGGGCGTCACGAAATACACGGTGTTCCGGCTCATCAAATTGGGCTTCGACGGTATTTTCAGCCTTTCGATCAAGCCGCTGTCGATGGTCTTTTGGCTGGGCCTCACATCGTCCCTCGGCGCGATACTTTGCTTTTTTCTGTATCTGCTGTGGCGAATCCTCGGCCTCCGGATTTTCGGGCACGTGCCGGATGATGTGCCGGGGTTCACCACCATCATTCTGTCGCTCTTCCTGCTGAGCGGCATTCAGCTCATCTCGAACGGCCTCATCGGCGAATACGTGGGCCGCATCTATGACGAGGCCAAGAATCGCCCACCTTATATTGCAAGGCCTGCGAAGCGCCTTGGCAAAATCGTAAGCAACGCCGATGCGGCGCCGAAGGTCGATAGCTGATGTCGTCTGTTCTCGTCACCGGCGGCGCCGGGTACATCGGCAGCCATACCTGCAAAGCATTACGCAACGCCGGCTTCTTGCCGATCGCCTACGACAATCTTTCTTGCGGTAATGCCGAGGCGGTCAAATGGGGGGAACTCATCGTCGGGGACCTTGCGGACCACGTTCTCCTGCGCGAAACCATGTTGCGTCACCGCCCTGTCGCCGTCATTCACTTTGCGGCCTTCGCACTTGTCGGAGAATCGGTCGACCATCCTGCCCTCTACTATCGCAACAATGTGGGCGGTACGATCGAACTCTTGGAGGCGATGCGGGGGTGCGGCGTCCGTCACATCGTGTTCTCGAGCTCTTGTGCGGTCTACGGTGTGCCACGGTCGGTGCCGATTGCCGAAGCCAGCCCGCTCGATCCGATCAGCCCTTACGGCGCTTCCAAGATGATGTGCGAGCGCCTGCTGCGCGACTGGAACGACGCGTTCGCGCTCAATTGGATGGCACTGCGTTACTTCAACGCAACGGGCGCCGATCCCGAAGGTGAAATAGGCGAATGCCATGTTCCCGAGACGCATGCGATTCCGCTGATTTTGGAGGCGGCACGTGAGGGTAAGCCGTTCACGATCTTCGGCGATGACTACCCGACGAGCGATCGCTCATGCGTCCGCGACTACACCCACGTTAGTGATCTTGCCGACGCGCATGTCATTGCAGTTCGTAAACTCCTGGAAGGAACGGAAAGCGTGGCGGTCAATATTGGGACCGGCCGGGGCTCCTCGGTACGTGAACTGATCGATATTGCAAAACAGGTTACCGGTCGGGACATTCCTGTTCGAATCGGCCAACGGCGGACCGGCGATCCACCGATGCTTGTTAGCGACCCGGGCCGTGCAAGAACACTGCTCGGCTGGTCACCGCGCTATCCAAACTTGGCGCAACAGATTTCGCATGCCTGGGCCTGGTACCAAGACGGCCTGCATTCCTTCAGACGATTTCAAAAGGCGCACCCAGGCCTGACGTCCCTCGGCCTCCACGATTAACGGCTGCCTTCGCATTTTATTCACGCCCCCGCCTGAATTTCACCTAGCTGTCGCACCACCGGCCGGGCGTCGAGCGCCTTGGCAGCGGCACGCAATGGTGTCGCACCGCCAGCCTGCGTATCTGCTCGATGACCGGGAGCACATTGCCCGCAAAACGTGAGCGGCGGCCGTTGCGGCGAATTGCGGCCGACCGGCAGCGCGCCGGCGACCACCTCGGAGACGAAGTGATTGCCGAAGCCCGGCTGGTATTCGACCGATGCCTCGTGCCCGGGCGCCTTGGTTTCGGCCTTGCGAACCTTGCTGCGATCCTTGGTGTCGTGTTGCACGGCTTGGGCCATAGAAATCTCCAAAGGCAGCGGCGGAACCCGCCGCGCAATTGGTCACGAACGCAACTAATATCCGCCTTTTGCCGCCTTGGGCGCAAGATCGTTTGGAGCAGTTCCAATCTGCCTTACGGCCGCAAGTTCCAAAAACCCAACCGCGCCACATCGAACTCTAAATCCCTCCAAAAAAGCGCCCCCTTGGCTCGGCATTAGCGTCCCTCGTCGAGGGGACATCTCTCATTCAATTCGCGTGGCGGCGTCGTGCGACGCCGCGGCCGCACGATTCTGTTGGGGGAACGGATGCGACCAATTCTTGCGTTGGCGATCTTGTTGGTGGGGCTCAAGGGCGCTGCGCCCGAAAGCAAATATCAGGATTTAGTTCTCGCTACCGGTGGAAGTCCTTTTTCATCAGCTCCCGAACCGTCGCCTTCAGTCGGCAAGGCCGACCGCGAATTCGTTGAGGCCGTACCGCTCCTTGAATCATCTGACGCCGCGCATGATCAGGACCAAGCAGTGGCCGAACCACCGCAACCGCCTGCCCTCGTGAATACTGCCGCGGATGCCGACGCAAACGTTGCCGAGTCGCTCGACGATCTCTGCATCGCATTGTTGACGTCGGCCCAGAACAACGACCTGCCAGTTCCGTTCTTTGCCAATCTGATCTGGCAAGAGAGCCGGCTACGGCATGACGCTGTGAGCAATGTCGGCGCGTTGGGCATCGCGCAGTTCATGCCGGAGGTCGCGGTCGAAGCCGGCTTGGCCGATCCGTTCGATCCGCGCCAGGCGATTCCCGCTTCGGCGCGGTTCCTCCGTACGCTGCGCGAGCATTTCGGCAATCTCGGATTCGTCGCAGCCGCTTACAATGCCGGCGCGCACCGCGTCGGCCAATGGCTCGATCACCGGCGTGCGCTACCGCAAGAGACGCGGACCTATGTGCTGCGCGTCACCGGCCGTTCCGCCGAGGCTTGGCGAAAATCACCGCTGAGCGATTCCGAGCTCACATTCGCGCGGCCGCTGCCCTGTCGCGGGTTGCCGGCCTTCGCCGAACTGGAACAGGCGCAGCTCCGCGACGCGCAGCAGGTGGTGGACGCCCAACAATCGCAGCCTCAGCCGCAACAGGCAAAGGTCGTGCAAAAAGGCCGGCAAAAATTCGCGCGTAAGCTCGCACCGAAAACCGCACAAAAGATCGAGAAAAAAGCGCCGATCGCGCATCTCCTCGTCGCCGCGAGCAAAACGGCACCCAAAGTTGCTCGTTCGGCAACCACGGCAATCATGGCGCGCAATTTCCACGCCAAGCATGAGGCCACGCATCCACAACGCCCTCCGCACGAGAAACGCCGTGTCGCGGAGGAAACGTTCATGCAGCGTGTAAACGTGCCCGTTTAAGCCGCGAGCAGTTTCTGCACTTCGTTGACGAGTTCACGCAGGTGGATCGGCTTCGAAAGCACCTTGGCGTGCTTGGGGGCGCCGGAATCGGAATTGAGCGCGACCGCGGCAAAGCCGGTGATGAACATGATCTTGATGTCGGGATCGAGTTCAGCGGCACGGCGCGCCAGTTCGATGCCGTCCATTTCCGGCATCACGATATCGGTGAGTAGGAGCGCGAACGGCTCCTCGCGCAGACGCTGGTAGGCGGAGAGGCCGTTATCGTAAGACTTCACATCGAAGCCGGCATTCTGCAGCGCCTTCACCAGGAATCGGCGCATGTCGATATCGTCTTCGGCAAGCAGGATTTTTGGCATGATCGCTCGATCCCGGCTGGTAAGCCGGCCCCCTTAGATTCCATTAGCCGGGTTGCGGGTAAACATGAGGTGAAAGTTTCACCGCTAAGCCGCACCAACGCTGGACAATAGCCGTTGGCGCACGCTAGGGATCGATATTCGATTGCTGGATCGTTAAGCCCCGGGAAGCCCGTCAGGCCTTATGTCGGAAATCCAGGACGAATTCGACCCTCCATTCGAGGCGCTTGAGCCGGCGGACTGCCGCGCTCCTATCCTGTTCAATTCGCCGCATAGCGGCCGGGTCTACCCGCCGGAGTTCCTCCTGGCCTCGCGGCTCGATCTCGCGACGCTACGCCGTTCCGAGGATTCGTTCGTCGACGAACTGATCGCCGGCGTAGTGGCGCGCGGCCACCCGCTGGTGCGGGCGCACTTTCCGCGTTGCTATGTCGACGTCAACCGCGAGCCATACGAGCTCGATCCGCGCATGTTCGACGGCCGGCTTCCCTCCTTTGCCAATACCCGCTCCATGCGCGTGGCCGGCGGCCTTGGCACCGTGGCGCGCGTGGTCGGCGACGCCCAGGAAATCTACGATCAGCGCATTGCCGTCGCCGAAGCGCTGCGGCGGATCGACGGCCTTTACAAGCCGTATCACCGCACCTTGCGGCGCGTGTTCATGCGCCTGCACCACGATTTTGGCGCCGCCATGCTGATCGACTGCCATTCCATGCCGTCGGCCACAGGGGCCAAGGATGAGCGGCCGCGCGCCGATCTTGTGCTCGGCGACCGCTACGGCACCAGCTGCGTGCCGGTCGTCGCCGAGACGATCGAGGCCACCATGCGCGGCTTCGGCTATGTCGTCAGCCGCAACAAGCCTTATGCCGGTGGCTTCATCACCGAGCATTACGGCAATCCCACCGCCGGCCTGCACGCCATCCAGCTTGAGATCAATCGCGCGCTTTACATGGACGAGCGCCAGTATCAGCGTGCCGCCTCGTTCGCGCAGCTCGCGGCCGAATTCGAAATCCTGGCGGACCACTTGGCCGAGATCCCGCTCGAGGAGCTGCGGCCCTATCGCGCGGCCGCGGAATAGCCCAGCGGGAACGCCGCGGTGGCTCGCTTGTGGTAAGAAAAGAAAAAGGGCCGCTCACCTTGCGGGAGCGGCCCAAGTCTAGGGAGGAAACGCCCAAGGAGGGCGACGGTAACGCGAGACGAATCTCCCGCTACCGCACTGCAACAACATACACCGCGCCGCACAAAACGCAAGTCCTGTTGACCTAATTCGCCGGCATTTTCCCCCGAAATCTCCTGCAAATTGTGCAGAGCAGGTCTTCCACAGGTCATAGGCCCCCAAGCGGACCCCAGCACAAACACGAAAAATTTTGTTCGTCCAATATGTTAACTCGACGCGCCGGGGCCTTTGTGCACTTGCGTAAAATTGAGGCAATGAGGCCTCCAAGCGCGGCTCATCAAGGTGTGCAAAGTGATTTAGTGGGCAAGCGTGTCCCATAGGCAACACCCGAATTGCCGTGGTTACACTCCGGTACTCGGAACACAGGTGTCCCAACCATGACAGCGATCGACTTTGCAGCGTTCGTCGGCGAGCTTGCCAGCGTCTCGGGCGAGACGATCCGGCCGTTCTTTCGCACGGCGCTGGGCGTCGAGAATAAGAGCCTGTCCGGTGGCTTCGATCCGGTCACCGCGGCGGACCGCGCCGCCGAGACCGCGATGCGGGCGCTGATCAAGAAGACCTTTCCCGAACACGGCATCGTCGGCGAGGAACTCGGCGCCGAGCAGCCGGATGCCGAATATGTGTGGGTGCTCGATCCGATCGACGGCACCAAATCATTCATCTGCGGCATGGTGGCATGGGGCACGCTGATCGGGCTGACGCGGCGAGGAGAGCCGGTCTACGGCATGATGCACCAGCCCTTCACACGGGAGCAATTTACCGGCGATGGTGCTGCCGCCAGCTATCGCGGCCCGGCCGGCGATCGGACGTTGCGCGCACGGCCATGCGAGGCGTTGGAAGAGGCGGTGCTGCTCACGACCAGCCCGCTGTTGATGCGCGACGCCGACCGGCGACGCTTCCATCGCGTCGAGCAGGTTGTGCGGCTGTCGCGCTACGGTGGCGACTGCTACGCCTATTGCATGCTTGCCGCCGGTCATGTCGATCTGGTGATCGAAACCGAGCTCAAGCCTTACGACGTACTGCCGTTGATCCCGATCATCGAAGGCTCTGGCGGCATCATCACGACCTGGGACAACGGCCGGCCGCATGACGGCGGACGCATCATCGCCGCGGGCGACAAGCGCGTGCACGCGCAGGCGATGGAATTGTTGCGCGGATGATTTCCGCCTCGCCCGCAGATCCTCGGCTACCGACGTAACCAACCGCCGCGGCCGCCCGGTGAGCTTCGGAGAATTGGACGATGCGGCACCAGCGGACCGTGCGGCCGTAGCGGACCAAGTCTTGGCGGTGGTCCACTCGGACCGCCATGCTCGCCGCGACGGCCCGTAGACCCAATCGGCACGCATTTGCCGCGACGGCCGAGTACTTCGCCCCGGGGGCAGCCCGCCGGCAGCGGACTCGCCACGCAGTCGCCGCGACGACTGAGCACTTCGCCCCGCGGGCAGCCGGCAGGCGGCGGAACCACGACACATTCGCCCCGCGAATTTAGCACCCCGCCCGGTGCACAACCTGGCTCCGGCGGGACCGGCGGGACCGGTGCGCAAACACCGTTGAGATCGCGGAACTGCCCGCGCGGACACGGCCTTTGTCCGGTCTCGCAGGTTCTGCCATCCGCGCTGATGTAACGATTGTTGCAGCAGTTGCCGTCCGGCATCCTGGAATAACCGGACGCGCAATTTTTGATAATGACTTGAGTCTCGGCGGGACAGTTTGAGCGATCCGCGGTCATGATCGGCACCGGGCAACAGACGCCCTTCGACGTCATGTTTGCTGCCGCGCAGCAGGAGCCGTTCCGCGCCGGTATCTGACCGGCCGAACAGCATTGCGGGTTGGTCTTGATCGGAATGAGACCGATCGAGTTGCATTGGCTCTTGTTTGGACCGCTTGGCGCCTGTCCGCTGGGGCAACAGATGCCGGTCGACGTCATTTGGCTGGCGAGGCAGCAGGAGCCACCGGCCGGCACATAGCCGGCGCAGCATTGCGGATTGCCCAAACTTGGCTGGCATTTCGGCGTTTGCGACTGGCATTGCCCGTTAACGACCTGGCCGCTCTGGCAGCACGCTTGGGCACCGCTTGGATTCGTGTAGACCTGATTGTTGTTGCAGCACGAATTGCTCGGACCGATCGGCGTCGTCCCGGCCTGGCAATTCGGGCTCGCGCATTTGCCGCCGGGGGCGAGGTCCTGCGGCGAGCAACATTGGCCGCGGACCAGCACATTCGGCCGGCCGCAGTAACACTCGCCGGTGCCGCCACGCTGGACCTGTCCCGGCAGACAGCCGCCTGGTGGCGGTGGTGGCGGTGGCGGCGGTGGCGGCGGTGGGGGCGGTGGGGGCGGTGGGGGCGGCGGCGGCGGCGGCGGGGGGGGGCGGCGGCGGCGGT
>Ga0187864_10002612_pt1 | contig 15496 bp, 15 predicted proteins | sample June2016WEW_11_4_FD_132985 | JGI IMG/M metagenome (GOLD analysis project Ga0187864, IMG submission 132985) | Peatland microbial communities from SPRUCE experiment site at the Marcell Experimental Forest, Minnesota, USA - June2016WEW_11_40 | ecosystem: Environmental > Terrestrial > Soil >... | reverse complement strand
GGCCTCCGGTTTTGGCTGCTTGGTTGACAGCAACAGCTTAACTCCGTGGGGCCCGCCTTCCAAACAAAATCAGGTGGTTTTGTTTTATTTCAACAACTTCGCTTCCTTTTGCAAGAGGCTCGCCGGAGAGCACCTGCGCCCAAGGCAGTTTCCGGCCCTCTTCAAAGATGCCTTGTTTTCAAATACTTACGTTTCAATGAGATAGCAGCAACCTGTTGAAGCTTGGTGAATCCTGTTGAGGCCGGAGGAACCGGGCAGCTACAAAATCATCTACAGTGGCTTTCCACCGCCTGATGTCCCTTATGTCATCCCTAGGACCTCGGCCCACGGATGAACCCTGCCGCAGTCCACACACCCGCATCGTTCTCGGGCTCGCTTTCCAGTTCGTACCCTACGCGAGGCGTGAAACCCGGGATAGACTGAGCTGAGCCCGCGCAGAAAATTGACGCCATAAGCTGGAGCAGCTAAGTTGATTAGCCCGACCAGGAGTATGCTGGCGCCCCAGACAATGGCGGAAACGATCGCCACAGCTTTTGCTGAAAGTCGTATCGCAGGGTCTCCTTTCGACTCAAGCATGAACCTTTTCTATGCGAGCCACAACCCATGTCGAGAAATTCACCACACGGGCACGGCTCAGCACGTTCGCAATGGCGTTGGGCCGAACCTGCGAGGTGGATTACAAATCGACTTTGAGACGGCGTTAATAGTCATGATCGGCAGCTATTGCCTGACGGACGCGCTCATCCAATCCTCGCTGGTTGACTGGGACTGGGCAGGCCACAGAGGTCGCCGACTGCTCCCAGCAAAGTTATTGGTGCGATGGGCACTTACTTGCCGGTTTTCCGTTGTCCGAGCTCGATTAGGTTGTAGTTGGCCTCAACAAACGGCAGCAACCGCAACAACATGAGCATCTTAATGCACCTGTCGAATCGCAACGGATTGAAACCGACTGACTGGATCAAAAGATCTAGCCATTCGTCGTCAGTAAACAGAGGGCGTTTTTCAATGAAGTCCGACAGATTGAGCCGTGTGTACTGAAGGGGAATGAATTCGCGGACATAGAACGGAAATTTCCGTCCCTTAATCTCGTAGCTCCCGTCTCCCGGTAGTTGTCGTCGCTGCAGGAGATGAGCCGCTGGCGTTGGGCTGTCTCCGGTGATTGGCGGCCGGGACCAAGCCATTCTTCTCGGAACTCTGGCATCACCAGTTAGCCCGCACTTGCTGGGGGAGCCAGATCTACACCGGTGATGACACCACTACCGAATCACTGCTCCACCCACGGCAGTGAAACCCGCCGAGTAGTGAACTTCGACACGGGCATGAGCGGGGAGCCAGCGATAGGTTGGCGCGCCGAATAAAATTCCGCGATCAATCATTTGACGGCGCGACCCCGGCATCGGTGATACGCCGAACTCCATACCCCGAGCGATGGTCCTACCATTCCAGGGAGCGTTCTTCCGGCTGTGGTTCTCGTCCCACATACCGAGCCAGGGGAAATCGCCGCGCTTCCAGGCGTATCCAAACGACACCTTGCAGTCGGGGCGAAACGCGGTAAAGAAAGCATCCTCGCGTTCCGGGTCCATCAAGTGTGCCGTAAAGCCACTCGAAACCGGCGCACCATTGAAAACGCGCAAATCAGCAAGTCCTCCGCCACTACGTGGCGCCATGGGCCAGTCGAAGACAGCGGCACGTTCGAGGTAATCCGCAGTTCCAAATTCGGCTTCGAAAACTTTCGATTTTGTGGCGGAAGTCTCGAAGCGGGTAACACCGCATTCGAGAAAAGGAGGGCCCAGCGTTACGTGTTGTGTCCAGCCGATGGGACGATCGAAGGCTGTGAGGTTGTCGACGACCTCGCCGATATATGCTGTACATCCGCGCAACTCGATAATACGCTCGAAGCGAATCTGTGCCAACGGAAAGCACGCGGTCATAATCAAGCTGGATCCACTCTGTCGAACGTCGTACGCGGCCACGGAAGCTTCGCCGTGGACTCCCAGGCCGACGGCGGCCTCTGCCGCAGAGGGATCACCAAAGATATCGAGGCAGAGGTTGTGGCCCATGATGCCAGCTAACAATTTCGCGTCGATACCAGAGCCGTATTCGGGGTGCCGGTTCGGATCATAAGTGGAGGGGTCAATGCTTATCCATGGGGGTGACCACAGTGGGTTCACGCCGCTCGCCTTGTGCAGGATTTCCGCGATATGACCGCCCTCGCAAAGCACAGTCACGCGGACACATTCGTTTTCAATGCGCACCGCCCGGCGGCCTTGATAAATCATGGTTAAGTGTGTCTCCTTCCAACACTCTCGAAAGGCGTCAAGGTCGCAGCTAAGGAAGATTGAAACGTATTAGCACCTTATACTAATTTAAACAAAGCCGGACATCCAAGGTGCTTTGTCACCTAGTTTGTTGTCGTAAATGCGCAATTATACCCGCCCCTAGTAGAGGTCGGCTACTGGCGTGAAACCTCACGTATGAGCCAAGCGCACCTCGTCAAGTCCTTTTAGCCGAAGCCACGGGCACGCACGCCCTTGATGATGCCCTAACGCCTCCTACACGCGGGATAGATCTCCGTAAGCGTCTCGCTACTGCACTTTGCTTTCCTGGTGCGCGCGGTTTTTCTTGACGAGCGGCGCTGCATCCGGATTGCACGGGCCAAAGTGCTTCAACATCACTAAATTCTCTTCGTCGCTTGTGTTAGTGATCTTTACCCCGGCTCTTGCCGCTGCGGCCGTCACAAACAATTCGTCCTTCGTCATCTCCCCGAAGCGGATCATCGTCGGTGTCTCCACATCCAAAACACCCATCGTACCACGTCCCTGAGTCAGAATGACACCGTAGGCAGCCGCGTCGCTAACCACTACAGACCGGCCTGGGAGTATGGTTAACTCTTTGGCGGAATAAAACGTCGTCCCATACGCGATCCATACCTCTCGGAATCCGGCGGCGCCCATTGCATCCTCAGCGTAAACCGGTTTCGGGAAACTTTTATTATGTTTTCCGAACTCAGGGTCGACGTTTTTCTCCCAATCTAGCATACCGATGATGTAGTCCAAATCACGCTGGCACTCTGCCGGGACATCCTTAACGAGCAAGTCCCACGGCACGGGCCGGTTCTCCACCATCGACTGAAACATCCCGAAGACATCTGAGTTGACTTGGGGTTCATAAGTCACGAGCGAACCCGGCGCGTGCAGAACGCCGGCGTCCACCTGCCAGCCGGTGCCTGGCTGCAGTTTATATGCTCTGGCGTGATACAGTATCCCGTTGTCGCCTTGGTTCCACGCTTCCAGGCATTTGCGGATGTCATCCTTCGTCGTGCCCGGCTCCAATCCCATGTACGTATGCGGAAAGTTATTACCGTAGAAGTTGTACTGAGGCGGGAAATAATAAGCCTCGGGCTTGCCTTTTTGTCCCACTCTGCTTGCATGCTCTTCCATCTGATGCATGTGGTGCGGAATTGGCCCTAGGTTATCGAAGAACTTGCAGAGGACGTTAAAGCCACAGCGCTCTCGCATCACATCCGCACCGACTAACTCGTCTCCGACAGATTCGACGGCCTCCTTCAGCAGTACCCGTTTGCCGTTAAGTACTACGTAACTCAAGCCTTCATCTTGCGGTGTGCCGGGCCCGTTGTCCGCCTTAGTGGTTGATGAAAACCAACGCTCGTCAATGCCGCCACGCTGAGCACCGAGCGCATACAGGTCGTCCGGATGCAGCTTTAATCTTCCGCCAGGCAGAAGAAAGGATCGTGGCACCCAGCATGGTGCCAACCTTAGAATTCCTTCTCCCGCAGAAAGCGCGTCGTGAATCAATTGTATGTTCGACATATTTATAAGTCCCCTAATTCCTTGACAGTAGTCGGTGAATGCTGCCAGCACCGCTGGTGCGCAACAAATGCCTAACCATGATTCTAACACCCCGCCGCTAGGCAAATCCGTGAAATCACTCCACGTCACCCCCTGATGCGTGACGCCGAACGGGCCTGCGCAGCAAGCCCGACACGGGCGGCCAGTTCGGGCGACAGAGCGCCGACAACTCTCCGTTGATTTTCAGAAGCCCGATCATCGAACGGTCGCCACCTATTCCTACTGTTTGGCGACCTAACACGGGCCCGTCAGGCTTGCACCAGATTATGATCCAGCAAGTCCCGACGCGACGATTGTCAGAGCATAACCCGATTTCACAATACCTCTGCGGAACATTTCTTCTCGATACCCCTGCCAGCTTTCATCCGGTTGCGGCGGAACTTGAATACCTTGTGCGAGAATTGGACATAGCAATCCTGATGGGCCGAGCTATTGGATTCGATAGCGATCAAGGTAATTTAATGGCCGTTTGTCGCCTGCCTTGCGACTATCACCCAGTCTTTGCCCTGCTTCACCCAGACAATTGTGACAGTCGAGTGCGGTCTGACCTCGCCACCCTTGTGCTGGAAATTACCATCATAATTCGCAACGACGGTATCTCCGTATTGCCGTATCGTATTGACGGTCAGCACGGCCACACCTAAAGGCGTCTTACATGCAGCTGTGTCCTTGAGAACGGCTGCCTTGTCCGCGACCGTCGCGCCGGCGGAGGTCTGGACTACCTCCGGGCTAAGAAGCTTATCCATGGCAGTCGCGTCACACTTCAACATAGCATCGGCATAACTTTGTGACTTCGCCAAGATGATCTGCCGGACTGCAGGGCTTGGGTCGCCTGCGAACACGGGTGACACCATGGCACAAACAGAAAGAACGATACATGTCTCCGTAACTCTACGTGTTAACATCTTGATCTCCTCTTGTCAGCTTTACGCTCCTTCGAGCAAGCGTATATTGCGGTGGTCTACAATCGTGTCTCCACCCAGGGTTCAGTCTGGGTGCTTTCCAGGATCGCTTCACTACTTCTTTGCGTCTCTAACCCATTACAGAAGTCGGGCTCCGCCGGTGTTCCATTTTTCGATTCGCCACGGGAGCCGCCTTCTCGTTCAGGAATGTATGCTCGTAATTCGAAGCACATCCCTGAAAGCGATCGCAGGCGGAGTGCTAAGCCGCCTACTACCAGCTGCTGGGCGGCATTTGGCCAGTCCGGCCAACCGCCAAGCTTCGAGACAACGCGGCCACGTTAGTCGCCCCCGCCACCGTCTCCACGAAGTTTCGCCGTGAAAACAAAACGGCGTATCGCCTTCTGATCGGTGTTCGAGCGTCTAGGTACAATTCTTATCACAGGTTCTTGATTCGGAACCACCGATACTCGACCTTCATGGGTGGACCGACATGCACTTGCACCCCAATGAGTCCGTCAGAGCGGCGGTTGGTGGCGTCATCATCGATCACCAGGCTCGTCAGGTGGCCGTTTAAGATGTGAATGAGCACGTTGTTCCGTATGATCAGGTGATAGTCGTTCCAATCGCCGCTCTTTACGTATTTCTGTAATTCTTTCGGATCGCCCAGCGGTGCGATAACTTCCGCGATCCCTCCGGAAGTAATATGCGTCAGCTGCCCGAGCTCTGCCAGAAACGTGCGCCCACGCTCTTCGTAGTTTTGGCCCGCATATCGGACCCCGGCCTTCGTTTCGGGCATTCGTTCTTCGCCATCAATGTCGGCTTGGTACCCGCGCATCGCATACGGCACTCCCGGAACCTCCACGCTGCGGTAGTTGATCCCGCTGTTGCCGCGCGAAGAGATGCGGTACTCCACTTTTAGTTCGAAATCGCCCGGTGTTCCACCACGCCAAATAATGAAATTGTTGTGATCCAGAAGCGTTGCCGGCGTGACCTCGCCGACCAGGCAACCATCCTCCACCCTCCAATACTTCGGATCACCGTCCCATCCGTTTAGCGTCTTGCCATCAAAAATCTGCCGGTAACTGCTCTCGTCATCCTTTGCCGCAACCGGATGGATCTGCTGCACCGCGCTGCTCGTCGCAGTCTGAGAACGCGCTGTCGAAAATCCCGTCCAGAGGGCCAATGCGGCAATCGTAGCCGCCGTTAATCCATAGTTGAATCGTTTCATAATGTGACTCCGACCTTTCATTACCAGGACTCACCGGCCCCGGCGTTGTTGGAACTCCACTGCTGCAAAATCTGGAAGATTCGCCAGAAGCAACTGGCGCAATTCATTGGCCATCGGCCTTTGCCTCTCTCGATAGAGTGACGGACCCCTCTGCATACCTAGGTATGCAGCTTTAGATGTACTCCTGCAATGTATTTCTCGGTCTGGACACTAGAACAGTTCGATCCAGCCGTCGAGCCGACTAAAAGTGCAACTTCAAGGCAAACTGGAGGATGCGAGGATCGTTAGCAGTCTGGATCACCCCGAACGTGGACGAACTCAAAGTTGTCGTAAGCGCCGTCTGTGCAGGCCACACAGTAGGGTTCGATCCAACGAAGTTCGGGTGATTGATGACATTGAAGGCTTCGGCGCGCGCTTCCAACTGCCATCGCTCGCGGAAACGGAACATGCGGCTCAGCGATAAATCGAAATTGACCGCACCGGGACCTGAAACTGCTTCCCGTCCGAGATTTCCGAACGTCCCCGCTGCCTGTGTTTGAAACGCGGCGCGGTTGATAAAATTCAGAGGATTCGAACTGGACGGAGATATATTATTCGGAAGAACCAGGTTGGGCCTGTCCAACCCGATCCCGGTCTCCGAAATGTCCGTACCATCAGTAATGTTTAAAGGCAGGCCGCTGTGAATGCTAACGATCGGCGAAATCTGCCAGTCCCTCAGAACCCGGCCCGCAAATCCATTGCCCCTTACCGGGCTGGCTACAATCAGCGAGGTATTCGTGACGTGGCGAATGTCGAAGATACACCTCCCGCGGTCCTGTTCAAGGTTATAGGGGTTCTCGAAAAGAGAGGCCTCTAGCGAAGATCCGTAATCTACATCACTGATACAATGTGACCACGTATAATTGGTCAGCAACGTAACACCATGGCTGAACCGGTGCTGCAACGAAAGCAGGAGACCGCTATAGTGGGCATTGCCGCCCTCATCGGCCATGATGATGGCGCCGTAAGCCGCTCCAGTCGTCGGGTTCTTCAAGTACAGCGGTCTTCTATCGTTGAGGGAGGCGCTGCTACCAGGTATGTACTGCCCCGGATTAATGTCTTCCGAAGTCAGTATGTGTGACGTTTTATTGCCGAGATAGCTGACCGATACCAGCCAGTCGGGTGCAATCTGCCGCTGATAGCTTAGATTCCATTGCGGCACTGTCAAGACTTTCTGGTCGAGGGGCATCGCCCCGTATTGCGCAAAGCTCGGAAAGCCGTAGTTCTTCGGCAAGGGACTGGGAAGCGGGAACGGAACGCCTCCCGGATAGCCGGCCCAGGGATTCGTGAAGCCTCCCGCCGGATAAGGAAGGTCAATCGTTGAAGCGTACGGAGCATTCCCAGCAAATGCCCGGGCGCTCAGGGTCAGTGCCGCAGAGGTATCGTAGAGAATGCCCCCGGAGATACGAATCGTCTGGCGGCCCTTGCCGTCTGGATCCCAAACGATCCCGAGGCGTGGCGAAAAGTTCGCAAGGTGGTTGTTCTGCAAGCCTAGCGGAACTCCGGGGTCGCCGTAAAAAAGCAAGCCAACGGGCGCATTCGTGTACACTTGGCTCTGTTGCCCGGCGGCATAGGCAGCGGGATAAAAGTTATCACCCTTGTGGAAGTGATCGTAAGGCGCCAGCTCCGGGTCCCAGCGCAGGCCGGCATTGATCGTGATGTGTTGCGTCAACCGGACAGTGTCCTGGACGTACAATCCGAACGTCGTGGCTCGCGTCGAGTTATACTGCCCACCCGATTGTTGAAAGTCATTCGGCACGCCAAGCATGTAAGCAGCGAGAGCGTCCCCAACAGTTCCGCTGCTGGAGTATGCTCCACTGAAGGTGAAATCGCCGTTTGAAGTTAATCCACCAATCTCGTTGAACTGGTAACGAATGTATGCGACCCCGAACGAAACTTGGTGCTTACCTCGGATAATGTCCACGTCGTCGGCAAGGTGGAAGGCAGTCGAGTTGAACTGCGCGTCAATGCAGCTGCCGCAGCCAACACCGAAGTAACCGGTAACCGCCGCAAAGATGAAGTTCGGAAAAACTTCCGGGATGTTAACTCCAATAGTCGCCGGGCTGATGTCATCCGCCGAAGGAGTCCGTTTGACCCGAATACGGTTTTCCGTCACGTGAAATGCATTCACGGCTGTGCCGCTAAACGTATAAGTGTCGCCGAGGGTCAGCGTTTGCGCGCGTTCCAGGAGTCCCGCGGAGGTGGTTTGAAGGAGATTGTCTCCGGAAAGGATTTGGGGGTTGCGCCAATCGTCCAAGAAGTACCGGCCGTAAAAGGTATGTTTCGAGTTTTGCACCCAATCCACACGCCCAATCCCCTGGTCTTCGTCGCCGGTGATAGGGATGCCATAGGTGACCTTTCCGCAAGCGGTCTGGGCCGCAGGAAGGTACTTCAGGAGCTTGAGGGACTGCTGATTGAACCGGCTAACGGGTATCTGGTTGTTAGGAAACTGTTGGCCCGTGGTGGGATCTACCAGCGTCTTTCCGACTCCCCCCGAGATGCATTGGCCGGAATCGATGGTACTAAAATCACCCGTCAAAACAGCTGGGGTTGGCACATAACTGATCGTTGACGACGGATCGCTGCGGTTATATGTTCCCTGGAAGCCGCCAAAGAAGAAAAGTTTGTCGCGGATAATCTTACTGCCCGCGGTGCCACCGAACTGGTTCCGCTTCAAGGTATCGTGTCTGGCTGCGAAGAAGTTACGCGCGTCCACATCGCCGTTGCGCAGGAATTCGAACAAATCGCCATGCCAATCGTTCGTGCCGGACTTCGTGACCGCATTGACCACCCCGCCCGGGCGAGCCCCGTACCGTGCCGGAAGGCTGCTGGCGTCGACGCTGAATTCCTGCAACGCATCCGGGAAGGGGACAGGCAGATTCACATTGCTCAACGAGTCATTGTTGTCTCCGCCATCGAGCAGGTAATTTATCCCGCTCACCTCAGCACCAGCCACGGAAATGTTGACAGCGCTGTAAAAGACGTGGCTTGACATCACTTCGCCGTTGGGCGCGCTATTCGCTGCCCCGGCTAGGAGAATGAGTTGCGTCGGCTGCCTATTGTCCAGGGGAAGGTCTACAATACGAGCTTGGTCGATGACTTGCGAAACGCTATTCTCCCTTGTTTCCACCATGCCCGCAGCAGCTGCCACGTTCACGCTCTCCGAAAGCGAGCCGAGTTGCATGGCCACATTAATCTCAACGCTGTTGCCAACTTGCAGAACAATGCCAGATTGCACGTAGCTCTTGAATCCTTTCGCCGTGACCTGGAGCTGATAGGGTCCAACCGGCAGGCCCGGAAGGACATAGCGGCCCTGATCGTCGGTAGTGGTTGTTCGTACAAGTTGTTTGTCCGTCTCGGTGACGCTGACCTGGGCTGCCGCGACGGCTGCGCCGCTAGGATCGGCGACCACACCGGAAACCTGAGCCACTGCGACCGCTTGCGCAAATAAGCGCTGGGGCAATACGCTCAGATTAACTGCACAGAGGAGAACAGACACACCTAGGAATATAGATCGCCCGTGGTCTACACCGGTTCTCATCGAAAAACTCCCTTCGCCTGGAATTCACCGATCCCAGTGAGCTACGAATCGCAACTCGGATTCGCGCTGGTTTGAAACGTCTCAAACTGGAGATTACAACGGATACGGAGTACTGTCAATATGAAATTGAAAAAGTTTTTAAACAGCTCCCCAGCCCGGCCGGGGCACACCAGGGCACCAAGCGCGTGCGTGTTCGCAAGTGTAGGAACACTAGTGTCCGCTAAACTAGTTTGTATGATTTCATACGATCCGCACTTTCAATTCCTTGCAGTGATTTTTTCCTTGCCGCGATTTGAACGGCAATCGTTTCTCACCGCCGGTTTTGGGCCGGCCGACAATGGTTTGTGAACCAGGTATCCCGCGAGATTAGATAGTACGCCGTTTCCTGGATTTGCTAGTCTGCGACGCCCTGTACCTGTAAAGCTCTTTTCGCCAAATTAGGGTTAAAATGGCTGGCTTGCTGTACTAAGCCGACCGCTTCACTGCTTGGTGCGGGTGGTCAAAACGGCTTGCATCGACCACGAGCACCAGATCACGGTCAGTCAGGATGGCGAGTATCCAAGAAAAACCAGAAATGAGCTGGCAGTCGACAGCACGAACTTCTTCGCCACCAACTTCGAACTCGGCCCGCTTCCCCAGACTTCCATTCATCAACTCAGTTGCGGTCTGTCGCGCGTCGATGCTGAGGTGTTCCATACCATCAGCACCGATTGCCATTTCAAACATCCCGCCGTCCATCAACGCACGGCTCTCGTGCGACAACTTCCACGATTTGACAAGCGTTGGCCTATGGGCTCGTCGGCTTTTCTCCCAATGCTCGGTTGACCCAGACCCAGCGGCGCTGTAGAGCTTCAATGATGTGTCCAGCCAATCTTGCCGGCGTCCGTGCCAGACGCCGCGGCTACCGTACCCTCTCCGGCGTCGAAAATCACCACGACACGCGAATTGGCAAGACCAACGCGCCTGCCAAAGACTATTGCAACTTCCAAATGCCCGCCCCTTCCAGCTAACCCGTGCTGAATCAGCACATTGTGTATTGAAGAAGCCCACGGCGTATGGAAATCAGTGCCAAAATAAAACTTGCTCTTGACAAACGGCGCGAGTCGGCTCTAGAATAGGCGGCGCAGTGATTGATACGTTTCAACATACGTATCAAGCCGCATCGCATATATGCCTCAATTCTATGAGGAGGTTGCCCGGCGCGGGCACTTCGCTGGAGGCGGTCATCAGGTCCATAGCAAGGTGTCTGTAGAGCCTGGTCCAGGATTCGTATCTGAGACGCGAATTTTCTGGCCACGAGTGCTATATGCTTTCCGAAGCGCAAGGCAACCTATCGTTCGAGCACTTTCTCAAGTGCGACAATGCGCTGTGGACCGAATGCGGACACAACGCGCGCTAAAGGACACAAGGAGATCCTGTAATGTCTTCGCGTAGTCATCGATACCCCCTGCTTCACAATGCAACGTGGCCAGGCATTGTTGGCAAAGGCCCTGATTCGGAACCGCCAATCAGCCTCGATACGATGTTAGACCTTACGGCTGCGGCGGAAGTGAACGGCACGCGTTTTGATGGCGTGGACTTGTTTCTAGCGGCTCCACATTTCAATATCGATTCAACATTGGATGACGTTAAAACTCTGGCCGACAAACTGGTGTTGCGAGGCCTAGTGGCGGGATCGGTGGTGGCGCCGATCTGGCCCGCCACGGGTGGCGGTTCAGCGATGGGCAATGCAGACGAGCGTCGCCAGTTCGTCGAGCAGGTGCGAAAGGCGTGCGTGATTGCACAGAGTTTGCGCAAACTGAGAATTCGACAGTATGGCGTGGTTCGCATCGATTCCGCCGCGAGCTGCACAGAGTGGCTGCGCGACCCGCAAGAAAACACGACACGGATCGTGAAGACTTTTCGTGAAGCTTGCGACGTGGCTGAGGACAACGGCGAGCATCTGGCGGCTGAAGGCGAGATCTGCTGGGGTGGAATGCACAGTTGGAGAAGGATGGTGCAACTGCTCGAGATGGTAGCTCGGCCGCGGACGCTCGGATTTCAGGCAGACATGGCGCACACCCTGCTGTATGCACTGGGTTACAACGCGCCTGAAGATCGCATTCTGCCCACGGACTTCGATTGGTCGGACGGAGAGGGCTTGCGCCACGCGTTGCTGCAACTGACGGATGCATTGCGGCCATGGACCACCGATCTACATGTCGCGCAGAACGACGCCAGCGTAAAGGGCATGGGCACTCACGACAAGACGGGGCATCATTGCCTCCCCTTCGACCCTGCGGGGAAACTCGATTTAGCGCGGGATTCGGGTTACTGGCTGCGTGACCGCGCTGGAAATCTTACTAAGCAACTTCAACACATTTGCTGGGATGGATGCATGTTTTCCAACACGGTGCTGCTGAATGAGAGCACGTGGCAAGATGTCCTGTCAGCGATGATCGCTGTCCGTGTAGCACACGGATGGGACGAGGCAGAAGCCCAGGTAGTAGTATGACGAAAACAACTCTCAACGTCGGGCTGGTGGGCTACAAATTCACGCGCCAAGCGCATTCGAGGGGTGGGGAACTGGTCGGCGCCGATGGACAGACAAGGTGGCTCCACGCGTTGAAGCGGGAACTCGGAGTTCGCGCAGGCCAAGGCATCCTCTTCATTCGTTTGGACCGTGTCCAACCAGCAGCCATCTTTTTCGAGAGACCGACTATTTCGTCCTATGCTTCTACCGCGATGCGTTGGTTGCTCCGAATCTGCAAGAAGATTTCAGCTCAAGTGGATGTGACGTTCTGTTGAGGAGACGAACCATGGAAATAAAAGACCTGCGAGTGGGGTTAGTCGGGTGTGGCTTTATGGGCCGTGTGCATTCAAATGCCTACCGGCGTTTGAACAATTTCTTCCCCTTGAGGCACCGCGCAGTCCTGAAGGCCATTTGTGATGTAGACGCGGAGAAGGCTCAAAAGTTCGTGGACGTCTGGGGTTATGAGCGTGCCGTAACGAGTTGGAGGAACCTTGTTGAAAGTGAGGATATCGACCTGATCGATATCTGCGTCCCGAACTTCGCCCACAGGGAAATTGCTGTGGCCGCGGCGGAGGCGGGCAAAATGGTCTTTTGCGAAAAACCGCTGGCGATGAACGCAGCAGAAGGTAAAGAGATGGTGCAGGCCGTTGAAGCCGGTAAGGTCCCTAACATGATCTCGTTCAATTACCGGCGCGTACCGTCGATTTCGCTGGCCAAGCAGATCATCGACGAAAACCGCATCGGACGGCCGTTCCATTATCGGGCGGTGTACCTTCAGGACTGGACAATTTCCGTCGATGTCCCGCAGGGTGGAGATGCACTTTGGCGACTGGACGCCAAGATCGCCGGCAGCGGCGTCACGGGCGATTTGCTGGCACACTCTATTGACACAGCAATGTGGCTGAATGGGTCTATCACCCGCGTTGTGGCTAAGACCGAGACGTTCATCAAGCAGCGCATGCATGTGATCACCGGAAAAGTGCAGCCGGTAACCATTGACGACGCATGCATGCTGCTGGCTGAGTTTGCCAACGGCTCTATCGGCACATTCGAAGCGACGCGCTACGCGCGCGGTAGAAAGAACTTCAGCACATTCGAGCTCAACGGTACCGACGGCAGCCTCTACTTCGATCTCGAGGAGCCGGAATACTTGCAGTTCTTCGAATACAAGCAGCAGCAGTCCGGCAAAAAGGTGGAATCCCATCTGACAGGCTGGCGCAAAATCCACGTGACGAATTCCGAGCACCCGTACATGAAGAACTATTGGGTCCCGGGCACGTGCATCGGCTACGAGCACACATTCCTGAACGAGTTGGCGGATTTTGTGACCGGCATCGAGAACGGCGTACCGGCGCAGCCCGATTTTCGATGTGGGTTGCAGACGCAACGGGTGTGTGACGCAATTCTGGAAAGCGCGCGGAGCGGCCACTGGATGGAGACGGGCCTCTAAAGCAATAAAACTGTTACCTATTGACCGCTGCATAATCAATGCAATACACTCTTATCTGAAAACGCGTTATTTTACAGGCTTCATAGAGCAGAGAGTCGTTGCATTATTTATGTCGTGGTCAATAAAGCGCTCGCCTTCCTGGTTTTGGGGATGGCATGGGCCACAGAAGCCCGGGGAGGCGGAGTGGGCGGTTACGATCAAGCCGGCCACTGCACCCCCTGGAGCCATCGTTTTGGCGCACGACGGAAGGGCGTCTGCAGCCAGGCTGGTAGAGTTGCGGCGGATCATATTAGGAAGTCTTCCGGACCCCCGAATCTGTCGGTAATTGGGCGAAAAGTAAGATCGGAACATGAACTGGATCCGGAAGAATGGAATGACCGGGCGATGTCACCATCAGGCTTGGGCGGAATTCCAGATGTGGAAAACAATCAAGCCGTGATTACCTCAGCGCTTCGACTGATGTACATCGACGATTCCCGCACACGGAGTTCGGCGGGCAAGCGTAGCGCTAGGATCTCTGTCTTGTGAGGGCCCGCCTTGATTTTCCTCAGCAGGGCATTGGCGCCATGGTAGCCGATTTCGTAGGCGGGCTGGACAACGGTTGTGATTCCGGGGCGGAAGATGCCATCGATCGCGATCTCGTCGAACGTGACCAGGGCCACCTGCTCCGGACAGGCAATGGAGGAGGACTGAAACGCCGATAGAGCCGCAATCCCCATGATGCCGTTGGTGCAGAAGAGGGCTGTCGGCGGGGCAATCGTCGCCAGACGTTCGAGGCAGACCTGCATTCCTTGTGCTTCGTTAAAGCTACCGACCCACACGAGGTTCCGTTCATAGGGAATGCCGGCCTTCTCGAGAGACCGTTTGTAGCCCCTAAGTCGCTGCTGTTCATTCTGTAGCGTCAGCCGGCCAGTGAGGATGGCGATGCGGCGGTAGCCCATGGCAACGAGGTGGTCGACGGCCGCTTGCGACGCAGTGAAGCTGTCCGTACAAACTGAGTCCAGCGTAATACCGGATGGGATACGGTCGAGGCAGACGAGCGGCATGCCAGAAGCCTTAATGTGCTGAATATGGCGGACGGAGCCCCGGCCCGAGGCCATGACCAAAAGTATGCCGTCCACGCGCTCGGAGCGGAGCAGGGAAAATGCCATATGCTGCCGCTCAACATCGTCGTCGGTCGTAATGGTCAGGAGTGAATATCCATTCTGCCTCAATGCCGATTCCGCGCCCTTCACTACGCGCGGGAAAAATGCGATGGTCATATCGGGAATTACAATCCCAATGGTGTGGCTTTCCTGAGTCTTAAGGCTGCGGGCGATGTAGTTGGGGTGATAATCAAGCGCTTTAATCGCCGCATCGACCTTGGCGCGCAGCTTTTCGCTGACCGGCACGGCACTGTTAATAACGTGGGAAACAGTGCCTACGGAAACACCTGCGACTTTAGCGACCTCCTTAATGGTGGGCATAGAAGATATCATTTTCGCACAGTTTGCCGAAAATTGAAAATCTTTACAACGATTCAATCCGACGTGTCCCGGACGGCGGAGCGGAAACGTCAATTGGAATATCACGTCACTGCTGCGCCGCGGGCGTGGCCCAGCCGCGGCTCCAGCGGCCTGAGGTGTTGATGGCGGTGCAGGAAGGGGCCATTTGGGCTGGGCCAGTGTGCGCCACGCAGCGAACCCTCGACAGCGATGAGTTGACCCAGCCAGAGTCGGGTGTGTAGCAGGCCAGATTGCCCGGGGGAAGAGGGCACGCCAGAATCCGGAGTACCGAGGGCACGAGAGATCCCACAGGAGGCATAGCTTTTGAAATAGACTGCTGAACGACGAGACGGATCATTAAGTTTTTTTCATCAGCCAGCATATGCCTTGACAGCCATGAAGAGCTGTTATACGATCCGTTCTTGATACGTTTCAACTAAGTGGTATGGTTGATCGCGCGACGTTTCAAGC
>Ga0187864_10002609_pt1 | contig 15517 bp, 12 predicted proteins | sample June2016WEW_11_4_FD_132985 | JGI IMG/M metagenome (GOLD analysis project Ga0187864, IMG submission 132985) | Peatland microbial communities from SPRUCE experiment site at the Marcell Experimental Forest, Minnesota, USA - June2016WEW_11_40 | ecosystem: Environmental > Terrestrial > Soil >... | reverse complement strand
GTTCGGCTGTGGCGGAGGGATGAACATCATCGGCCTCGTTTCGCTTCTGGAGCAGAACGGAGTTCCGGTGGAATGTGCGTACGGGACAGACTTCTCGCCGCGCCTGGTGGAATCCGCAGAGCAAGAGGCCAAGGCGTCTTTAGCACCTGCCCTTGCGAAAAAACTGAGCTTCCATGTTGCCCGTAACGAGCGGCTGGGGGAAGACCTCGCCGCGGCGCGCGGCAGGCCGGTCGAAGATCTAGTCGGTTTCTTCGACCTAATCGTGGGAGTCAACACATTTCGGTATTGCCATCGGCTTGGAAAGGAACGGGACTGTGCCGCAGACATCTATCGCTTGTTGCGACCCGGAGGAGTATGCATCAACATCGACATGAATAATCGGTTTCCCGCTTTTCGAAGTAAATTAAAAGGTTCGGTCGAGGACCCGACCGAGTGCTATGTGCCTTCGCTTGAGGAATACGCCTCTCCGTTCCAAACAGCCGGATTCGAGATCATTAGGAAGGAAAACTTCTGCTGGATTCCACACTCGGCCGGGCGCGCACTCACCCTCTGCTGCCGGCTCCTGAGCCCCTTGTTTAATTTTGTGGCTCCCAGCCGCGCCATGCGCTCACTCGTAGTAGCGCGGAAAACCACTTAGGACAAGTGCGGCCCAAACTCCGATCGAAAGGAACCATTCTTGGCAAGACTGGCAATCATCTTACACGAAGGCAGCCCCGGACCTAGAGAACTCCGGCTCGGCCGTATTCTCGATTTCTTCGGCGTGCCCTGGCATGTGGTCGAGGTCTCCGAGCTAAGGGACATGGATAGGAGTTGTTCGGAATACGCCGCATTCGGATCGATCCGGGCAGTCGCAGCCACGCTGAAACGATGCCTAGGAGCCAACCCCTTAATCTTTCAGCCCGCCGCGGTTTACGCGTTCGCAGACGACGAGCGAAGTCTTTGCGTAAGTGCACTCCAGTCTCTGTTCGGGGATGCAAATTTTTCACTCCAAGACGCACCTGCAGGCAATCTCTCACTTAGCGTATCCGATGAGCTGGCCGATATGGCCGGACCAATGGCCGGTCTCAAATTCTCGTTGCGATTGAGGAGTGAAGATGCCGTTCTGACTGGTGCCCCGGCCGGCGGAGAATCGACGTTTGCGACTGTCATCTCGGCCGGAGATGCTCCAGTATTCCTTCGGTTCCAGCATACTGGGGCTCCCGTTTTCTTCTGCACAAGCTCGCAAATGGTTGACATCGACCAGCCGGTAGGCCAGGGCTTCTACGACGTCAAAGACCATTTCTGTTCCGTCGTTCCCCTCGTTATGTTCATCAGATTCCTGTTCCCAGACGTTGCCTGGCGGCCGCAGGAACTTGGCGCTTGCCTAATCATTGACGATCCTCTGTTGAAACCCCAGTATGGGTTCTGTAATTTTGCAAAGCTGCGCGATCTCATGCGAGGACACGGGTTCACGACAAACATCGCCTTTATTCCCTGGAACTGGCGACGCACCTCTCCTGCTGCCGGCAAGTTCTTCAGTAATGAGTCAGGACTTTTCTCCGTATCAATTCATGGCTGTGACCACACTGCAGGCGAGTTTGGGGCGACTTCGCTTGAGGTCCTGCACACCAGAGCCCAGCTGGCTCGATCCAGAATGCGAAATCATGAAGCGCGGACAGGCATCCAACACGATGCCATCATGGTCTTCCCGCAGGGCGCTTTCTCGTCCGCATGTCCCGAAGTTCTCAAGCGCAACGGTTTTCTTGCGGCAGTCAATACCGAGATAGTCCCCGTGGACTCCCAAAATGCCCGAACGCGAATCAGGGACGTTTGGGACGTCGCCATCATGACATACGGCGGCTTTCCGATTTTCACGCGAAGGTACGCTTTCCATGGCTTGGAGAACTTTGCCTTCGACCTTCTCCTAGGGAAGCCCTGCTTGATCGTAGCCCACCATGACTGCTTCAAGGATGGCGGCGCTGCGCTGATCGAGCTGATTGAGAAAATCGGGGCCCTCAACTGTTGCCTTCGCTGGCGCCCGCTTGGGCAGGTTATCCAAAGGGCCTGCCGCCGCCGCGCCAAGGGTGCGGGCGCGGAAGAACTGGAGATGTACGGCAATGAACTGCTAATTGACAACCCCTCGGATCAAGCGATTGAAGTGAGGATACGTAAGAGAAAAAACCAGGATGATCTTCCTTCCGAAATACTGTGCGACGGGAAGCCGGTCATGTGGGCGACCGAGGTCGAGCACTTTGTCTTTGGCGAACGGATCTGGCCCCATAGCGAAAGACGCTTCCGAGTGGTCTACCGAGAGCAGGCCCATGCCGGAAAGGTGCGCCGGTCGTTGCGCTTCGAACTGGCCGTGGCCGTCAGGCGGATCCTTTCCGAATTCAGAGACGACTATCTGTGCAGAAGCCGCTTCCTAAGTGCCCCCGTAGACAGGTTGAAAAGCGTGCTCAGACAGGCCATTTAAGACGGACAGGAGCGGAGTCGGTATGACCACGGCTGATGTCACAATTCTAGGGGCTGGCCCTTATGGATTAGCGGCGGGCGCCCATCTGCGTCAAATCAAAGGCCTGGAGCTGCGCATCTTCGGCGAGTCGATGGAATTTGGGAAGTCACACTTTTATGGCCGTCTATAGCGTCGATCCCATTTATGATCCGCGCTGGCGGGAACTGGTACAGAACCATCCGCTCGCTTCGGTTTTTCATACGGTTCCGTGGCTCGAATCGCTCGAGCGCACGTACGGCTACAAGCCTGTGGCCTTCACGAGCTCATCGCCGAACGGCAAGCTAGAGAACGGAGTAGTGTTTTGTAGGGTGCGGAGTTGGCTTACGGGGCAACGTCTCGTGTCGCTGCCGTTTTCTGATCACTGCGACCCTCTTTGCCATTCAATCGAAGAATTGGAATTTTTGGCTCGTTATCTACAGGCTACTTTGGATCGCAAGGAATGGAAATACGTTGAGGTTCGCCCCGCCGATGTAAGTTTTGGGAAAATAGCGAGCGGATTCGGATTTCGCTCGGCCCAGAAATATTTTCTGCATAGGATCGACCTTCAACCGGATACCAACAGAATATTCAAGACTTTGGACAAGGATTCGATCCAGCGCCGGATTCGCCGGGCTGAGCGAGCTCAGTTAATCGAAGAATCCGGAAGGTCGGAGCGCCTACTGAAAGATTTCTATGGCTTGCTCATTGTTACCAGAAGCCGTCATCACGTACCTCCCCAACCCTATGTCTGGTTCCGAAACTTGGTGAGAAGTTTTGGCGAGGCCCTCGAAATACGCTTGGCCTATAAGGAACACACGCCAGTGGCCGCGATTTTGACACTGCGATTTAAGGATACGGTCTACTATAAGTATGGCTGCTCCGACAAAACATTCAACCATCTTGGGGCTACACCTCTTCTCCTCTGGAAAGCCATTGCACATGCAAGATCAACTGGTGCAACAGAATTCGATTTGGGGCGAACGGACGAGGATAACGCTGGACTGATTGCGTTTAAGGACAAGTGGGGGGCGCGCTCACAACCGCTCGTCTATTTGCGATTTCCAGACTCGACGGTGGCTACAGGGGATGAGTGGAAGTTGAAGATGCTGAAGCACGTTTTTGCCTGCATGCCTGCGCGTTTACTGGAAGCTACCGGAAATCTTATCTACCGCCATATCGGTTAGGACATGGAGCACCACAGGCCCCAACGTGTGACGTCCGGAAACCGTCCGTGAGTTTTTAGACTGCCTGTGGAAATTTTCGTTAAAATATAGCGCATAATTGATAAACATGGATTCTATCCTGACAGACTACTATCGGCTTCCAGTAGACTGGGAAACTTCCCCCGACCAGCCAGTGACGTTGGGGAATACCGGCTTTTTCCGGTTCGGCTCAAAGATCATTTGCTATGGCAGCAGTGAATCCGGTGTCGCTCCCAACTCGGCGCACGCAAAGAGGTTCGACGCATTGAAAAGCGTACGCCTCGACGGTTCAGAAATATACTTGCCCTTCAACATCTCTCAGGTGATCGACAATCTGCGCAGAGAACATTACGTGGAGGAGTGGGGCCCTCATGCGAGAAATCTCGGCGACCATCCGGTCATCCGCAAGATCTACTATTTCTCCCGGCACTTCCTGCCCATTCCCATTCGCCGGCATTTGCAGAGATCGTACTTCCACGGTTGGAGGAAGCTACCTTTCCCCAATTGGCCGGTGGATTCCTCCGTCGACAAACTCCACCAGGAGTACTTGCGGCTTTGTATGAAGGCGAAGGGGCTCGACAGGGTCCCATTCATCTGGTTCTGGCCCGAAGGAGCATCGAATGCATTGATTATGACGCACGATGTCGAGACGACTTCAGGCAGAGACTTTACATCGGCGCTCATGGATCTCGACGTTTCCTATGGCTTCAAGGCTTCGATCCAGGTCGTGCCGGAGAAGCGTTACGAGGTGCCTGCCGAGTATCTGGACGAAATTCGCCGTCGTGGTTTTGAGCTTAACGTGCACGACCTAAACCATGACGGGAACCTTTACCGCGACCACGAGGAGTTTCTGCGCCGGGCAAAAAAAATCAATGAGTACGTGCTGAAATATAAAGCGCGGGGTTTTCGTTCGGGAGCGATGTACCGTAACTTGGATTGGTACGATGCTTTTGATTTCTCGTACGACATGTCGGCTCCCAACGTCGCCCATTTAGAGCCGCAGCACGGCGGCTGCTGTACCGTGATGCCCTATTACGTGGGTAAGATCTTGGAAATCCCGCTAACTACCAGTCAGGATTACTCTCTATTTCACATCTTGAATGACTATTCTATCGACCTGTGGAAAGAGCAGATCGATTTGATCCGCGCAGGAAATGGCCTTATTAGTTTCATCGCGCACCCGGACTATCTGATCGAACGCCGCGCGCGTGCGACGTACGAGAAGCTCTTAGTCTATCTGGCTGAGCTGGCGGAGCGAGAGAAGATGTGGATGGCTTTGCCCGGGGACGTGGACCGTTGGTGGAGAGCTCGGAGCCAGATGACGCTTGTTCAACATGGAAATAGTTGGGAAATAGTGGGGCCTGAAAAGGAGCGCGCGCGACTCGCTTACGCTTGCTTAGACGGCGACAAATTACGGTACGAAGTGACGGGAGCTTCGGTGCAAGAGGGGGTTCATTCGTGATCCCGATGGAACACGCGCGAACGCGAATGGAAGCCGCCAGTGGAACCGCCGCGAGCGATCCGCTCGCAAGCCGGCACTTTCTTGGCTGCATATTGCTGTGCTTTGTCCCAATCGTTTTGGCGTGGGACCTGATGCGGCTCGTTGCCACACTCGTTTTTGACAACAACACGTATACCCACATTCCATTGATTCCCGTGATCAGTTTGTTCTTGATCTATTCCGACCGCCGCTCCATCTTCTCCAAGCATCGGGATGATCGGTGGATCAATCGGCCGTCCTGAGACCCGGCCTAGTGTGATCTCATAGATTACTGGTTAAGTAATTAATCCTATAGTGTCAAGAAAAAGGGTGTCACGCTTATATCGTCAGAATGGGGGCAATATGAGCGATATAACTGAACTTAAGACCCTCTCCCTGAAGGAAGAGGAAAATGTCGTCGGCCTCTGACGTGAACTCCACAACCGTACACAGCAATCGTAGTCCCATCACACAGGCACATGTAGCTTTTTGCGCGATCTTGCTCGTCTCGGCGATTGTGTCCTGGAAGACGCTCGGCGCCCTGGTCGCATATTCCCTGCATAACGAGTCTGCCTCGCATATCATCGTTATTCCGCTTGTCAGTGCATACCTACTGTTCGCGGAACGAAAACGAATATTTGCAGCTGTCCAGCCATCTCTGGCTGCCGGCACTGGCGTGATTCTGGTGGGAGCTGGTCTTTACTGGACGGCGGTTTGGAGCGCTCTGGGGTGGCAAGGGAATGCGCTCTCAGCAGCCACCCTGGCACTCGTGCTCATTTGGGTGGGCGGATTCCTGTGCTCCTATGGCCTCGCAACAGCGCAGAGAGCGGTGTTTCTGTTGCTCTTCCTGCTTTTGATGGTTCCCTTACCCGACAGTGTCTTGGCATGGATAGTCCACGCGCTCCAGCAGGGATCGACGGACGTCACATATCTTCTGTTCAAGATAGTGGGCGTACCCGTCTTTCGGCAAGGTTTTGTTCTTTCCGTACCAGGTGTCTCGATTGAGGTCGCCGCTGAGTGCAGTGGCATCCGCTCCAGCATCGCACTGTTCATCACGTGTTTGCTGGCAGCTCATTTCTACCTCCGCACGCCGTGGAAGATTCTGGTGTTTGTGCTCTTAGTCCTGCCGCTAGCCGTGGTTAAGAACGGAATTCGAATCGTGACGCTGACTCTGCTCAGCATCTATATCGATCCAAGTTTTCTCCGTGGCAGTCTGCATCGTGATGGCGGTTTCGTCTTTTTCCTGCTGGCATTGCTATTGCTTTTGCCGATATTCCTTGCGCTTGAGAAATCGGAGAGCAGGCGGGCCGCGTTGAAGGCACCCCAACCTGCAGGCAGTATTGAAGGAGGCGGAACTCGGAGCTAGAGCAGCAAAGAACTTTCTGAGGCACGCTAGCCAATTCGAACGACTTACAGAAAATCAGCAGCAAAGCATCTGAGGTATCGCTGGACAGCCATGACAACCTGCGACGTTACAATCTTGGGTGCCGGCCCTTACGGTCTGGCGGCCGGCAATCACCTGAAGCAGATTAAGTGATTGGGTTGCGCAATTCCTTATGATCGGGAGACCGTGTGAAAATCTCTGTTATCGGCACTGGCTATGTAGGTCTGGTGACCGGCGCCTGCCTCGCGGAAATCGGACATGAAGTGGTGTGCACGGACAACGACACCGCGAAGATTCGGACGCTCGAATCGGGTGGGCTGCCCATCTACGAGCCGGGACTGGAGAAGGTGATCGCCAAGGCGCGAAAGGAAAAGCGCCTCAGCTTTCGCGAAAATCCGGCCGATGCCGTTGCGTCCGGCGACGCGATTTTTATCTGCGTGGGGACGCCGCCGTTGCCGAACGGCGATGCCGACCTGAGCGCGATCGACCATGTCGCGCGCGTGGTCGCCACCGAAGCGCGGTCTCCCAAGCTCGTCATCGAGAAGAGCACAGTCCCCGCGCGAACGGGACAGGAATTGAAGCGCGCTCTTTCCGTCTATAGCCGTAAGACTGGCGTCACTTTCCAGGTGGCTTCCAACCCTGAATTCCTCCGCGAGGGCACGGCCGTAAGCGATTTCCTCCATCCCGACCGGGTCGTCGTGGGCGTGGAGGACGAAACGGCAGAGAAGCAACTCAAGGACATCTACCGGCCCGTGCTGGAACGGACATTCAATTGCCCGGTCCATGTACCCAATTGCCCGAACGGTCCGGCGCCTGTGTGGTTGGTAACCACGATCAACAGCGCCGAGCTGATCAAGCATGCGTCGAACTCTTTCCTCGCGCTGAAGATTTCCTACGCCAACATGGTGGCCGACCTTGCCGAGCGCCTCGGCGCCAACATCGAAGAAGTGGTTCGCGCGATGGGTCTCGATCCGCGCATCGGACCGAGCTTCTTGTCGGCCGGGCTGGGTTTCGGAGGGTTCTGTCTGCCGAAGGATTTGCAGGCGTTTGTTCATCTCGCGGAGCGCTCGGGCGTGGATTTTACCCTGCTCAAAGAGGCGGAGAAGATCAACAAGAGGCGCATCGAGCGATTCCTGGCCAAGATTCGCGAGGCCCTATGGGTTGTTCGCGACAAGCAGGTGGGAGTGCTGGGGCTCGCCTTCAAGCCCAACACGGACGACATTCGCTTTGCGCCGGCCATCGAGCTTGTAAGCCAACTGCTGGCGGAGGGGGCGCGCGTCCGCGCCTACGATCCCGAGGCGATGGAGAAGGCCCGCGCGGTGCTGCCGCAAGTCGAATACGTGAAGTCCGCCTATGAAGCCGCGCAGAATTCGGAGGCGCTCATCATCGCCACCGAGTGGGAAGAGTTCCGCAAGCTGGATTGGGACCGCGTGCGCGACGCCATGGCCCGGCCGCTCGTCGTCGACGGGCGCAACCTGCTTTCACCGCGCGAGATGAAGGGCCGCGGTTTCGAGTATCACTCCTTCGGACGCCCAAATTGACCTTCCATCAAGAAAACGAAGCGGCATAAAATGTCGGGACTCGTCCTAGATGATTTCCTGTGGGCAACTGCAGAATGCGGAAGGATTTCCGTCATTAAGGGCCTTGAGGTTCGCGTCTTCGGTGAACCGATGCGCAACGAATGGCAGAAGGCGCAAGATCTGTATCAGAAGGCTCTGCAAATCCAGCCCGATTATCCCGTGGCGGCGAATAATCTTGGCTACCTGATGCTCAATCGCAGCGGCAACGTCAACGTCGCCTTGTCTCTCGCGTAGGCGGCCCGCCGCGGCCTGCTCGACCTGCCGAACTCGGCGGACACGCTCGGATGGGCCTACTACCAACAGGGTGTCTACAACGCCGCGATCGACATGCTGGAACAAGCGATCAAGGGAGATCCAAAGAATCCCACGTACCACTACCACCTCGGCCTGGCCTATCAGAAGGCAAATGACTGCGCGATGGCGAAGAAGGAACTGGAGTATGCTGTTCTGAAGGTGGACCCAACTGCAGTCAGGCCGACGAAACATCAGGCAGTGGTCGTCATGAGGCAGGACCGTAATGTCTACCGTTACCTACCAATGCCCGTGGATGAATGACGAGCTGCGGATCTTCCGCAAAACGGTTCGCCAATTCATACAAGAAGAATTCGTGCCGCACCAAACCCGCTGGCGCCAGCAGCATCGCCCCGATGACAAAGCCTGGACAGAAGCAGGCCGGACAAGCATCCTGCTCCCAGATATACCCAAAGAATACGGCGGAGGAGGAGGAACCTTCGCCCATGAAACCGTCGTGAACGAGGAACTCGCTCAAGCAGGAGTTCACTTCGGTTCCGCCATCCAGAGCACCGTGGCGCACTACATCCTCGCCTACGCCAGCGAGGAGCAGAAACGCAACTGGCTCGCCCGCATGGCGCGCGGCGAGTTGGTGGCCGCAATCGCTATGAGCGAACCCTCCGCCGGCTCTGACTTGGCGGGCATCAGAACGACTGCCCGCCGCGAAGGCGACCACTATGTCATCAATGGCTCGAAGACGTTCATCACCAACGGCTGGCACGCCAGTCTCATCTGTGTCGCCGTGAAGACCGACGCCAGAGTTGCCGGCTTGAAAGGCATCTCGCTCATCATCGTCGAGGCGAAGAATCTTCCCGGATACCGCGTCGGCCGCTCGCTCGAAAAAGTCGGCATGCACGGGCTGGATACCTGCGAGATTTTCTTCGACGATGTGCGTGTCCCGGCCTCGAATCTCCTCGGTCCCGCCGAAGGCCAAGGGTTCTCCCAGATGCTTCAGCAATTGCCCTATGAGCGCCTCACGATTGGCGCGGTCGCAGTCGCAACGGCGGAACAAGCTGTGGCCATCACAACCAAGTATGTGAAAGAGCGCACGGCGTTCGGCAAGCCGTTGATCGATTTTCAGAATACGCGCTTCAAATTGGCCGAATGCAAGACGGAAGCTCATATCGGCCGCGTCTTCCTCGACAACTGCATCGAGCGTTTCATCGCTGGCCAGCTCGACGCTGTCACCGCCGCGATGGCAAAGTATTGGCTCACCGAGTGCCAGTGCCGCATCGTCGATGAATGCGTTCAGTTGCACGGCGGCTACGGCTATATGATGGACTATCCGATCGCACGCGTGTGGGCCGACAGCCGCGTGCAGCGCATCTACGCCGGCACGAATGAAATCATGAAGGAGCTGATCGGTTGGTCGCTATGAAGTTACCAATGCTCACCGATGCCGAGCGTCAGCAACTGCTGGTGGATTGGAATAACACAGCAGTGGCATACCCCGAGAAGGATCTCTGTTTGCATCAGTTGATCGAAAAGCAGGCCGGGCGAACTCCCGATCAGGTGGCCTTGGTGTTCGAGCAACAGAGGTTGACCTACGGCGAACTCAACCATCGCACGAACCAACTCGCGCATCACCTGAGGAGGCTGGGGGTTGGGCCGGATGTGCTCGTAGGGCTTTTCGTCGAGCGCTCACTGGAGATGGTGGTCGGAATTCTTGGCATCCTGAAGGCTGGAGCAGCTTACGTGCCCATTGATGCAGCGTCTCCTCAAGAGAGGATCGCATTCATGCTCACAGATGCCAACGTCACGTTGCTGCTCACGCAAACCAGCCTCTTGGCAAGTCTGCCGATCGGTACTGCGCAGGTCGTTTGCCTGGATTCATTCAATTGGACGAACTTGGAAGGACCAACGCAAAATGATACTCACTTCCATCCGGGAAACCTCGCCTATGTGATTTATACGAGTGGTTCAACGGGCCGTCCCAAGGGTGTCTGTATCGAACATCGAAATATTGTCAATTACGTGTTGGGCGTTGCCGAACGGTTGCAATTCAAGCCCGGTATGAATCACGCGACGGTGTCGACAATCGCCGCTGACCTCGGCAACACAGTGATTTTCCCGGCGCTGGCCACTGGTGGCTGCCTGCATGTCATCTCGCAGGAGCGAGCCGAGAACCAGGCGATGCTATCTGATTACTTCAACCGTGAGAATATCGACGTTTTAAAGATCGTCCCGTCACATCTAGCAGCATTGCAGACCGGAAGAAATCCGGAACAAGTCATGCCCAGAAGTCGCTTGATACTCGGTGGCGAGTCCTCGCGGCTGGACTGGATTGAGCGACTACGAGCCTTGTCACCGAACTGCGAGATTTACAACCACTATGGTCCTACGGAAACCACAGTCGGGGTGCTGACGTATCATGTCGGCCCGCAATTACCCAGGACGCAGTCTGGCACGCTCCCTTTGGGTAGACCCCTGCCAAATAGCCGCATCTATATGCTCGATGAGCGTGGGCAGCCAGTGCCTATTGGCGTTCAGGGCGAGCTTTGCATCGGTGGCTGCGGGGTAGCGCGGGGCTACCTCAACCGCCCTGATCTGACTGCTGAGAAATTCGTTCCAGATCCATTCAGTCCGGATCCTGGTGGACGACTGTATCGCACCGGCGATCTTGCACGTTACCTGCCGGACGGGAATATCGAGTTTTGCGGCCGCATTGACGACCAGGTCAAAATACACGGCTACCGGATCGAGCTCGGTGAAATCGAGGGGACACTGCGAGAGCAGCGCGGTGTGCGAGATGCCCTGGTGCTGGCGTGCGACGATGAGTCCGGCAGTAAGCAGCTGGTCGCTTATGTGGTGCCGAAACGGGCGAATCAACCGCTTTGGGGAAGCAAAGCGCTCTATGTGTTGCCCGATGGTTCGCCGGTGGCACATCTGAATAAGAACGAGACGGATTACATCTACAACGAAATCTTCGTTCGGCAAGCATATCTCCGCCACGGAATTACAATACACGACGGCGATTGCATTGTGGATGCGAGCGCCAACATTGGGCTGTTTACCGTGTTTGTCAGCCGGCTGGCCCAGAACCTGCGGATTATTTCCTTTGAGGCCAACCCTGCCGCATTTGCGTGTCTGAAGGCTAACGCCGAAGCGTGGGGCACAGCGGTGAAATGTTTGCCGCTTGGTCTCTCCCGCGAAAATAAGTCAGCGGAGGTGGAATTCTTCGAGGGATTGTCACGCTCATCACGGTCCTATGCTCACGCGATGACGGAACGCGAGGTGGTCAAGAACTATGTGTTCAATCAGCAGTCTGATTCACAGAACAATGAGCAATTGGCTGCAGAAATCGGCGAATTGAGCGATGACCGGCTCCATGCAAGGACAGAATCCGCTCAACTGCGAACCCTATCCAGCGTCATCGCAGAGGAGGACATTGACCGTATCGACCTGCTCAAGATCCATGTCGAAAACGGCGAGTTGGATGTCCTGCTAGAACTCAGCCCCGGTGATTGGGCCAAAATTCGTCAGTTGGTCATCGAGATGGATCCGCAGGAAAACGTGGAGCCTATTACTACCCTGCTGGAGCGGCACGGCTATGAGGTTCTCGTTGAGCCGGACCCGTTGCTGAGAAAGACCGAACTGTGTTACGTGTACGCGATTCGGCCGTCGGCGGCGGGGCCCCGCCTCGTACGGCAACAACCTGCCGATGTGCATGTCCGTTCACTGCCATCCGTGGACGAAGAAATTTTGACGCCCACGACACTGCGCAAACACTTGAAAGAGCGGCTGCCCCAGTACATGGTCCCGTCGGCGTTTGTCCTGATGGAGAAGTTTCCGTTGACGTCGAACGGCAAGATTGATCGCAAAGCACTTCCGACTTTCTCTTACGAGAATATGCGGCCCGCTCACGATTTCGTCAGGCCACAGACTGAGACCGAGAAAGCACTCGCTGCTATTTGGACCGGACTGCTGAAGGTGGAACGCATTGGGATCCACGACGACTTTTTCGATTTGGGTGGGCACTCGCTGATGGCGATCAAGCTGGTGTCACAGATCCGGGATGTATTCGAAGTGGATCTACCGCTCGCGACCTTATTACAGGCTCCAACAATTGCTGATCTGGCTGGGATACTTCGCAAGGAGCACTGGACGCCCTCCTGGTCTTCGCTAGTTCCGATACGGCCGGGCGGGTCCAAGCCACCTCTATTTCTTATGCATGCTCATGGCGGCAATGTCCTCGAGTACCATCCTCTAGTGAACCTGCTGGAACCTGATCAGCCTGTATATGGCTTTCAGGCTAGAGGTCTCAATGGCCATATTGTAAAGGATTCGTCATTGGAAGCGATGGCTTCCGCTTATCTCGATGAATTGAGAAGTTTTCAACCGGAAGGTCCATATTTTCTGGGAGGCTTTTGCTTGGGTGGCTTGCTAGCCTTGGAAGCCGCTCAACAACTCACCGCGGCAGGACAAGAAGTCGCGTTAGTCATCGTGATCCAGTCGATGCATCCAGATGCTAGTCGTTTCAAACCGACTACTACGGTGTTCCACCGCTGGTGGTACCGCACAACAAAGCGAATCAATCTGGAGACGGAGAATTTATCTTACAGAGGGAAGGGTTACGTTGTAGAGAGGCTTCGGTATGCTTGGGACGTCGCTCGTGCCAAGGCTGCAATTGCTTTCGACAATATGACCGGTAAGGATTCTACAGATCCATCACGTCTGCCCGTGCAGTATGTCTTTGAGGCTCTTGCGAATGAAAACAAAAAAGCTATGAAGAAATATGTACCACGTCCATATGCTGGCGATGTTGTTGTATTTCGTGCCAGCAAACAGTTATCCGGATTAGTTGCCGATGAATACTTGGGTTGGAAACGTGTTCTCCATGGCAACTTGCACGTTTGTGAAGTTCCCGGACATCAGCAAAATCTCTTACTAGAGCCCAATGTTTCACGGCTCGCGAAGGAACTCACCAATCAGCTGAAAGCTGCTCAGCAAAAAGGTGCCGGTTACAGTTGAAGATTGAAGCGGCGGTTGGTGATGCGTGTTACGCGAACTTCTCCAAGACCTATCTCGGGTTTCAGATCGATCCTAACGAAGTCACCGCAACCGCCGACCAGCTACACGACCAACACAATTAGCAGGACCGGGCCTCACGCCGAGAAAGCGTTTTCAGAACCGCGCTCGCCGGTGGTTCGATAGACGAAGGCATTCGTTCGACCATTCGGACCGATGACCACAGACATCCGCTTTCCGGTTGGCGTGAGAGACCGTAAGTGGCTTGATGGGGGCGCTCCGATTGGGCGGTCTTTCTTCATACCCTTCTTACCAGCCAAACTATCAAGCAAACAATCACGATTGTCCCGACTATTCCGTATCCAAACATGTTGTTCCTCTTTGAATGCCCTAAGACTTTTTTTGCGGGACCTCGGCACCTTTTCTGCGTGCCTCTGACAGGCCTATGCAATCGCTTGTTTCCGGCTGGTCACTTTACCTCCTTTGCCCGAGCGAAGTGTCCCGCGCTTTTCTCGGTGCATGGCGCTCTTCACGCTTTTGCCAGCAGCTTTCCCGTATCTTGCCCTCACATACTCCTTCTGAGCGTTGCGGGTCCATTCAGGACGAGTTAGCCCTTGCTCTTGCCGAGTCGCCTGAACTGTAGGACCGCGTGAACTCGTCGACCTGCTTCTGCGCGGCGTCCTCCGCGATTCCATAGCGTTCCTGAATCTTGCCTACAAGCTGCTCCTTCTTACCATTTATCGCAGTCAAGTCGTCGTCCGTAACCTTTCCCACTTCTCTTTTACTTTGCCCATCGACTGCTTCCCCTTGCCTTCGATTTGGTCCCACTGACTTAATTTTAGGAGTTGTGGTTCCGGATTACTGTCCACTTTACATCACTTTGGCAATTTCTGAATTAGTCAAGAGAGATCCTTTGCAGGTCTGGACGGCTGAACGAGTTCATGAACTCGTTCAGCGGGCGTCTTTCCCTTGAGTGCGAGATGGGGTCGATCCTCGTTGTATTCGGCTTCCCACCGCTTCAGCTTTCGAGCCAGATCTTTCTTATGCCGAAAGTGCTTTCCTCGATAGAACTCCTCAGAGTCTGTCTTGTGGCTCCGCTCCACTTTGCCGTTCAACCTCAGGACATCCGGGAGGGATGTAGCGGTGGGAAATGCTGAGATCGGAAAGATGCCAGGTGAACTGCGGCCCGAACGAAGAGTCGTTATCCGTTTGGATTCTTTGGATGGCGAAGGGAAAATGCTCACGAACTTCCCTTAGGAAGTCGATGGCAGTCTTGGTGTTGTTGTGGTCGTAGATGCGTAGAACGCGAAACCGCGCTCATCGAACCACATCCGGCTCTCGGAGAAGACTCACGCAATCGCCATAGCCATTGCCTGTGACGCCGTCTGCAACTTTTGGAAACAAGTCGGGAGTTATCAGGCTTATTGCCATCTGCCCATCTTTCGTCGCTTCTTGCCTCCGCCTTCAACTGAGGCCCCCTTCCCTCCACCGGAGTTACCCGGCTTCATCGGTACTGCGAGCCTCTCCGGCATCCCCAGTCGGCCCGGCCTGTCTCTCGCGAGTTGCCAGTTGATCCACCGCGATCACCGCTGGGACTTCCCGTGTTACGCCTAGTCCCCTTTGCCTGCATGCCGTCGCCAATACCCCGGCAGGTCTGATGGAATTTGTTCGCTCGTACTATTCCATTAGCTTCGGCCTTCCCCCGAACCGGGGGGGTCGGCTCCTGCATTGTCGGTTTCGGGGCCTGCTCAGCGTTCACTCACGTTACGCCCTGCACGCTCGCCAGGTCGCCTTTGCGACCCTCTGCACCAGAGGCTTCAGCAGTTTCGTTGCCTCCACTGCTGCTCTGATTAACGGTGCAGTGTCATAGAAGCGACGGCGCTTCGTTAGTGTCCCGTTTAGCACAGTTTTGACTCCAGCAAGTTAGGTATCCTGTCGACGCATAGCTCTCGCTGAAATAATGGTGGCCCGATTATGAAGAAAATCAAAACGTCCGTATTTGACGCCCAAGCCTTTCTAGATTCAACCGGTATAGCCCGAAAGGTTGTGACGTATCAGAAAAAAGCGACCATCTCCGCACAAGGCGATTCCTCCAAGCACGTAATGTATATCCAAGAAGGAAGTGTGAAGCTCTCCGTGGTC
>Ga0187864_10002607_pt1 | contig 15539 bp, 10 predicted proteins | sample June2016WEW_11_4_FD_132985 | JGI IMG/M metagenome (GOLD analysis project Ga0187864, IMG submission 132985) | Peatland microbial communities from SPRUCE experiment site at the Marcell Experimental Forest, Minnesota, USA - June2016WEW_11_40 | ecosystem: Environmental > Terrestrial > Soil >... | reverse complement strand
GGTGAGCGGCCGCTGCCGGAGCGTCTTGCCGAGATCGCGGCCGACGCCCGGCGCCTCGGCGATCCGCGGCGCCAGCGAGTGAGCGGCAAGCGCGACACCGACGCGCTCTGGGGTGGTTCATGATCTTCGTCGACAGCTCGGCCATCGTTGCCATGCTCGCCTCAGACCCCGACGCCGCGGCCTTGGCCGGGAAACTCGAAACCGAGCGTGAGCGAATCTCGGCGGGCCACGTCATCCTCGAATCATCGACGCGGCTGGCAAGCCTGCTCGGACTGAGCCCGGCCGCCGCTGATGGGCTGGTGACGCGCCTGCTGCGCGAGGCGGACATCAGCATCGTGCCGATCACGGAAAACATCGCCCACGCCTCGGTTGCTGCTTTCGAGCGATACGGCAAAGGGCGCGGGTCGGCGGGGAATCTGAACCTTGGCGATTGCTTATCCTACGCCTGCGCCAAAGCGCACGGCGCCCGGCTTTTGTTCAAGGGCCATGACTTCGCGCAAACCGACATTGCTAGCGCGTGAGACCGCACATGCCGCGCAAAGGTCGGGCGCGCAAGCGCTCCGAGAATGAGATCATTTGATGAAACCTCTTGCTTCGCGGGTTCGGGTGCGGAGAGGGTGCGAACGAAAAGGCCGCCGGCGGCCTCTTCTCGGCGGGCCACCGCAGGATTATGTTCCGCTCGGATTGATTGGGAGTTCGGTCGTGAATCGATCACGCGTCGGGATGTTGGCCGCCGTTGCTTTTGTCGGTGCCGCTGCGGCTGCCAATGCGGGGCCGTGCACTACACAAATTTCGCAGGTCGAACGGCAGATCCGGCAAGCCCAGGCCGCGTCGCCGCCCGGCGGGGCTGGAGAGCCAAGCGCTCCGCAATCGGTGGGCGCGCAGCTTCATCATCAGCCGACCCCCGGCTCGGTACAAGGCGCAGAGCATGCGGCGAACGCCGACGGCGAAGCGGCGCTGGCGCGGGCCCGAAAGGCCGACGCCGAGGGTAACGCCAGCGCGTGCGCGAAAGCGCTAACCGAAGCCAGGGCGCTTTACGGGATCGAATGATGCGGAAGCGTCAATAAGCTTCTTCCGTATAGATCGGCTCGACCGAGCCCGCCCATGGCCCGTTGAATTTCTCCAACAGTTCCTGCGCCGGCGTCGTGCCGTGCGCGAGGCGATCTTCCAGCACTTCGAGGTAGCGCGTCTCGTCCTGGCCGCTCACATCGAGGCGGTAGCGGCGCGTCAAACCGGCGCGGGCAAGTTTGAGAGCATCGTTTGCGACGTCAAACACAGTGCGGCCACCGATCATGGCGGCGAGGCCCGCTTTCGGCACGTCGTCGCGGAGGTTCTGGCGCTGCTCGGCGCTCCAGTTTTTGACCAAATCCCATGCCGCATCGAGGCTGACATCGTCATAGAGAATACCGACCCAGAAGGCCGGCAACGCCAGCAGGCTGCGCGTCGGGCCTGAGTCGGCGCCGCGCATTTCCAGATAGCGCTTGAGCCGCACCTCCGGAAAAATCGTGCTGATGTGGTTCGCCCAATCGGAAATCGTGGCGCGTGCTCCCGGCATTCCCGGCAGCTTGCCGACCATCAGATCGCGGAACGATTGACCAGCGACATCGACATAGTCGTCACCGTGCTTGACGAAATACATCGGCACGTCGAGCGCGTAGTCGACCCAGCGCTCGAAGCCCATGCCGGTCTCGAAGGCCCAGGGCAGCATGCCGGATCGCGCATTGTCGGTGTCGCGCCAGATTTCCGCGCGGAAAGAGAGAAAGCCGTTGGGCTTGCCGTCCGTGAAAGGCGAGTTGGCGAACAATGCCGTCGCGACCGGCTGTAGCGCGATCGACACGCGCAATTTCTTGACCATGTCGGCTTCCGAGGAGAAGTCGAGATTGGTCTGCACCGTGCAGGTGCGGTACATCATGTCGAGGCCGAGCTTGCCGACCTTCGGCATGTAGGCGGTCATGATCTTGTAGCGGCCCTTCGGCATTTTCGGCATTGCGGCGCGGGTCCAGCTCGGTGTCATGCCGATGCCGAGAAATCCGATATGCAACGGCTGCGCGACTTCGCGCACTTGCGCGAGATGCGCCATCAGTTCGCTCGATGTCTGGTGCACGGTTTCGACCTGCGCGCCGGACAATTCGAACTGGCCGCCCGGCTCGAGCGTGATCGCGCCGCCTCCCGTCACATCGAACAGGCCGATGACGTTCCGCCCTTCCATGATCGGCTGCCAGCCGAGCAGATGCTGCATGCCTTCGAGCAGCGCGCGAATGCCGCGCCGCCCTTCGTAGGGCACCGGCTGGTGTCCTTCGAGCGTGAACGCGAATTTCTCGTGCTCGGTGCCGATGCGGAATTGCGACTTCGGCTTCACGCCCTGAGCGATCCAATCGACGAGCTCGTCGCGCCCCTCGATCGGCGTCAGGTCGACTTGGTCACGCGCCATGGGATCCGGGATGAATGAACCGCGGCTTTCGATACGCGATGCTCGTCACGCGGCCTTGCGCTTTTCCGGCGGGAAACGGCGATAGAAGCTGTCGCCCGTTTTCGCCATATCGCGCAAAAGCTCACATGGCTTGAATCGGTCGCCATATTTCTTCGCCAGCCCATTGCATAGATCGACGAAGGCCTTGGCGCCCATGCCGTCGATATACGAAATGGTGCCGCCGGTGAACGGCGCGAAACCGAAACCGAGGATCGAACCGACATCGGCCTCGCGCACATCGGTGACCACGCCCTCTTCGATGCAGCGCGCCGATTCCAACGACTGTATTGCCAAGAGCCGATGCTTAAGCTCCTCGACGTCGATCTTATCGGGATCGAGCTTTGTCGCCTGCAAATCCGCGAGGCCGGGCCATAGCCGCTTCGGCCCGTTCTGCGGATAGTCGTAAAAGCCCTTGCCGTTCTTGCGCCCGTAGCGGCCGCACTTTTCGACCATCTCTTCGAGCAGCGCTTTCTGGCGGGGGTCGATCTTGTCCGCGCCGAGATCGGCCTCGGTCGCTTTGAGGATCTTCCAGGCAAGATCGACGGCGACCTCGTCGTTGAGCGAAAGCGGCCCGACCGGCATGCCGGCCATGCGTCCCACATTCTCGATCATTGCCGCCGGCACGCCTTCAGTCAGCATCAGATGGCCTTCGCGGATGTAAGTGCCAACCACGCGCGACGTATAGAAGCCGCGTGAATCGTTGACCACGATTGGGGTCTTGCGGATCGCGCGCACATAGTCGAGCGCAACCGCGACTGCGGCGTCGCCGGTCTTTTTGCCCAGAATGACCTCGACCAGCATCATGCGATCGACCGGCGAGAAAAAGTGGATGCCGACGAAGCGCTTGGTGTCCTTGAACGTCGTCGCCAGCGAAGAGATCGGCAGGGTCGACGTGTTGGAGCCGAAGATGGTGTCATTGCCGATCACCGCCTGCGCCTTGGCGATCACCTCTTCCTTGATCTTGCGGTCCTCGAACACCGCTTCGATGATGAGATCGCAGCCTTTGAGCGCCGCGTAATCCGGCGTCGCCGTGATGTGCGCGAGCAACGCGTCGCGGTCGGCGGCGGTGGCGCGACCGCGGTTGACCTGATCGGTGATCAGTTTCTGCGAATGCGCCTTGCCCTTGTCGGCGGTTTCCTGGTCGCGGTCGATGAGGACGACGTCGATGCCGGCCTGCGCGCTGACATAGGCGATACCCGCGCCCATGAAGCCGGCGCCAAGCACGCCGACCTTCTTCACCGCTCTCGCCGGCACCGCAGCCGGACGGCGCGCGCCCTTGTTCAGCTCCTGCATGGAGACGAACAGGGAGCGGATCATCGCCGCCGCTTCCGGCGAGCGCAGAATTTTTGCGAAGTAACGCGACTCGACGCGCAGTGCCTGGTCCATCGGTAGTTGCAGGCCCTCATAGACGACCTGCAGGATGGCGCGTGCGGCCGGATAATTGTCGTACGTTTCGCGCCGATAGAGCGCGTTCGCCGGTGGGAACACCATCATGCCGGTCTTCGAATAAACCTGCCCGCCGGGCAGTCTGAAGCCATCAATGTCCCATGGGGCCTTGGCCGTGCCACCAGCCTTGATCCAATCCTTTGCGGTCCGTACCAAGTCAGCCTGCGGCACGACCGCGTCCACCAGTTTCATTGCCTTGGCGCGGTTGAGGCGAAGCTGGTCGCCCTTGAGCAGAAACTGCAGAGCATCAGCGGGTTGCAGCATGCGGGCGATGCGCTGCGTGCCGCCGCCGCCGGGAAACAAGCCGACCTTGATTTCCGGCAGTCCGAGCCGGGTCTTATCGTTCTCCGACGCGACGCGATGGTGGCAAGCGAGCGCAAGCTCAAAGCCGCCGCCCATCGCGGTGCCGTTGATCGCCGCGACCCAAGGCTTGCCGCACGTCTCCATGCGGCGGGCGATCTGCGAAAGCTTGCGGCTTTCCTCGAATAACCGCTTGTTCGCTGCCTCCTCGCCCTGCGAGTTGGTCAATTCGGTGAAGGTGCGGCTCAGCGTTTCCAGCATGGTGAGGTCGGCGCCGCCACAGAACGCATCCTTGGCGGAGGTCAACACCGCGCCCTTGACGGCGGCGTCGGTTGCCACGCGCTCGGCGATCGCGGCGAGCTCTTCGGTGACTTTCTCATCGATGACATTCATCGACCGTCCCGGCATGTTCCAGGTGACGAGCGCGATGCCGTCGGCGTCGATATCGAAGGTAAAATTCTGGAAGGTCATACTCATCTCCCGTCGCCTCTCTAATTTCGCCTCGCCCCCAAGCGGGAGAGCGAGAATTACTTTGAATACGGTTGCCCGTTCTTGTTGGTATAGCGGCCGCCGGTTTCGTCGCGGATGACCAGTAGGTCGACATCAGGATATTCAGCCCGCTCAAGCTTGGAGCGGGTGCCGATTTCGAGATAGACCGCGTCGCGGCCCGATTTGTTGACCAGGTGATGCCCGTTCGGCACGTTGGCCTTGAAACCCGCAGCGTCGCCCGGCTTGAGAACGGTTTCGCCGTCGTTCTCGATCAGCACCACTTCGCCTTCGAGGATATAGACGAACTCATCTTCCTTCTGGTGCCAGTGCCGCAGCGCCGAGGCGGCGCCCGGCTTGAGCGTCGTCAAGTTGACCCCGAACTGCTCGAGGCCGGCGGCGTTGCCCAGCCGCTTGCGTTCGCGCCCGACGACCACGCGGTTGAACGGTTCCGGATAGGTCGAGCGGCTGTCCAACGGTACTTTGGCGATATCGATCTTAGGCATGCCGCGCGGTCCCCCTTTCCGGCGTGCGCGGAGAGCGATCACACCCGCTCGATGATCGTCGCGGTCCCCATGCCCGCGCCGATGCAGAGCGTAACCAGCGCGGTCGATAGATTGCGCCGCTCCAGCTCGTCGAGCACGGTGCCGAGGATCATGGCGCCGGTCGCGCCGAGCGGATGGCCCATCGCGATGGCGCCGCCATTGACATTGATCTTGTTCGGATCGAGCTCGAACGCCTGCATATAGCGCAGCACCACGGAGGCGAACGCCTCGTTGAGCTCGAAGAGATCGATGTCGCCGAGCGTCATGCCGGCCCTTTTTAGGACCTTCTTGGTGACGTCGATCGGACCCGTCAACATGATCGCCGGCTCCGAGCCGATATTGGCAAAGGCGCGGACGCGTGCTCGCGGTTTCAGATCCGCTTTCGTGCCCGCTTTGCTGTTGCCGAGAAGAACAGCGGCGGCGCCATCGACAATGCCCGAGGAATTGCCGGCATGATGGACATGTTTGACATACTCGACTTCCGGATGCTTCTGCACGGCGACCGCATCGAAGCCGCCCATTTCGCCCATCTGCTCGAATGCGGGCTTGAGCGAACCCAGCGACTGCATGGTCGCGTCTGGCCGCATGTGCTCGTCCTTGTCGAGGATGGTGAGGCCATTCACGTCCCTCACCGTCATGACGGAGCGGCTGAAGCGGCCCTCTTTCCACGACGTCGCCGCGCGCTTCTGGCTCTCGATCGCGTAAGCGTCCACGTCATCCCGCGAAAAACCGTACTTGGTGGCGATAAGGTCGGCGGAAATGCCTTGCGGCATGAAGTATTGTGAGACAGCGATTGACGGGTCGACGGCCCAGGCGCCGCCGGACGCGCCAATGCCCACGCGGCTCATCGACTCGACGCCGCCGCCGATCGCCATGTCCTGCTGGCCGGACATGATCTGCGCGGCGGCGAAATTGACCGCGTCGAGACCGGAGGCGCAGAAGCGGTTGATCTGCACGCCGGCTACGGTGTCGCCGTAGCCGGCGACGAGCGCTGCCGAGCGCGCGATATCGGCGCCGGCCTCGCCGACCGGGTCCACGCAGCCCAACACGACATCGTCGACCAAGGTTGGATCAAGCTCGTTGCGGTTCTTGATGGCGCCGAGCGCCTGGCTCGCAAGATTGAGCGCGGTGACTTCGTGAAGCGAGCCATCTACCTTGCCGCGGCCGCGGGGTGTGCGCACGTGATCATAAATAAAAGCGTCGAGCATAGCGTTTCCTCGCCATGGTGACCCTGACCCGCTGCGGGGTAGGGCGGCTGAGCGGCCGATAACCGCGAAGCCGGATTAGGCTCTTCGTCCGTGGGACCGGACCCCTGATATAGTCCAAGTTCCGCAGAATTGCAGCCGGTGGCCAGCCGGCTTTAGAAGGCCTCGGCCGGTAGCGCCATCATGCTGGCGGCGCCGGCTTTGATGCGCGCGAGATGAGTCGTCGAGGCGGGCAATAGGCGCTCGGCGAAAAAGCGGCCGGTGACAAGCTTCGCCGCCATGCGGTCCGCGGCGCCGTTGCCGGTCGCGGCCTTTTCCTTCGCCGCCGCGGCGATGAGGCACCACATGTAACCGAGCGCGACCAGGCCGAAGAGGTGCATGTAATCGGTCGAGCCGGCGCCGGCATTCTCAGGGTTGCCGAGCGCGTTCTGCATGAACCACATCGTCGCCTGTTGCAGGTCGCCGAGCGCTTGGTTGAGCGGTTTGACGTAGGGCGCCATATCCGCGTCCGCGCCGTGCTCCTTAATGTAGGCCGAGACCTCGGCGAAGAACGCCTGCAGCGCCCGACCGCCGTCCTTCGGCAGCTTGCGGCCGACAAGATCGAGCGCCTGGATGCCGTTGGCGCCCTCGTAAATCATGGCAATGCGGGCGTCGCGGACGAACTGCTCCATGCCGTGCTCGGCGATGTAGCCGTGGCCGCCGAAAACCTGCTGCGCCATCACGGTGTTGGCGAAACCTTGATCGGTGAGCACGCCTTTGATCACCGGCGTCATCAGGCCCATATGGTCGTCGGCGGCCTGCCGCTCCTTGGCATCGCCGGAGCGGTGGGCGACATCGCTCTTGAGCGCGGTCCACAACACCAGCGCCCGCGCAGCCTCGTTGAACGCGCGGATGGTCATCAGCATGCGGCGCACATCGGGATGCACGATGATCGGGTCGGCGGCTTTGTCCTTGAATTTCGCGCCGGTCAGCGCGCGTCCGGCAAGCCGTTCCTTGGCATAGGCCGCGGCGTTCTGATAGGCGACCTCGGACAGCGCGAGCCCTTGCACGCCGACACCGAGCCGCGCTTCGTTCATCATCACGAACATTGCGTTCAGGCCGCGATTCGGCTCGCCGACGAGCCAGCCAGTCGCGTCGTCATAATTCATGACGCAGGTCGAGTTGCCGTGGATGCCCATCTTCTCTTCGATGGAGCCGCAAGAGACACCGTTGCGTGCGCCCACCGCGCCGTCTTTGGTCGGCAGGAATTTGGGGACGATGAAGAGCGATATCCCCTTGACGCCTTCCGGCGCTCCCTCGATGCGAGCCAGCACCAAGTGGACGATATTTTCCGCTAGATCGTGTTCGCCGGCAGAGATGAAGATTTTCGTGCCGGTGATCCTGTAACTGCCGTCCCCCTGCGGCACGGCGCGCGCGCGCGTAAGTCCGAGATCGGTCCCGCATTGCGGCTCGGTGAGGTTCATCGTGCCGGTCCACTGACCGCCGATAAGCTTTGGTACGTAAAGCGCCTTTTGCTCGGGCGAACCGTGGACAATGAGAGCCGCTGCCGCGCCTTGCGTGAGTCCGGGATACATGGCGAAGGCCATGTTTGCCGAGACCAGGAACTCGCCAATTGCTTGCGAAAGCACGCGAGGCAGACCCTGGCCACCGAATTCGGCGGGCGCCGAGGCGCCGATCCATCCGCCCTCGGTAAGCCGCTTGTAGGCGTCCTTGAATCCCGTCGGCGTGGTGACGGCGCCATCCTCGTGACGTCGGCAGCCTTCCTTGTCGCCGACGCGGTTGAGTGGCGTCAGCACGTCCTCGCAGAATTTCGCCGCCTCATCGAGCACCGCCTCGACCAGATCTGGCGTAGCGTCGGCAAAGCCCGGGAGGTTGTTGTAGCGATCGATGCGGAAGACATCGCTCAACAGGAACATCACGTCCCCAACGGGTGCCTTGTAAGTCGGCATGTCGCCCTCCCTGCCGCGTCCTCCGGGCGTCGCTTGCCGCCGGCCGGCCGGACCGGAAGGTATAACGTAGCCAATTTGCGTCAACGGTGAGACAGCACGCCGGAGGGACTCTTTTCCTTCTCCCGTTGCGGGAGAGGGCGCTGAGTGGGGAGCGGGCGAGGGGGGATGAAGCGCGAAGCTTGCGCGAATCAGCGAGGATGTTCGTCGGCCTCGTCGAGCCGCTCCCGGTAGAACGAGGTGCAGATACGCCGCAACTCGGCGATCGCGATCTCGATCCCCCGCTTCTGCTGCTCGAGGAGATTGATCTGCATCACGCATTGCTCGCGGGTCAGATGCAGGCCCTTGCCGTTCGGCCTGCCAAGGAGAAGTCCGATTTCGGCGAGGGTGAAGCCGAGTCGCCTTCCGGTCAGGATGATCGCGAGGCGCTCACGGTCGTTGCGCCGGTACAGCCGCGTAGCGCCACGACGTCGCGGGACCAGGAGCCGTTTCGCCTCGTAGAAACGTAACGCGCGCAGTGTAATGCCGAAATCGTGGGCGACCTCGCTGATCGTCGAAGGACGATCGTTGGCCGTATCGGGGGGCGAATCCGCCTCGCCCGTTTCGGGCTCGCAGAAATTGTCGATGCGAGCCGCTTGTGCGTCTCCCGGGTCCATTGCAGCCATGCGCGCGTGCGGTGCCATGAATTGGGGGCCATTTAACGGAGTCATGCTGAAGCAGCATTTCCCGAATGTGGCCGGCATGAAAGGTGATGCCCGTAACCGTAACAGTTACTGGAACTCGAACGGTGCCTAGCCACCTGCAAATGAACGATCGGTGAGCGGCGGAGGTCATTTTTAACGCCTTCTTTACCGTAATCCTAAACATTCGATGCCGAGGACAGAAAACCGCGCCCTCCGTGTCGTCTGTTCACGAGCATCGGCTCGAAGCAGTGGGCACATGCTGCTCCTCATGTGGCTTGGACGTGAGAATGAAATCGGGCGGTCCGTGGAATCTGAGAGGTCTCCGTCCGGCAGCACGCGCGGCCGCGCGCGCGGCCGCGCGCCAATCCGGCATGTCGGTTGGTGAATGGCTCAATACCGTTATTCAACCCGCCGACGAGGAGAACGACGAAGCGTGGTGGTCCGCCGATTTTGATCGCGAGCCGGAGCATCGCGAGGAGTCGAGACCTCGCTACGAGGATCTGAAGCGGGGTGGGGAGCGGTACCGCGAGGCGCCAAGGCGCCGCCAGAACAACGAGCCGGACGATCGGCGGCGGCAACGCTTCCGCGCCGACGATGAGGGGCGCGACCGCTACCGTGAAGCGCCAATGCCTCGCCGTGATCAGGAACCGGACTATGGGCGGCGGCAAAGCTTTCACGACGACGATGAGGGGCGCGACCGCTACCGCGAGGCGCCGAGACCTCGCCGCGAAAACCGGATGCCGGACAATCCGCGGCAGCAAAACTTCCGCGAGGACGAGGGCCGCAACCGGCACCGCAGCGCGAATGGCCGTCGTCGCGAGCGCGAAGCGGAAGACCGGTGGCGCCAAAGCTTCCGCGATGACGATCGAGAGCCGATCCGGCAAAGCGATGCACCCGGGCGCCGTCGCGAGCCGGATGATCAGTTTCGCCTGAACTTCCGCAACGACGATCGAGAGCGCGACCGGCAGCCAGAGACCATCCGGCGACCGCGCGACCGCGGCGAGAACGACGAGAGACCGGTGCGCCGCGAGGGCCGACCCTATCGCGAACAACGCGCCCCGGGCGGCCCTTACCGCGAGGAGCCTGAACGCGCTGAGCGGCCGCGCCGCGAGGCAGAGCGCTACGTCGCGGCCAGTCCGGCGGCGGAAGATGTGCGCGACGCGTCGATCGACAAAGCGGTCGCCGAGATCACGGCGCGTCAGCGCGCGCTCGACCACGATGTTGCAGTCGCGACGTCTGATCGAACGCGCAAGCCCGCCCGCGGTGTTGCAGCCGAGAATCCTGATCGATCACCCACACTCGACAGCGGTGTTGCGGCCGAGATCATGGCGCGGCAGCGCGCGCTCGACGGCGAACCTGCCGCGGAACCCTCTCTCAGCGGTTCGCCGCCTTCGCCGCACCCTCAGCCGCAGCCGCGGTTCGAGGAAATGCGCCCGGCGTGGAATGAGAGCTCGCACGATCAGAGCGCGCCCGAACCGGCGCTCGATCTCAGCAACCTGGAACAGCAACTGCGCCAGATCACGGCGCGGATCGAGGCGCTACGGCCTTCCGGCGATCTGGAAACAGCGATCAACGGGCTTCGCGCCGATCTCGCCGAGATCGGCCGCTCGTTCACGGAAGCGTTACCGCGGCACGCGCTGGAATCGCTCGAGATCGAGATCAAGGCGCTTGGCCAGCGTATCGATCAAACCCGGCAAGCCGGCGTCGACTCGACGGCGTTGGCCGGTATCGAACATGGCTTAGCCGAGGTGCGCGAGGCGTTGTGCGGGCTCACGCCGGCCGAAGGCCTGGTCGGCTTCGACGAGGCGGTTAAGGCGCTTGCAAAGAAAGTCGACGCGATCGTCGCAAAGGACGATCCGGGCGCGCTGCAACAGCTCGAGGCGGCGATTGGCGCCTTGCGCGGTATCGTTTCCCACGTCGCCTCCAACGACACGTTGACGAAGGTCGCTGAAGACGTGCGTGCGCTTTCCGCAAAAATTGACGGTATCGCCAGCAGTGCGGCGAGCGCGCCGATGCTGTCCGCGCTCGAGAATCGCATCGATGTGCTCGCCAGTGCGCTCTCCGCCAAAGTTGACAATATGACCAGCAATGCGGCGAGCGCGCCGACGCTGTCCGCACTCGAGAATCGCATCGATGTGCTCGCCAGCGCACTCAATGCCTCTACCGAGGCGGGCCACGCGGTACCTCGAGAACTCGAGAAGTTGTTGTCCGGGCTGATCGAGAAGCTCGAATGGGTGCAGCTTTCGCACACCGATCATGCGGCTCTTGCCCATCTCGAGGACCGGATAGCGACGTTGGTCAAGCGGCTGGATGCTTCCGACTCGCGTCTCGGTCTGCTCGAGGGCGTCGAGCGCGGGCTCGCCGATCTCTTAGTGTACATCGAGCAATTGCGCGCCACCAACGGTGCCGCCGCCGCTGGCGCCAAGACTCCGGTCGCTGTCGATGCGATCGAACACGAAGTCGCCGAAATCAAACAAACCGAGCGCCGCACCCGGGATTCGCTCGAAGACATGCAAGGCACCGTGGAGCATGTTGTCGATCGCCTTGCCATGATCGAGAGCGACATGCGGGTCGAGCGGGCGAGGGCCGCGCCTGAGGAGCCGTTGCCGCAGCAAGCGGAGGCGCCCGCGCCGCCGGCGCTGGAATATCTGGACGAACCGGCGCCGATGTCATTGGCATCGGTTCCCTCCGAGGCGCCGCCGAGGCTGGGCCAGTTTGAGCCCATGACGCATCGGCTCGCCGCGGCGCGCACGCCGATCGATCCCAATCTGCCGCCCGATCATCCACTGGAGCCCGGTTCTGCCTCCAGTCGCTCCCGCACTCCGCCATCGGCCGCCGACCGGATCGCCGCGTCCGAGGCCACGGCCGGGTCGAAGCCACCGGTCATCCCGGATCCGGGCGGCGGCAAACCTGACTTCATCGCCGCGGCTCGCCGCGCCGCGCGCGCGGCCGCCTCGGAGTTGCCGAACGACAAAGCGAGCGCCAAGGCTGGCGCGGGCAATCCGGCACAGCCGAAGAAGCTGACCGAGCGCTTGCGCACCGTCATTGTCGCCGCCGCCGTTGTCGTCATTGTCGTCGGCGGGTACCGCATCATTTCGCGGCTATTCGAGGACGGCGCGGGCGCGCCGTCGCAAGCCCAAACGGAGTTGCCGGGCGTACAAACACCGCCGCAGCGGCAGACCGTGCCGCCGCGGCTGCAAACAGAGCCGCCGCACGCACAGCCGGAGCGGTCTCCGGTTCGAACAGAACCGCCGCACGTTGAAACCGAACCGCTACCGGCGCCGGCAACGGCGATGCCGGATGCGAAGTCGTCGAGCTTGCCGATTCCGGTCCCAGGTCCGCTTCCGAGCGCTGATGCCGCGCAGAATCCCGACGCCTCGCCACCAAATTCGATGGCCGGCGCAAATCCCGGACAGCAATCGCTCCTCAACGCCACCACCGCGCCCTACGCCAAGGCGCTGGGCGCGCTCCCAGGCGACAACAAAATACGGGCCCACGCAGCGACGGCCGAACAGGCGGTGGGCGCGCCGATCGACATTACCGGTTCGGTGCCGGGCGCCTCGGCGCCGCATTCCTCCGCGACGGCGGTGACGGCCGGCGACAAGCTCCCGATCGCAATCGGAGGACCGGCGCTCCGGACCGCCGCGCTCGCCGGCGACCCGTTAGCCGCTTACGAAGTGGCCGTTCGCTTCGCCGAGGGCCGCGGTGTTCCGCCCAGTAATGAGGCCGCCGCGCGCTGGTTCGAGATTGCGGCCACCAAAGGCATTGTGCCCGCGAAGTTCCGGCTCGGCACGCTTTATGAAAAGGGCCTCGGCGTGAAGAAAGACCTGTCGGCCGCGCGCGACCTCTACCGCGCCGCCGCCGACAAGGGTCACGGCAAGGCCATGCACAATCTCGCCGTCCTTTATGCCGAAGGTGTCGACGGCAAGGCCGATTACCACACGGCCGCGCAGTGGTTCCGCAAGGCCGCCGATCACGGCGTCACCGACAGCCAATACAATCTCGCCGTGCTGTATGCCCGTGGCGTCGGCGTGGAGCAGAACTTCGCCGAATCCTACAAATGGTTCTCCCTCGCGGCCAAGGAGGGTGACCAGGGCGCGGCTCAAAAACGCGACGAAATCGCCTCCCGTCTCGACCAGCAGGCACTCGAGGCTGCGCGCCTCGCGGTGGAGAAATTTATCCCCGTGCCGCAGCCGGCGGACGCGATCACCGTGAAGGGCGCCTGGGACCCGCCGGCGAACGGAACGCCGGCGGCCAAGCCAAAGCCAAAATCCGCCAAAGTTTCCATCACACCAGACGCCACCAAGGTTAACTGAGCGTTCGACCCGTCATCCCGAGGCGGCCTTCGGTTCGCCCCTCAGGGTGACGAGGCAGAATTAATCAGCGCGATCAAATTTGTGCGCGCGTCCGCCGCGGACGGTATGCCGCGCGGCATCGCGCGAGTAGAAGGGTTCAACCGCGTATTCAAACGCCCGGCAGCCCATCCGTGCAAATCTACCTTCCGATCGCCGATATTCCCGTCAATGTCTTTCTTGTGCTCGCGATGGGGCTGGCGGTCGGATTCATTTCCGGCATGTTCGGGGTCGGCGGCGGATTCCTGATGACGCCGCTTTTGATCTTTATCGGCGTCCAGCCGGCCGTGGCTGTGGCGAGTGTCACGACTCATGTCGCGGCCTCGTCGTTCTCCGGCTCGATCGCCTATTGGCGGCGCAATGCGATCGACGTCACGCTGGCGCTCACCCTCCTTGCGGGCGGCATTGTCGGCAGTGCCGGCGGCGTCGCGTTGTTCACCTGGCTGCGCGCGCTTGATCAGCTCGATCTCATGATCGGGCTGTCTTACGTCACGCTTTTGAGCGTGGTCGGCGTGCTGATGGTCGGCGAAAGCGCGCGCGCGATCGTCCGCAGCCGGCAGGGCAAGCCGGTCGAGCTACGCAGGCCTGGCAGCCACATCTGGTTCCACGGGCTGCCGCTCAAGGTGCGGTTCAAGCGCTCGAAGGTCTACGTCTCCGCCATCCCGGTGCTGGCGATCGGGTTCATCATCGGCTTCCTCGGCGCGATCATGGGCATCGGCGGCGGTTTTCTCCTGGTGCCGATGCTGATTTATTTGATGCGGGTGCCGACCGCGACGGTGATCGGCACCTCGATGGTGCTCACCTTCCTCACCATGGTTTCGGCGACCGTGTTGCACGCGGCGACCAATCATCTGGTCGATGCCGTACTCGCGCTCATCCTGATGATCGGCGGCGTGATCGGCGCCCAGTTCGGCGCGCATGCCGGACAGCGCATCCGCGGCGAATGGCTGCGCCTCCTGCTCGGCCTGTTGGTTTTGGCGGTGGGGCTACGCTTTGCCGGCCAGCTCGTCTTGCGCCCGGACGACCTTTATTCGATCCGGCTCATCGGGGGCGGGCCATGAGATATGCGCTCGCCGCCGCGCTCGTGGTTGCAGGTTTCCTCGCCGATGCCGCTCCGGCCGCGGCCGAGCGCCTGGTTGCATCGCTGACCAATCATCGCGTGATGATTACGTCCAACTATACCGGCGTGGAACTGGTGTTGTTTGGCACGGTCGAACGCGACGGGGCTGGCGCGGCGGGGGCGGCGCGAGGCGGGCCTTACGACATCGTGGCGACTGTCATGGGGCCGCGCGAGCCGTTGCGCACGCGGCGCAAGCAGCGCGTGCTCGGCATCTGGGTGAACACCGCCGCGCGCACATTTGTCGATCCGCCTTCTTACCTCGCGGTTCTGGCAAACCGGTCGCTCGACGCCATTGCCAGCGCCGATAACCAGCGGCGGCTGCAACTCGGGATCGCCGATACGCCGCTGCCCGAGCTCATCAACAACGACATCGGCGAGGTCAGCAACGATCCGTTCCGCGCCGCGCTGGTGCGGCTGATGCGCGCGCGCGGCCTCTACAGCGAAGAGCCGAACGCTGTGACGTTCCTCACGCCGACGCTGTTCCGCGCCTCGATCTCGCTGCCGGCGCAGGTGCCGATCGGCAATTACACTGTCGACGTCAAGCTGTTCGCCGACGGCAATCTGATCGCACGCACGGATTCGGCGTTCGAGATCGTCAAGGTCGGCTTCGAGCAGTTCGTCGTCGACGCCGCGCGCGAGCACGGCCTGCTCTACGGGCTCGCAACCGCCATGATGGCATTGTTGACCGGCTGGATCGCGAGCGTCGCTTTCCGGCGCGATTGAGCAAGAACTAATCCGGCAAGCACCGCTCCGCGGCGATGGCGAAAAGCCGCTGCGCTCCGAGCATGTGCGCGGTGAAGGCGAGCGTGCCGAACAAACCGAAGATCGCGCGGTCGCGCACATTGAGGCCGCCGGCATAGGCGCCGAAAGCGGGCATGACCAGCCGGCGCCCGTCGCCGGCAAAGCAGCGCCGGCTCACCGCACGCCCGCGCCGCGCCACGCGCGCGACCGGATGCAGATGGCCGGCGATCTCGCCGTCGGCGGCG
>Ga0187864_10002606_pt1 | contig 15542 bp, 10 predicted proteins | sample June2016WEW_11_4_FD_132985 | JGI IMG/M metagenome (GOLD analysis project Ga0187864, IMG submission 132985) | Peatland microbial communities from SPRUCE experiment site at the Marcell Experimental Forest, Minnesota, USA - June2016WEW_11_40 | ecosystem: Environmental > Terrestrial > Soil >... | reverse complement strand
GGCCGGCGGTGCCTTCACCCTGACCCTGGTCGGCCTGGTCGTGCCCGGCGTCCCGACCGTTCCGTTCCTGCTGGCGACGAGCTACTATCTGGCCCGCTCGTCGCCCCGGCTGAACGAACGGCTGCGACGGACGGCGTTCTTCGGGCCGATCCTCCAGGACTGGGAGGGCCACGCCGCCCTCAGTCTGGCCTCGAAGGGCAAGTTGATCGGATTGACCGCCACGATCGTCGTCGTGACAGTGGTTCTCGCTCCGCTGACGCCTCTCGCCCTGAGCGTGATCCTCCTCATCTCCTCGCTCAGCGTCCTCGGGGTCGCCAGGATGCCAGGCCTCGCGGAAGACGCCCAGGCCAGCTCTCGCGCGGGCATCCGAACCATGTTGCCGCTCCCGGCTCGTTGAACCCGTGGCAGATAAGGCGTCGGGGGCAGATAAGGTGTCAGGAACCGTTATGTTGCGCCTTGGGGGCAGACAAGCTGTGAGAGGCCGTTATTTTGGTTCCTGGGACTCCCCCGGTGACGAATCTTCACTTCCCGGCGGGACCATAAACGGTTTCCGACACTTTTTCCGCTTCGGCGGGACCATGAACGGCTCCTGATACCTTTTCCGCTTTCATAAACGGTTCCAGATGCCTTTTCCGCTCCTCAAGAGAATTTGAGGCCGACTGGCTCGGTTCTTTGTCGCCGAGCGACTCCCGTTCTCGAAGAGCCAGGGGGTGCTGAGCTCGTCGGCAACGGCGGGCGCGACTCGCGAGCGAGGCCGCCTGGGGCGGGCGTTCTGGCCGCACCCGGATCGATGCGTTCGCTGTGTGACGTGAACTCGCGGGCCAAGCCTGCACAACGGCACTGGCAACTTGTCCCCCGCGTGCTTCTCATTTATGATAAAAAGTTCAGAGTGTCGCGATTGGAGCGCACCGGCTTTCCTTGACAGTTCTTCCGGATTCAGAATTCCAGTTCTTCGGCCGTTGCGAGGCAAAACGAGTTTGATCATCACCGCCGGGCGTGCTGCCGATAGTTCTCACATGGTGTTTCATGCTGTTCCAGGCGGTTTCCTCGATCTCTCCCTCGATGGCGAAAGGCCAGGATCAACGGATCGGACCTCGCTGTTCAGAGGCTGACGAAGCTGTTCGCAAGTCGAACTTGGTTCCGGGAAGCCCGGTTCCTCCTGTATTTATGAACACCGAAGACAGCGTCTTCGGCGTTTCCGTATGATGAAGCGCGCTCTAGTGCCCTCCCCGGCGACGCGGAGAATGCAGCCGTGCCCCTCACCTTCACCCACAGCTTCGATTTCTGGTTCCGGCGAGCCATGGTCGGGGCATTCGCCGCGGCCATCCTGGCACTCGTGGGACTGTACTACTATGGTCCCCAGCAATACACCCGCGTCGGTTATGCTCCCGTTCAACCCGTTCCGTTCTCCCACGCTCAACATGCTGGCCAGCTCGGCCTGTCTTGTCTTTACTGCCATACGGGCGTGGAAGAGTCCTCGGTCGCCAAGATCCCTTCCACCCAGACCTGCATGAACTGCCATCAGGCGATCAAGGCCGACAGCCCCAAGCTCGCGCTGGTGAAGGCGAGCTGGGAGACCGGCAAGCCGGTACCCTGGGTGCGCGTGCACAAGACGCCGGATTTCGTCTTCTTCAACCACGCGGCCCATGTGACACGGGGTGTGGGATGCGTGAGCTGCCACGGTCGGATCAACGAAATGCCGGTCGTCGTTCATGACAAGTCCCTGAGCATGGGCTGGTGCCTCGACTGTCACCGGCATCCCGAGAACCAGCTCAGGCCCGTGACCGAAGTGACCAACCTGGGATGGCGGCCTTCTGAAGGCAGAACGCAGCACGATCTTGGTCTGTACCTGAAGGACGCGTACAAGGTTCAGGCCCCGGAGCAATGTGTAGGATGTCACCGATGAACCAGGAAACCCCGCCGCTCGTCGCACCGCCTGCAGATGCAGCCACCAGGGGGAAGACCTACTGGCGGAGCCTCGACCAGCTTGCCGACACCCCGGCGTTTCGCGACTGGGTCGAGCGACGGTTTCCGCAGTCGATGATGGAGCTGCTTTCCGGCGGCGTCGATCGGCGGCACTTCCTTCAGTTGATGGCCGCCTCGCTCGGACTTGCCGGTCTGGCGGGATGTCGGCGCCCGGAGATCAGGGCCCTCCCCTACACCAAGTCTCCCCCGGAGGTGGTTCCGGGACTTCCTGATTTCTACGCGACCGCGGTCACTCACCGAGGCGGCGTGTTCCCGGTTCTGGTGGAAAGCCACGAGGGACGCCCGACCAAGATCGAGGGCAATCCCCGACAACCCGACAGCGGTGGCTCTTCCGACGCGATCGCCCAGGCGTCGGTGCTCGATCTTTACGACCCGGATCGCGCCGGCCCGGTTCTCCAGAAGGGCCAGCCTTCCACCTGGAAGGACTACGACGCCTTCGCCGCCAAGCACTATCCTGCCCTCCGCGATCGGAATGGAAAAGGCCTGCGAATCCTCATCGAAGACCTGAGCTCGCCGGCCGTCGACCTGTTGCACCAGCACTGCCTCTCGGTGATGCCGGAGGCGCGGTGGCATGTTTACAGTCCCGTGACCCAGGCCAACCGCGCCGGGGGGGCGACGCTGGCCTTCGGATCGCCGGTGGTTCCCCGCTACCACTTCGAGAAGGCACAGGTGGTCCTCTCGCTCGATTGCGATTTCCTCGGCCTCGAGGAAGAAGGAACGCGGCATCATCGAGGATTCTCCCGCGCCCGACTCGGTGAGGGAGCCACGCCAACGATGAACCGCCTCTACGTGGTAGAGAGCCAGTTCTCGATCACCGGCGGCATGGCCGATCACCGGCTCCGCCTGCCGTCCAGCCAGGTGGCCGCCTATGCACGCGCCCTGGCCCGAGAGCTGACGCTGGGTGAGAAGGTGGTGCCGGCGCCGGGCAGTCCCCAGGCGGTCCTGCGCCAGGTGTTAAGCTCTTCCCGTCCGTCCGTCGGGCTCGACGAGGGCTGGATTCGCGAGGTTGCCTCGGACCTGCGGGCCAGCGCCGGCAAGGGGCTTGTCATCGTCGGCCGGCGCCAGCCGCCGCTGGTGCACGCCCTCGCGTTTGCGATCAACGCCGTGCTAGGCAACCTGGGCAAGACGATCGAGCTCCACAAACCGCCGGCCAGCCCGAAGTCGGCCTCGCTTGCTGAACTCATGGAGGCCATCAAGAAGGGCGAGGTGGAAAGCCTGATCATCGTAGGCGGAAACCCGGCCTACGACGCCCCGGTCGACGCGGGCTTCGCCAGCGAGGTCAAGAAGGTCGCAACCACGATCAGGCTCGGCCTGCACGCCGACGAGACATCGCGTCTGGCAACCTGGCACCTGCCGTCGGCTCACTGCCTGGAGCGGTGGGGAGATGCCCGGGCCAGCGACGGAAGCCTGCTGGCGATCCAGCCGCTGATCGAGCCCCTCTTCGACGGCCGGAACTTCCTTGAGGAACTGGCGCGGCTGACGAAGTTCGAGACGTCCTCGCCCTACGAGATCGTCCGCCGGTCGTTCCGCAAGACGAGCGGTGTCAAGGAGGCCGATTTCGAGACCGCCTGGCGGAAGTTCCTCCACGAGGGAACCTCCCCGGCAGGCGCTTATCCCCGCGAGCAGCCGGAGCTGAATTGGGACAAGGTCGCCCAGGCCTTGACCGCCGCCGGGCCCGGCCCCGCGGCCCCGTCGAGCACGAATCTCGAGGTGGTCTTCGAGCGCGACGCCAAGGTCGATGACGGCCGTTACGCCAACAACGGCTGGCTTCAGGAGCTCTCCAACCCGATCACCAAGCTCGCCTGGGGCAACGCCGCACTGCTGAGCCCGAAAACGGCCGGGGAGCTGGGGATTGCCGACGGCGACGTGATCCGGCTCGAACTCGATGGCCGGAGCCTGGAAATCGTGGCCATGCTCCTTCCCGGCCAGGCCGATTACTCGGTCGGCGTCGCGCTCGGCTACGGCAGGACCACGTGCGGCCACATCGGCCAGGACCTCGGCTACAACAGTTACGCGCTGCGTACTTCGAAAGCGCTGGACATCGCGACCGGCCTGAAGATCTCCCCAGTAGGACAGAAAGCGACCCTGGCGACCACCCAGGAACACCACACGATGGAGGGCCGCGAGCTGATCCGGGAGCTTACTCTCGCCGACCTCGTCTCGCCCTCCCCGAACTGCGGGCACACCCACGAAGAGGAGCTTCCGGATATTCAGACCCCTCCGGTCCTCCAGGGCGACCACCAGTGGGGAATGGCCATCGACCTCAACACCTGCACGGGCTGCAGCGCCTGCGTGCTGGCCTGCCAGAGCGAGAACAACATTCCGCTCGTGGGTAAGGAGGAAGTTCCCCGGGGCCGCTCGATGCACTGGATCCGGATCGACCGCTACTTCGCGGGCGATCCTAATGAGCCCGAGATGGTGCACCAGCCGGTCGCCTGCGCCCAGTGCGAGAAGGCCCCCTGCGAGGTGGTCTGCCCGACCAACGCCACGGTGCACGGCGAGGAGGGCCTCAACGTCATGGTCTACAGCCGCTGCATCGGCACCCGCTACTGCTCGAACAACTGCCCTTACAAGGTGCGCCGGTTCAACTATTTCAACTACAACGAGCGGCCCCTCGACCAGCTCTGGTACGGCCCCCTCGCCGAGTGGGGGATGGCCGAGACGTTGAAGATGCAGAAGAACCCCGACGTCTCGGTGCGGGCGCGCGGGGTGATGGAGAAGTGCACCTACTGCGTGCAGCGGATCGAGCGGGCCAGGATCGGCGTCAAGGTGGCCGCTGGCGGCTCGGCCCCCGGCAAGATTCCCGACGGCACCGTCGTGCCGGCCTGCGCCCAGGCCTGTCCTGCGCAGGCGATCGTCTTCGGCGACATCTCCGACCCCGAGAGCAAGGTTTCCCGGATCAAGAGCCAGGCGCGGAATTACAGCCTGCTTGGTGAGCTCAACACCAAGCCGCGGACCTCCTACCTGGCCCGGCTGCGGAACCCGAACCCGAAGATGCCGGCGGGCCGGCCCGGAACCGGAGGAGCCATCGCATGAACCAGGAACATGCCCGGACCGACGCGCCGCCCCCGCTGGTCGGCGGGAACCACGATTTCGCCTCGATCAGCGACATGGTCTGCGGGCTGGTCGAGCGCCCGGCCCCGCGCTGGTGGTGGCTGACCTTCCTCGTCTCCGGCTCGTTCGGCTTGCTCGGTGCGGCGATGACCCTCTACGTCTTCTGGACGGGCCTGGGCATCTGGGGCATGAACCAGACCGTGGGGTGGGGCTTTCCCATCGGCACCTTCGTGTTCTGGGTGGGCATCGGCCACGCAGGAACCCTGATCTCGGCCATCCTCTTCCTGTTCCGCCAGAAGTGGCGATCGAGCCTGAACCGGGCGGCCGAGGCCATGACGCTGTTCGCCGTCTGCTGCGCCGGGCTGTTCGTGATCATCCACATCGGCCGCTTCTGGATCGCGTGGTTCCTGGTTCCCCTGGCGAACTCCAACGCCCTGGTCCCCAACTTCCGCAGCGCCTTGTCGTGGGACTTCGCGGCGATCTCGGTGTACGGGCTGGTCTCGCTCATGTTCTGGTACGTGGGGCTGATCCCCGATATGGCCACCTTGCGCGACCGGGCGACGTCTCCTTTCCGCCGCTGGATCTACGGCCTGCTCGCCCTGGGCTGGCGCGGGTCGGGCCGGCACTGGCACAACTACGAGACGGCCTACCTGATGCTGGCCGGGCTGGCGACGCCGCTGGTGGTGAGCGTGCACACGGTGGTCAGCTTCGATTTCGCCATCTCGATTCTGCCGGGATGGCACTCGACGATCTTCCCTCCCTACTTCGTCACGGGGGCGATCTTCTCGGGACTGGCGATGGTGATCACGCTGTTGGTCCCGCTCCGCAGGCTTTGCAAGCTCGAAGATGTGATCACGATCAATCACCTCCAGAACATGGCCAAGCTGATTCTGGCGACATCGCTGATCATCGCCTACGCGTACGGCACCGAGCTGTTCATGGCCTGGTACGCGGGCAATCCGTTCGAGATGTTCGCCTTCAAGAACCGGCTGGTCGGGCCCTACGGCTGGTGCTTCGCCACGATGGTGGTCTGCAATGTGCTGCTGCCACAGCTCTTCTGGTTCCGCTGGTTCCGGACGACTCCGTGGGTCTTGTTCCTCCTGTCGATCTGCGTCAACATCGGCATGTTCTTCGAGCGGTTTGTGATCGTGACGACCACCCTGCACCGCGATTTCCTGCCGTCGAGCTGGATGATGTTCTATCCCACCTGGGTGGATTACCTTCAGTTCGTGGGGGGCTTCGGCCTGTTCACGACCCTGTTCATGCTCTTCATCCGGTTCTTGCCGATGGTGGCGATCAGCGAAGTGAAGGGCTGCCTGCCCCAGGCGGACCCGCACCACCGGAGTGATCTTGCTCGGGCTCCAGTCGCGGTGGATCAACCCGGGACAGAGCCGGAAGTGCGGCCGCCCGCCGGTCCGGTTTACGGATTGCTGGCTCGATTCGCGGGCCCTGGTGAGCTGCTGGAGGCCGTGCGCAGGCTTCGCACGGCCGGCTACCGATCCATCGACACCTATTCGCCGTTTCCGATCCACGGCATGGAGCGGGCGCTCCGGCTTTCCCGATCCCGGGTCCCCGCGTTCGTCCTGGCGGGCGGGACTTTCGGCCTGCTCCTCGCCCACATCGTGCAGTACTACGAAAGCACGATCTCCTATCCCCTGGTGGTTGACGGCAAGCCGTTCAACAGCCCCGAGGCCTTCGTGCCCATCGACTTCGAGACGATGATCCTCTACGCGGCCATCGGCGCAGTCCTGGGCATGCTCTTCCTCAACGGCTTACCCCGATTCTACCATCCGGTTTTTCGCGGCCGGACGTTCGCCCGGGCCACCGATGATGGTTTCTTCCTCTCGGTGGAGTCCCAAGACGGGATGTTCGACAAGGGGGCGACGGCGGAGCTGCTGGCCGAGCTGGGGGGGGCGGACGTCCAGTTCCTGAAGGCTTGAAGTGAAAAGGATGGCGCCGCGGTCGCCTCGTCGATCGCGAGGTTCGAGAGAAAACGTCAAGTAACTCGTGCTCTGATAGGTGGCGGCGATGCGAGTGGTGATTGTCGTACTGACCCTCCTGACCGGCGTGGTCGTCTCCCTCATGGGATTCCGTGGGACCGTGAGCGAGCGCCGGCCGTTCATCATCGTCACCGACCAGGTGATTCAGCCCAGGTTCGAGCCCCAGGGGGAAAGTCCGTTCTTCAAGGACGGCCGGATGATGCGGACGCCGCCGGCGGGGACCGTGCCCTTCGGAGGCGCCGATTACGAGAGCGATGCCGGCTCTCCCCGGTTGAACCCGGACTTCCTCCAGGAGGACGACCGCTATTATCGAGGCAAGCAAGGGACCGCCTGGGTAACCAAGATTCCCGTGAAGCTCGATCTGGAGCTGCTCCGGCGCGGCCAGGAACGGTACGAGATCTATTGCTCTCCATGCCATGGAGCGACCGGCTCGGGCAACGGGGTGATGACCCAGTATGGTCTGGTCGGTGTGGCGACCATCACCGACGCGTTCCATGCCCTGATGCCCGAGGGTGAGTACTTCAATGTGATCACCAACGGGAAAGGGCGGATGCTGGGGTATGGGCCTCAGATCAAGGTTGGCGACCGCTGGGCGATCGTCGCCTACATTCGTGCTCTGTCGCGGAGCCAGAATGCAAAAATTGGCGATGTCCCCGAGGCCAAGCGAGCGGAGTTGAGCCAATGACCCACGCACCCCGGCTTTCCGACAACGTGAGCCTGCCCGCGACCAGGGGGCGAATCATGGTCCTGGTCTTGCTCGCGCTGGCGATCGGGGCAGGCGCCGTCTCCTGGTCGCGCTGGGCGAGCGACCCACGCCGGTGGCTCTTCTCATACCTGACCGCCCTGGTCTTCGTCATCAGTATCAGTATCGGTGCAGTGGCCTGGCTGATGCTCCAGCACCTGACGCGCGCCGTGTGGTCGGTGGTCAGCCGCCGCTTGCTGGAAAATCTGACCCGGCCGTTGCCCCTGCTGGCAGTCGGCTTCGTCCCCATCGCAGTCAATCTGCCGCGAATCTATTCGTGGGCAGACCCCGCCCGGGTGGCCGCGGACCCCGCCCTGGCCCGCAAGGCCGCCTGGCTTGATCCGTCGTTCTTCAATGTGCGGGCCGCGGTCTACCTGGCGCTCTGGGCCGTCCTGGCCGGGCTGCTGGCGCGAATCTCGGCCCGCCAGGACCAGACGTTCGACCCACGCGCCAACGATCGCATGCGGGGGATGAGCACTTGGGGGCTGCCTCTGCTGGCGCTCACCTCGAGTCTCGCCGGCTTCGACTGGCTGATGTCGCTCGAGCCCCACTGGGCATCGACCATGTTCGGGGTCTACTTCTGGGCGGGGTCGCTGGTGAGCTCGCTGGCTGCCTTGATCCTGCTGGCCCTGGCCCTGCGCGGAACTGGCTGGCTCAGGAAGACGATCACGATCGAGCATTTGCACGACCTGGGCAAGCTGCTCTTCGGCTTCGTGGTCTTCTGGACCTACATCGCCTTCTGCCAGTATTTCTTGATCTGGTGCGCAAACCTCCCCGAGGAAACCCGCTGGTACATCACCCGCCGGTCGGGAACCTGGAACACGTTGAGCTGGGCGCTGTGTTTCGGACATTGCGTGGTCCCGTTTTACCTGCTCTTGTTTCGGTCGATCAGGCGCGACCCGTTCTGGCTGGGGTTACTCGCCGCCTGGGTCCTCGTCTTCCATTACCTCGATCTCTACTGGATCGTCATGCCGACACTGTACCCCGAGGGAGCACAGCCCGACTGGCTGGACGCCTCCGTCCTGGCCACGCTGGTGCTGGCCGTGGGGGCGGTCGTGGCGCATGCCTGCCGGGCTCGGCCGCTGATCCCGGTCGGAGATCCCCATCTGTCCGAGTCGCTCGCATTCCGCAATCCGTGAGGAGCGATTCCTATGTCCGTCGGTCAAACCCGTCCTTTTGAATCGAATCAGGATGATCCCAAGATGAGTGATCCATCCACTCCGCCCCCCGTGTCGTCCGAGGCCCAGCTCGAGAGCAGCGAGGATGAGCCGTCAGCGGGCTCTTCCTCGTTGCTCCTGAAGCTGATCCTGGGTCTGTTCAAGCTCGTTGCTGTTGGGCTGCTCGTCTATTTGACGTACTTCTTCACGATGGCCTTCGCTCACCGCACGCCGCCGGCCGCCCCCCTGTCGGAGGAGCAAAAAACGCTTGCCAAGAAGGCCGAGGATCTGCGGAACCAGGGAAAGAAGCTGCTTTCGTCGTACGGGTGGGTCAATCCGGCGACCAAGAGCAACGTGCGAATCCCCATCGAACGTGCCATGGAGCTGATCGCGGCCGAGGCGGCTCAGCCCCCGGCGCCTGCCGTCGTCGCAATTCCCACCCCCGGGCCCGGCCTGGGCGAGACGATCAAGATTGTCACGGTCAAACCCGCGGGACCGACCAGTCCACCAGTGGCCCCGCCGGCTCCGGCCGGCATGCGCCCCGAGCAGTTGTATCACGCCGTCTGCTTGACCTGTCACGGCACGAACGGCAGGGGCAAGATATACCACATGCTCGTGCCCACCATTCCGGATCTCACCGACGCCCAGTGGCAAGCCTCGCGCAAAGACTCGGAGTTGCAGCACTCGATCCTCGAGGGGAAAGAATCGATCGTCAACGGGAAAAAGCTCGAGCCGCAGGCAATGGTGTCCCAGAAGGAGAATCTCGCCAGGGCCCAGATCGACGTCAAGGACATGGTCGCCTTCATGCGGGGCTTCAAGGACGGGAAGCAGGAGGTCTCCGCTGACGGCGTGCTGGTCCAGGATGGCAAGGTAATAGCACCGGGGGGCCAGCCACCCCCGGCGCCGAACCCCGTTCCGCCAACCAATACCGGGGGTGCTCAACTCGCCCAGGTCCCTTCGCGGCCACAGCCGGGCCCCGCCCCGACACCACCCGGCCCAAGAGGGCCAGCGCCAGGCCCAGCGCCGCCCTCGCCGCCAGCGGGTCCCGGCGGAGTGTTACCCTCCCCAATCCCGGTGACCACGGTCAACACGGCGGCGCAGGCCGGTAAGTTCCGGGCGGCGGGCGCCACCTTCAATACCCTCTGCATCGCCTGCCATGGACCGGACGGGCGAGGAATGGCCGCCGTGCGAACCCTCGCGCCTGCCCTCCCCGACTTCACCTCGCGAGACTGGCAATTGAGCCGGAACAAGTCCCAGCTCGCCTCGAGCATCATGGAAGGCAAAGGGACAGCAATGCCCCCCTGGCGCGCTCAAGTCACGCCGGAGCTAGCCCAGGACCTGGTCGCCTTCGTGCGAACCTTCGGTCCAGCAGGGTCGACGGCACCGACGACTGCGAATAGCGAGTTCGCAGTCCGGTTCAAAGAGCTTCAGAAGCAATTCGAAGAACTGGACCTCCAGGTCCAGGCCCTGTCTCGCCCCTGAGCACCAGTAACCGGGTTCGCCTTCGCCTTGTCGGCAGTCCGCAAGGTCGCGCTCCATCCGGCCGGCGGGCAACTTCGGCGCTGGGCTCTATCATTGGAACCACTGAACCGGCCATCACAGAGATTCGTCTCAGCCGCGCGCAGGAAAGGACCGAAGAATCTAGAGGCCGTTTGGAGGAGATTTCTAAAAAGGACACGACGATCAGTCGGGAGGGATTCCCATGAAGAACGGACCGAACCGGATGTGCTACCATCCGGATGACTCAGTCCCCGCGCCTGGTTCGCGCCGGCGACGCCACGAAGGTCGGCGCCTCGTGACATTTCACCGTGGGCGCAACCTGGCATGGGCGTTTGTCGTCGGCCTGGCCGCCGCGCTGGCGGCGACGGATCACGCGGTCGCGCAAGAACCCATGGTCCCTCCCCCCATACCAAACGCTTACCCGGCGCCCGGCGTTCTTCATCGCTTGTGCCACTGCTTGTCGCCGAACGATGGCATTCCCCGGACTTTCTCTTACTACTATACTCCCAGCTTGAACCAGCCATGTCACTTCCGTGTCGTCCGGCCGGATGGGACAACGTACTGGACATCTACCGTGCGTGGTCTGCCGATGGGATATCAATGGCTCGCGGACTGAGCCGCGGGGACGGGCCGGCGCACTCTGTCATCGTCCTTTGTCTTGTCGCTAGTTTCCGGCCGGCGGGGCCGAGAGTTGCGGTCCAGCGGGAGCTGGCAAAGGCGCGGGCAGCCCACCGGCGGCTGCTGGGGCCGGCTGGGCGTTCCTTGGCGCTGGTGCCGGCTGAGGCTGCGCGCCGGCGTTGCCAGGGGCCTGTGCCGGCTGCGCCGCAGCGGCTGGCTTTGCCTGCGGCAATATTTCGTCACGAAGCTCGGCAATCGGCTGTGGGAAGGTCACCGCCTTGGGAGACGGGTCGACCGGCGGGGTCGGCGCGGGGACATCGTGCCAGCGGCGCAAGAACGCGAGCATCTTTTCGTACTCCTTCCCCGTGAGGTTGGCCCGAACGCGCATGTGTGCAATGACATTCTCGTAATTGAAGAACGGTCGCTCAGCCAATGCTCGGGCGTTATGGCATTGGTTGCAGTACATGCTGAAAACCTCGCCGCCGGTAAGCGAGTCTTCGAAACTCTGCGGTTGCCCCCCGGGGCGCGGAATGCGCAAGGGGGCGGGGCCTTTCGTCAGATCGATCGGCGTGCTCTGACAACCGAGCGTCGCCAGCGCCGCGACACTCATAAGCGGGAAGAAAAATCGTTGCCACCGTTCGGAGAAAATGGATGACACTGTGGGTTCCTCTCTTCTCGACTGAGCGGATGAATTGTGTTCTCTTTCAGGCGATTCCGCCATTTGACCTGTGTTTCAGAAATTGGTGGCGAATTGCATGAATACTACATTGTCTTTCAAGTCATGGTGGAGCTCTTGATTGATCTCATAAGCAAGTTTGAAGACTGTTGCGGGGAAAAGGTAGTAGTTCACTCCCATCGTGTACTGGTTGCGGTCGAGCGGCGCGTCCATGGGCGTGGCGAACGAGCTCACGTTTGATGCCACCGCCGCCTGATCGATCCCGCGGAACCGGGCGTCGCTGAACCGGGCGACGTACTCGAGCCGTTGCAGGTGTTTGCGGGTCGATTTGTAGTCACGATAGGCGAGCTGGGCATAGAATCCATTGCGCTCGATGCTGTTGCCGATGTACTGCCTGGTCCGCTCGTAATTCTGGCCGTACTCGAAGCGGAAATCCCAGTTCCCCTTATGGTAGTTGAAATAGGGCTGCCAGATGCTGGTAACCGCCCCGGCGCCGTGGAAGTAAGGGGCGTTGGCGATCTCCGACACGCCAAAGTTGATCCCGCGGGCGGGGAGCCAGAACCCCAGTCGTGCGCCGTATGCCATGCCGTTGTTGATGTTCGACGTGGTGCCGATCACTCCGCCCAGGTCAGACCAATCGGCAGCTTGTCCCGCTCCGGGCACGCCCATGGCGTTGGTGGCATAGGCGGAATACTCCATTTTCACGGGAGACCCGAACAGGTACTTGCCCCCGCGAAACTGCAGGCCGGTCAACGTCAGACCGTCGGGAATGACCTGTCGCATCACCAAAGGTTCATCGGGCAGCTTGTTGATCCACTCCGGATCCAACCGCTCGTTCCAGAACCCGATCGGGGCCAGGAAGTAACCGATGTCCATCGTAAGCCAATCGTTAATGAATATATCAGCTTGTGCTTGACCAAGAGCGAATCCTGTCGGGGCGAACACGAGTTCCGCGGACAAAAGGATGCGTTTGTTGAGCTGCACCAGGAAGAAAGGGGTGTACTCCTGGAATTCAAACAGCCCGGCACCTTGCTGGTGCGTGAAGATGTCGTAGCGGACCGCGAAATTGTTGATAATGGTGAGTGGCGACGAGGTTGTCTGGACCGGCGCGAACAGCCCCTTGAGCATGGCCGGCAATTGCGGGCCATTGCGTCTCTGGGCGTCAAGTTGCTCGATGAGAGCGTCGTCCTGGTTCGCCAGCTCCAGGTCCCTGTGAGCCGCTTGCTTGGCGCGTGATTCCAGCGTGGCGGTCATGCCTTGCAAGTTGTCCAGCGCGGGGCCCTGCTGCGAGAGCTCATCGGCCATGACCTGCGATTGTCGCTCGATCAGCTCGATCTGCTTTTGCTGGAGGTCGGCGATCTTCTGCTGCCGATCCTGGCCCTGGGCGTTCTGACCCCCAGGGGCATTCGGCACGGCTGTTTGCACTTTCAACCGGTCTTGCAATGCCTGGGCCGACTGTTGCAGAGTCTCGATCTGCTTCTGCTGCCCTTCAACCTTCTTTCTCTGCTCCGCCATATCCTTGGCGTACTGTTCTTTGAGAGCTTTGATCTCCCGGGCGTTGCGATCGAGTGCCTCCCGGACGGCCGAGAGCAACTTTGCCTCGTCAGTCCTGGGGGGCTGAATGGCAACCGCCTGAGCAACGCCGGCTGGCTTCGTCGTCCCCGCACCTTCAGTCTGCGCCGGCTGGGGTGATGCTGCGTCGTCACCCAACGCCATGCCGCTAACGAAGAGAGACCAGAGAATTCCTAGTGTCAGGTAAGGCCTCATGCGGATTTCCCTCATGGACGATCACCGTCCCAACGCGAGTTCGATCAGGATTGAATTGCGAAGAGAGCGGACGAGATGAGTGGAGGCGAGCGAACCCTGCGCCGAGGACTGAGACCCTCGGCACTGGTTTTATCGACCCTGCGTTGTTGGTAGATTGAGACGAAAGTTGCGGATGTAGGGCTTTTTCCGCTTTTCGCGAATCTGACAGGTTGTTCGTTTCGGGGTCCGAATTTCTTGGGAGTAGCTCCAATTAACCAATCTACCCAAATATCACAACTCGCGTCGAGGACTTCTTTGAGTGCTCTTACACATCGTGCGTGTGTGTACGATTCGCTTGACCCTTGGGATGGCGTCTAGGATCGCTGCGAAATCCGCGAGCGTTTGGCTGTGACGACGTGGAAAAGACCACGGGGATGGTACTGCGAGGGTACCATCCCCGTTCTTCCTGGCTCGGAGGGGCAGCGGGTCTTGCTTGTAATGTGCTCGGGATCACAAACGGACCGAAAAATCGTCAGCGAGTGAAGGGGCCCGGGGTGCCAGGCGGGGATGCCGGAGCAGGTGCGACAGGTGGTTGTGCGGCGGGTTTACCTGCGGCCGGGCTGCCTGCGGGCTTATTCCCGGTGCTAGCTTCACTGAGGTCGGGTCTCGACGGCTGAGTACCCGGAACGAAGGTATGAAGATAGCGGGCCATGGCACATGCTTCTTCCAGGGTGAGAGTGCCCTGGAACGATGGCATGACTGCCCCGCGTCCTTGCAGAATGACTCGCGTCCGGTACGAATCGGGTCGCGTCGCCTGCCAGGTCGTATTCGTGAAATCGGGGACGTCGGGAATATCCCAGACGCCCCGGCCATCCACTCCATGGCAACGGATGCAATACCGGTTGAAGAGGTTCATGACGACCCTCCTCTCCTGCTCCGGGCTCCGCATCCATAACCATACGCCGCCGGTGTCAATGTCGGAGATGTCTCCGGGCCCCGGGGTGCGGTATTGGTGGTGCTGCCGGCAAAAAAGATGCGGCCAGGTTTTCCCGCATTCACAGCCGGCGTCCGCGGTGCGGGTCGCGGTAGTCGCCGCCAAGAGCGCCGCGCCACACGCGATCGCACACCATACCTTTCTTGCGCGATCGGACAACTTCAGGCGATCGCTTCGGTCCATGACTCCTCCTAATCGGTCTTGCCGGTAATACTTCCTGCGCAATCGTGGGTAGCCCCGAAAATGGTAGGTCAGACTCGCCCCGACGATTCGGATCCATAAGTCCTATCGGAACGAAGGACCTCGTCACCTTGAAACTTCTTTCAGGCGCTGGCGACCGGCGTTTGGGCGACGGCGGATCGCCTGGCGTCCGGCTCGGCCGTCGACTGCGATGGCGATCAACTGCCAGGCCCGGGCTGCTGCCCGGACCAAGATTCTGCGATGATCCCAAACATTTGACATTTGATGCAAACTTCTGGCGGGGGCGAAGGGCCACCCACGTTTCCCGGGTGCCAGAAAGTGGGTAGCCCCTTCCGCTCTGCGGCCCCTTCCGCTCTGCGTGCTGCCTCGACGAGCCCGGCCCCCATCTTCGCGATGATGCCCTCGTGATCATGGGGGACTCGCCGCTAACCAATACTGCCCATGACGAAGGTCGCGCGTCTCGAAAATATTGCGCTTGATGTCCGGGCGGGGAATATCTATGGTATGCGGTGCCCGGATTCTGGGATTCAACGGCAGTGGAATGCGACCTCGACGAGGTATCAGGGCAAATGGCGTTGCCCCTTCCCATTCACACCTCCGCTCGCTCGCCTGAACCGAACTTCCGGTTCCCGGCCGCTCACGCGCCTTCTGAACGTGTTTCCTGTGATCGTTTCCGAGGATCTCCTCACGATTCTCAACGCCGCCTATCAATGGTCCGCCAGTGGGCCCGGATGGCCCCCTCTGCGCGGAGGCGACCATGGTGCGCGGCACGGCAGCTCGAGCCGAAGGAGTAAAGCCCGATGACCGTACGCTGGAAACCACTGCTCGTCCTTTCAGGGGTATTTTCCGTGGTCGCGGTGGTCGGTGT
>Ga0187864_10002601_pt1 | contig 15558 bp, 16 predicted proteins | sample June2016WEW_11_4_FD_132985 | JGI IMG/M metagenome (GOLD analysis project Ga0187864, IMG submission 132985) | Peatland microbial communities from SPRUCE experiment site at the Marcell Experimental Forest, Minnesota, USA - June2016WEW_11_40 | ecosystem: Environmental > Terrestrial > Soil >... | reverse complement strand
CTGTCTACGCTTCACTGCGTCCCTCGCGGTAGCAGCGCAAGACTCAGGGCCGAGCGGATCGCTAGTCCTTTCTCGTAAGAATTTTGCATTCTCTGCTTCATGCCGGTTTATCCCGGCGCACTGGAATCGCCATTGCATCACCGACAAAGAAAATGCCGAGGCAACGAGCCCCGGCATTTTCTGTCGGTTGGGTTTACGCGGCTTCCCTTCCCTCGGCACACGCCGATGTGCGCATGTTAAGGGTGGACCTCACCGCGCAGGCTGACACTCTTAAGAATCCTGTCGCCTGCGATTCTTGCGATCTTACGCACCCCGCCGCGGATGCAATACCATGTCGCGCACCTGGGCGAGCACACTCGACAACTGCATGGCATTGAGCTTGGAGGTGAATTCCAGCAGCTCGGCCACGAACGGATCGGCCAGCAGCTCGTGGATCTCGTCTTCGCGCGACGGCCCGCAAGCCCGCAGCAGGTCGGGGATGCTAACCTCCAGCGCCATCGCCAGCCGGTTGAGCGAGGACAATGTCGGCGTGGCCTTTTCGTTCTCGATCTTGGAGACATAAGTACGAGGGACGCCCATCCGCAGCGCGAGCTGGCGTTGGCTTAGCCCGCCGCGCAGGCGCAAGCTGCGAATGGCCTGCGCCACCCGCACTTCGCAATGAGTGGAAGTTGCCGGGGCTGCAATCTGGAGAGACGGCGCGAAGATTGGCTCCGGCTCATCCTCATCCAGCGATGTGCGGCAACGACGGCAAAGATTGTTAGTAGTTTTAAACTGGACGAGATGACATTGGTCGCATCTCACCACTTCCCGGGAATCTACGGGCGCGAGAGTCGTGGCCATTCGGGTTGCGCGAGTGCCAGAGCAGGCACAACATTCAACTCAAGCGTACTTTGCGGCATTCCTCTGCTAGAGTCAAGTGGATTGTCGGGTGAAAGCCGAAAAAGCTGTGCAAATCCGTCAATCGCACGCCCACGAGGCGGAAGAAAACCACATGAAACACGGGAGAAACACGGAATGATTCGCTCCGATGGTTGGTGTTTACTAACTGAGTTCACCCAGTCAGAAAGTTTGCGCAAACATGCGCTCGCGGTGGAGGCGTGCCTGCGCGCCTACGCCCGCAAGTTCGGCGAAGACGAGGAGCGCTGGGGCATCGTCGGACTGATTCACGATTTCGATTACGAGAAGTATCCCACTGCGGAAGAGCATCCCTACAAGGGAAATGAAATTTTGGCAGAGCGCGGCTATCCCGAGGACGTCCGTCGGGCGGTCATGTCGCACGCCGACTACACGGGCGTAAGTCGCGAATCGAATCTGGAGAAAGCGCTGTTTGCCTGCGACGAACTGGCGGGCTTCATTACCGCGACGGCGCTGATCAAGCCTAACAAATCGCTGGCCGAGGTGGATGCCAAGTCGGTTCGAAAGCGCATGAAGGACAAAGCGTTCGCGCGGTCCGTCAGCCGCGAGGACATTATCAATGGCGCCGCCGGCTTGAGCGTGGACCTGGACGAGCACATCGCGTTTTGTATCGAGGCGATGAGAGGGATTGCCGGGGAACTGGGCCTGGCGGGGAAAGAGCCGCCAAAGAACGAGCCGTGAAAGGAAGTGGGCTCACGTTCGCTGCCAGGACCTTCGTGTTACAACTTGAGCGACCTCTATGAACGGCAAACGCACAACGATCATATTTCTTTCCGTGCTGCTGCTGATTGCGCTCGGGCTCACCTTTGTTATTACCAGATCCTTTCTGGAGCCGTTCGCCTTCGCGATCATTCTGGCGGTCGTTTTTTATCCCCTGCACGAGCGCATTTTGCAATGGAACAAGCGCCGGCCGGGCGGCTCGGCCCTGCTTTCCACGCTGCTCCTGGTCCTGCTGTTTGGGGTGCCGAGCTTCATCATCGCCGTGCTGGCAGCCAACGAAGCGTTGGCGGCGGCGCACTATCTGGGCCGCAGAAGCGTTGAAGAGGGCGGATTCGCATCGCTGGTGATGAGCCTGGCTAAGGGCCCTCTCAGCTATGTTGGCCGCTGGGTCGACCTTTCCAAGTACGATCTGAACGCCATGATCAGCGCCAACACGCAGAAGGTCAGTGTGTGGCTGGTCGGCTTCGGCGCCAACGTCTTGAGTGGTATCGCCCGCTTCATTATCGACGCGCTAATCACGTTCGTGGTCGTGTTCTTTCTGTTTCGCGACGGAGCGCAGTGGGCCTATCGCGCGGGAGCGCTGCTTCCACTGTCTCGCGAACAGGTGGCGCGGCTGTACCGCAATATCTCCGACACCATCATCGCCAATGTTTACGGCATCCTCTCGGTGGGGGTGGCGCAGGGCGTGCTGCTCGGCGTCGTCCTGCGCCTCATCGGCATGCAGTCTGCTCTGTTGCTGGGTCTGGCTACCGGCTTCGCGTCCATCATCCCGGTTGTGGGCTCGGCGCTGGTTTGGGGGCCGGTGGTAATTTACCTGCTGCTGACCGGTTCCATTGCGAAGGGCTTGTTTCTCCTGGTTTATTGTGTCGTGATCGTCAGCAGCGTCGACAACATCCTCCGCCCCTGGATTGTGGGCGGGCGCGTGGAGTTACATCCGCTGGTCCTGCTCTTCTTTATCTTCGGCGGCGTGGAAGCCTTCGGGTTCCTGGGATTGTTTCTGGGGCCGGTGGTGGCGTCAGTTCTGGTGGCGCTGTTCGACATTCTGCGCGAAGAACTGAAAGAGGCGAAAACGTTGCCCGCAGCGGGTGATGCGTGATGCCTTAGAGCAATTCGAGGGTCTTGCGCTTTGAAGGGGCACGGCTTCAGCCGTGCCGCAAGGTGCTGTCGTTATGTTGGCTTTAGCCACTGAGGGATTTCGGTGTTGAGACGAAATGCGAGTTTCCTCAGGGGCTGAAGCCCAACTCGCCGTGCTCATAACGGCGCGGCTGAAGCCGCGCCCTTTCAAAAAGCGTCGAGCATTGATGCTCTACTCGCCGGAAAGCGGAGAATACAGCTCGCCCTCTTTGCGTTCTCCGATGTCCTTCAGCGCAGCGATCGCGTACTGCTGAAAATGCGGCGACTTGCGGTGGGCCTGCAAAGCGGCCTCGTCGCGATACTGCTCGTAGATGAAGAAGCGCGTAGCGTCGGTGCGATGCCGGTGCACGATGTACAGCAGGCAGCCCGGCTCTTGCCGTGAAGCAATCTGAAGTTTGCCGAAGATTCCCGCGACTTCGTCTTCATGCCCCGGTTTTGCCATCCAGGTCACGGCCAGTACGACCATTCCGCCCTCCAGGTTACGTCCGTGCTCCTATTTGCTTTTCCCGCTGACGCTGTTTAGCGTCTTCGTGAACTCGGGAATGAACACGGTCTGCTCGCGGTCGGGGCCAGTAGAAACAATGCCCACCTTCGCCCCCGATTCCTTTTCCACGAATTCCAAATATCGTTTCGCCTGCGCCGGCAACCGATCGTAGCTGTTCATGCCAAACGTGCTCGACTTCCATCCCGGCAGCTTGGCATAAACCGGCTCGATCTCTTCGTATCCGGAAGCCTGCGCCGGAATCTCTTGGGTTTCCTTCCCGTCAACCTTATAGCCGACGCAAATCCGAATCTCCGGCTGCTCATCCAGCACATCCAGCTTGGTCACCACCAGCCAACTGGTGCCGTTGATCATGTTGGAATAGCGCAGCAGCGGCAAGTCCAGCCACCCGGTCCGCCGCGGACGCCCGGTTACCGACCCAAATTCGTTGCCCTTTTTGCGCAGCGCCTCGCCGACCTCCTCTTTCAGTTCGGTGGGGAACGGGCCTGCGCCGACGCGCGTGCAGTACGCCTTGGTTACGCCGATTACCATGTCGATTGCCGTCGGCGGCACACCGGTGCCGATCGCCGCGCCTCCCGATGTCGCGCTTGAGGAGGTAACGAACGGGTAGCTTCCATGATCGATGTCGAGCATGGTGCCTTGCGCGCCTTCGAACATTACCGACTCGCCCGCGGCGATGGCCCGGTTCAGCAGCAGCGCGGTGTCGGCTACGAAGGGGGCGACGCGATCGGCGATCTCCGCGTAGTCGGTGAACATCTTGTCGGGATCCAGGGGCTCGCTGTTGAACAGGGCGTGCGCGATGGTGTTCTTCTCGCGGCAAGCATTCTCAATGTGCTTCTTCAGCAGCGTCTTGTCGAGCAGGTCCTGCACGCGCAATCCGCTGCGCGCCATCTTGTCTTGGTAGGTCGGCCCAATACCCCGCGAGGTGGTGCCGATTTTCACCCGCCCGGGAGCGTTCTCCGCCGCCAGCTCGATCATGCGATGGTAGGGCAGGATCACATGCGCGCGGTTGCTGACAAACAAATTGCCGTCAACACGCACGCCCGCCGCGCGCAGCGCGTCCACTTCCTTGATGAAGGCGAAGGGATCCAGCACCACCCCATTGCCGATTACGGCGCGGCAGCCCGCGCGCAGCACGCCGCAGGGGATGAGCTGAAGGATGAACTTCTTGCCCTTGATGGTGACCGTGTGTCCGGCATTGTGGCCGCCCGAATAGCGCGCCACCACATTGAAGCGTTGGGAGAGAACGTCAACGATCTTGCCTTTGCCTTCGTCGCCCCACTGCGCGCCGACAATTACTGCTGTCTTGCCAGTTTTCAACGTCATGCTCCATTTGCGGACGCCCGGTATCGAGCGCGAACGGCCGCGCAGATTTGCACACAACTCGCCTCTGGATTGCAAAACCAGATCAAGATTCGGGGAAATTGAGGGAGACGAACCGCGTACGCTAGATTTTACAGGTTGAACTATGCGCGGCGCAATGTGTGCGGAAATCTGGGTAGTGCTGCCGTTTCGCGTCGGCAGGGGTTCTTAGGCGCTGTCTCTCCCACACTTCTGTGGCGCATTTTACTGGTCTCCTTAATTGGGAGTGCTGCTTACGGCTTTCTGCCTACAATAATTTTGACAGTTCGCGATTCTCCCGTTTTTTCGAAGAATATGTTTTTGCGTTGCTCATCGTCATCGGGAGGGAACAGGTTAGTAGATAAGAGTTTCAGGAGTACCCCCGCTGCTCTTGCGTGTTGGAGGCGTGCACCTTCGGGAAGCCCTCGCAACTCTTCAAATGAAGTTGGATATTGTATGAACACGCGAATGCCGACCAGCGTTGTTACTGGAATGTGTTCTGGGACTTTATTCAGATTAAGTTCAACGGTATTCTCGTTCCCGGCTAGAACGGGCTTGACCATTGTCCAGCGAGCCTTGGTTAAGACACCGTTTATCTCGGCAAGTAGGTACTCTGATTCTTCGTCTCCATAGACGGCAGAAAATTGGTATTCCACTCCTGCGAAGGGCTGTAACGAGGAAATCATTGACTCCTTATTTGTGAACGAGCGCCACGTTCTCAAGCGCCTGAACGATTCTCTTTCTGCGGCAATATCTCGACTCAAAGACTCTGCTTGGCGTTCGACAGCGCGCACCCTTGTACCAGATTCGAGAGCCCTCGCTTTCGCATCCGAAGCCAACGACTTCGCTGTGTCGGCTTCGCCTTTAACAGCAAAAGCTGTAGAGTTTGCTGCTCCGGCATTAGTTATTGCCTGTCCTGATTCCTTGATCGCGGCACCAGAATCCTGGATAGCTTTTTGGGCCAGGGTGTCGGCCCCTTCTGCTCTGTCTCTGAGATCACCGATCACCCGCCCAGATAGTTGGTTGGTTTTGACGACGCATATAAGCTCTAGCACTAGCGCGATGATTAGTGCCCATGTCGAGGACTTGGCGATAGATTCTTTGCGCTTCTCTACCCACGGTCTCTTGTTGAAGTCAGCTACATATTCCCCAGCGCAAGCGGCAGCCACACACCCAGCAAACACATATTCGGCATGCTCCCACCGCCAGAGCTCTCGTGCAAGGGACGCTACGTCCGAGGAGGTGGACATCATATTGGCTCACAAACGACGTGAAAACAAAGCGTTGGAGGTGTGCTTAGCGGCATTGCTGTTTCTGTTCGTTGAAAAGGTCACCCAGCGGCACGCTGCCGCCGTACACTAGCAGTTTATGCCCGAACTTCCGGAAGTCGAAACCGTTGCGCGCGGACTCAACCAGCGGATCGCCGGCGATGTGATCGACTCGGTCTGGCTGGGAGAAAAACCGGAACCGCTGAAATCGCCGGCTGCGGAGATCGCGTCCGCGCTGGAGCATCGTCGAATCGTGCAAGTACGGCGCGTGGGCAAGCACATTGTTTTCGATTTGCAGCGCTCCCGGCGAAATTCGTCGCGGAAGTCGGCTGCCATTGACGCGCAATGGATTGTGCACCTCGGGATGACTGGCCGCCTGCTAATCGCCTCGCCGGAAATCCCGACGGCTAAGCACACTCACGCGGTGCTGAAGCTGGCCTCGGGATGGGAGCTGCGTTTCGTCGATCCCCGTCGCTTCGGCCGCCTGGCGGTGGTGCGGATCGAACCAAAGAGCGCCACCGGATTTGCCGCTCCCGGCGATGAGCCGCTAAAGTCGCAAATCGGACCATTCATGGCTCTGTTTCGCGGCCGCAAAACTCCCATCAAGAGCGCGTTGCTGAACCAGAAGCTGTTAAGCGGTGTGGGAAACATTTATGCTGACGAGTCGCTGTTCCGCGCCGGGATTCGGCCCCGCAGGCGAGCGGCGTCGCTCACCCGCGCCGAGCTGCAAAGACTGCATGTCGCACTAAAAGCGGTCCTGCGCGAGGCGATCAAGCTGGGCGGGTCGTCGGTAAACGATTACGTCGATGCCGAAGGCCGGGAAGGGTTGTTTCAACTGCGGCATCGGGTGTACGGCAGAGAGGGCGACCCCTGCCTGGTATGCGGCACCGCCATCAAGCGGGTTATCATCGCAGGCCGGAGCAGTCATTATTGTCCGCGCTGTCAGAAGTAAAGCAGTTTCAGAGTTGTCCGAAAGGTTGAACATGGGCGTTTATTCCATCGGAGTTGATCTGGGAGGGACCAACCTGCGCATCGCCGCGGTCGATACCGACGGCAAACTGCTGGAGAAGCTGACCAGCGGAACCGAGGTAGGCCGCGGGCGCGACTGGGTCATCGGCGAAATGTCCGATGCCATTCAGTCGTTAAAGGTGAAGTTTCGCGACGCGGGACAACTGGCGGGAATTGGCATTGGGGTCCCCGGATTTATCGACATGGACACCGGCACCATCATGGAATCTCCCAACCTTCCCGGCTGGGCGAACTTCCCGGTGCGCGATGACATTCAACGCAGGCTGGGAACGCCCGTGATTCTGGAGAACGATGCCAACTCCGCCGCCATGGGAGAAAAATGGCTGGGCGCGGGCCGCGATACCGACCACATGGCCATGTACACGCTCGGCACCGGGGTCGGAGGCGGACTGGTGCTGAATGGCCGCCTCTGGCATGGCATGAACGGCATGGCAGGAGAACTCGGCCACTTCTGCGTCGAACCGGATGGGCATCCCTGCGGTTGTGGAAGCCGTGGCTGTCTTGAGCAGTACGCCTCGGCGACGGCGATCGTGCGCATGGCGCATGAGGCGATCGCCAGCGGGCAGGCCGACGATCTGGCCCGGGCTACGCGCGGCAATGTCGAGTTCAATTCGCGGGTCATCTACCAGTTGGCAATTCAAGGCGACGTGTCGGCGCAGCGTGTCTATCAAAAGGTGGGACGCGCCTTGGGTATTGGTATCGGCAGCATGGTCAACGCGCTGAATCTCCCCATGTACGTGATCGGTGGTGGAGTGGCCAGTGCGTGGGACGCTTTCGCGCCCACCATGCTGGAGGAGTTGAGATTTCGCTCCTTCATCTACAAGGTCACGGCTCCCGATGGCGCCATTGCGGGAAAGAAGCACACCATTGTTACGCGGGCCTTGATGGGCAGCGATGCCGGACTCTACGGCGCGGCCAGATTGCCCATGCTGGCGTCGCTGACACAGACGGAGCCGACCCGCAGCCCGCAATCTTCATAGGTCCGCTCTGCACCGAGAGATTAGAAGCAATCCGCCGGTGCATAAATCGTTTTGTATCAGGGCACGGCTTCAGCCGTGCCGCAACGGTTCAACAAAGACTCGGGCTTCAGCCCCTGAGGGACTGTTTTTGTAGGGGCTAAGGCCCTGATCTTCTTGCGCTCCGTTCGGCACGGCTGAAGCCGTGCCCTGATACGAGTCAGAACGATTTGTAAGGTGAGTTTCTGAGTTCTTAGTCCGAGACGTAGTTCTAGCCCGCATAAGTCTGGTGTCGGACACATCGGAATCCATCCGCGGCTCAGGATGAAGTCGTCACTCACGCATTTCGCGCCGCTTAGGTGTGCAGGTTGCCGCAAAACTAACCTATTACCAAAAATTCGCTGGAGTAAAATCAAGAATTGTGGTTCATACTAATGCAACCGTCGAGGCTGCTATCAGCCCACTTCTCTTTCTATGGGGTGGTGTTGTGTCTCCTGAACTGGAACATATTCGCCGTGAAGTGGAACGCATCACCAGTACCATGTCGCCGGACGACTGGCGCTATGCCCCGCCCGGAAAGCGGAGTTGCGCCCAGATCCTGGAACACCTTCTGTTGAGTTACACAGCCACCACCCAGGGGACCCAGACCGCCCTGCAAACCGGCAAACCCCTGGGAGGCCAGCCCACATTGAAGGACAAACTCGCGACCTTTTATGTGGCCAGGATGGGATTCCATCCTACCGGGCGGAGGGCGCCGAAGGCGAGCCACCCTGCGAATGGTTCCGGAGTGAAGTCCTTGCGGCAATTCAATGACGCCCTGGTCGCTATGGATGCGACACTGGCGAATGCGGAGAAACGATTCGGCAGGGTGGCCAAGATACTCGATCATCCGGTCCTCGGCCCCATGAATACGAAAGACTGGCGCCGCTTCCATCGCACTAATGCCACGCACCATCTAAAGGAAATCGCGAAACGATTGAGGCAGGCCAGTTCTGGCCGCGCCTGACCGATCGCTCTGGCTAAAAAGAGCTCAGATACCAGCGCCAAATCGATTCGCCAAAAAAAACGGCGGCCAGAGAGCACGCCCCGAGGAATACGCCGAACGGCAGTTCCTGCGCCAGAAACCTTTCTCGACCAGAAGACTGCTCCGCAAGCGTTCCGCCCGTCTCCGGCGTCTTGCGGAAGCGCCCCGCGAGCAGCAGCAAGGCAGCATAAACGGTGCCCGCCAACGGCGCGGAGAAAATCACCAAGAGCGTCAGCTTCAGCCCCAGAAACGCTCCCACCATGGCCATGAGCGCAATATCGCCGAATCCCAATCCATGACGTTTGCGGACCAGGTAGTACAGCGCCCACGCCAGGTAGAAGAAGCCGGCCCCAGCCAGAGCACCAATGGCGGAATCGAGGAGCGCGACTTGTGCCTGAGTCCGAAGCTGCGCGCCGTACACGCGCAGAAAAAATTGTGTTGCCGTGCCGTCGGTTGGGGCGATCCAGGAGAGCGCCAGCCCCAGCACGATTCCGGAATAGGTGAATTCCCGCGGCAGCAGGCCAGTCTCGGCATCCATGAAAATCAGCCCCACCAGCAGGAAACAAAAGATGCAGAATTTTGCCGTTACCAGCGTCGCACCGAATGACAGGTAGCACGCTGTGAACAATACGGCAGTCAGCAACTCGACTGCGGGATAACGCAGTGAAATTCGCCCTCCGCAATGGCGGCAGCGGCGGCCAAGCAGCAGCCAGCTTAACAACGGAATATTGTCATGCCAGCGCAGAAAAGCACCGCAAGCCGGGCAGTGAGACCTGGGGCGGATGACCGACTCATCGCGGGGAAGGCGGCTGATGCAGACATTCAGGAAGCTGCCCAAGGCCAGCCCCACGACGAACAGCGCGCATTCGAAAGCTAGGTCCAAAGTGTGTTGTGGTTGTCCTCTCCTATGGTGGAGGAAGGCGCAGCACGTCGCCGCTCAGTTGGGACCCCGTTTGCGCTCGTCGCTCAGGATGACACCCAATAAACTACGGGCGCTCATGAATAATCCGCCTGAAGGCGTGCTCCACCCACCACTAGATACAGAAACCTCGGAACCGCTCTAGTGAGGATACCGCAGCCCGAGAAGACTGCGTACCCACCGAGACGCGAAAAAGGCGCAGCCGGGTTGTGACTTGCGCCTGCGAATCGTCTCGAGTAATGGTTTACGACAGTGGTGTGCGTCCTGCGTTGTGTTCATCACTGGCTTGCGGCGTAACCGTCAAGGCGTTGATGGTCTGGAAGTTCAATACCGCCTCCGCCGGCAACTGGATCTGCTGTCCCTTCTTGGAGGCTGCAACTCCGGTCCCGGCGCCCGCTCCGGCCGCCGCACCAATGGCAGCGCCTTTGCCGCCGCCAAAAATGCCACCGAGAATGGCGCCAGCGGCAGTCCCGACACCCACCTTAGTCGCCGTGCTTTTGCCCTCACCGCTCCCCGTGCGGGTCCACTGGTTGGTCTGAATGTTGTAAGTCCTGCCGTTCACCGATAGCGACGTCAATTCCAGGGTTAGCACCGAATTGCCGGCGAAACGCCCAGCGCTTTTCACATCGGCCACTCGGCCCACCACTTCCGCGCCCGACGGAACCACAGTTTCACCGTCCAGCACAATCGGGTCGCTGAGCGAACCGTGGAAAGAGTCGCCGACCTGGTTTTTCTCCGAATCAAGTGGATTTTCCAGCCTGATGACCAACTGCGTTCCCGCCGGTACCGTGACCTTCTTTGGAGGAGCCAGCGGCGGAGGAGGAGTCTGGGGCGTCTGCTCAGCGGGCGCAGCCGGTGGAGTGTCGTCGGCTACGAGGGTGCCGGCCCCAGCGTCATCCGCGTCGCTTTCGCTCCGGCGGCGGTGGCTGGTGCTGTTGGATTCCGACATATACAGCTTGCTGGATCCAGCGGAAGACGGCTTAGGTGTCATTGGCGGGGCCGGTCGCGCTGCGCGCGCCGGCGGCGATACCTCGGCCTGCTGCACCTGAAGGTTATTGACCACCGTCTTTACGCCTTTTTACGCCTTCAATTGTGGCTGCATCGCTGGCCGCTGCGGCACGTTCGCTATCGTTGCTGACCTCGCCGCTGAGCGTGACCACGCCATTGGCGGCCTGGACTTCGATCTGGCGACTCTGGATGGCCGCATCGCTGTAAAGTTTGCTTTGTATCTCAATCGTAATCTGGGCGTCGGTGGGGGTTGGTTTCCGGGAGCACCCGGCCAAAACGGCGAGCCCCATTGCGAGCATCAAAATGGCATACAGGGATGCCTTGGTCCTCATGATCGCTATCGCTCCTGCAGATGTTCTTAATCCTAAAGACAGTCCTCAAAAATATAAAACACTCTTCTGGCAGAGTTGTCGCGCCAGGCTGAAACCGCAATGTCGATGGTGAAGACCGAACCCCAGGCCGGCGATCCAACCCCCGCGGTCACAAACCTAATTCTGCTGGTCAGTAAGGTGATTATTGATCGCAAATAGCGCCAGCTCCAGGCGGCTGGCCACCCCGACCTTGTCGAAGATGTTGGTGAGGTGATGTTTCACCGTGTCTTCGCTGAGCGCAAAGCGGCGCGCAATCTCCTTGTTGCTGAGCCCGGCAACGATGGCCGCCAGGATCTCCATTTCGCGTTTGGTAAGGCCGAAGTTTCGTGGCGGTTTTTCCCCCGCGGCATTGGTCCGCATGAAGTCCACAATGTCGCCGACGGCTTCGCGGCCGATCCAGTACTGACCGCTCATGACGGTGCGAATGGCCTTCATCAGCAATTGGGTGGCGGCTTCCTTCATGACCACGCCGCGCGCCCCCATCTGCAGCGCCTGCACGATTTGAATGCGCTCCACCGCCGCGGTGAGCACGATGATCTTGGTCTTGAGTGCCTCGTCCATGGTCGAGAGTTCGCGCAACGCATCCATTCCCGGCACCCGCGGCATCGCCAGGTCCAGCAGAAGAATGTCAGGAGTCAGGCGGCGGGTTTGCGTGACGGCCTCGGCGCCGTCCGCCGCCTCGCCCACCACCTCCAGTTCGGGCTCGGCCTCCAGCAAGCGGCGCAGGCCGTCGCGGAAGATGGTGTGGTCATCGGCGATGACAATGCGCACCGACGGGTCGTGCTTATCCATAGGACTCGTTTCCTTTCTGTGGAATGGTAATTTCGAGCCTGGACCCGTGGCCCGGGCTCGATTCCAGCACCATGTCTCCGCCCACGGCCCGGACTCGTTCCTTGATGACGGTTGGTCCGCGGCGGAGGTCGTCGAGTTCGGTCAAGGTGAAGCGGCCGCTAAAAGGAAAGCCCTTGCCGTCATCGTCAATTACCAGCTTCCACCAACCGTTTTGCGAACCGAAGTGCACCATGGCCGACTGCGCGCCGCTGTGTTTGCGAATATTGACCAGGGCCTCTTGCACCACCCTTGCCAGCTCGCGGCAGGTGGCTGCGGGAAGGGTGACTTCCTGCAATTCGGAGACAAAGCGGGTGGCCACCCCGGTGTCTCTGGAAAAACGTTCTACGAGTTGGGCAATAAAGTCAAGGAATTGATGCGGCCCGACATCGGGAGGGCGCATGGTCTGCATCAGTTCGCGCAGGTTCAACACCTCCTGGCGCAGCAAACCCTGGATCCGTTGCAGCTCGCAGGGCAGTTGCGAGTCATGGGTGCCGCGGCGGCGCAACACATCGATTTGCATCTCGATACTGATCAGCGACTGGATCACGGTGTCGTGCAGCTCGCGCGCTACCCGGGCGCGTTCCACCGCCCCGGCCCGAGAACGAAAATGGCGAAACAGATAAACGGAATACAGCGCCGGTCCAGCCTGGCGCATGATGTTCTGGGCAAAACGAAGTTCCAGTTCGCGCCGCCGGCCGACGTAACCGTTGACCACCACAAAACGGCCACTCCAGTCTCGTCCCATCTCATGGCTTACCACCAGGACCGAATGGGCCCCAGCGACAGGCATCGATAGATGCTGAAGCTGCGACGCTTCCAGCCGCCGTCCTTCGTCGTCCAGGGCGGCGATACGGTATCTCGATTTCTGACCCGTGCTCTGCATGTAGAAGGTGTGAGGATAACCCCGCATCAGCTCAGACGCCTGTTGCTCTGGAGCAATTTCTCGGGTTGCGACGGGCCGCCCCGGAGGGGCCATAGTTACCCACTTAAAGACTCGCCCCGTGCTGCTCTGGCAAACAACTTCGTACACCTGCTGGCTGTCAAAGACGCGGCCCAGTTCCGTCATCGCGTCGTGCAGAGACACCGCGAAACGGCCGCCGATCCGGGCCAGCGATAAGAGTCGATTGGTCAGATCGATCTCGGCCCGCAGTTCTTTTTCCCCTTCGGCAAGAAAGCCGAGCAGGAATCCGGTCAACAACAGAAAACCACAGCGCAGCACCAGCCGCGGCGCGTCCACGTTGGTAGATAGCAAATGCTGCAGCGGCGGAGGTCCGTACTTCACGACTGCCGCTTGAAATAGCAACAGCCCGGCCCCGATCATGGCGGTGGTCAGGGTTTCCACAAAGCCCCATCGGAAGGCCGCCGCCAGCATCGCGAAGAGAAAGAAAATAGAGAAGATACTATTGGGCGCATCGGTGAACAGACACAAGAGTGCGGGCCAGGCAATGTCGCTGACCTGGGCCCAAACCACGAAGCCATGAGTCGGTATCCGGTGCATCCGCAGCAGCGCCAGCAGCAGCAGACTGTGGGCGATGTAGCCCAGCAGGACGAATCGTCCGAAGTGGTAATACACGCCGCTGGCGACCGGGTGGATCTCCCAGGCGACAAGTGACGTAAGTGCCAAAAACAAACGGGCAAACGCCAGCACCTGCTCCACACGCCCGTCTTCGTACCGGAGCCCCGAAGCCCGGAGCCGGGACAGAAACCTGCGAGAAGACGAAAGTGGACGCAAAGTTACACTCTCACGCGAATCTGCGGGAAATCGCTCGATTATGCCACTAAAGCGCTAAACCGCAAACGTAAATCGAGGGCTGACCGGCAGGAAACTCGCATTTGGAGATCGCCAGACCAAGGATTCAAAGCTCGAAGCGAGCGTCGGCGCGCCGCACCGAGGCCGAGGAACTGGTGCAGGAATCACCCTCTTTTGTGACCCGGCTCACTGCTTCCTGTGAAGCCTGGGGCCTACGTTTAAGCTTGCAGGGCAATCTGTTTTGGACGCAAGATGGCGTCGCAACAACGCCACAACCGTTTTCCTAAGACGCGGTCGGATCCGAGACGGAAAGCCCCGCGTCCGGGTGCGCACCTCCCTGGGAGATGCAGGAGTTTTTTGTGGCCGGAAGGAAGTACAGATTATGAACTCCAGATTGTGGTTGAAAGCCCTATTCATCGCTGCCGTCATGGCCTGGATCTCATGCGCAGCCTTGGGGCAGCGCCCCGGCAAGACAACGGGCCCCAAGTATGACACCGCCAACGAGGTGAAGATAAAGGGCGTCATCGTAGAAGTCCGTGAGGTGCCGGGCGAATTCGAAGGCCTCTACCTGGTGGTGAAAACCGAGACCAAGACGGTGCTGGTGCACGTCGCTCCCAGTGAGTTCCTGAAAGAAATTGACACCTCGTTCAATAAAGGGGACCAGGTGGAAGTGGTGGGCGCAAAAGCTCCGGATGCGCCGGACGAGGAGATACTGGCCCGCGAAATCATCGATGGAACTAATACGGCCACGCTGCGCGACGATAAAGGCATTCCCATCTGGGCCGGATGGAAGCCCTCAAAGCCCACTGGTAAATAGATCTTAGGATGGTGGGAGGCCCCGCATTCATGCGGGGGAAAGAGCGCTTCAGCGCCCTTCCTGAGAGTTCGCCCTTATTTTTCCACCCGCAAAAATTCCCCGCTGGTGGCATCCACGGCAATCCGCAACTTGGCTTCGTCCTGACTGCTTCCGTAGATCACGTGCCATAGCAATTGGCTCTTCGAGGCGTCCCAGTCGAGAACGAAGAACACCGGTTGTTTGGGGTCCTTTTGAGTGAGCTTTTCGCCGCCGTGCTTCTGGGCCACCGAATAAGCACTGTCGCTGTCCACTTTGAGAAATCCGGGATCGAATACCTCGGTCGAGGTGTTACTTGGATTCCAGGTATCTTCGGCGGAAAAGCTGATGCCTTGTTCCGGAGCGCCGGGTCCCACCAAACCTGACCAGACAAACAGTTTCATCATGCGCTTAGCGGGAGAGGCAAACGAGGCGCGCCATAGGCCGCTCTTGCCTTCCTGGGTGGGAGCGTCGCCGGTAAACTGCGACTGCAAACGGAATGGCTTCACGTCCGCTGCCCACATGCGAGCCGACACATACAGCTTCTGGAAGGCAGTGCGTCCGGTTTCGTATTCGGCTGGTTTGGCGACAGGTTTGGCGGACGGGCGCGATTCACTGCCGCCGTTAGTTTTGTTGCCCGACGAACAGCTCGCCAGCAAACAAACCAGCGCCAAGCACAGGATGACAATCTTTCTCATGAGGTCCTTGGAAGAAGCAACTAACAACTAGCCATCAGCCATCAGCCATCAGCACAGCCATTAGCCCTTGACAGCGTATGCAATTATGCGGCCTGCGAGTTGCTAATCGCAAACTGCCAGTTGCTCATTACTAGAGCGTGTTTCATAAACAGTGCCTCAGGGTAATCCAGAAGCAGGCGAGATAGAAGAAGGCGCGGTAGGTGGAGAGCAGATGCTCATGACGAACCAGCAACCGGCGGAACTGACCCAGCCAGGCGTTG
>Ga0187864_10002600_pt1 | contig 15558 bp, 11 predicted proteins | sample June2016WEW_11_4_FD_132985 | JGI IMG/M metagenome (GOLD analysis project Ga0187864, IMG submission 132985) | Peatland microbial communities from SPRUCE experiment site at the Marcell Experimental Forest, Minnesota, USA - June2016WEW_11_40 | ecosystem: Environmental > Terrestrial > Soil >... | reverse complement strand
TTGCGTTCAAGTTGATGTAGCATAGGGCCTTGTGCCCGTCCGCACTTCCAAGCGCCCACAAGGGGCTATACTACTTTCGTATGCTCGCTTCTAGCACGTTCTTGAACGCAACTTGGTATGAGATTTGAAAACTGACAGGAATCATCTGCCCGTAAAGAATTGAGGTTAGGCACATGGAGACGGAACCGGTTCCCGGCCTCTCCAGCTTCAAACATTATACCCGCGTGAAGCAGACCATCGCCCATGAGGTCCGTACTCTTTCGGATTTTTTGAGAAAGCATCTGGGGGACAGGGAGGCCGAAGAATGCCGGCAGTTGATGGTCAAACTTGCCGAAGACCGGTTCGCTTTGGCAGTCGTGGGCCAGTTTAAACGCGGCAAAAGCTCTCTCATGAATGCCATCATAGGGCGGGACATTCTGCCCACGGGAGTGCTGCCGCTTACATCGGCGATTACGGTCCTGAAGTATGGCCCGAGGGAAAAGCTCACCATTCTGGGGAAGGGGGTTTTTTACCCCGAGGAAGTGCCGATTTCAAGCATAGCAGAGCATGTGACCCAGAAGGGAAATCCGGGAAACGCAAAGAAAGTGACATGCGCCACTTTGGAATTACCCGTTCAGTTTCTTCGCAGGGGCCTGGAGTTCGTTGATACTCCGGGTATAGGCTCTGCCATCGAGGCCAATACGGCAACCACATATGATTATCTGCCCCGCAGTGACGCCGTGATCTTTGTGACCAGTGTGGATACCCCATTAACGCGGGTGGAAACCGATTTTCTGCAAAGCATCCAGGAACACGTGCGCAAGGTCTTCTTTGTAGTGAATAAGATTGACCTGGTTGCTGACGACGAGCGGCAGGAGATCATGGGATTCATCTCCGAAACATTGAGGCGGCAAGTCCAGGCCGAGGAACTCCGGATTTATCCGGTCTCTTCGGCGATGGCTTTGACATCAACCCTTGCAGGGAAAGAAGACGGGTACGAGAAAAGCGGGGTAAAGGCCCTGCAGGAGGCCCTGTCCGATTTTCTCTCAAATGAGAAAAGCGGAGTGCTCCTGGTTTCGGTGCTGGACAAGGCGCTTCTTTTAGCAAGAAAGGTATCCGGGGGGATGCATCTCCTGAAACTGGCAGGAGAGGTTTCGCAAGAAGAAATTCAGGAGAAGACCGCAGCTCTGGCGGAGCGATTTCAATCGCTTCGCGAAGCCCGGGCGAGGTTGCTAACTGAGATTCGGGAGCGGGTCATCTCATGGGCCGAACAAAGGATTTCGTCTGAGGCCGGCGCGTTTCTGGCTGTTGAGACCAGCGCTCTGGTTCAAAACCTCGATGAAACTCTTCTACAGTTGAGCTGGAAGCCTTCCTTCAGGATGGCGCGTCAATTCGCGCGACATGCACTACAGAGTCTGCTCCAGGACATCGATGAATGGGCAAAACAACAAACCGAGCGCTTCAATCCCGAGCTTCTTGAGATATTGGGTAATGAGTGGGCGCGGATCGAGCTGGAATTGCAAAGGGTCCCGGTTTCTGCAGGGGAAATTCTCGGGGCAGGCGGCGCCGATGCTTTCCGTGGTGGGCAGGGCTGCGAGCCGCCCATCCACGAGGTGCTGACTCAGCCAAACCGCGCAAAGATAGAGTGGAATCCCAAGACCTCCATACTGCACGCTTTGTTGCCGGTGTTCATTGTCGGACCATGGATCAGGAAACGTCTGCTCAAGCAGATTCATGGCCTTGTCGGTGCGTGCGCGTGCCATGCTGGAGATGAGCTTCTGAGGGAAATGCACCATACCTTGAACAGTATGGGCCTCGAGATGGAGAAACGGGCTGCCGAAAGCGAATCCCGCATCATGCAAGCCTTGCAACGCAAACGGTTCTTAAAGGGCATCGACGGACGCCGGCGGGTGGTGGAACTCGATACTCAAGAGTTTGCCGGCGAGATGGAAATACCGGCCGGCATTGAGAGAAGACTCAGTTCAATCCGAACGCAGATGCTTCAAGCAAGACCGCCTCCATACGGGGAGCTTTCTTCGGAACCGGAAATCCAACCGGCCAAATTTTCACTACAGACGACAGAAGAGCGGGAAAGCCTGGAGCAATTAGTCAAAAAAACGGCCGGTATCGAAGGCAGGGTAGATTTCGCAGGCGATTTAAACACCCGTGGTTGTGCGGTTTGTAACCGGATGGACGATGCAGCGGCCCATTTCTTTGCAAGCTGGCAGTATGCACTTTCGGCGCAGGAACGAGCCCAGCGCGCGTATGCGGCTTCTCTTGGTTTTTGTTCTCTTCACACGTGGCAATTGGAGGCGATGGCATCTCCCCAAGGGCTCTCCACCGGGTTTTCGACCCTTATGGAGCGGCTGTCGGCTGATCTGGGCCGGCTTGCGGCATCTGAAGAATCAAATCCGAGTGAATCCGTTCAGGCGCTTGTTCAAGACCCGAGCCGCTGCAGCGTCTGCCGCCTGGTCCGAGACGCTGAAGAAACGTACCTGAAGGGGTTAGCCGGGTTTGTGCGAACCGGCGAAGGCCGGAAAGCGTACACGGACTCTCAGGGGGTTTGTCTGCGTCACCTGGGAACGCTGATCGGTGACATGCCAACAAAAGAGTTGGTCCGGTTTCTGCTCGATCATGCCGCCCGCCGCTTCCTCGAAATATCCGAGGACATGCGAAACTATGCGCTGAAACGGGATGCCCTGCGACGCCATATGCACAACCAGGATGAGAAGGATGCTTATCTGCGCGCTCTTATTCACACTGTCGGGGCAAAGAGAGTCTGTTTCCCGTGGGAAATGGATAAAGAGGTGTAGGGTCTTTGTGCAAACCGTTCCCAGGATGCGGGAAGAAGTTCATCGTCTTTCTTCAATAGATATCATTTCACACTCCCGGTAAGGGATAAGCTTTCTGAGGATATTTGGATGCTGGAACTGAATGAGGACCAGAAGAGGAATTTTCTGGCCACACTGGAGCATGTGGACAAGCTCCTTTCCGACACCGGGCATGTCCTCGACAATGCCTGCTTGCCTTCATTTTTGCCGGAATATGTATGCGATATCTCCCCGGAGCAGCGTGAAAGGATATTGGAATATATCTCCCGTTTCAGGGTTGAGGTCAGTGGTCTTCTAAAGCAGTACGGGATCATGCCCCCCGGGGGCCGTAAGAGTTCTCTTGACGCTATCCGCACCTATGTGCTTTTCGCTGATATGGCCCTGGAGGAGATCGATTCTAAAAACATTGACCACGGTAGACTGTCAAAAGACTCGGCACGGGAGCTGGACATGGTCGTATCGCGAATGCGCCGGTTCATCCAGGACATGCGGATGTACCTGGATCGAGAGGCAAAGAGTCAGGCCGGCTGATTATGAGGCTTCACAGCGGAAAAGAACCAAATGTATTCAGAGAATTACCACGCCAAAGGGACTGACGCTTCCATCCATTCAATCCCTTTGGAGAACATCTTCAGTGTCGAACTGGGTAGCGCACTACTTCCAGGGTGGTTTTGCATCAAGTTTGCCGAGAATGGGGCAGAGGCATCTTTCCCGTTTCTCTTTCCCGCGACAACCGGCCTGCCCCATTTGGGAGCGGCGATCAGACTATACCGGCATTTGCTTTTGCCTCTGGAGTGAGCCGGCAGGCCATCCATGCTGGAAGTCTAACTATTGTCCTTCCACAATCTCCCAGTTTGCTTCAAAGGTGTTGTCAAAGGCAGTATACAAGTAACCTAGCATCTGACCCACTCCAGGGGAGTGTCCTGGCACAATTTTCCAGAAGCCGAGATAAATGGCTGGTACCAGGCGAGGATTGCTGCTCTGTGGATCATCCGCCATTGGCGCCCACCTCTCACTCTTCGTCATAACGCGCCAGAGAGTTCCATATTTTTTGCTGCGAACAGTATCCCCTACGTGCGGCAAGCTCTTCCTAATTTCAATCTCTTCATGCGTAAGCATCTATATTGCCTCCTTTTGCAATGCGGTCTCCCGGAGCTTCGATTACGCCTGCATGCTGCCCGGCCATGATCGAACCATGAGCTGAGGGAGGAGCATAAAGTCAAAAAACCAACAAAGAAGATTCCAATTGCATTTTACGGTAGAAGGACTATGGAAATAAAAAACTTCTACTCGATACCTCAATAGAAGTTATCATCCCTTGCCAGGGCGGTTAGGGGCGAACTTCATCACCCTGCATATTGTTGCTATGGTTATCATGGAGTGAGCCTCAATGTCAAGAGATATCACGCTCCGTATTTCGTTTTCGCAGTCTGGATTTCGGAAACCTGATCCCTTTGCCGAAGCGGTCGACAACCCTCCCAGCAAGTATTCCTCCCCAGGAGGCAGCAAAATAGAGAAAAATCCTGCCGATGCCCGCCGAACCATATCCGGTCGCAGCCAGCGGCTTTCGCTTCCTCACCTTGAGGGATAGGCCATTTCACTGCTGATATCGGTGAAGAAACTAACAAAACCCAACAGGATGACTTTAATCGTCTGTTCCAAATATCCGGTTATACAAATCTTCGCCATAGCTGGTTTGCAATGGTGCGCCTTCGATCATTTTAAAAGTTCGCCCTCCGTCGGCTTGCCTTTCAGCCCGAAGGAAAATAGCGTTTTCAATTTTTTTCTCAAAAAAACCATGTGCAAATTCATATAAGTGCGTCACATAGAAAACCTTGATACGCTTCTCCAATAATGCGCAAATTATCTGTCTGGCAACCTCCGAGCCTTCTCTTTCGTTTGTCGCTGCAAATGATTCGTTAAACAACACCAGGGAATTTGCCGTTACATTGTCTACGATATCGCTCATTCTGCTGAGTTCTTCATCCAGTTTTCCGCTTTTCATGGTAACGTCTTCTTCTCGCTTGTAGTGCGTGAAAAGGCCCTCGCAGATATTGCAACAGAAAGACTCGGCAGGCGTAAACATACCGCACTGCATCATCAATTGCGACAAACCTATACTCCGCAAAAAAGTCGATTTTCCGCCCTGGTTGGCGCCTGTGATTACTGCAAGGTCTTTATGGTCCGCATTCACATCGTTGGCCACAACTCTTTGTTTCAGGCACAAAGCAAGGCAGACATCGTATAATCCATTGAAAGAATGTCTGCGTTCGCCGGGGGCCACCGGCACGGGGAAGCACATTGGCTCCCCCTTTTGGGCAAGATGCTCGTGCAAATTCAGACAACCTATGTAAAAGGCCAATTCGGCCCGCAACAGGTTAAAAAAACTGAGAATGTGATCAACGGACTGGGCGAGCGCATTGGCCACAAAGTTGATCCCCCTGTCTTTTAATTCCGACAGGACCCTTGCGCCGCCTTCGTCGCGATCGGCGATCCGAAAGGTATAGACGGGCGGTTTTTTGTCAAAGAACCGCTCCATCCAATTCTGTCTTTTGTCTTGTGGTTTACGAAGCATGTAATTAGTACCTTTATTGCCGGTTCCCAATTCAGCGCTGCTCAAAACTCCGTTGCGGAATTTCAGTTCCCTTAGATGATCTTGGACGACGCCGAAGTATTCATCATTCAGTTCTTTCTCGAGCATCGCAAAAAATGCAATAAAGCCCTCCGATTCAAATCTATCGGCATGTTCATCGGCGATATTCTTAAGTTTTCGAAGCTGATCCACAAACATCTTCAACACTTCTCTCGAATAATGCAGAGTTGAGCTGGGATACCTGTTTGAAAGGCCCCAATAATGCTTTCTCTTGTTTTCGATTGATTCTGCCGCGATGTTGTAGATATGCCTGACAATGGAAGAATTTTTCACGCAATCCTGCAGAATATTTTGGCGGTATAGTATTGTGTCCAGATCGTTCAAACTGGATAAAACAACTTTGCTCGCCACTTCGAATAAAAATTCATCACCGAGCCCCATGGCATTGAACAGCGTATTTAATTCCAGATCTTGGGTCAGCGCTTTTTCATTCGACGGTAGTTTCCGATGTATGTCATAATCATGGTCCTTATACATGAGGAACGCCTTCATGATTTTATGCGCTCCTTTAAGAATTCGTATGTAAGCCGGTACTTTTCCGCAATTGATAGCGCATATGCAAGCCCGTCCGCAGGCATTCTCACAATTTTATATGTTCGTAATGCCGGATTTTCGGGCGCCACCGTGCTGACCATGCTTATAGTTTTGTCACTTAAAGATGCCAATTCATCTATAAATGTTACAAATACGCATAGCAAATCCAGATTTATTATTTTTCTCATGACTCTTGTGGCTAAAAAAACCGCGTCGTTTAATGTTGTAGAAGTGAAAATTTCATTCATTATGATAATGCTGTCTGATGTGGCCTCGTTTAGAATTTCGTAAATTCTGACCAGGTCATCCTGCAGCTTGCCTCTGAGATTATTGATGTTTTCTTCCTTTTCAAAATGCGTAAAGAGCCTGTCGAACAGAAAGAGTTGGGCTTCTGTGCCGGGGACGGGACAGCCCAGGGCGGCCATATAATGCAACTGCCCGAAGGTGCGGGCGAAGGTTGTCTTACCACCCTGGTTCGGACCGGATACTACAAATATCCGCTCCTTGTCTTTGAGGTAAAAATCGTTGCAGACAACGGACGAGTTTTCGTTAATGAGTTTATCGGCCAGGGCTAAATCAAATCCTTCACGATCGAAGACTTCCTTGCGCTCACTAGAAATTTGCGGATAACAGAATTCCAATCCCGCTCGTTTGAATTTTGCGACATACTCCAGGTAGGCGAGGTAAAACTGTATCTCCCGGTCAAAAACGGCGACCGTTTCATCGAGATAATTACCGTTTCCAGCGCAGTAGTCATCAAGATTCAGGAATATGTCGGGATACAATTTGGCTACCAAATCCAATACTCCCCCTTCAACATGGTTCATTTGCGGCCAGTCCGAAAATTTAGCCCTGTAATCTTGCACTGCTCCCTGTCTGAATTTCTCGAATGTTTCCTCCACATCGGTGCTGTAATCGATTTCAGATTCATATCTGCGAACTTTGATGCCGTTACCTTTTATGAGCAGGCAATATTTTACTGAAGACAGATCGGCTATAAGCTTTTTCGTCTCCGCCAAGAGCATCGTAAAACGGTTGGACCTGGCATAGTCCCTCAGATATTCGCGGAGAGCCGAAAACCCGCGAGATTTTATATCTACAAGGGATAAATCATTTAGCAGACAGTTAACGGCATCGCAATAAACCGACACCGCGTCCAAGAACCATTTTTCCTTCTGATATTTGTAATAAAGCTTGTCTGCCTGGGCAAGATGTGCGCGCATTGTGTGCATTTTTTCAGCAAATGATTTTATACGCTCAAATAGAATTTCATTTTGAAGATCCCGCATTATTTCATGACGATACTTGACCGTGTCGATATCGTTCAATGGAGCGTAAAAAAACGGCTGTAAATTATATTCCTGCCTGCCGGCCGTGATTGCGTCTATGATCTGATCAAGATTTAAATCAACAAAAAACGCAGGCGCTTCGGGTGTTTCTTTTTTTATGCCGTCTCCGGTTTTTTCAAATAGTATGCTGTGGAAAGTCGCTGAAACAGGACCTCCCGGGCATGGTGCTTCTCCGCTGTGATCGGGTCCGTATGGGAAGTCGGGAGGAGAGTAATCTGCCTCCAGGGGCAAAGTGCCGCAGTTTTTGGTATCGGCAGGATTCGGGTTTCCCTTATGGTTTATCAGGTGAGAGATATTTCGGGGGCGGGTGATGTTGTCCATAAAAAAGCTCCTCCGGTTTTCCCGGCAGGAGCTTGAGTTGCCAATCTTCAGACTCCTACCGGCAGGCATTTGCCTGGATAGGAGTCATCAGCCACGCATGGCGCTCCACGGTGGACTCCATCACCTCTCAGTTTTTTTATACACCTGGGAAAAGTTTTGTCAAGCGCCGACAGGACTTTGCAGACTCTCACGGTGCTGGTTCACATTGAAGCGCGCCCGCTCGCCATTCATTTGAGCCGTCGCCCCACCCTGATCAAGGATCTCAGTCGAACATCGACCGCACGAGCTTCTTCCGGTTGCCTCATTCGCCGCGAGATTTCCTCCTCAATATCAGCAGCGGCATCAGCTCCCAGCAGGACCAGGACCTCCTCAATATCTTCCTGCAGATACCAGGGGACAGAAGATAACAGTTTCATGACTCGACGGGCAATCGTCGCCCTGTCTTCTTCCGAGGCAATTTTTGTTCCGAGTTTTGAAGCACTCACGAAGAGTTCTTCATCCGGGTCATGGATCAGCTCCCGCAGGACCTGCCAGTACTCCGGAGGCGTTCCAATCTTGTACAGAAGTCTGACCGCACTGCGTCGCCGGTGAAGACTGGACGGGGTCTCCATGACAAGGCTGGGCAGGGGAGTCATTGCGGAGCTTGCCAGGGCGCCCCGGGCCTCTGCACCCATTTTCAGAAAAGCTTCCTCTGCGGCTGACCGGTAAAAATCGTCTTCAAGGGCACGCTCAAAATAGGGTATGGCTTCCGGGCGTCTAAACTCCCCCAGCGCATCGATCAAGCCAAGCAGCATCCGTAGTTCGGAAAGTTTGAGCAAAGACTGGTAAACGCCCTCGTTCGGCCATGCAGAAAGAAAACGAGCGGCTGCGCTCTCTACAGCCTCTTCGCCGAACCGGTCCTCGGGGTCGGGAATTTCCCTTATCTGGAATAGGTATTCGAGCAGTACGTCTTTGGCCTCCAGGCGCGCCAGCGCCTCGACGGCCCAAAACCGTGGCTGGAATATTTTGCGTGGGATGCCTTCCAAAAGAAACCGGCGCAGGGGTGCGGCGGCTAACGGGCCGTACTCGACGAGCCGCTCGGCTGCTTGCTTTCCGGTGTTCAAGGACTCCAACTCACCGATCAGCCGGTTAATCTCATCAGGTGAACTCATCAGGATATCCGAGTATGCCCGCTGCGGTTATCCCAGTTTATATTCCTTGAGCTTTCGCCAGAGGGTGGTCCGGGGAATGTTCAGGATCTGTGCTGTGAGGCCCTTGTTGAAGCCCGTCGTCTCAAGGACCCTGGCAATATAGCGCTTCTCGAACTCGTCCAGGGGCAGCAGGCCCTCCCCCTCCATAGTATCAAACTCGAGATGCTGAATGTCCTGGGGCAAATCCTGAGGCCTTATCTGATTGCAGTCGCTCAAGGCGATCGCCCGCTCGATGATGTTCTCCAACTCCCTTACGTTTCCGGGGAAGGTATAGCCCATGAGGATCTGAAGCGCCTGGGGCTGAATGCCCGTGACTTTCTTCCGGAAAGCAAGGCAGTATTTCTCGATGAAATGACTGACAAGAAGCGGTATGTCGTCGCGGCGTTCGCTCAGCCCAGGCAAGGGTATCGTCACCACGTTCAGCCGGTAGAAAAGGTCCTCGCGGAAGTTACCCTGCGCGACTTCATGTTTCAGGTCCCTGTTGGTGGCGGCGATGACCCGGATGTCCAGATCGATCGGGCGAACGCCCCCGACACGCAGAATACGCCTCTCCTGGATGACATGGAGCAGCTTTACCTGCATAGCAGGAGGCATCTCGCCGACTTCGTCCAGGAATACCGTTCCTCCCGAAGCCGATTCAAGCAAACCGATTTTGGTTGCTGCGGCCCCGGTGAACGCCCCCTTCTCGTAGCCGAAAAGCTCGCTGCTGATGAGTTCATCGGTGAACCCGCCGCAATTGAAAGATACGAACGGATGGTCCTTCCTCGGACTCAACTGGTGTATAGCCCTCGCCACCAGGGCCTTCCCGGTGCCGCTTGCGCCCTGGAGCAAAATGCTGCAGTCTACCTCAGCGATTCTTTGAATCATCGAGAAAAGCTCTTTGACGGCCGTGCTGTTGCCCACGATCGTAGTCAGGCCGGCCGAAGACTTCAAGGCTTCGCGCAGACGCAGGTTCTCCCGGCGCATGCTGATCCTGTCCAGCGCCCCCCTGGCCAGCACCCTGATTTCATTGAGCTTCAGAGGCTTTGTCGCATAGTGATACGCGCCGTCTTTGATGGCCTCGATAGCGCTGTCTATGCTGCCATAACCGGTGATGATGATCACCTCCGTTTCGCTCCGCATCGCCTTGCTCCGGGCAAGGACCTCCAAGCCGCCGGTATCCGGAAGCCTCAAATCGCAGAATACGACGTCAAAGGGTTCCACCTGCATGCGCTCCAAAAACGGGCGTCCCGCCGTAAACGCCTCCACCTCGTAGCCCTCTCTTGAAAGGGCCTGGCTCAGGCGGCGGCATACGGTCACCTCATCGTCAACTATCGCTACCCGTACCTGCTGCATGTTCGCCTAATCCTCCGGACGGGCAACCGGCAACAATACCGAGAATACAGTCCCGCTGCCGATTTCGCTTTTTACCTCAATCTGCCCCTGGTGTCTTTTTACGATTGAATAGGCCACGGATAGGCCCAAACCGGTCCCGTGGCCTACGCTCTTGGTGGTGAAAAAAGGCTCGAAGATATGTTCGATGGCCTCAGGTTCCATTCCTACCCCGGTGTCCCCGATATCGAAACGAACGAAGTCGGGTGGCTCGGCCGCCACACTTATTGTTATGGCCCCCCCGTTGGGCATGGCCTGTATGGCGTTGAGCAGCAGGTTCATAAAGACCTGCTGCAAACTCCTTATGTTCCCGCGAACAGGCGGCAGCGCCTCGAGGATTTCCATATCAAGTGTTATTCCGGCGAGCATAATCTGATTCTTCACGAGGGCAACGGTGCTGCGCACGATTTCCCCGGCCTTGATGCTGGAGCGCGCCGGACGTTCGGTACGCGAGAAGTCCAGGAGGTTTTTGACAATCTCGCACGCCCTCTCCGATTGCGTGAGGATGTCATGGATCAGTTCCTTAGCCTCGGCATCCATCCGGCCGCCGTATTCCTCGAGGTAGGTCTCGGCCGTAAGAGAAATGTTGTTGAGAGGATTGTTGAGTTCATGAGCGATGCCTGCGGTAAACGTGCCGAGTGCAGCGATCTTCCTGGCCTGCAGCAGGTGCTCCTGATTGGCTTCCAGTTCCTGGGCCATTCGGTCGAAGGCGCCTATAAGGCCATGTATCTCGTCGGTGTGCAATCCCTCATAGGAGGTGGGACTGTAGTTACCCCTGGCCACGCCCTGGATAGTGGTTTGAAGCACCTTCAAAGGACGCAGCAAACCAAGGGTCACCAGTTTTATCACTAACAGCATGAGCAGAAAGAAAATACCGAGGAAAGCGAACGGCAGGACCGATACCTCCACGATAGCCTTGCGGATTCTTTGCTGTTTTATCCTGAGGAACTCATCGGCAAAATCGGTCAGTTCCTTGCCTTGCCGGCGTATCCGCTCGGGGTCGGCAGCAGCCCTGCCTTCGGTCTCATAGAGACTGAGCATCCGTTGGTAGTCGCCCAGGACGCCCCGGAACTTTTCGAACGTTTTCAGGTCCGTAATGTTTATGATGTCCCCGGACAGATCCGAGACCAGGGAGTCGATATACTTGAGGTAATATTTTCCTTCCTGGATGCTCGCCAGGTCATTGTAAAAAAGATAATTTTTCTCGAACCGGCGCATTTCGAGTATGTTGTTAAGAAGGTCATAATAGCGCTCTCCCAGGATAAGACGGCCCTTTACAGTCGAGAGGCTCCAAAGGTTGAGGAACGTCAGGGCGGAAATGGAGATCGAAGTTAGCGCGAAGACGATAAATATCTGCCCTTTTATGGAACCAAAGAGCCACCTCAGGACCGGATTGCCAAGAATGCGCGGACGACGCCAAAAAGGGCCGCGTGCCATTATCATCACTTTTCCCCAACGAACTGTGAATTCACCACAGAGACACAGAGGGCACAGAGAAAAAATTTTCAGACAGGATTAACAGAAATGGCTATGGATTACAGAATTGGGGATTGAGGAATTGAATCCCTAAATCCCTAAATTCCTAAATCCTCTTCTCTGTGACCTCTGTGTCTCTGTGGTGAGAAGTTTTTGCACCCCGGCGGTGCTGTTCCAAAATGGAATATGAATCCATAATGACGGGGATTGCCATTTCATTTTGAAACGGAGAACACACCAGCAGTTTATTACAACTCACCGTTGATTTCAAGGAAACGCGCATTATTCCCCGCTTTTGCCGGTTTGGCACGTTGATTGCCTTAAAAAAGCCGATGCAAAGAGGAACGAGATGATATGGAACGGATACTGGTTAGCATGAACTGCCGGAGCGGTTCCTGGGGCGCATGGTCAAGGGCGATTTCGCTGGCGAGAAGGATAGACGCGAAGCTTTGTGCTCTGCTGGTGCTCCCGCCTTCCGTAAAGGGCGCAGGCATCGAGGAGCATAACGCTCCATGCGGGACCCGGGAACGTCTCGAACTGCTCATCGAAATTGCCAAGTCGGAAGGTGCTCGAATCGATTATTTCATTTCCGAAGGCAACTACGAGGAAGAAGTCATCCGGTTCGTCGAACAAAACCGCATAACTCTGGTGATAGCCGAGTATCCCGACGATGAGAACCCTCATTGGGAAAGGGATATGGCGCAAATTCGCAAAATTCAGCACCGTATCGCGTGCCGGGTCGAGCTGGTAAGCCAGCGCAAAAAGGAAAATCTTCAGCACGGGAGAGAGCAAAAGTCATGAGCATTCCACTCCACCTGTATCTACCAATCGCAGGGAACAGCGTCAACATGCTCGTAATTTTGGGCCTGGGGGGCGTGGTGGGCCTGCTGTCGGGCATCTTCGGGGTCGGCGGCGGGTTTCTGATGACGCCGCTTCTTATAATGTTCGGCATTCCCCCGACTGTGGCGGCGGCTTCGGATTCCAACCAGATCGTCGGGGCCTCGACATCGGGCACCCTTGCGCATTTCCGTCTGGGCAACGTCGACTTCAAAATGGGCCTGTTGCTCCTTGTCGGCGGGGTAGCCGGAGGGACGGTGGGAGTTCAAATTATCAAGGTCCTTCGGCAGCTCGGCAATGCCGATTTCCTGATCAATGTCACCTATGTGCTCATGCTCGGAATCATCGGGAGCTACATGTTCGCAGAGAGTCTTCAGTCGATGCGCCAGTCCCCAAAAAAGATCCACGCGGTCGGGATCAAGAAAGAATCGTTGTACGGGCGCACCGTAAAAACACTGCCCTGGCAGATGGAATTCCGGCGGTCCGGTGTGCGGGTTTCAGTGCTGATGGTGCTCATTCTTGGAATACTCGTTGGGGTCCTGTCGGCGATAATGGGCGTGGGCGGCGGATTCATCATGGTTCCGGTAATGGTTTATATGCTGCGGATGCCCATGCACGTCGTCGTGGGAACAAGTCTGTTCCAGATTCTTTTCACCTGTATCAATGTTACAATCATGCAGGCATGGACAAACCACACGGTGGATTTTATCCTGGCGCTTGTGCTGCTCATTGGATCGTCTATAGGCGCTCAACTCGGGGCCAAGCTGGGCAAGAAACTGCGCGGGGACCAACTCAAGATACTCCTGGCTTCACTGGTGCTCGTGGTCATGGTCAAGATGCTCTACGAGTTGCTTGCCCGGCCCGAAGTACTCCTGGCTTATGTGGGGGGACATTAAAAAATGAAGACCGGATACTTTCTACTCTTTGTCGCCTTCTGCCTCTTTACAGTTTCCAGCGCTGCGGCGCAGGACGTTGCCCGGATGACGGTCGAGCCTCAGGCCATCAACATTGGCGCGCTCTACAACGGGACTACTCTTACCGCAAACGGATCGCTCCCCGCTGACAGCGAAGCCATCGTCCGGTTCATGGGGACCGCCTGTGAGTTGCACATGAAGGTGAGGGGAAAAGTAGGGGGCATCATGTGGATGAACCTGGATTCAATCACCTTCAAAGGGGTGCCCAGTGTATGTCTGGTCTCATCGGCCGTTGATTTAAACCGCCTCGAAGCCAATGGAGGGGCCTCGATCCGGGTCTTGAGGCTCTCCGGCCTCAAGGGGTCCGTCATGATAGAAGGCAACGGCGGCGGGCACGAAAACGCTTTCGAGGAATTTCTCAAATTGAAACAAAAGGAGGGACTCTACCGGGAGATGTTTGGAAACATCTCCTATGGGAGTGCATCCGAAGGACAGAAAACCTTTAGGGCAGAGGTCCCGATCCCCTCTCGCCTGAGTCCCGGCGCCTATATGGTCGAACTCGACGCGGTGAGGAACGGAGAGGTCATCGCCCGGGCTGAACAGCCGGTTACAGTCAGTCTGGTTGGTTTCCCCGCTCTGCTCGCCGGCCTTGCCTTCGGGCACTCGGCGCTCTACGGCATCCTCGCCACCATTATAGCCCTGCTCGCCGGTCTTGGAATCGGACTGGTTTTTCAGGGCAGGGGGGGCCATTGAGCGGCGGGGCCTCAGCCCTGCATGGAGACTACCGGCCGCCTGGAGGCTCTGTTTTGAACGCAATTGCGCATAAGGAACGGGTTGAATGAATTTCATTCACGGCCTGAAGGAGTTTTTCTCATTCCGGTCGCATCAAAAACCTACTCTCCCCTTCTCGGTGCTCTTCAAGAAATTCAGGAGCATCCTGGAACGCAACAACAGTATTCTGGAACTTATGGCCGACATGGGTGACAAGCTCGGGGGCGAGTACATATTTGATGGCCAGTATGTCTTGGATATCAGCGAGAAAATCGGCGATCTGGTTTTCAAGCTGATTTCAGATCTGTCCGTAATGACCCAGAACGAGAATGTAGATCTTTTTATCGCCTTTGAGCGAATTCAAAACGAGATCCAGGAGGAACTGGCCGGAAGGCGCGCTTTTCCCATGACCAGGCCGGCGATTCTGCTCGACGAACTCAATGGCGATCTCAATGACGAGGTGGGCAACAAGTTCGCCAATCTCGGGGACATACGCAATACGCTGGGGCTGCCCACCATGAATGGTTTTGTCATAACAACCAGGGCATTTTTCGATTTTATGGAAGCAAACGGTCTGCTCAGGCACATAGAACATTGCCTTGCCACGGTGGACGTAAAGAACGAGATTGAGTTCGAAGCCATGTGCGACGACGTGCGCCGGCGCATTTTAGAGGCGGCCATCCCCAGGCATGTAGTTTCGAATATAGACGCCATGCTGGATATTATCGGCGGCAGGCGGCAGGGCGAACCCTTGAGCTTTGCGGTAAGGAGCAGCGCCTGGGGCGAGGACAGCGACTTCAGTTTTGCCGGACAGTACGAGAGCGTGCTCAATGTCCCGAGAAAGGGTATTCTGCAAGCATACCGGCGGGTGATAGCAGGGGCCTACACGCCTGAAGCTTGGCGATACAGGCTCCACAGAGGCTATCGGGAAAGTGAGACGGCCATGGCGGTCGGGTGCCAGTTGATGGTCGATGCTGAAGTCAGCGGCGCAATGTACACTTACGCGCCTCTTCCCATGGAACAGGAAGCAATGGTGATAAGCGCCGCCTGGGGCCTTGGGCCGGCCGTTGTGGGCGGCCTTGCCGAATCGGATACCTTCTTTCTGGACAGGCTGCCCCCCCACAGTGTCATCTCGACCGAGTCAGGGCACAAGGTAAGCAAAATGGTCATGAAGCAGAACGGTGGGACGGATTGGGATGAGGTTGCTCAGAATCTGCAGGACAGGCCCTGCCTTTCGGCCGAATATATCCAGAGGCTCGCCCAGGCGGGCATAATGATCGAAAGATACTACAGACGTCCCCAGGACGTTGAATGGGCCTTTGACGGCAAAGG
>Ga0187864_10002597_pt1 | contig 15572 bp, 7 predicted proteins | sample June2016WEW_11_4_FD_132985 | JGI IMG/M metagenome (GOLD analysis project Ga0187864, IMG submission 132985) | Peatland microbial communities from SPRUCE experiment site at the Marcell Experimental Forest, Minnesota, USA - June2016WEW_11_40 | ecosystem: Environmental > Terrestrial > Soil >... | reverse complement strand
GTTGCCCGAGCGGGCCGACGACAAGAAGATGCCCGTCGTGCGCATCGTTGATATGCGCCAGACCGTGCGCCCGGGCAAAGCGGTTCCCATCTTCTCGCCGCAACTTCACGAGGCGATTGCCCGGCGGCTCGAGCAGAAGGAGCAGGTCATTCTATTCCTGAACCGGCGGGGCTATTCCACCTCCCTGCAATGCCCTCTCTGCGGCTTCGTCGCCCAATGCCCGAATTGCAGCGTCTCGCTCACTTACCATCGCCACGAGCAGAAACTCTGCTGCCACATCTGCGCCCACGTCGAACCGGTGCCGGCCGCCTGCCCGAACGACAAATGCCGCAACCCGGCGATTCGCTACGCCGGCCTGGGCACGCAGAAGGTCGAAGCTACCTTGGCCAAACTCTTCCCGCACGCCCGAACCGTCCGCATGGACTCCGACGCCCTGAAGCGGAAGGAGGATTACCGCCGCATCCTCGGCGACTTCCGCGCCGGCAAGATTGATATTCTCGTCGGCACGCAGATGATCGCCAAGGGCCTGCATTTCCCCAACGTCACCCTGGTTGGTATTATTTACGCCGACCTCGCGTTGCATCAGCCGGATTTCCGCGCCGGCGAGCGGACCTTTCAGTTGTTGACGCAGGTGGCCGGGCGCGCGGGCCGCGGCGACATCGAAGGCGAGGTGTTCGTCCAGGCCTTCACTCCGTTTCATCCGGCGATTCAATTCGCCCGCCGGCACGACTTCGAGGCTTCTATGAGCAGGAACTCGAATTCCGCGAGCAACTCAAATACCCGCCCGTGGGCCGCATGGCCTTGCTGACGCTCAAGGGCCGCAACGAGGAGAAGGTGAAATTCTCCGCCGACTACCTGAAGCGCGAGCTGGAAAAGGCGGTGGGGGACATCAAGGGTCTGGTGATGGCCGGCCCGGCACCCGCGCCGTTGGTGAAGGCCGAGACCTACTACCGCTACCAGATCATGCTGCGCGCACAGCGCATGGCGGCGCTCAGCCAGCGCCTGGCGCTGCTCATTCGGTCGCTAACGCTCCCGGAGGACGTCTCGCTGGCCGTGGACGTTGATCCGGTGGATTTGACGTAATGCCCCGCAGGCCGGCGCGCCCCCAAAAGGGTTAAAGAGCAAAAGGGCGGGTTAGCGCCGACGCGGACACCACAGTTAACCAAATTCCGGACTAGGAAATCGCATGCCCCACGAGCTTCAAAGACAAGACAATTCTCTGTTGTTTCGACGATGTGTGTGCGGCCGACCCGCATCCCGGTCCGAGCAGTTAGGCGGGTCAAACGGAACCCCGCCGCCGCCATTCTCGCCCGTTTGGGGGCCGAAATCCAAACAAACGTCGAATAATCCAAACTTTCGCCCCCTAGCCAAAGCTCACTTGGGGCCACATGCTCGCGTTTGCCGGAAAAGGGTCCGAGGACACTGATGCCCTCGGAGGTCGCTGGGTGGTCGGGCCGCCACCCGAGAAACTGAATTGCAGTGCGGGCAATGAAAGAATCAGATGGCACGTCCTTGTTGCAGAATGTCGGTTCTCAGCGCAGCGATGGTCCTGGCGCTTGTCGGTTAGTCGCCGGACCGCACACTTGCGTCTCTTCCCCGCGGTCTGCCGACCGTGCGCCCGAAGTCTGTTTCCCCGGAGCAGCCGAAGTAAGGAGGCTCTCGCTTGATTCCGCGTTCCGCATTCTGCACGCCGCACTTCCGTCTGCTTTCCGATTCCCACTGTCTTCACCATCACAGCTTGAAAAACTGACTTTGTGAAAGCGAAACTCTCTTCCTCATTCGTGATTCGCCCGCGGTCTTTTGTCCTGCTCGGGTCCTTGGCCCTGTTGGGCAGCCTCCTCCCGGCGGACGCGCAGTGGCAGACCCAGTCCTTCGTGGTCAAACCCGGTTGGACGGCGGTCTATCTGCATGTGGACGCGTCCTACACGAATCTGGATTCTCTCATCGGCAGCGACCCCAACAATCCGATCGCGGAGGTGTGGCTCTGGGTGGCGCCCAGCACCATTCAATACGTGACCAGCCCGCAGACCCCGATCACCGGCAGCAGCCAATGGTCGGCCTGGACCAATGGCGGCGGCGGCATCGGCACCACGCTGGCCTCGCTGGTGCCCAATGCCGCCTACCTGGTTCATTCGCTGGCCACCACGAATTACACCTGGACGGTCAAGGGCAAACCCGCCACCCCGAATTACACCTGGACGACCACCGGCATCAACCTGATCGGATTCCCGACCGTCACCACCAGTCCCCCGCTTTTGGACAACTTCCTTTCCCTGGATCCGAATTTCCAGAGCGCGGCGACTTTTTACCAGTATAATGGCGGCGACCTTGGACCCGCGAATCCCAGTTTGGTATTTGCCCCGCACACGGTTTCGGTGACCCGGGGAAAGGCGTTCTGGATCCAATCCGGCTCATTTTTCAACACCTACTTCGGCCCATTCCAAGTCGCTCTGGGCAATGGCGGCGTGGCCTTCGCTGATTCCACGAGCCAGACCAGCTTTCACCTGCTCAACACGACTCCCGTCACGGTGACCGTCCGACTCAACCTCTTGCCCTCGGAGACTCCGCCCGCTGGCCAGGCTCCGATCCTCGGTCTGCCGCCCCTGGTAGTGCGGGGCGCGTTGAACTCGAGCAATCTCACCTACAGCGTCTCCAACCTCACCACCTCCAGTTCGCTCAGTTGGACCCTGCCGCCCCAGGGCCAGTCCGGCTCGGACATCGTCATCAACCTGGGCGTCAACCGCGCCGGCTTCAACGGCAACCCGGGAGACCTGTATGCCGGCATCCTGAAGTTCACCGATTCCTACGGCGACACCGAGGTGGACGTGCCGGTTTCGGCGCAACCGGCCGCTTACGGCGGCTTGTGGGTGGGCTCCGCCGCCGTCTCGCAGGTGGCCAACTATCTCAAGATTTACCAGCTCGATGCGAACAACAACCCGGTCGTCGGCGACAACGGCGCCTACGTCGTCACGGGCGTGAACACCAACCTCGGCGCCGTCTCCACCCCCTTCCCGCTCCGGCTCATGCTGCACAATGACGGCACGAATGTCGTCCTCTTGCAGCGCGTCTTTTACGGTTCCGACATCTATTCCAATACCATTGTTGCCACCAGCGAGAGCTGCCTGGATCCCGCCCAACTGGGCGCCGCGCGCCGGATCACCGCCGTGCAGTTCCCCTACACCGCGAATAACCAGACCTGGCCGTTCACGGGCCAACTCCTGCCCGGCGGCACCCTCAGCACCAGGGTGGACCTGCCTTACGATGATCAGGCCGCCAACCCGTTCCTCCATACCTATCACCCGGATCATGACAACCTGGACGCTACCTTCCAAAATGAGTTGCCGGTGGGTGCGGAGTCTTACGGCATCACCCGGCAAATCACCCTGACCATGAACTCTGCCGGAAGCGATTACGCCAGTCTCACCCAATTCGGCCAGTCGTTCCAGGGGGCTTACACCGAAACCATTACCATGACCGGACTCAACGCCGCCACCCGGACCTTCAATGTCGCCGGCAGTTTCGCCCTCAACCGCATCAGTCCCATCGCCGTCCTCACTCGACCGTGACCCGGATATTCCACACCTATGAACCAGGCAAAGCAGTATCTCATTAACACCCCGCTTCAGCGGGGTGGCAATCGGTGCGCCGTCCTCGTGAACCGTTTCAACGGTTTCTCGCACCTCGGGCAAACCGTTGAAACGGTTAGCAACGCCGCCCATCCGTCGAGCATGCTGAAGCGGGGAGTTAATGAGAGCCGCCTCCTTGCTGGCAGTCAGGGTGTGAAATACCCGAGTTGAGGCCATCCGAGCAAAACCAAGACATCAAAAACCGCAGATACATTATGAAAAAATCAATCATCAATCCGTTGCTGCCCCTTCTGGTCCTGGCCCTGGCACCGTGGGTGTCGCAGGCACAGCCCTCTCCCAACCCGCCCGGCCAGATCAGTTACCAGGGATTCCTGACCGACGCCAATGGCTACCCGCTGGCCACCAACACGCCGAGGAATTACACCGTCATCTTCCGCATTTATGATGCTTCCACCGCCGGCAATGAACAGTGGGCCGAACAACAGGTGGTCACCGTGGATCGGGGTTACTTTACCGTCATGTTGGGCAATGGCAGCGCCATTGACGCAAACTTCACCAACGATCTCACCAGCGTTTTCTCCGGCACGACCGCCTCGGACCGCTACCTCGGCATGACCGTGACTGACCTCAGCAACAATGAGATCGCGCCCCGCTTGCGGCTGCTTGCCTCACCCTATGCCTTTCTGGCGCGGAACGCCGTGAAGCTGGTCAGCTCTTCTTCGGGCGGTGACCTGATAACCAGCAGCAGCACGAACGTGACTGTCAACGGCACGATTACGGTGAACGGCGCCGCCACTGTCGGAACCTTGAATGCGACTGGAGCGGCCACTGTGGGAACGTTGACCGCGACTGGAGCGGCCACTGTGGGAGCGTTGACTGCGATTGGAGCGGCCACTGTGAGTGGGACGATGACCGCATCCAACTTCGTGGGCTTTGGAACCATCCCTATCGGCGGGATCATCATGTGGTCGGGCAGCACCCCGCCACCAGGCTGGGCCTTGTGCGATGGCAGCAACGGAAACCCGGATTTGCGCGGGCGCTTCGTGTTGGGGGCCGGGACTGGCACCGGTTTGACGCCGCGATACGTCGGCAACTTCGGTGGTGCGGAAACCCACGCTTTGGCGCTAGCCGAAATGCCGGCGCACACTCACCAGCAATCTGTGAACACGGTGGGGTACGAGGCCGATTACAACTCCGCAAGCGAAGCGATGGCCGCCCCAAACAACTCCAAAAATAATGGCAGCCAAACCTTCACTACCGGCACTGCGGGAGGTGGGACCCCCTTCAACATGATGCCACCCTACTACGTCCTGGCTTACATCATCCGGGTTCAATGAAAGCTCAGACCGGGCGGGTGAACAACGCAACCACCCTTTTCTTGCAGCAAAGCTGTTGAAACCTTCGCCCCCACCAAACCTATGAAACCGCAATCTCGAAAGCTGGAGCGGTTGGGCCTCCTGGGCGGCGCGGTGCGGCTCCAGGCGGACATTCTTACCTCGGTGCTATGAAACCCTTAATTCGACCTCCAAGACCGGAGCGAGCCGGCGCCAGCCCTTGGCCGCCGTTTTTCCGGGGCGCTGCCCTCGCCGTGGTCCTCGGGACCCAGTGGGTTGCCCTGGACTCCTCGGCGCAGAGCCTCCCGCTGGCGCTTGACCAGAACGCTTTTCTCTACAACACCAATTCGGTTTACACCGCCAACACGCCGCCCGGCATTAACTGGCAGTCCGCGCGCGGCGTGCCCATCAGCACCAACTCCGCTGACCCGGGCTCCGATGGCCGCGCTCCCCGGCCTACCAACGGCATCCCCTCCAGCGGCCAGTTCCGCGGGTTTGTCGGCTTTGCCGCGGTGCCCGTCCAGGGCACCACCGTGCTCAACCCCAATAATACCAACTTTGCCCAAGACGTCGAGGCGCTGAACTGGCCCCGCCTCAAGGATGCCGGCGGGAACATCGTCGCCATCTTGCGCGCCGCCCAGGTCGGAGCGCCCTACCTGGTCAAATTAACGTCGTATCCCTTTGGCTCGGTCATCCCCGTGCCCTTGACGGATGAAAACGGGGTCACGCTCACCAACAATCCCAATTACTGGTTCGCGGCCCCCTACCCGCCCGGCGGCACCAACCTGCCTTATTACTACAGTCCTTACGCCAACGCGGTGTTCGCCACCCAGCCGGGCCAGGTTTCCATCGTCTGGGAAAAATCCGTGCCGACCAGCACTTGGCCGACGAACCTCCCAGCCAACAACGTCGGGGTTTTAACCAACAATGGTAGTTTCTTCATCCTTTACACCAATATCTGTCTGGTTTCCGGCGAGGCGGTGAAGACACCCCAGATGATGTTCTGGACCGAAGGCGCCCGCTCGACGCTCGGCCAGCCGGTGACCGTCCCGTCGGCTGTGACTGTCAATATTATCTACAACACCAACAGTTTCCCCCGCAATGTCGCGGGGGGGGATACCGCCCCCAATGTCAACCCCAACTATACGAACTGCACGCTGTGGGTGGACAGCAATCATCAGCTCCGGGCCGACAATATAGAAGGCCAGGTCTTCGTCGAGCTCTTGGGCCCAAAGAACTCGGATGGCACGGTGCCGTTCCTTGGGTTTGAGATCGTTGAGGTCTTCTCCGACCCCGTTCCGACGGACGTGAACGTCGAGTTGGGCACGCGCATTCCGGCATATCAGGATGGCCGCGATGATTCCCAACTTGCGGTAGTGCCGCCTCAGACCGAGTCCCAGTTCTTCTACAGTCAAAGCCTACCCAACAGCGCCAATGTCACGCTCTACGCCACCCGCGAAACCTTCAATCTCAACGATTTTGAGGCCTATTGGCTCATCTCGGGCGTGGCGGGCATCCAGTGGCCTTATCTGTTCAACCGCTACCATGAATACTGGCCTGCCGACGTGGACGAGTACGTGAATTATGTCCGCCCCCTGGTGGCCACGGATACGCAAGCCGCGCAGACCGCGGTCCAGTTGCCGGGCGGCGAAGCCCCCTCCATCGCCTACCAGGACGACCCGAACCATCCCCGGGCCTTTCTCTTATCGAGCGGTCTGTTCCACACCTTCCTGACCCCGGACTATCCCGCCCACCGCACGCTGCTCCAGTTCCTTTCGGGCAATAATGTCGCTTACGAACGGGTGTTCTCCTGGCTCGACGTAAACCTCGAGGCCACCAACTTTGTCGGCACCATCGCCACGAACCTCACGGCCGTGACCGACTACCCGATCGCGTGCTCCAACTACGTGGTCGCCTACAACAACTACGTGGTCAACTACAGCAACTACGTGGTCGCCTACAACGAGTACCTGGTTGACTCGAACAACTACCCGGCCGCGTGCACGAACTACCTGCAAGCTCTCCCGCGGGGGGTGAACGGGGTTTGGTATTTCGAGTGCGGTGAGGATGCGGGTTATAACGGCTCGATACATTCCTGGGCTGTGATCGTCGAAACCGTGGCCCCGGGGGGCGGCCTCTCGACCAATGAGTTCGACGGCCCGGGCGTCGCCATCATTGGTAACTCCTATGTTCAGAGCTCTATCATGGTAACGGGGATCACCAATGCGGTGACTGCCGTGAGGTTGAAAGTCAAGAGCTTATCCGATCCTTCGCCGGCGGACTTGGCTTTCTATGTCTTTTCGCCCATCGGCGGTCTTCCACTCATGCAATTCTACGACGCCGGGTTTCCCCCTGTCACCAAGGTGGACCTAGTCTTTGACGACGCAGCGACGCTCTCAATCTTGTTGGACCTAACTTATAACGACCTGCCACTTGTATCCGGCACCTACTACCCTGATGGCTCCATCATGGATAGTCTCCTGTTGCCCGCTCCCACCGCTCCCACGCCTCCCACCCCTCCCATCCCGCCCACCGCTCCTGCCGTGCCAACGCAGTGGCCAAACGAGTTCACCGCACCCCGCATCGTCAATGCCACCGTCAACGTCGGCGACCGGATTGTGGCGCCGGACGGGGAGATCGGCTCGGCCAATGGCTCTCCCTACCTGGCCGGCTATATCATTCAGACCGACGGCAACGCTTTCAACCCCGGGGCTTATCTGGACCCGTTCGTGGCGGGCTTTGACCTGGCGGGCCAGGGCGCGATCATCCCCGTCAACGCGATCCCGGGCAGCAATACGCTCAACGTGCTCTGGTTCCGCAGCGACAACGCCAATGGCGCCCTGGGTTTCGAGTCTTCCTACTGGCCCGCGGTCATCGGCCAGTACTATCTGCAATGGCCCGCGAACGCCCCGGAGATCGTCATGGCCAACAATGCCGGCAGCGGTCCCCTGGACAGTCTGCAGGCCAATGGCACCATTTATCGCCAACCGGATCCCACCCTGCCGGGCTACAACCCCAACGAAGAGCATGCCCTCATGCTCGGCGGCCAGGCCTATGCCTTGCGGGACGACCTGAACAATACCAACCCCGCCGCCTACACCTCCGATCCTTTTGTCCTGATCAGCTACACCGGTTCCGACGGGCGTCCGGCTATGGCTCCCTTCCATCTGCGTCGCGAGGCGCCCGAACAAGGCATCCTGTTCGATTATGTGGTTGATGCCGGCACGTTTTTGCAGGCCCCCATGCCGCTGCCCTTGCTGGAGCCGCCAGTGGACGGTTCCGGAGCCAACGCGATCAACTATAACACCGAGCCGCCCGCCACTTCGGGCGACCTCCCGGCGGGCTATGCCAATCTGGCGACGGGCAGCCCGTTGGCTTATTACGGCGGATTCACTTTCCAGGATCGCAAACGCGAGTTCTGGGTTTATCGCGGCCTCAATAGCGGGCTGCCTCCGCTCCAGGCCGGTGCGTACAACGCCGCCAGTAGTACTTTCGATCCGCTCCCGGAGGCCACGGCGGTCTTGAATCAACCGTTTGCCTACTACATCCAGGTCTCGCGCCGGGTGGATTCACTGACCATGAACGCCGCGAACCTCCCCAGCGGCCTTTCGCTCGGACTCACCACCAACGGCTTTGCCATCACCGGCACTCCGAATGCGACCGGCTCCAATGTGGTTTCGATCGTGACCCAGGATACGGGCGACAATTCCCTCGTGACCAACAGCTTTTCCATCAACGTGGTCTCCAGCGGCACGGTCGTCGCCTTGGGGCCGCTGGCCATCACCAGCACCAACCAATACTCCGGTGCGACCATAACGTACTCCAACCGCCCGCCTTTCCTGGCTCAGGCGCCCACGCCCACCAACAGTTTCACGATGCGTTTTTATTACAAAAACCAGGCCGGCTTCGATTGGCCCGGCCGGGTCAACCCGCCGACCAACGGAGCCATTGTTCCCTATCTCCGGCCCAAAGGTTCGACGGCCGATCCCACGTCCAAAAATACCGCCAGTCTGGACATCGTTTACCGGCCGGTCTGGCCTTCCCTGGTCAATGGTCAACCCTTACCCACGCTCCAGTCCGGCCAGACGCTGACCGTGCCCGTCAATAATCTGGCGGCCGTGCGCGGTCAAAGCAGTGTCCAGGTGCTTTATCAGCAATCCCTGGCCACGAACAACGTTGCTGGAACCAACCAGAGTGTGGCCCTTTTCGATCCGACCGTTCAGAAGACTTCCAGCCTCGCGGCTCAGGGGCTTAATGCGCTGCCCGTGGGTGTGAATGCCACCTTCTACCAGGGGCGCTACTATTTCCAGAATCTCCCCCCCAACCTCGTCAACCGGCTTTACTTTGATCCCAACACGACCAACCTGGTCTTCCAGGGCCAGTTCGTGGCCGAAACCGTCGGCGACAGCTACCTCCTTTTGAACGTCCTTTCCGGCGCCGATCTGGCCGCCGTGGAGGGGCTCTGTCCTGCCCTTGACCCCAACTATGCACAGTGGCTGCGAGTGGTCACCAACCTTTCCACCCCGCTTTACACGTTCTATGAAGATCCGGCCACTCCGGGAAGCTACGTGGTGGATACCAGTCAAACCCAGACGAAGTTTGCCAGCGACCTGGTCAACATCACCAACTCCGACCAGCCGGTGGATTCCTACGCCCTGAGCGCGACCGGCCCGGGCCTTGGTTACATCACTTACATCGTCGGCGACACCCTCAACCCGGTCCATGCCGGCGAGCCAGTCACCGTCTATATCGCGCGGGTGGCCCCGCCCTTGTGGACGGGTCAACTCCAGGTGATTCAGGATCCCAATCCGCTGAGTGAGGCCATTTCCTTCCAACACACCGTGGACTTGGCCGGTAAAGCCGCCAACTACCAATACGACTGGCGCATCGCGCCGCCGGTGGATGGCCAGCCGCCTACAGCGGACCCCAGTACTTGGACGCCGCTCACCCCCATCACAAATGACCTCTCCCATTTCACCCTCGGCGGCGCCAGCGGCCTCCAGTCTCTGGGCGACAATTATGTTGCCTTGCGCTATCGGGAAACCGATCCTTCGGCAAACCCCGCCAATACCAATTGGTCGTCCTGGACCGCGCCGGCCTTGGCCGAAGGCTATATCGAACGCGTGCTGTCGGGCATTAATCCCTTTGACCAGCGCACCACGGACCTGTTCGACAACCCGGTGAACACCACCGCCGACATCATCAGTCAGGCCGGCAGCCGGTGGGAGGGCGACGTGGCCCTCAATGCCGACACCATCACGAATGCCGGGTTAATCCAAATCTACGAAACGGTGCTGCACCAAGGCGAGGCCCTGAGCATCAATGCCGGTTACAACTACGGGCCGGCGAACAGTGCCCTGTTGCTGGTCGCCGGTTACCTGAGTGATCTTTACAGCCTGGTGGCCAACGACGCCGTGGCCGACGCCGCCAACCCCACCATCGGCATCGGCACGGCGGACAAAACCTACGGCAGCATCGCCACCGCCTTGTTCTGTTTCCTGGGCGAGGAACCTTCCCTGCTCGAGGAAAACCTCGCCCTGCTGCGCGGACGCGACGACTCCCTGTCCCCGGGAGTGCAACTCGCACCCGTCTATAACCGCCTTTACTGGAACTACACCCTGGGCATTGACGCCGGCGAGGTCATTTATGCGCTGAATTACAATATTCTGGATGAGAACAATGACGGTGTCGTGAACGCCGCCGATGCGGCCATCCTTTTTCCCATGGGCCACGGCGACGCCTACGGTCATTACCTCACCGCGCTCGGCAACTATTGGTCGCTCTTGATGAATCCCAACTTCGACTGGGTGCCGCAGAGCGAGACAGTTTCGGTGCTCGGCGCGGCGGTTTCCGTGAATTACGAGCACGAGCGTAAATTCGCGGCGACTGCCGCCGCCCTGGCCAGCACCGGGTTGCAGGTGTTCGACCTGACCTGGCGCGAGGGCTACCATGCGGGCACCAGCGGGGGCTGGAGTTACTTCGATGCCACGCAAGTCAACTCGAGCCGCACCTATACCAATGTCAATGACGGCACGATCCTGAACGTCACCCGTTACTGGGGGCTGGATCATTGGGCGGGCCGCACCGCCCAGGGGGCCTATCTCAATTGGGTGGTCGGCAACGCCATCCTGCCGCCCGTGGACCCGGACCCCACCCACCAGGGCATCCAGAAGGTGGACCGCACCACCGTGCCCGAACTAAACGAGCTGCCCCAGACCGCCGATCAACTGCAAACCGACATGAACAACGCCGAAGCCGGCTTCACGCCGTTCGATCTCTCCCAAAATGCCATTCCCTTTGACATTGACCCCTTGCTGGTGACGGGTCCAAATCCCCAGACGCACTTCGAGCAGATTTACGGGCGCGCCGTCACCGCCCTCAACAACGCGGTGGTCGCGTTCGACGATGCGCAAAATGTCACCGAATTGATGCGCTCCGAGGAGGATTCGCTCGCCGATTTTCAAGCCGGCGTGACGGCCCAGGAACTGGCCTACAACAACCAGTTGATTGAGCTGTATGGCACGCCGTACCCGGACGACATGGGGCCGGGCAAGACCTATGCCCAGGATTACAACGGCCCGGACCTGCTCCACTATACGTATGTGGAGACGCCGGACATAAACGACTATGATGGCGTGCTGCCGGATCCAACGACCAACCAGACATTTTATCTGGATACCCAGCAACTCCCGTCGAATTGGTCCACCACAATGTATTCCAATTTCGATTCCATCCTGGAGAGCACGGCCCCCGGTTACGCGACCGGCTCGAATGTGGTGCCGCTGGTCATCGGTCCGGACGGGTTCTTCGACAAGCCCGCCGGGTGGACCAGCCAGCGCAGTTCCCCCGGCCAAATCCAGCAGGCCATTTCGGCCTTGGTCGGGGCGGAGCATGCGTTGCGCCAGGCGGCGGCCAATGCCGTGTCGGACAAGCAGGCCCTGGACAAGGCGATGAATGTCTTCAACGCGCAGGTTTTGGCTGAATCCAACACCACTGCTCTAGCGACCCAAAACCTGCAATTGCAGACGGACATCAACAATATCTCGACCAGCTACAATATCCAAGACAAATGGAATACGTATGCTCAAACCATAGCAAAAGATTCAGAACAAGCCGTTGTCTCTGGCATACCTGTCATGTTTGTTGTGGGCACTTCTATCGGCTCAGATGCCGCAACGGCGGCTAAAACAGGTGTGCTGGGGGCGATGAGTTCGGCGGCGGACATTTTTCAAGCAGTTAATGCTACATTGTTCACCGCCTTCCAAACTGCCAACGCCTCCCTGCAAACTGAGATCAACAACAACTCGATAAGTATCGCCAACAGCCAGTTGGATACCGACACCCAGAATAAGGTGTTGAGCTTGGGCACTCAGCTTGGCAGCCTGCAAGGGGATCTCGTCACCATCAACACCAAACTGCGTGCGGTCAGTGACGCGCAAGCCGCCTACCAGGCTCTGGTCGCCCAAGGCAACCGCATCCAGTCCGACCGGGCGACGTGGCGGCAACATGCCGCGGCGCTGGTGCAGGGCTATCGCACGCGGGATGCCGCCTTCCGCGTCTTCCAGAACGAAAAGCTGCAGCGTTACCTGACGCTGTTTAATCTGGCGGCCAAGTACGCGTTCCTCGCCGCGCAGGCCTATGACTACGAGACCGGCCTGCTGGGCACCAGCCAGGGCCAGGCGTTCCTGAGTCAAATCATCAGCGCCCAGGCCTTGGGCGTCGTGAGCGACGGGGAGCCGCAGTATTCCAGCAGCACCTCGGGCGATCCCGGCCTGGCCGGGGCGCTGGCGCAGATGAAGGGCGATTGGGACGTGCTCAAAGGCCGGCTGGGTTTCAACAACCCGGACGGGTACGGCACAACGGTTTCTCTGCGCTCGGAGAACTACCGCATCCTCTCGGGCACCAATGGCGACAGCGCCTGGCAGTCGGTCCTGCAACAAGGCCGCGTGGCCGACCTCCTCGCCGATGCGGATGTGGAGCGCAACTGCCTGCAGATTGATGACGGCAGCGGAACCCCGGTGCCGGGCATCATCCTGACCTTCAGCACCACCATCGCCAACGGCCTGAACCTCTTCGGCAACCAACTGGCGCCTGGTGACCACGATTTCAGCCCCAGCTCGTTCGCCACGAAAATATTCGCCACCGGCGTCTGCCTGGACGGTTATATCGGCATGGATAATCCCTGCGCGGGTGGCGGCATCACGCCGGCAGATCCCACGCTGGATCCCAACGCTCTAGCCGCCACGCCTTATGTCTATTTCATCCCGGTGGGGCAGGATTCGATGCGCAGCCCGCCGCTCGGAGATGCCAGCACCATCCGCTCGTGGAATGTGGATGACGTCGCCATCCCGCTGCCGTTCAACGTCAGCGCTTCGGATTTTTCCAGCACGCCCTTCTACACTTCGGCCAACTCGCTCTCCGAGCCGCTGTTCGCCATCCGCGAGCACCAGGCCTTTCGGCCCGTCTCGACCACCAGCGTCTTTAATACGAGCATCTACGGCGCCAACGGCGCGTTGCAGCCCTCGCAATACACGAACAATCGCTTGATTGGGCGTTCGATTTGGAACAGCAAATGGAAGCTGGTCATTCCCGGCCGCACGTTGCTGGCCGACCCGAACGAAGGTCTCGACCGTTTCATCCAATCCGTCACGGATGTCCACCTTTACTTCATCACTTACTCCTATGCCGGCAACTGAGCCACCCCCATGCAAAAGCTTATGAACACGAACAAAAACATCTCGCTGAAGCAACGCGCCCGGTTGGCCTTGGTGTTGCTGGCCTTGCCCATCGCCCCGGGCCTGTGCCCAACCGCGAGGGCTTATCCACCCGGTCCCTACCATGTGCTCTACGGCACGGTGCGCGACCAATACGGCACGCCGCTTAGCTCCGCTCAAGCGCAGATTGTCCTCCAAACACCTGCCGGCCTCCAGTTCTGCGCCCCGGTGGTTCCCGGGATCAGCATCCCGGGTGTCAATTACCTGCTGCGGGTGCCCCTGGACTCCGGCGTGACCCCGGACCTCTATCAACCCAATGTGCTGGTGCCGGCGGCGCCCTTCAAGCTGGTGGTGGTCATTGGCACCGTTACCAATCTGCCCATTCAAATGACCGGCACCAACTTCGCCCTTGGATCGTGGGCCATGTCCACCCGGGTGGATCTGACCCTGGGGGTTGACTCCAATGGGGACGGCCTCCCGGATGCCTGGGAATATGCCTTCCTGGCAGCCATCGGGGCAACCAACACGCTAGCCTCGCTGCACGCAAACTCGGTGCTGACCCCGGACGGGCTCACTCTGGCGCAAGAGTTCCTGCTGGGCACTGCCGTTTTCGATCCGGACGATCCCTTGAAGATTACATTCCTCGGATTCAACGGGGCTTCCCCCGTCTTGCAATTCCCCACGCTCTCAGGGCGCTCCTACACGGTGCGCATGTCAACCAACTTGAAGAATTGGAGTTTGGCGGCGTTTAACCTTGCCAGCGACGCCCCGGACGCTCCGGCCCGATCAGTTTGCATTGCTCCCAGCACAGCGATCATCCAGGTTTACGTGGCGCCCCCTCCCGCAGGGACAACAAAGCAGTTTTACCAAATCCAAGTCCAGTGACCCGGCTGGGAGCGGCTCCCCACGCCCCGTATGAATTCAAAGCGAAACCATCTCCCTGAACTGGTTGCCGCCGTCGGCATCGTTTGCCTTGGCGCGGCGCTGTTTGTATGCCTGCGAAAGCCGCCGGCAAAGGCCATCCATGCTCCGCCTCCAGAAATTCCACGGCACGACCTGGTGCAAACCGATGGGCGCTGGTATCGGAGCGGGGAATCCAACCCGTTCACAGGGTGGATGGTTGATTATTATCCCGGAGGGGCGCGGCTCTCGCGTTCGCAGATTTCCAACGGACTGGTGAACGGCGTGTCCGAAACCTGGTACACCAACGGCCAGATGCAGGTGCGGGAATCGTTCAAGGATGGCATTGCCGCCGGCCTCCGGGAAAAATGGTACGAAAACGGTTGCAAACAATCGCGGGCGATGATTGTCGCGGGCAAGATCATCGGCACCTTCCAAAGCTGGCATGACAACGGCCAATTGTCCGAGCAGATCGAGATGAAGCACGGCCAGCCGGATGGCACCGCCTGGGCCTATTACCCGAGCGGCTTCGTGAAAGCGGAAACCACGGTGGCGGACGGCAAGGTGCTGGCCCGGAAATCCTGGGAAGACGGCCAACGCCGGCAGGCCAGCGCGGCCGCAATTGGCCCGCTGGATAGCAAAGCGAACTGACGACGACCATCCGGTGTCGGACGGCTGGCGATGTGGCAAAGAACATTCGATACATGGATTGGTAGGGCGCGTCACTCCGTGCGCGTCGTCCCGTGGCGCAATACACCCTTGCCTGGAACGACAACGGGAACACGACGTTTGGCGTGGAACAACGGGCTTACGATGTGGACCTTCCGCCCAATGGCAGCACGCTCACCGCCATGCCGGCTCTAGCCCCCCTCACACAACGAAAGCCGTCGTACAGGATGTTGAATGGGAGGCCGGCGCCACCGCGATCCGCGCACCGGGCGAAGTAGGCGTCGTCCAACCACAAGCCGCCCCGCGGCACACGGTAGCCGGCAGGGCTGGAAGCCGGGCCGTGCGGGTCAGTCCCCGGCGACGAACTG
>Ga0187864_10002596_pt1 | contig 15584 bp, 22 predicted proteins | sample June2016WEW_11_4_FD_132985 | JGI IMG/M metagenome (GOLD analysis project Ga0187864, IMG submission 132985) | Peatland microbial communities from SPRUCE experiment site at the Marcell Experimental Forest, Minnesota, USA - June2016WEW_11_40 | ecosystem: Environmental > Terrestrial > Soil >... | reverse complement strand
GGTGACCAGGATGACTTGGACAAGATTACTGGCTAACAAGGAAGTTCAGAAGCATCGCACGTCCAAGAATGAACTGGACAACATACGGGCACTGATTACCCGCGACCTGGAAGACGCGGCCGTAAAAGGCTTATCGGCAGACCGGCGATTTGCAACGGCATATAACGTCGCTCTGCAGGCCGCCAACCTAGCAATTGCCTGTGCCGGTTATCGAGTGACCAGTACCCCGGGCCACCACCGGATAGCCTTTGAGAGCAGCTGAGTTCTATGAATTGGTAGAGGCATGGATCACAAAGGACCATGCTTCCCTCAAGCGGTAGTTTTGCACCCATGGTCTTTCCGCAAAACCAATTCGGGCGGCAAAGCCTTCAGCGGAGAGGCTAATGAAGGGCTGGAACTGGCTGTGTTCTGTCCGGAGACGGGCGGCACAGATCAGTTCCCAATCAGGCAGGTTACGCAAACTTCGGGCAGAATGTTTCCAACACCGGCAGCTCGTCCTCTAATGAACAGAGAGCGGGACCGCGCCACAGCGGGCGATGAGGCGCAGGCCCAATGTCAGGTACAACGTTGAATGAGCACTTCGGCAGGTGCCAAGCATTCGGATCAATGACCAGTGGCGCATATGTTTTAAGTGGCCGAAGGATGAGCCTGGCCCATTGAATGTTGAGATTGTTGACTATCACTGAACGAAAGGAGAAGACCATGGCGCGTACACCCATTCACCCAGGAGAGATCCTCGGCGACGAGCTGGAGGAGATCGGTCTTTCGGCAAAAAAGCTTGTCGATGTTGTCAAAGTGCCGCCGAACCGCCTTTATCAGCTTCTGGCGGGAAAGCATTACGGCGGACACGGCGGCTCAGTCAGTATTTCGGCATGTCGGCTGACTTCTGGATGAACCTCCAGAGCGCCTATGAGCTTGACCTGGCGCGCCAGCAACTCGGTAAGACTATTCAGCGAATCCCGAAGCGCAGCGATGCGCCGGTGGGCCCGCGGTCAGCGGCCTAATACTTATGGCCAGGAAGGGATTGGCAGGCATTGTCACACTTGCCTTCAAGAGTGGGGACGTCTCAGAAAAACTGACGCGCCTGGGTCCAGCTACAGCTCAATTGCTCGGAACCCCATCATGCGAGCTGATTCTAAGAGCTGTTTATCCCCAGAAACGAATACCCGACCGTCCGGGCGATTCATCGCCCAGGTGCACGCTGCTGATAATTGCAGTGCGTCTGCGGCTCGGAGTTGATAACGATCAAGCAGGGATTCGCCTTGGGCCCGCAAGCCTTCCGTCGGCTGAATTTCGCGCCAGCCTTGGCGCAAGCGGTGAAAGCGTGCCCGCGCCTGAATGAATTCGGCTGCACTTAAATTCTGCATTCGGGCAAGGCGCAAGAAGGCGCTACACGCCTCCACTGGAGTGGCCCACCAGACTACCAGTGCATACTGCCTTACCAATTGGCTTGCCGAAGCTGTGCCCTGTTCGTTCACGCATAGAGGCATCAGGGCACTCGTGTCCCAAAATGCCGGTTCCACTTAGCGTCCTTCCTCTCGTTCGTCGAGCACAGCCCGGACGGCAACGTCGCGGGATACGTGGCCGGCGGGGAGCGACCAGAATTCCTGCCAATCGATTGGTCGCTCCGGGAGCCGCATGGCGCCAGAGGCGACCAGTTGCCGCTCTTCTTCTGAGACATCTACAAGCGAGAGGGGGACAATGCGCGCGATCGGGAGATTGCGGTCGCGCACGATAATCTCCTCGCCGTTCTTTACGAATTGAAGGTAGGCACTGAGCTGGTTTTTCAACTCTGCAATGCTGACCGTCTTCATGATGCTATTATATTAGTGCTTGACGTTATTAGCTATACCAATATAGCTATAATAGTCATTTTTGCGGGCCTCTTGACCGGGCCCAGTCTGGGTTGCTCCCGCTCCGCTTTCTTCCGCTCCGGCGGCAAGGCACTTGCCAAAGCCTGCCGCACTGTGCGCCGGTGAACCGCCAGCTTCTTGGCCACCGCTCGGACCGTTCCCGCCCCTTGCGTATGCCTCTCTGAATATCTCGCTAGGCGCTCAAGTCGTTCGAGAGTATCAGGGTATTTGCGAACGAGTAATACAAGAGCGGCTGCTTGCGGGTTTGGCTTTGCGCGCCCTACTTCGCCTCTCCCGGCGGTGCCGTTGCCAAGGCATTCAAGTTGCACTGGTCAGGAAATTCTGCGATCCGGCCGCATCGCGTTGGGCATTTAGGGCCACAGTTTACAAATCACAGCGCTGCAGAGGATTCGCCGGCTATGGTGACGCCGACCCGTCCAATGTCTCCCCGCTTGTCCGCGGCGCCGAGATGCGCGTGGCCGAGACCAGAGCCGTCAACCGAGCCCTCCGAAAGGCTTACGGCATTGGCCTCTGCTCGGTCGAAGAAATAGGCAGTTTCTCCGGACCGATCGAAGTCAAGAACGCCATCGTGTCGAGACTTCAAGAGCACTCGAAAAACAACGGGGATCTCCCGGGTAATGGCCAGCCTCTGCTTCGCGATCGACTCTGCCTGCTCATCCGCCAGCACAATCTCGATGCGGCCCAGGTGAAGCGCTACGCCGCCGAGTTCTGTCATGTTCAGTCGCTCCGCGATGCAAGTCGCGAGCAGATCGAAGAGTTAATCAACCACCTCACCAGCCTGGCCGAGCAAGGCAGCAACACCCTTCTTGAACAACTCGAACCCCACGCCGAAAAGGGCGCGCAACCGACGGAGGCAGCATGAGAAGACACATTCCCGGTCTACATCAAGCCGCTGCGACCCAGGAACAGGAAATTCCCGACGGCTTCTTTCTCGTACGCGTCGAGAAGGCTACTTATCGTGCCTACAAAGACAAACCCTTTCTGACTCTTCTCCTGGCGGTGGAAGAGCCCCGGCAGTTCTCCGCCTGCCGCTTTTCCGCCCGCATCTATTCCACTCCCAAAGCCCTGTGGAAGCTCAGCTGGTTCTTGCGCGATTTCGGCTATGACACCGATCTGCTCGGGCGCGACGAGATCGACGACAAGGCTATGACCGGGCTCCGGGGCGTGGTCAAGATTAGCCAAAGCCACCTGAACGGGCGCTGCTACCTGAACCTCGACGGCTTCGCCCAAGCCACCGACTGGCAAGATTTCCAGTTGGAGAAAGCCGGGTGAGAAATGAACTTCAGCTACACCCAAGTCAGTCAATTCCTCGCCTGTCCCCGCCGCTACCGCTATCAGTACCTGGAGGGCTGGAAAGAAAAGGACACCCGCGCTGCCATGTTGTTCGGGCGTGCCTTCGAGAAGGCACTGGCCGCCCTTTTCCTGCGTCAGGATGCTTCCGAGACCCTGTTCAACGAGTGGGCGCAATATCGCGATCTCGATCTTCAGTATTCCGCCAACGATAACTGGGACCGCATGTTGCAGGGCGGGATGCAGCTGCTTGACCGCTTCGCCCAGGAAGACCGTGTCCGCATTCTCCAGCCAGAGACCCGTCTGCAGGTCAAGATCCTTCGCCCGCTTTCCGGGAACAACGCCTTCGTTTCCTATGTCGATGCGATCGGAGAATTGGACAGCGAGCTCTGTGTCATTGACTGGAAGACCAGCACTAGTTGTTATCCAGCCGAGCCCGCCGGTCTGGGCGCGCTCGACCAACAGCTGATCTGCTACTCGTGGATGACAGGGATTGAGCGAGTCGCACTGGTCGTCTTCGTCCGCAAACGGATGCCCGAGATCCAATACCTCAAGGCGACGATCAGCGATCAACAGCGGCAGGAATATGGGCGGTTGGTGGAGGAGACAGTTCGGCAAATCGAGGCAGCACAGTTTCTGCAGCACAGTGGCATACGGTTTCCCCAGAACCCCTGCCTGAGTTGCGCCTATCTCGGCCTTTGTCTCGACCGGCGAGAAATGATCGATGTCAGCCTGACACGCCAGCTAGGAGCCGCGCTTGATTGGCTTGACGAGCTTGATTTCTAGAAATCCGCCGATGGAACCGAAGCTTAACAGGAAACGGGCCCAGTTTGTCCTGGCCAAGATCGATCAGATCCTCGACTGGGAGCGACGGGTGAACAACAACCGCGATGTTCACTTCGTGGAACTGGGCCGCTACTTGTGCGAAGTTCGGGCGGGACAATACTGGCGGGTGGAGAACTTGAAATCATTCGACGAGTTCCTGGAGAGGCGATTCCCCGGTTCTCGACGAAAAGCCTATTACCTGATCTCGATTCACGAACGACTACCTAAACAGGTGCGCAGTCAACTGAGGGAGGTGGGATGGAGCAAGGCGACGGAGCTGGCCAAGGTGGCGCGCCGCCAGGGCCAGGACTTCGATTGTGCAAAGTGGTTGCACAAAGCCAAAGCGATGCCGTTTGACCCCTTCAAGCAGGAAATCGAACGGGCGCTGAATGGACCCGATAGCGAACCCTGGGACATGATGTACTTCAAGCTCTACAAAAGCCAAATCCCAGTCGTCGAGCAAGCGCTGGAAATCGCCGCCCGGATGCTAGGTTCAGATAAATCCCGCGGTTACTGCTTGGAGATGATCTGTGCCGATTTCCTGGCGGGAGCGAACTTAGGGAAGGACGAACCGGAAATGCTGCTGAATGCTCTGCACCGCTGCTTTTGTCTGTTGTCCAATGCGCAACAGGCCACCTTCCTGCAGCGACTGACTGCCGCATGAATCGTCGCCGGCTCGACTGCGCCGAGTACCAAGAGCGGCATCGCCGTGTCTTGAAGCGCGATGGCTGGCGATGTCAGTTCTGCGGAGCCCGGACACAGTTACAGGTGCACCATCTTCAATCACGCGCCCAACTCGGAGCCGATGCGGAAGACAATCTCTTTACCGTTTGCGCTGCATGCCACCGAGCCATTCATCTCAAGGAAATCAAAGACTCAGTTCTGCCCTGACATTCGCTGCTGTCGACTTTACCGGCTACTTGACTGAAAGTCTCCATCCTCACCCCGTGCGAACACAATCCACCGCCTGAAGCTGGCAAGGAAGGCCGAAAACCCATAATCCCCCAGTTTCGATCATTGACTTCAGGTGCTTTTCTTAAATGATTCAAGATAGCCGGGCCGGAATCGCAAGCGGGAAACTTGCTTTGGGGGCGAGTTCGACGAAGCGGTCGACGTGCGGCCAGGTGTGTTCGATCCGGAGGCAGACTGCCCAGTGGTATTTGGTGATCGAGATTCTGCGTTTACTTGCACTGCCCCATCCGGTGGCGCGGGCGCTTGTCAGCTAGAACTCTGAAGGCCATCGCCGAGCGGCATGAAAAACGCGCAAAACCTCTACCACTCCACTGCGCACACGATAAGGGATGATATAGGGCGTGTCTTGAACGACCAGCTCCCGGGTTCCCGGTACCCTTCCCGTGCGGCCTAGGGCGGGATGGCGTGCAAGGTGATCAACCGCTGTCGTGATGGCCGCCACCACACGCGAAGCTGCAGCGGGGTTGTCGCGAGCAATATACTCAGCCTCAGCATTCAGATTTGCCAATGCCGTTCGCAGCCATCTAACCTGCACGGCGTGTCCACTTCTCTAACGTCTGCTGCACTTCTTTTTCCGAAGCGAAATCTCCGCGATTCGCTTCAGTGACAGCCTTTTGGGTCTCCCCAATCTGCCATTGGTTCAGCGCGACATACTCCCGAATCGCCTCTGCGATCAGAAAAGAACGGCTGCGCCGGGTCGCAACCGCCAGCTTATCTAATTGCTTGCTAAGCTTGGGGTCTAATCTTAGGGTTAAGACTTTGGATTCAGTCATAACTTCTTTCGAATATACAGACTACATTGTATTCGTTTGTATGTAAAGAAAAACTCCTGGTACGTGAAGGACGCGACGAGGAGGGTGCCGTTTCTGCACGAGACTGCGGCAATGTTCTGTCAGCGTGTTGCGGCTGCCAGCACTCGCGAAGAGGCTGAATTGGGCTAATTCACGGCGGAAGTATTTGGGGAAGCCTCTCCTCTTTCAATCCTCCTCAGGTTCGACGGGTTGCTGTCGTTGTGGCGTCTCCAGCCATTGGACAGGCTGGCCACTTTCATCGCGAACGATATTGTCGTCGAAAAGCGACTGGCGCTGGGCAGAGCGCCGCGGAATCTGAAGGCGATGTATCCCAGCCTCACAATCGACACTCGTAACATTTTTAAGAGTATCGCATACCGATATAGTAACAGTAAGAGGTGACATGTAGTACTTCGGAATTTCCCCTGGGGCGAACCCAAGAAGTACGCCCTCTAAAAGCGTTCCAGTTTCCAGTTTTTTGTGCGCATCAGCAACGGAATTGAGGATGCGCTCCACAGGATACTCGGGAAAACTTTTTAAGTGATACTCATCCGGCGTCAGCCAGCGGAAAAGTTCCGGATTCCATCCGGGAATCGTCAGATCGAAGCGTTCGATACAACAAGGTGAAATGACGCGAAGAGCCAGCTCGAACATGAATCTCGTGCCATGTTGAACCTCTTCGATCCAACAGTGCTCCGCCTGCCACATCTCCAGCTTGGGGGCGTTGAGAGCGCCCATCGGCAGTAGTACGGGACAACCGGCGCGTCTCAAGCGATCGTAGTCTTCAGGGGTAAACTTTTGCCGTGCCATACACCCACCTCCGGGATTTTTTAATGTTCACCACGTTCACGATGTTCACTGAAATCTGGAACTTCTGCCGGCTCGCAAGCCGCGCATTCGACGCAGCCCGACTGCGGAAGACTCGAGACGCAATATTTTTTTGCCAAACGATGAACGCTCAGGCGGACAGTTGTGTCGATGGTTAAGCTGAATCCAACGTTGGTTCGCCGCAATTGGTTGATCCCGAGTTTCCGCAGCATGGCGCCAAAACCTCGATAAGTGAAACGTGGCGACTCACCGCGATCGACCAGAATCAAATTTCCCAGCTTTGTTAGCTCCCCAACGGTGATCTCGTCTCGGCTCTCGTGACAAGCGGCGAGGAGAGCTTCCACTGCGATCGCGTCACTATCGGCGGTTAGCTCTGGGCGGATTTCTTGATCATGACGCTGCAGTTCCGCAAGCAGTGCCGCGCGTAGCGCGCCATCATCGATGCACTTCGTCAAGCTAGTTGCCAGCAGTTGCACCGAACCGGTGAATGGCACAGAATCAGAGGAGGGCTTTCTCACTTGCCGGTAATGATCTAACCTATATCTCAGTAAGTTAGCCTGCAGCTCCTCCCCGGCCTTCTCCAGACCGTCGGGCGATCGTTGCCGAGTGCTGCCAAAGGGCAAATCGAGTTTTAGCAGTGGCATGTCGGTACGCGGCCAGTCTCCCGATACAATTCCCAAGGTGAAAGAATAGTCAAGGGCACGGCCACTGCGCGGTAGATAGAAACCGCGTCGGCCTGTCAGAGCAAGCACGGGCAGGACAGACGACGCTGGATCAGCTTCAATCAGAATAGTGGGCTTCAGCTCGCACGGGATGTTAGGAAGCGTGGCTGGTCTACACTCAGAAAGCCGCACGGCGCGCCGGCAGGAATACGCCAAACGCTGCAACACGTCCAACCGATCAAGGGCATCAGGCGCCCGCAACCAGAGGGACGGGGCAAACTCCAAGATGTCCGTAAACCATGTGCAGAGTGCAAAGGCCGCGACCAGTTCTACCGCTCCTGGGTCAAAGGAGACGCCATTCCGCAAGAACGCGCAGACCTCTTCAAAAATCTCGGAGGTTCGCCGGGCAACGCCGACCATGCGAGGAAATCGGACTGCCCGCAGCCAGGACTGGTCCCATTCCGCCGGCCGGTATTGTTTTGTGCCTACCGTGATTTCCCGACTTGGTCCAGAGAACTGCGAGCCGGTGCGTCGAACAAGCATCAATCCGTCGGTCCCAGCCGGAAGTACAAGATCCAGGAGGCTACCATCCTCCATCTCTCCACCAGCGGTCTGGAGCGCTGAAACTGATTTTAAGGAACCTCGCAGCCTACTTCGATTCGTGGGCGCTGGCTTTGGAGCATCAGTGCGCGGAGCCGTAGTTCTCCGGGTGATTTTCATAAGGACCTCGGTCACACATTTCAGTAATTGTCAGGAAACTACTACGAGGTTCGAAGGGATAAAACTCAGTTCAAGAAGTATTGGTTTTATTATGACTCACACGGACGAAGTGGGTCAAGTTGTGGGTTTCATCGGCAAACTAGGCTGCGATGTATACGATGCATCATGAGGCGAACGCAGCTGTACTTTGACGATGACTGGTGGAACGCCCTTCACGCACGCGCGCGCACTCAAGGTACCACCGTCTCCGATCTTGTACGACAAAGCCGCTCGGGAGCGGTATCTTGGCACGCTGGCCGGCCGCCGCGAGGCCATGCAGGCCTTCGTGGGGATACGCAAGGTTCGCTAGGAACCGTCTGATTCTGACGTGCGCAGCTTGCGGCGCGGCAGCCGGCTTGAGAGGCTCGGAAAACAGTGACGGTTCTGGTGGATTCCGAGGTCCCCATCCTGTACTCGCCGCTGACCGCCGCGGAACTTTGGGCAGGCGCGCGACCGCGCGAGCATGAGGCGCTAACGAAGCTGTATCGCGCGCTAGCGTGTGCTCCGATTGACAGTGAAACCGGCCGCCAGGCCGGTGATTATCTCCGGCAATATCACAAGAGTCACGGCCTCGAACTGGGCGACGCACTGGTAGCTTCTGCGGCTTTGCTAAATCGCGCTGAGCTTTGGACACGTAATCGGAAGCATTATCCGATGAAGGAGCTGTCGTTCTATTGACTGTCGCTTTGGAAGGCACACCGCCCGCAGCAAGCGTATCTGCGGTCTGGGAGGCGCGCCTTCGTCGACTTTACACGGCCAGAAGCAGGCCGACCAAGCGCTCCCTTGCTGGGACCAAGGCTTGAAAGTTCCTTGCGTTATGTCTATGGTCGATATATTATGACCAATGTCTGCAGTCGTTCTGGGTACATCACCTATGAAAAAAATACCGGCAGGTCAATTCAAATCTCAATGCCTTGCCATTATGGACGAGGTGCAGCACAGCGGCGAGCCTGTTCTGATTACAAAATATGGCAAGCCCGTCGCAAAGTTGATCCCGGCTGAAACGACGGGGGATGACGTTTTTGGCTATATGGCCGGGAAAGTGAAGATTCTCGGCGACATCGTATCACCCGTCACCCCACTGGAAGATTGGGAATGCAAATGATTCTCCTTGACACTCACGCCCTCATCTGGATGTCTGCAGACCCGAAACGGCTTTCCAAGAAAGCCCGAGATGCGATTCGCGAGGCACGCCAGAGCAGCGGCCTCGCCGTAGCGACGATTACTCTATGGGAACTGGCATTGCTCGCGCAGCGAGGGCGCATCCACGTTGCCGGCACGGTGGAGTCGTTTGTCCGCGAAACCGTCTCAAGGGTTATTCTCCGCCCGATGACCCCCGAGATCGCCGCCCTAGCGGTAAGGCTCCCCGCAAACTATCCAAAAGATCCCGCAGACCGCTTGATTGGTTCCACCGCGATCGTCGAAGGATTTCCGTTGGTTACGGCCGACGAGTGTATCCGGGCGGCAAAAGTTGTTGACACGATCTGGTGAATTCCGCGGTCAACCGCGGTTCTTGCCCAGGGGACTGATAACTATGCTTTGTGCTCGCTTTCTAACTTACGCCCGCTTCGACTTGGGACCAACATTTCGCGCGAGATATCGCTGATCGAGAGCCTGCCGAATCAAAGTCTTGATCACCGCCTGCCGACTGATATTCAGCTCTTTTGCGGCATCATCTAATTCGCTCAGCATCGGGCCTGCAAAATCCACATTCACTCGCTGGATAAGCGGCGTCATCCGTCCCGAGTTGGTATCAACTCGCGCCGCAACCTCTCGCGAAAGGAAAAGTTATGAAGAAGCTCACCCGGGAACAGAAACGGGAAATCGCGGCCGTCGCAACAAAGAAAGACACCGACGTTGATCTTTCCGACATGCCGGAAGTTTTGGATTGGAGCGATGCTAAGATCGGCAAGTTCTTTCGACCGGCCAAAAGACCAGTAACGATGCGCTTGGACGCGGATGTCGTCGAGTGGCTTAAGGGGTACGGACCTGGATACCAGACGAAGGCAAATATGCTCCTACGGCATGCGATGGTCAGCACCAAGGCGGCGAAGGCAACTAAGAAAACAAAGACGGCATGACCGCCGTTCTTGTGTGTTATGCGCCAAGTTCCAGAACCACTGCAACCCTCTTGTATGGTACTTTGGGAACAATCCGGCCACGTCCTTTGCGGCGAACCTTTACTAAGCCATAACGTTGCATGGTTTTAAGCGTGCGCGATAGGTTCGGCGCCTTCCGCCCGGTTTGCTCGGCCAGCTCCGCCAAAGATTGCGGCGCGTTGCGGCGAATGGTCTCCAGCAGATCGCGATTCTTGGCCGACAGCACCCGCGCCATGCTCTCCGTCGAGGTAAACCACACTTTGGGTTCCTGCGGCCCAGGCTTAAGCTGGCCGCGGGCGATGGCCAGGGTACGCTTTTTCATTTGTTCATAGGAGGCAATACCGACTCTAAGAGTGCTCATGGCTTCCCTCTCTTTTCCTTTAATACCTGATCGACCAACTCCCAGAAGTCGTCGATGAGCTTGGCCGCGTCCTCGTAGTTGTACGGCTTCATCGTTCCGTAGCGGTGGCGATGATCGTTGGGCACCGCCGCCCGGCCCTTTGGACTTGCGCACCGCATGGGCGTTGTCAAAACCAGCCAGGCGCTGGTTGCTGGAGTCATGCAGTGTTAGCGAATATTCGATCCCTTGCGGTCGCTCCGGGCTGGCCGCGACCCGCCGCACCTCAAACTTCGCCCAGTGCCCCTGGTCGTCAATGAACAGCACGTCGCCATCGAGGACGAGCAGGTTTTCCAGCGTGCGGTCCGGTTTCTGGCTGTCTTTCGCCACTCAGCTATATTATCAGATGATGATAACTATTAAAAGGAGAGCATCAAGCCAGTCGCTGGTGAACGCTTCTCAGAAATGGCGCCAGGGCTACGGTCAGAAACTCCTCACGGACGAGCCATTCCTTAGCCAGCGCGCTCCCAGAACTCCTCTCGCAGGCGGGCGCTTGCGGCGGCAATCGTGCGTATCCGTTCCTCGGAGGTGAGTCGATTGGCCGCCCTGAAATAGAACGAGATGAAGGCGCTGTGATAGTCGGCAATTTCCACATCATATGCATTGCCCTCGCGCCACACAAAACAAATGCGGTACTGGTCGTTGATGCGGATGCTGTGCTGCCCCGCGCGGTCGCCTTTCAGCGACTCTAGCCGTGCGTTATCTCAGTCAAGTGGGGTCGGGAGAGACGTCCGACATAGGCTCGGATGGCAATTCCTTCGCGTCCATGCGATACAACTTCGCTTTGCGGATCATCATTTCTGCCATTCCGGAAGCGGAGTCACAAGCGGCTGAACATTTCGAGGAGCGTGGCGGAGGCTGCCTGGGAGGTGTTCGCCGAGACCGTTCCGAGTTTCCGCACCAGGCGCTGCCGGTCTACGGCGCGGAGTTGGTCCAGAGCCACCTGCCCACGTTTTTCCCGGAACCGTACCGGGACTCTTGTGGGGTAGGGCCGTGTGACCGTGGTCATGGGGGCAACGATGACGGTCTGCAGATGCTGATTCATTTCATCGGGTGAGATGACTAAGCAAGGACGGGTCTTCTGGATCTCAACCCCCTGAGTCGGATCCAGGATTACCAGCCAGACTTCATCCCGCCGTGGCGGCCGGCTTTCCACTGCCATTCCTTGCGATCGAACTCATTCGGTTCCGCGATCTCGAGCAGGAGTTCATCGTGCTCGGCCGGGCCAGCCGCGCGGAACGCTTCCCCCCAGCCTTGACGCGGCTGACGTTCCGGAGAAATGACGAGACAATCATTCTCGACACGCAACTCGACCATGTCCCCCAACCCGCATTGCTCGATGAGGGGCTTCGGAATGCGGACGCCGCGGGAATTGCCAATACGAACCAGCTCTGCTCGAATTTGGCAGGTTGCCAATCCGGAGATTCGCCCCACTACCTAACAGCCCGCCAATGCGACGTTCAAGCGGGCACCCGGCACGGGCTTGAGCCGGAGCAGACCATACCGCTGCCGCTTGGCCCAGGCGAAGAGCAGAACTCGACACTTTGAACAACTGCTCCGGCTTCCCGCCGGGGCTTTTCTGTTTGCATCCAACCGAGAAGTGAGCTAATGTATATACAAATACGTCTAGACAAAGGGCTGATGTGCAATTCACCTGGGATGAACGGAAGAACCGGGCCAACGAGCAAAAGCACGGCATCAGCTTTGAAACCGCAGTCCTGGTGTTCGACGATCCTTATCACTTTAGTCTGCAAGATCGGGAAGTGGATAGCGAACCAAGATGGCAGACAATTGGGGTGGTAAACGGTGTCCATGTCCTGCTGGTGGCACACATGGTAAACGAAACGCACGAGGAAACCATAAGAATCATTTCAGCGCGAAAGGCCACGCCTCAAGAGCGGAGGATTTATGCCCAAGGCGGTTAGATCGGCGAAAGTAAAACGTACTGAGGGAAAGCCTCTCACGGCCAAACAGAAGCGGGAACTGGCGGACTTGGCCGCCATGCCGGACGATCAAATCGATACATCAGACATCCCGGAACTTCCGATTGGCGCATGGAAGGATGCGGTAAGGGGCAAGTTCTATCGGCCCATCAAACGAGCTGTCTCCCTGAGGCTTGATGCCGATGTCGTGGCTTGGCTCAAGCGAGAGGGTAGCGGTTATCAGACGCGAGCCAACCGTATCCTTCGGGAACGGATGCTTGCAGAATCTAGAAAGAGAGCCTGACAGTCATGTTTAACCCAGCACTCCCAGGCTTGCGACGCGGGGCGAGGTGTTATCGATGGCGTCGCTGGTGGGAGGAATTAGGCTCGTCGTTCACTTTACAGTATTTTGCGAACGGGATTTTCCGGCCGCTGGTCCGCCAATATGGGACAGTTCGACGCGCCCCCAATCGACTCTGTCCTCAGTGCCAAATCGGGAATCTCACCTAGACCTTAACCGAGAATTATTTGTTTGCGTTCCGGCACGACCGGCACAGAATGGCCGTCCTAGGTCAACTACTTCTGCTTCTCAGTCTTAAGGCGTGTCTTTTTCCCTAGAGACCTGCTTTGACCGGCATCTTCCTCCTGCCATAGATCGGTCAAAACTACCTCGAGGTAATTGGTGATCGATCGACGTTCCTTCGCCGCCTTCTCGGTGAGCCGTTTCTTGAACTCCGCAGCAACGCGGAGATTAAGAGTTTCAGTTTTATTCATTTTGTTAGCAACCAACAGTTCGCGATCATACTCAAGCCTAGGCCGCGCGGTCAATCCCCCAAAAAAAGCGATGAAAAGACTTGATATGTAACGCTATTTGCGTTATTTTTGCGTTATGTTTGCGTTATTTTTCAATTGGAGGTTTCTGACATGCGGTCAAATAAGAAGGTCCTTGGTCCCAAGAGTAAACAGGCCGACAAACTCGGTCAGACCCTCTTGCTTGCCAAACAACTCTGGCGTGGGTACAGCAGTTCTGCTCACGACGAACAGCTGAAGCTGCTCGTTGGAGAGCACGGATTATCTTTGGCAGCCGGAGATTTGCTTCTCATCGATGGCAAGTTGTACGTCAGTCACGCTGGTCTTTTGCGGCTTGCAAAAAGAAAACGATGCACTGGTATACAAACCGAAGCCATTCCCGAATTCTGCGATCCACAACATAGCCGGTGGGTGGTCAAGGCGACCGTCTTCAAGTCGGCAACCTCGAAGGGCTTCGTGGGTTACGGCGATGCCGATCCATCGAATGTTTCCGCGCTCGTTCGCGGCACCGAGATGCGAGTCGCCGAGACCCGAGCAGTGAATCGCGCTCTGCGCAAGGCCTACGGCATTGGCCTCTGCTCGGCCGAAGAAATAGGTAGCTTCTCCGGACCGATCGAGGCCAAAAACGGCATCGCTTCGAAACTCCAAAAGCGCTCGAGAAACAACGGGGATCTACCGGGCAATGGCCAGCCTCTGCTTCGCGATCGTCTCTGCCTGCTCATCCGCCAGCACAATCTCGCCGCTGCCCAGGTGAGGCGCTATGCCGCCGAGTTCTGTCACGTTGAATCACTCCGCGATGCGAGTCGCGATCAGATCGAAGAGTTCATCAACCACCTCACCAACTTGGCCGCACAAGGCAACAACGCGCTGCTCGAACAACTCGAACCCCACGCCGAAAAGGGCGCACAACCGACGGAGGCAGCATGAGACGCCACATCCCCGGCTTACACCAGGCCGCCACGGCCCAGGAACAGGAAATATCCGACGGCTACTTTCTCGTACGCGTCGAGAAAGCCACCTATCGTGCCTACAAGGACAAACCCTTTCTGACTCTCATCCTTGCGGTGGAAGAGCCCCAACAGTTCTCTGCATGCCGCTTTTCCGCCCGCATTTACTGTACCCCTAAGGCGCTGTGGAAACTCAGCTGGTTTCTACGCGATTTCGGCTATGACACCGATCTGCTCGGGCGCGACGAGATCGACGACAAGGCTATGACTGGGCTCCGGGGCGTGGTCAAGATCAGCCACAACAACTTGAACGGGCGCAGCTTCCTGAATCTCGATGGCTTCGCCCAAGCCACCGATTGGCATGACTTCCAGTTGGAGAAAACCGGGTGAGATATGAACTTCAGCTACACGCAGGTCAGTCAATTTCTCTCCTGTCCCCGCCGCTACCGCTATCAGTATCTGGATGGCTGGAAGGAAAAGGACACGCGCGCTGCGATGCTGTTCGGGCGCGCCTTTGAGAAGGCCCTGGCCGCCTTCTTTCTGCGCCAGGATGCCTCCGAGACCCTGTTCAACGAGTGGGCCCAGTATCGCGACCTCGATCTTCAGTATGCTGCCAACGACAACTGGGATCGCATGCTGCAGGGCGGGATGCAGTTGCTCGACCGCTTCGCCCAGGAAGACCGTGTCCGCATTCCTCAGCCGCAGACGAATCTGCAGGTCAAGATCCTCCGCCCGCTGCCTGGAGACAATACGTTCATCTCCTACGTCGATGCAATCGGAGAATTGGACAACGAGCTTTGCGTCATCGACTGGAAGACCAGTACCGCCTGCTATCCGGCCGAACCCGCGGGTCTGTGCGCCCTCGACCCACAGATGATCTGCTACTCGTGGATGACAGGCATTGAGCGGGTCGCACTGGTCGTCTTCGTCCGCAAACGGATGCCTGAAATTCAATACCTCAAGGCGACGATCAGCGAGGAACAGCGGCAGGAGTACGGTCGCCTGGTGGCAGAAACCGTTCGCCAAATCGAGGCGGCACAGTTCCTGCAGCACAGCGGCATACGTTTTCCCCAGAACCCGTGTCTGAGCTGTGCCTATCTCGGCCTCTGTATGGACCGGAGGGAGATGGTCGATCTCAGGCTGACACGCCAGCAAGGAGCCGCTCTTGATTGGCTTGACGAGCTTGCTTTCTAGAAATCCGCCAATGGAACCGAAGCTTAACAGGAAACGGGCCCAGTTCGTCCTGGCCAAGATCGATCAGATCCTCGACTGGGAGCGACGGGTGAACAACAACCGTGATGTTCACTTCGTGGAACTGGGCCGCTATTTGTGCGAAGTAAGGGCGGGGCAATACTGGCGCCTCGAGAGCTTGAAATCATTCGACGAGTTCCTGGAGAGGCGCTTCCCC
>Ga0187864_10002595_pt1 | contig 15584 bp, 15 predicted proteins | sample June2016WEW_11_4_FD_132985 | JGI IMG/M metagenome (GOLD analysis project Ga0187864, IMG submission 132985) | Peatland microbial communities from SPRUCE experiment site at the Marcell Experimental Forest, Minnesota, USA - June2016WEW_11_40 | ecosystem: Environmental > Terrestrial > Soil >... | reverse complement strand
CTTCTCGCGATTCGACTCCACGACATCCACTCCCACCGCGGTTATGGTGAAATCCGAGTTGTCGGCTATGGTGATGTATTGCTTGCTCTTCAGATACCACATCGTGAAGTCCAGATAATCGCGGGGGAACCCCATGCGGCGCTCCACCTCGGCAAGCGGGACCTCGGGGGTGAACGGTTTGATGCGGCGCTGAATGTACAGCAGCGCGAGCACCGCCACTCGCCGGTTGAACTCGCCATCGTTGCTATTCATGAAGTCAACCGAATTGGACAAGGGGACCGGATCCGGCGCCTGCTTTCTGTAAGTCAGATCGTATTGGGCGCGATGCTCCGGATCGGACAACACGTCGTAGGCTTCCTTCAACAGGACGAACTTATCGGCATCACCGGTCTCTGGAATGTCAGGGTGAAAACGGCTGGCGAGGAACCTATAGACTCGGTGGATTGTTGCAGGTTCGGCGTTGGGGCTGATTTGGAGAAACTCGTAATAATCCGGAATTTCCTTGTTGGCCTCGCCGCTCAGGTGCAAGGTGATCGCAAACTTCCCACGTCCCACCGGCATGACCCGGCGGACGTGAGATTGCCGGTCGAGCGCCTGGCGGCCGCCGGGGCGCTCGATCTCGCCGACGATCTCGACGAACATTCCATCCGCCAGTCGGTTGCCGGTCTCGACGGTCAAGCACTCGTCGTTGAAGTCGAGGAGCTTGGCTGTCATCATGTTCCGGACGGCTCCTTCCTGGCAGATGAGTGTGAGGTCTCGTTGACCCGGCAGAGGCTTGGATCGCGGTAGGCGACGGCGTTCCGGCTGTGCATTCATTGTGTCACTCCACGTCAAGGGGGGCGTTCGGCTGCGCCCTAGGGCTAAAAGGTCGCACGCGGGCCGATAGTAATTCGTTTTCGGCAAGAGGTCAATAGCTGGTTTGACAATTACCCTCGGGCTCAATAGGATTCGGTTGGGCCTGGTCCGTCTGGTTGGGTGTCTCCGCCCCGAGTTTCCCGAGACACCCGTCCTTTATTTTCAATAACATTCCCGCATGGTTCGCTCACTAAAGAACTCCTCTCGAGCTAACATCGGCCGCACGGTGTCCTCCCTTGAGGTTCACGGGTCAGCGATGGCGGATTGGGCTCGCCCTCGGACCGGCCGGAATTGCTAGCTATCTAGCGTACTCATGCCCCCCGTGAGCGGGAACATCATAACTTAATCCAGGCGAATAGAGGCTGGGAATTTAGCTACGGACGGGCAAAGCGGTTTCACGACAAGACGCAAAGCACGCAAAGGTCGCAAAAAGAAGCAGGGAACTTTCCTTATTCTAGCCGTGTTACCCCTTATGTGCGTTTCCGGGAGTAAGCTCGGACGTAGTCCGGGAGCGGGGTCTCCCTGGGAAGCCGGTCGTCGGGCACAGGAACCGCAGGGGTGAGTTCGAGCGGCAGGACCCCGGCCCAGACCGGGAGGGCGTAATCCTCCTCGTCGTCGAGGGGCGGACCCGTGCGTACCTTAGCGGAAACTTCGTCGAGCGGCATCGCTAAGACTATGGTGCTGCGAAGTTCCTTTTCGGAGGGTTGCCGGACCTCCTGCCAGCGTCCGGGCGCAATGTGCTCCGTAAATGCCTGAAGTGCTTCTCTCTTGGCGTCTGGGTCGTTGAGCAAGGAAGCCTTTCCGAAGATGACCACCGAGCGGTAGTTCATCGAGTGATGGAAAGCCGAGCGCGCCATCACCACGCCATCCACCAGCGTCACCGTGATGCACACGTCCACGCCCTGCCCCAAGGCTTGAAACATGCGGCTGGCCGGCGAGCCGTGCAAGTAGAGTGTGTCGCCCTTGCGGCCATAGCCGGTGGGAATTACCACCGGTTTTCCGTCCACCACGAATCCGACGTGGCAGACCAGGCCTTCATCGAGAATTCTATAGACTCTCTCGCGATCGTAAACACCGCGCTTCGGCAGGCGGTGCACTTGCGTGCGTTCGGTCGGGATAAATTCAGTCATCGCTGCTCCCGTTGGTTGAGTTTCCATTATGCCTTAGAACAGGGAATAGGGAACAGGGAATAGGGAACAGCGGACAGCGGACAGGGGACAGAGAGTAGGGTAGTGGTCCAGTCCGATGTAGGGGCGGCTTTACGCCGCCACTTGGCGAGGTAAACTCGCCGCTACAACATCAAAATGCACCACTACCCGATTTCCTGTTCCCTATTCCCTATCCCCTAATCCCTATCCCCTAATCCCTATCCCCTAATCCCTAACTAACTTACATCCTGCCTGTAATCTTTACCTCCATGTGCATCTCCCATCCTCTCTAACCCATTGAATCATAAGCCCTCGGAATTTTCGGAAGCGCGATTGCATCTAATGACCCGGGGCAGGGTGCCTCAATCGGCATAGGGAGGGTTAGTTATCGGCACAGGGATGGCTGCGGGTGTATTCCGATTGCTGGAGGAGTCCCCCGAGGAGCAAAGGCGGCGGCAGGCTTCCTTCGTCCTGGCGTGTGTTGCCGAGACCTTGGCCGCCGGGTTGCTGACGGTAATCTGCGCATCTTTGCCGAAGAGCGCCGCCGGCCACGTCAACCGGTATGTCGTGCTGACCTTTCCTCGGGTGGCCGAGCAGCGACCCGTCCCCAAGCCTCCCGTTCTGCCGAGGATGGTTTCAAGGCTTCTCGCGCCCTATGTTGTTCCCACACCCCACGTCCAAACGCCCAGAATCGCCGAGCCTCAAGTTCGGGCTAACACTCGCGTGCCGACGGTCCCCGAACCGCTGTTGAAGAACACGCCGGCCATGGCTCCGGCACGCCAACTCCCCGCACCGCCTCCCGCGATTCGCACGGGCCTGTTTAGCCAGGTGGCGGCTACTCCAGTGGCTGCGAATGTTTCTTCAAAGGAGGTACAGACCGGCGGCTTTGGTTCTCCGCAGGGGCTGGCAGGGCAGGCACAGGGCGGGAACCCCGGAAACGTGCCAAAACTCGGGAGCTTCGAAATGCCTGCCGGGCCCGGCACTGGAAACGGAACGGGGGGAGCCAAGGGAAGGCCGGGGGTTGTTGCCGATGCGGGCTTTGGAACACGCCGCCAGGTGGCGTTGATCAATGAGCTTGACGAGCACGACACGTCGCGCCGGGTGGCCACTTCCGGGTTTGGAAACGGCGGCGTCAACGCCGGAGCAAATGGAGTGTCTGGAGGCGGAGTTCCCGCCGCGGTGAAAACGGGCGCCTTTGCAGCACCTGAGCCAGCGCCAAGGCCTGCGAACCGCCAGATGGCCGGGACTCCGGAAATGCGCCCCGTCGAGATCCTATCCAAACCCACGCCGCAGTACACCGAGGAGGCCCGACGCCTGGGCGTGCAGGGCGAGGTAGTCCTCTCGGTGATCTTTCGGGCCGATGGCACACTCAAGGTGGTGGGTGTCATCAAATCACTTGGGCATGGATTGGATCAGATGGCGGAACAAGCCGCCTCACAGATCAGATTCAAACCGGCAGAACAAGCAGGCAAGCCGACGAGCTTTCCTGCGGTACTGCACATCGAGTTCCGCTTGGCGTAGAGCGATTTGCCGGAAAAAGAAATGGTCCACGTTGGACTGAGAACCCGCCTCGCTGTGGAATTGTTTGTCATTCCGAGCGCAGCGAGGAATCTGGCTCTGGCCTATGTTAGGGCACCCGACGCAGAGCGAGATTCCTCGCTGCGCTCGGAATGACATTTTGGGTTCAGCGGAGAAGAGGAGGGAAGTGATGATCGTTTCCCGAAGATATGCCGGCTTGCCCCCGGCACAAGTTGTCATTCTGAGCGGAGCCCTGGACCGGACGGTCCAGGGCGGAGCGAAGTCCGATTTCTGGACCCCGATGGGGTTCATCGGACCCCAGAAATCGGGGAATCTCGGCAGTTTGCTCCCGGTAATGGCGCTGTCGGTTTTGCTGCTGATCATTCCGTCGTCCGGATATTGCCAGGGCGCACAGGGGAGCCAGGTGCAGCCGCCGGCGCAGGCGAGCGGCATCATCGACCGGATCATCGCGGGTGAGCATCGCTACGTGGAGAACTTGAAGAAGTACTCGCCTCGAGTCGAGACTTATCTCCAGTACGACGACGCGGACACCGAACTGGGCGACAAGGTGAGGAAAGATGCCTATTTTCTGGGCCGCATGAGCTTTGCGGGCAAGCCGCAGGAAATCTCTTTCACCCCAGTTGCGCTCGGCGACTTCCACTGGCTGCACAGTGGACTGCGGCGATTCAAGGCGCCATTTGTGACCCGGCTCATGGTGGATCAATTCATGACGGCCACCCTGGTGGACGCGCAGACGTTCGATACGCAGCACTATTCCTTCGAACCGGTGGGCTGGGAGTACTTGGGAGATGTGCGCTGTCTCGCGCTGGACGTTCATCCGCAGGGCAGGAAGATCGAAGGGGCCTTCGAAGGCCGAATCTGGGTTGAAGATCGCAATTACGCGATCGTCCGCTTGAACGGCGTGCGCGTCAACCCTCGGCGTCTCAGGTTCTACACCCACTTTGATTCCTGGCGTGAGAACCTCCAGCCGCACGAATGGTTGCCGGTGTATATCTACAGTGAGGAGAGTGATCCCGGCAGCCCGCTCCGTTACAAGGCCACCACCCGGCTTTGGGGCTACGACCTTACGGCGCCGCGTCAGCAGGAGGCGTGGACGAAGATCCTCGTGGATGCTCCGGCGCCGGTTCGCGACTCGAGCGATGCGGCCTCGGACCTGTCTCCCGTGGAAGGCAAGCGTCAAATGGAACTGGAGGCAGAACAGAACGTGCTGTGGCGGCTCGAGAAGGCGGGTTTGATTGCACCCCCGGGCCCCGTTGACAAGATTGCGGAGACCGTGCTCAACAACCTGGTGGTCACCAATAACCTCACCAGCCTGCCGACCCTGCATTGCCGCGTGCTGCTGACCTCTCCTCTGGAGTCTTTCCCCCTGCGCTACACCATTGTGCTCAGCCGGGGGCTTCTCGATGTCCTGCCTGACGAGCCTGGCTTGGCCATGATCTTGGCCCACGAACTGGCTCACGTGGTGCTGGGGCACAAGCTCGACACCATGTATGCGTTCAACGATCGTCTGATCCTCCGGGATGAAGATCTCCTGCAGAGACTGGATTTTGCCCGCGAGCCTAAGGAGGAAGCGGCTGCCGATGCGAAAGCCGTGGAGTTCCTCAAGAACTCACCGTACAAAGACAAGTTGGGAAATGCCGGCCTCTTTCTGAGGGCGGCTGCGGCGGCAGCGCCGCACACTCCCGAACTTTTCGGCGCCCACCTGGGCGACCGGATGGTGACTCTTCAAGGGGGCGTGCGGTTAGGAGCGCTGATGGGAAGCGCGCCTGAACTCCAACCCTCGAAAACCGACCAGATCGCCGCCTTGCCGCTCGGATCCAGAGTGCAAGTGAACGCTTGGGACGGAAGCGTCAGCTTCCCGAATCGCAAGTCCGTGGCGCTTGTCGACCCCAGCGAGAAAATGCCGTTCCAACTAGCTCCGCAGTTTCCACACCTGACTCGCTACGAGGAGGTTAACGGCACGAACGTCGCGGCACAGCAGAGTAAGTAAGACGAAACTTATGAGCAGATCTGCTTCTTTGCTATTGGTGGGATTGTTGGGCGTGGCGCTGGCGACCGCATTTCCAGTGCATGGTAGGGGCGCTGTAGCGCCTCAGGTTTCGACGGAAACGGCGCAGCCTGCTGCCGGGAGTTTCACGGTCGAGGAGAACGTCCCCTACGCCACGATCAACGGTTCGCAACTGCACCTTGATGTTTATGCGCCCGCCCCCAAAGGCAGCGGGCCTCGTCCAGCAGTGATCTTGATCCACGGGGGTGGATGGACGGATTTTGACAAGAGCACTATGCGCGGCATGGGTCAGTTTCTTGCCCGCTTCGGCCTTGTGGCCTTTGCGGTCGACTATCGCCTCTTCAACGGCGAGGACAACCCTTGGCCGGCGCAACTCGACGACGTACAACGGGCCGTCCGCTGGGTGCGCGCCCATGCCGGAAAGTACGGCGTGAATCCTGACTACCTGGGCGCGTTCGGGCATTCTGCGGGCGCGCAACTTGCCGCGCTGCTCGGCATGGAAGACACTCGGGACAATTCCGATCCGGCGCTTGCCAGGTATTCGAGCCGGGTGCAAGCGGTGGTGGACGTGAGCGGCCCCACCGACTTCACCACGGAGAGCGTTCCGGAGGACACCGCATTTCTGGCGCGTTTCTTCGGGGGCGACTACTCAAAGCGTCCCGAGGCATGGCGCGAGGCCTCGCCCGCCGATCACGTTTCGAAACAAGACGCACCCTTTTTAATCGTCCACGGCACCCAGGATGGAAGTGTTCCGATCGCACAAGCGCAAGAACTCTTTGAGAAGTTGCAGGCCGCCGGAGTGCCTGTAGCGTTCATCAAAGTCGACGACGCCCACACCTTCCGCACTCCCGAAGCCCGCCGGCGCCTTGCCCTTGAGACACTGGCTTTCTTCCACCGTAACTTGTCCCCCGCGGCAAAGTGAATATTGAGTAGGCGTCCTGAGGCGAAACGACCAACGAGCGTCATCCTGAGCGTCTATGGCCGAAAGTCAGGCCACCCATAAGTTGCATGACATAAACGACTTAGCCGTTTATGTCATGCAGAGCGCAGCGAAGGATCTCTGTGGTTGGGTCTAACTCGAGGACCAGGAATAACTGCGGGGATCCTTCGCTGCGCTCAGGATGACAAGCTCCCTGTCCTTTCAGGCGTTAGAAAAGGCCCTGGTCCCCTCTGCACGCTACCTGTTTCCCCCCTTTCGATGCTATCTTGGTGTTCAATGGAAACCACATCCAGGGAGGTTCTAGAAAGGCTTTTTGAGCGGCACTTCCGCTCCCCGGTGGCGCGTGTGCAGCCGCTGCAGGGCCAGCTTGGCGGTTCGGGGCGGAACATTATCCGGCTGGCTAACGTCAACCACAGCGCGGTGGGCATCCTGTATCACGTGCACGAGGAGAATGTGGCCTTCCTGGAGTTTTCGAGGCACTTTCGCCGGCACGGCCTGCCCGTCCCGGAAATCTATGCCGAGGACTTGAGCCGCGGCGCTTATCTCGAAGAAGACCTGGGGGACACCACGCTTTTCGAATTCCTCTTGAAGAACCGCAGCGGCGAGGACATTGCTCCCGAAGTGGTGGATGCCTACCGCCAGGTGGCGGCCCTGCTGCCGCGTTTTCAGATCGAAGCCGGACGCGATTTGAATTACAAAGTGTGTTACCCTCGCGGCAGCTTCGATCGTCAGTCGATTGCCTGGGACTTAAACTACTTCAAGTATTACTTTCTGCGCCTTGCCGGTATACTTTTCAACGAACAGGCGCTCGAAAATGATTTCAACCACCTGACGAAGTTTCTCTTGAGCGCTCCACGCGATTACTTTCTCTATCGGGATTATCAGTCGCGCAACGTCATGTGGCGCGAAGGGCGTCCTTACTTTCTTGATTACCAAGGGGGGCGCAAGGGCGCGCTGCAATACGATATCGCTTCGCTCTTATTCGATGCGAAGGCCGACCTGCCCCCGGAGTTGCGGCAGCAACTACTCGATCATTATCTCGACGTACTTGGCGATTTCATCAGCTTCGAGCGCGCCGAGTTCATGCACTACTACTATGCCTACGTTTACGTCCGCATCATGCAGGCCTTGGGCGCGTATGGATTTCGCGGCTTTTACGAGCGCAAGGCGCATTTTCTCGAGAGCGTGCCTTATGCCATGAAGAACCTGCGCTGGCTGCTTCATCGCATCAAGCTGCCCATCGCGCTGCCGGCGCTAACGGACGCGTTTAAAGGCATGTTGGGCTCGGAAAAGCTCCAGAGCCTGGCTTCCCGAGGAAAGAGCCTGGTGGTGCGCATATTCAGCTTTTCGTTTCATCATGGCCAGCCGAAAGATGAGAGCGGGAATGGAGGCGGATACGTCTTCGACGCCCGCAGCTTGCCCAACCCCGGACGCGAAGAGGCCCTTCAGGCTTTGACGGGAAAGGACGCGCCGGTGATCGAGTATCTCAATGGCCATGACAGTGTGCGCCAGTATCTTGACGCCGCCACCATGCTGGTGGATTCCAGCGTGAACAACTATCTAAGGCGTGGCTTCAAGAGTTTGATGGTGTCGTTCGGTTGCACGGGCGGGCAGCATCGGTCGGTTTACCTGGCCGAACAATTGGCGCAACGGCTCCGCAGCAAGCCCGGGATCGAGGTCGCGGTGCGGCACCTCGAGTTAGAGGAAATGGACAAATGAAAGCCATGATTCTGGCGGCCGGCATCGGCGCCCGCCTGCGGCCGCTCACCGACCATCGGCCCAAAGCGCTGGTGGAGATTGCCGGGCACACGCTGCTGGAGATCACCCTGTCGCGCTTGCGGGCCTTTGGAGTTCGCGAAGTGATCATCAACGTGCATCACTTCGCCGACCTGATTGTCGAATACCTGAAAGAGCACGACAATTTCGGGATGCGCATCGAAGTTTCTCGTGAGGAAGCCTTGCTGGACACGGGGGGTGGCTTGAAAAAGGCCTCCTGGTTCTTCCTGGAAAGCCCCGGCGACCTCGATAATCCTTTCTTCGTGCACAACGTCGACATCGTCAGCACGTTTGATTTGGCGCGCATGGCGGAATTTCATGCTGAGCATGGCGCCCTGGCCACCCTCGCGGTGCAGGATCGCGAGACTTTTCGATACCTGCTCGTCGATGAGCACTTGCGGCTTTGCGGACGACGGTACGGACGCGACGGCAAGAACCAATTGGTTGGGCTTTCCGAGCACCCGCAGGCACTGGCTTTTTCCTGCATGCATGTCATCTCTCCCCGCCTCTTTTCCATGATGACGGAAGAAGGCGCCTTCCCGATCTTTACCACCTATATTCGTCTCGCAGCGCAGGGGGAGAAGATCCTGGCCTTTCGCGGCGACGAATACTATTGGCGGGACCTCGGCACGCCCGAGCATGTGCGGCAGGCGGCGGAGGAAGCCGCCTTCTTTGTGCCCGGCCTCGCCGAGCAGAGACCGTAATTACAGGTACCGTTCGCCGAGGATTCTGACGTGGTGCGCGTAGTGGCCGGCGATAATGTAGGCAAAGGCGCGCACGGTGAACGGGTTATCATTCGCAATCCCGCTCCTCATCCAGCCTTCGGGCGGCATATTCGCAAAAAGCGAGATCGTCGATTGGCGCACGCTCCGGAACTCCTCGAGGTGGGCGGCCCAGGAGATCTTGTCGGCCTCGGCGGCGGATGCCCAGATGTCCTGATCGTAGCCCGGCAATGGCGTTGAGAAGTTCCGGCCAAACCAGAGGGCCCGAAAGGCAAATGCCCGTTCCGCGTCGCTGATGTGGTTCAGTACTTGCCGGATGCTCCATTTTTCGGGCGAGTAGCGGTGCAGCGATTTATCCTCCGAGATCCCGGTGAAGAATGCAGGGCTTTCTTCCAGTTGGGTTGCGAGGACGGCTTGAATGTCGTCGCCTTTGACCTGATCGATATAGGTGAAATAATATTCTGCGGCCTCTGATTTCGTGGGGCGTCCTATCATCATTTGAATGTACCTCGAGTGTTTCACTCCTCGCGCATCAGTATCGCCGGCTCAATGGACAACGCGCGTCGCGCCGGAATCCACGTGGCCACGATGCCCAGCAAGGCCATAACCAGGACGACGCCGGCCAACACCAGCGGATCCCGGGAAGTTGCCTCGTAGACGATGAATGCCAGCACCCGGCTCGCCAGAATTCCCAGGAGCAATCCTGCCGCAGAACCGATGGCCAGCAGTTTGACTGCGCGCCCGAGCGCTGCCCGCAATACTTCCTTGTGCTGCGCACCAAGCGCCATACGGATTCCCAATTCTCTCAGCCGCTTGCTGACCGAATACGCCGCCATGCCAAAGACGCCGGTGACAGCCAGCATCGCTGCCATCAAGCCGAGCACTCCCAGCGCAATCGTCGCCAGGCGCGGGCCAAACAGGGCCGGGTCGAGTTCTTTGTACCGCGTCTCAATGCGAACCGGCAGGCCTGCGTCCAGTTGCCGCAGCGCGCTCCGTACGGCGGGGCCGAGCTGGTTCGGGTCGCGGCTCGAGCGCAACACCAGCCATGTCTGGCTGGACGGCCATTGCAGAATTGGAAGAAACATCGCGGCGATGGGATCCTCGGCGAGGTGATCATACTTTCCTTGCTCTGTGATACCCACTACCTGGACACGAGTTCCGTCCGGCATCTTGAAATATCCGCCCAGAGCCTTGCTTGTGGAGCCGAAAACCTTGCGCGCAAACTCCAGATTCACCACGCCAACGCGTGGCGCCTTTTGATCGTCATGCCAGGTGAAAGTCCTTCCCGCCAGCAGCACCGTGCCCTCAGCGCGCAGGTATTCGGGAGAGATGTGGTAAATGTACGCGTCGCCGGCGGCATTCGCGGGCCTCACGTCGGTCGCATCACCGTTGAAGACCAAGGAATAACCGTTGGTGTCCTCCAGCAGCAGCCCATCGCTGAATCCCACAGTCTCGACACCGGGAATCGCCTCTAGAGCCTCGTTCATGCGCTTCTGCATGGGCGGTGCCTTGTCGCCGGTGTAACCCGCGAAGGCCAAGTCTGTCTCGACCAGCATGGCGTTTCGCGGTTCAAAGCCGAAATTGCTGTGCAGGGAGCGCACCATTCCACGCACGGCAACTAATGAGGACGTGACCAGCACCGCGCAGATGGCAATTTGCGCCACCAGCAGAAGGTCGCGGCCACTAACCCGCCGTCCGGCCGTGCCGGTGGATCCCGATTTGACAATCTGATAGGGATCCGCGCGAAGTACCTGCCTTATGGGCACCGCGCCAAACAGGAATCCGCTCGCCAATGTCAATAGCAAGGCGACCGCATAAACACGAGCGTCCGGATACACAGCAGCGCTGGCGGGAAATCTGGGGAGTGGGTTCCAGGCGCTCAGCCCGCTCAAGAGCATCACGCTGCCCCACACTCCGACTGCGCCTCCCATCAGTGAAATTAGCACAGCTTCGGTGAAGAGTTGCCGCAGAATGCGGAGTCGTCCTGCTCCCAGGGCGAGCCGCAGGGCGACCTCCCTCGCGCGGTCTGCGGCGCGGGCGGCAAACAAGCTGCCCAGGTTCGCGCACGCCGCCAGCAGTATCAGCCCCGCCAGCAGCATCAGGCCCGCGAGGAATGCCCTCGCCGGACGAGCCAGGTAGTCGCCAAAAAGCCACGGCCGAACCAAAGTAAAAGTCATCTGCCCGTCGTCTTTGGGATAGGTCTTTTCCAGATAAGTGCCGATCGAGTTCAGGTCCGCGGCGGCCTGTGCTGGAGTGACTCCCGCCTTCAAATGTCCAATCTGCTGGTCAACCCAGCGGCTTCCGCGCGCGTTCAGCAAATCTGCGTCATCGTTGGCTATCGGCGCGAAGAAAGCGGGATGGAAAAACATCAGCGTCCCCTCGAAATCAGAGGGCGCGACGCCGATGATTGTGTAAGGACGTTTATTGAGCTGAACCGTACGGCCCACCACGCCACGATCGTCGTGAAAATTGCTGTGCCAATACGCATAGGCGAGCACGATGTAAGGAGCGCTGCCGGGGCCACGCTCATCCGAGGGGTGAATGAACCGGCCGAGATAAGGCCTAATTCCCAAGACGTCAAAGTAGTTTCCGCTGACGTCAAGGTACCAGACTCGCACCGGATTTCCGCCCGTGTCCAGACCACCTTGAGAGAATGCGTAAGCGGCTAGGCTCTCAAAGCTACGGTTGCGGTCGCGCAAATCGAGATAGTTGGGATAGGACTCGGGCGGGTTACGATCGCTCACGCGCTCGATGGTGTATAGGGTCTCAGCCCGCGGCACATTCACCGGCCGCAGGATCACTGCATTCAGAATGCTGAAGACCACGGTGTTTGCGCAGATGGCCAACGCCAGCGTTCCAACGGCCACCGCCGTAAAGCCGGGGGATTTGCGCAACACGCGCAATGCCAAGCGCAAATCTTGCAGCAGGCTGCTCATAGGTTCTCTCCCTTAATTTCAGTCGCAGTATGTTTTGAGCCGGTCTCGCGCGGCCCCGCCGCCCCAGAACCCGCGGAACCTGGAACTGGAGAACTCTTGTGTTGTAACCGATCTCTTGAAGCCCTCGGAGTGATACCACGCAATTACCGCGCCACCCCTGACCCCACGTAGGTCCTGTAATTACTATGTCATACGCATGCATTGCGCGGCAAGCCGCGCAACCGCTGTTCGATTGTGGGACACGGGTGTTCGCAATTGGGACGGACAAAGGCTAGTGGCGAGGTTTCATCTTTGGATGCCGAACGATGCTGGAGATGCGCAAAGACAACGCGGTTAACTCTGCGCCTGATACCATTCCGGCGATGGGCCGACGGCGGGAGTGTCCCGGTCCCGCGCGCAGGATACCCGCACTACGGTTCCTGCGCCCAGGAGGTCTGCCGCGCTCAGGCGCGCTCCGTTCGGGGGCGAAACGCCAGAACCCAAAGCGCCAGCGCCGCCTGTACGCAAAAAGCGGTTCCAATCAGCAGAACGAAGCCCTCGAAATGGTCCGCGTGCGCGTTACGCACAATGGCTGAGACGCCGACTCCCCCCGCGCCCAGCGCTGCCGCCAGCGCCAGCCAACGCCAGCTTGTGGTGGCTAGAAACAGCACGATTATCCCAATCATCAGGCTCCCTGCGCCCAGCAGCGCATCCTGAATCATCCGGGAAGGGTATCCCGGATGGCGGAGGACGCTTTCCATGCTGGTAAGCCAGGCACAGGCCAGCAGCGTAAACGCGCAAACCGTCAGCAGTATGGTTCGCATTTTGCCTCCCGAGTAGAGTTGACGACCGAGCAGTCCCGCAACCTGGCGGAGATACCAGAGGTTGGCAGAAGCGCCTTGCACCGCGCGCGCCTGGAATTCCTCGCGGAGATCGCCTGGGATGTCGTCCCGCCGCGAGAGGGGCAGGGCACAGACCAGCAGCTTTTCCAGCCAGCGGGGTGGCGTTGGATTCGGGGGTCGTTTCATGCCTGCCCTCCCACCGGCCAGGACACCGTTTGCCAAAGTGTTTCCAGCACCGTCTTGGCCTCGTTCAAGGCGCGAACGCCTGCGGCGGTGACCCGGAAGTAGCGTCTCGCTCGTCCGCCGCGTTCCGCCGTGCCCTCGCCCAGCCGCGAGGTTACGTAAGACTTGGCTGCCAATCGGTCCAAAGTGGCATAGACCGCGCCCGCCGCCACTTCCCGCCCTAACGTCACGCCCATCTCGCGCAGAATGGCGCGGCCATAAGCGCCCTTGCCCAGCCGCAGAGTAACCACCAGCACCGCCTGCTCGAAGGTTCCCAGGGTTTCCGCCATGACTACAATGTAGACACTGCGGCCGCATTTGTCAAGCCCTTCCAAACGCCTTGCCATGCTTTTCAAATCTCCGAGTTTCAAATCTTGAATCTCAGATTTCAAATCGCCGATTTCCGTGGCTTGCTCGGCTACGCCTGAGCACGCTTTTCAAATCTCAAATCTCAAATGTCAAATCTGTACTTTGCCCGCCAGCGCCAGCGCGCCACACTAGCGCCGCCCCAACGGCAGACTGTTTGTCGCCTGAGACATCCGAAAAGTGTATAATCGCCTCAGGAGGGTCAATCATGAAAAGCGCGAAGGTGCTCATTGCGGTCTTGGTGTTTGCGGGCGTGGTTCTGGCCCAGGCGACGAATCCGGCGAAGCGGCCCACCGTGGCCGGCGCGAGTTTTGACAAGTTGAAATCCCTGGTGGGCCAGTGGGATGGCACCATGGACGAAGGCGGCAAGCAGATGCCTGCCACCACCTCATTCCGTCTCGTCTCGGACGGCTCGGCGCTGATGAACATGCTCGGCGAAGGCACGCCTTACGAGATGGTCACCATGTTTCACATGGACAACAGCGATCTGCTGGCCACCCACTATTGCGGCGCCCATAACCAGCCGCGCTTCCGCCTCGTGCCCTCGTCCGAACCCAATGTCGTGACCTTTGTGTTTAAGGACGCCACCAACCTCCGCAGCCCCTCGACGCCCCACATGGTTGGCCTCAAGATCACTTTCGTGGATGCCAATCACCACTATCAAGACTGGACGTTCCTCGACAAGGGCAAGGAGAGCACTTCCCGATTCGAATTCCACCGCAAGGCCTGAGCCGTCCCCGGCAAGGTAACCGGCGAGTTCGGCACGACCTCCAAATCTCGAATCTAATATTCCGGATCTGGTGATTTGCCTTTCCGTAGGCTTTTCAAATCTCGAATCCCAAATCGCCGATCGCAGGAATTTGCCTTTCCGTAGGCTTTTCAAATCTCGAGTCTCAAATCGCCGATTGCAGGGACTTGCCGCACCAGCGCCTTAATCGAGGCCTTCGACCGGCTGTGGCCGCGCATCCAGCAGGCTCTCCTGAGCGGTGAAGGCGTGGTTGAGATTCGATAAAGGCGGAGAGTCGCCTGGGTCGCAGCGAGAAGCGCGACAGCGGCGGGCGGGTTCTTCCCCGGCAAACGCAGAGCCGAGGCTCTGCGCCAGCCACGAAACTTGACATTGGCAGGGAGGGCGACTTGGCCGATTTTCACGTTGAAGTGAAGAAACTCAGTGTCGTGCATCAAGGCAATCGGGGACCCGTGGTCATCGGCGTTCTCCCCTAGAGAGCATTGTCCCACCCGCTCGTGGCGAGGGCGCAGACCTTGCATTGAACGTTGCGCAATGGACCCTTTCCGCAACGGCGACGACGCAGCCCCCGCACTCGCAAAACCCACTCCTGCAAGACAGCGAAGGCAAAAACCATGGTGACGAGGTCCAATGCTGAGGTATGATGCTATCGATGTCGGACGGCTAAATCGGAAAACGAACCGGTCCGGACAGCAGCGTTGGAGGAGTTCATGCGCTTTCTGAAGAGATTGTTCGGCAGACGCGCGGCCGTCGACTTCGTTGATGTCTATCCGCGCCTTTGCGTCGTTTGCACCTCAAGGACGAATGCCGAAATTGCGGCAGATTCCGCGGGCTGGGTCACCATCAACCACGCGTGTGTCCTGGGCACCCATCTCGGGACGAGCGGGCCTGCCAAGACCCAAGCACTCATTAAAAAGTACGAAAGGGCCAACGGATTTTGCGTGCACGTAATGTCCGATGTGGACCGCTCGATGCTCCTTTCCGAGCGTGTACAAGATCTTGGTCGTGCCTACCTCGATCTACTCAAGGTGAATCGCAATGAGTACCGCGCGTTTTCCCTTTCGATGGATGATATTTTCAAAAAGACAGGGATCATTCGTTTCTGCTGGTATTTCAAGAAGTAGTTCTTGATAGCCTCCATGGCCTCCAGGAGAGCCTCGAGCCTGGCGTGCACGCGCTCGGCATCCACCGCCGCCGATGAAAGGCTGGCGTTAAACGGGCTCAAATGGGTTTCGTCGCTCGTCCCAAAAGGGACCCATTTTGAAACACCGACGGGCGTTTCAGTGCTCGAAAAGGGCCTCGAGATCGCGGCGGACATGCACGACGCGAAGGATAAGCACGTCCACGTTTTCAACACAGTAAACGATGACATACTCCCCCACTGCCACGCTGCGGCATCCGGGGCCGAAATCGTCATCGCGGGCACGTCCGACATAGGGGAAGCCCGCCAGCATGAAAAAGCGGTCGGTGAGGGTGTCGATTAAACGGTTGGCAATCTCGATGCTG
>Ga0187864_10002594_pt1 | contig 15587 bp, 10 predicted proteins | sample June2016WEW_11_4_FD_132985 | JGI IMG/M metagenome (GOLD analysis project Ga0187864, IMG submission 132985) | Peatland microbial communities from SPRUCE experiment site at the Marcell Experimental Forest, Minnesota, USA - June2016WEW_11_40 | ecosystem: Environmental > Terrestrial > Soil >... | reverse complement strand
CCACTCATATTTATCATACTTACATAATCGAATTTTGTTGGCAAAAGAACTGTTAAGCGAAAGCGGCAGCATTTTTGTCCAAATTTCAGATGAAAATGTTCATTTAGTTCGTTGTTTGTTGGATGAGATTTTTGGATCAAAGAATTTCTGTTCGTTGATTACTTTTCGGAAAAAATTAATGCCTTTAGGTTCTGATGTGACGGAATCGGTTTCTGACTACATTATTTGGTATTGCAAAAATCGATCCAAAGTTAAAAGTCGACCCTTGTTTAAGGACAAAGATCCCGAGGGCGACTCAGCGTGGGCTTGGATAGAGTTACCGGACGGTAAAAGGCGGCGATTAACATCGGAAGAAATCAATAACCACCTGATTTTTCCGAAAGGAGCCAAGTTATTCCAGTCCGAGTCAATGCTTCCAGCACAGTACCGCCCTAATCAAGATTTTCAATTTGAGTATGAGGGAGTAACTTACCCTCCGCCCAAAAACAGTTGCTGGAAAACTGATCTGAAAGGAATGACTGAACTATCTAAGAGAAAGAGGTTTATACCAAGTGGTAATACGCTGCGTTATGTTCTTTTTTATGATGATTTTCCCGTTAGCAAAATCACCAACTTGTGGGGAGATACTTCTGGTGCAGCAGACAGACTATATGTCGTTCAAACTAACACCAAGGTAATTCAACGTTGTGTTTTAATGGCAACAGATCCAGGCGACCTTGTTTTCGATCCAACTTGCGGCAGTGGGACAACCGCATACATCGCTGAACAATGGGGACGTAGATGGATAACTTGCGATACTTCCAGGGTAGCAATAACACTAGCGAAGCAAAGGCTAATGACTGCCCTTTTCGACTATTATCTACTATCTCATCCTAAGGAGGGAGTTCAAGGAGGATTCAATTACATTAAAGTCCCTCATGTTACCTTGGGTTCTATCGCAGGCAACGAACTTTCTAAGGAAGAATTTCTTTATGATAAACCATTTATTGACAAATCAAAGAAAAGAGTTACTGGGCCTTTCACCATTGAAGCTGTTCCCTCTCAAAGGGTTAGAAGTTTTGAGGAAGTTGAGCGAGCATCTAACGAAGCGGATGTGAGTATTAGTCGTTCAGGTGAGACTCTTAGGCAAGACGACTGGATTTCCGAAATGCTTTCCGCTGGAATAAGAGGAAAAGCGGGCCAAGTGCTGCAGTTTGCAAGAATTGAACCAATGAGCGGCACACGTTGGATCCATGCAGAAGCAGAAACTAAAGATGGCAAGAAAGCGGTTATTTCATTTGGGCCAGAGTACGCTCCTCTCGAACAAAGGCAAGTTGAGCTGGCCATCGATGAAGCACAACAGTTAGTGCCAAAACCAAAACTCATCATTTTTGCCTCATTCCAGTTTGACCCTGAAGCCGCAAAAGATATTGATGAGCTTAGATGGCCGGGCGTTGATGTATTGAAAATACAAATGAATACTGACCTGCTTACTGCTGATTTAAAGAAGAAACGCGCCAGTAATGAATCCTTCTGGCTAATGGGTCAGCCGGATATTGAACTGAAGAAACAAGGCGACAAATTCGTCATTGTAGTAAATGGCTTCGATTATTATAATACCAAAACTGGAGAAATAGAGTCAGGCAACACTTCAAAAATAGCAATGTGGGAACTGGACACAGATTATGACGGAAGAAGCGTGTACCCAAAGCAGGTCTTTTTCCCCATGGCAGGACCAGATGAAGGCTGGAGCAAACTAGCCGGGAACCTTAAAGCCCAAATTGACGAAGAACTCATCGAAACCTACCGAGGAAACACTTCACTTCCGTTCAAACTTGGAAACAATCAACAAATCGCTGTCAAAATAATTGATGACAGAGGAATTGAGTCTCTAAAAGTCATAAAGGTAAGAGAATGACCAAGATAACTGATCACCTAATAATCTGTAGCCCTTATGACAAACCGACACAACATCTAAGCTACAACAGGGAAATCAGAAAATTCGAACTAGTTGAGGGACGAAGACGGGCAGGCTACATAGTGGCAACCGAAGATTCAAAGGCTTTCGACGACCCAGGACATTTTATCCAGCTGGAAGAAGTCAACAAGATTAGAGAAAGAGTTGATAAGTGGCGAGATTTGGGGTATGCCGGAATAACGACCGTAACCAAAGAACTCTTGGAGCACTGGAAAAATCCTGACAGGGAAGCCAAACTATTCTTTTGTCAAATAGAGGCTATTGAAACACTAATTTGGTTAACTGAAGCACCGGAAACCGAAAGACAAGGTATTAAGATTAAAGGTGATGGAAGCCAATTTCAAAGACTTTGCTCGAAAATGGCAACTGGTAGCGGAAAAACAATCGTAATGGCAATGTTGATTGCATGGCAAATTATAAACAAAGTAACTTATCCAAAAGACCCGCGATTCTCAAAAAACATCCTTGTGGTAGCTCCTGGGCTCACAGTAAAAAGCAGACTAAAAGTGCTTTATGTAACGGAAGATCAGAATTACTATCAAGCTTTTGACATTGTCCCATCAGACATGTTTGATAAACTTCGCCAAGGGCGCATCAAAGTTGTAAATTGGCACATGCTTGGATGGGAGTCAGAAGACCAAATTATTCGAAAACACACTGTTGACAAACGTGGATCAAAAAGCGATGAAGCTTACACCCGAGAAGTGCTCGGTGAAATGTCAAACGCCAAAAATATCATCGTAATAAATGACGAAGCGCACCACGCATGGCGGATTAACCCAGAAGCAAAAGGAAAATACACAAGAGAGAGGGATCTAAAGGACAGCGCAGAAGAGGCTACAGTATGGATCGGCGGCTTAGACCGTATCAACAAAACACGCGGAATCCTCAGATGCCACGATTTCTCTGCTACACCATTCTTGCCATCGGGTGAAAAAGCAAACGAAGAAAACCTCTTCAGTTGGATTATTAGTGACTTCGGGTTAAATGATGCTATTGAATCAGGACTCGTTAAAACCCCTCGTGTGGTGGTAAGAGATGACGGTAAGCTCACAAGAGAAATGAAATCAAGATTCTATCACATATACAACGACCCAGAAGTTAAAAATGATATAAATAGACAAGCCGAACCACAAGAACCATTACCCGACCTGATTTCCAATGCTTATTATTATTTAGGCTTAGATTGGCTTGAAACAGCCAAAAGATGGAAAGAAAACAAAGCAGAAACTCCTCCAGTCATGATAACGGTGGCCAACAGAACAGAAACAGCTGCACGTATCGAATACTCTTTCAATCACGGCAAAATCAGAGTTGATGAACTTAAAAATCCAGAAACGACATTGAGAATCGACTCAAAGGTTCTTAAAGAAGCAGAGAGCAGGGATGACGCTACTGCTGAAATAATTGACGAAAAAGGCGAGAAAAAACAAACAAAAAACGAGTTAGCAGAACTTTTAAGAAAGCAGGTCGACACCGTCGGCATAGTTGGACAGCCTGGAGAAAGAATCCAAGCAGTTATCTCGGTAGGTATGTTAAGCGAAGGCTGGGATGCAAAAACAGTTACCCATATAATGGGTTTAAGAGCATTCACAAGTCAGCTACTCTGCGAACAAGTAGTTGGTAGAGGATTAAGAAGAACATCTTACGAAATAGACCAAGAAACAGGACTTTTTGCGCCTGAGTATGTAAACATCTTTGGCATACCATTTACATTTCTACCACATGAAGGCAGTGAAGGCAACCCACCGCCACCGCCAAAACCAAAAACAAGGATCTACCCTGATAACGCTAAGAAAGAATATGAAATTACGTGGCCAAATGTCGTAAGAATAAACCACATTTATACTCCTAAACTTGCTCTTGAAATGTCCCAAGTGAAGAAAATAGAGTTAAGACCAGAAGAAACACCTCTCCGAGCAGATTTGGCACCGTTCCTTGATGGCAAGCCAGTCTCAACTTTTCTAAGTGAAATCAACCTCGCGGACGAAAAAGTTGAAAATTACCTCAAAGTTGTGAGAAGACAACGGTTAATCTTTGAAATATCGTGCGAAATCTATGACCAGATGAAGCCAAACTGGCAAGGAAACAAAGAATATCTGTTAATTCAACTCGTAAAAATTGTTGAGGACTTCATCGACTCGAATAAAATATTCATTTATAGTCTATCTTACAGAGACGACGACCTAAAACGAAGATTACTCATTTTGCTAAATATCAACAAAATTGTCCAACATCTCTTTAACGCCATCAAATTTGAAAACACCAAAGAAGTCATGCCAGTTTTCAACAAGGAAAAGCCAATAAAATCTACGGGAGACATGATGACATGGTTCACTAGCAGACCATGCGAGCATACAACAAAGAGCCACATAAGCCAAATCGTAGTTGACAGCACGTGGGAAATGACTGAATCATTCGAACTAGACCATAATCCAGACGTAATTGCCTGGGTAAAAAACGACCATCTTGGTTTCGTCATAAACTACGTTTACCGTGGCGTAATACATAGGTACTACCCAGACTTTCTCATAAAGCTCAAAAATGATACAACTCTAATTCTTGAGATCAAGGGCAAAGATGACCAACAGAATAAGACCAAGAGAGAATATCTTGGCGAGTGGGTAAACGCGGTAAATTCGGATGGAAGATTCGGTAAGTGGGTTTGGGCAGTTTCATTCAGAACATCAGATATAAAGGATATACTCAAAAAAAATTCAGAGGACATAAAACACTGAAACGAAGCAAGAGTGGATTGAATGGACTTTGGTGAACAACTACAAAATATCCTTGATGCAATAAATCGTTCAGGCTGGTCCGTCAAAGTTCAATCAAGAGATACCTCACATATGCCCGTTGATATACTTGCAGCAAATAATGAACAAACTGTAAACTTAAGGATCTACACATGGGCCATTGTTAAAAGCGGTCGAGAGGGCGAAAGAAAGATAAATTGGAGGTACTTACCTGAGACAGCTGCACAGCAACCCTCGGACGATTCTCTAAAAATTGCCCTTCGAAAAAAAGGTTATACTCTTCTTATTGGGCAGACTAGTGAATTAGGCGTTCTTCTTTTTGCGTTGTTTGATCCCTTTATACATCGTCAACATGGAGAAAGCTCACCCGTTCAGATCAAACTTGACACTTTAAAAAAGGCCAAATCTCTCGGATTTGCACAACAACATAAGAACACAGGGGATATAACTATTGTTTTTCCAGCAGAAGATCTGATGGGCGTATTGTTAGGTTTGTACGACGTAGTTTTCAAAAACAAAAACAAAAGTGTTCTTGCAAGTAAAATATCTGAAGTTACAGACTCTGAAGATCCTGTTAAACCGGAAGATATATTTCCAGATTTAACCCCGAGGCAAAGGATTGCGGCACTCAGAGCCCTCCGTAATCCAAGTTTCAGAAGACGAGTTCTCAAGGCTTACCATAATACCTGCGCAGTCTGCGGAACAAACCTTGATTTTGTTATTGCAGCGCATCTTATCAGCGTTGGACAAGGAGGAAGCGATGAAACAAGGAATGGAATTGCCCTATGCCCAAATCACCATGAGTCATTCGACATGGGACTTTTAGGTTTTAGCCAGAACTACGAAGTAGTTCTAAATAAGGCGCAAATGAAAATAATGGTCGGCAAAGGGCAAAAATCATCTCTTACTGCTTTCTTAAGTAACATTCAACCTTGCATTAGTTTGCCTAAAAGCAAAAGTCTGTGGCCTCCACCAGAATACTTGAAAAAAGCATTAGAGGAGAGAGGTATGACTGATTGCGCATCACTTTCAAGCTCGCCACTTGATAATTTGTGATCGCCATGAAACTCCGAAACTGGATGGGAATACAATGAGAGGATTAAAAGTCCAGAATGAATGGATACAAAAAATCTTGTCTGGAGAAAAGACTATGGAGGTTAGAATTGGGCGATACAAGGTTTTGGGTCAGAGAATAGCTTTAGGAAACTCGGGAAATGGGCTAGTTGAAGGATACGCCACTGTCCAAGAAATACTTGAGATTCCACTCGCAGAGGTCTCGAAGTATCAGAGGCACCATCTTGCAACTGACTGGTTATTAGCTCGTTATGGCGATAGGGAAACCCTCTATGGTTATTGTCTTATGGACGTTAAAAGAGAAAAAACGCCTTTCAATTACACCAAATCTGGAAGCATTTGGTTTGCGTTAAAGTAATTTCTTTTTTAATAATTGATTTTTTTCATTTGAGAGTTTCCATTGAATAAGATACGAAATTGAAGCTAAGCCTAATCTTGCATCTTCAGCTGTTATTTGATACTCAGAAGGATGATCAGCGTTATTTCTGAACACTTTCAACGAAAATAATTGATAGATAGCAGCTAAACCTGAAATATCGCCTGTTTTCCTTGTGGAATCAAGCAGTTTTCCCAATTTTTCTTCCCAACGGATTTTATTGGCTTCTGCTGACTTATCTATTTTTTCAGCATATAGTCTGTTTGTTATCTGTTCGGCAACTAAGCCAATACTTCTAAAGCACGCTGAATAATTACCTATCTCATAGTCTTCCAAAGCACAAGCCATTTCACCAAATGTCTCGTCGCCAACTCTGTTTTTTGCTTCTGAGAAAGACCGGCTAACATAAAATAATAGATGAGCAGCGTAGGATTTTGACCCACTTTCTAAAAATCTATGCGAAAATCCACCTTTACAAAGTTCGCAAACGATAATTTCAGAAGGGTTTTCTCCGATCAAAACCCTGTAATATTTGTCGTTTTCACTAATTTTTCTTCTCCCACAATAATTGCATAATTCTTCTGTCGTCGTCTCAATGAAATTAATGTTACCCGGCATTCGCTCACCTTTGAAAATAATAGTCCTTTTTAGCCTATAAGCCTAAAGGAAGTAAAAGCCATCAATTCAAAAGTAAAGGCTAGTCAAAAGTGCGATCGGAGAGTAGGTTAAAAGTTGATGAAAAATAAGTTTTTACATACTTTATTTGTTTTGTAATCGCTTTTCTTGGTAAAAAAGACAAAAGCATTTATCTAAAAAACTAAGGATTAGTAAGCGAGGCATTGGTTTGGAGCCTATGAATCCTAAAGATGTTGCAAAATTGTCGCCTGAAAGGGTGCGCATAGCCAGGATTTTCAAAACACACATTGAGAAGGCGATTGAAGAGTTAGGCGTCGGTTATAAGGTGACGCTTCAGGGAAGATTTGATAAAACGCCTATTCGATTGGAAATTGAAGTTACCTCGAAAGAAGAAATACCATAGGAAATCGGCAGTTTCTTAACATCTGGGCTTCTACTTTTTAGAAAATAACGCTCAAATTTTTGAATGCTTAGTGGTTGATTCATCCCCAATTCTTAGGCTGTTTTTGGCATTCTGTTATTTGTTTTTTATCATAATCTGAAATTTCTGGAAATAGCTCTTGAATAACGGATAAGACCATGACTGGAAAAATAGCTATGTTATCGACCATACACTTGTCGTAACAAGAAGGGATGCTATAATATATTGTACTTAGACTTTCTTCTAAATTACATTCATCTTCTATTTCGGATATTAAGGTCTTAGTAACCGAGCTATTACCATGTACATACTTGCATAGGTTTCTGTAAAGATTTTGAGTGTCTTCATCAGGAATTTCTCTCTTTAGAGTTTTGCTAATAGCTTTGAACTTGTCAGATGTGTTGGCAATCTTTTTTCGTCTTCGAGCCATTTTTCGCCTGTGCCTTTGTTCTGATGAATATAACAGCAGTCACCTAGACCTTCTAAGAAACTTCTTTTAAGAACTTCAGCATCGAAATAGTAACCTTTTAGAAGTAACCATTTTATTGATTGCATTGTCCCAAGCAATCTAATAAAAATTTCAGAGGTAGCTCGTCGGTCAAGGTCATCTCTCAAATCGACGCTGTCTTCTACATCAAACAAAATTTCATGACATAATGAGTAAGCAATTTCATAATGTTCTAATGCATCTTTTGAAAGCTCAAGAGCTTGTTTCTCATGCAATTTCTCTTGGTGAACTGTTTGCCGATAAAAAGCGGTTTTGCTCATGCCATCCATATACAAGCGATTGATTAATGAATTTTATTGTATAGAAATTCTACCCAAAAACAGAATCAACAAGCAAAAAAGATGAATGGTAGGTACGTAAATTGTATACGCAAAAAAGCCTTCATATTCACTGTCCCCTCTACTGTGCTCAATAGTCGTTTCAGCGAATCTTTTTTAAAGGATTTTGAGGATAAGCGCAAGTCCTTTGGTTTATTCAAAATGCAAATTATCGGATGGAATTGTATGCTTTCAATTAACAGTCCATGCAAAATTAAAGGCTGGATACTTGATGCCTACCCTTCAAACGAAGGTGAAATCACTGTTTGGATCATTAGCGAAACTGGCCTAAGAATACGCTTAGTAGATACTTTTCACCCCAAAATTTACGTTTCATCAAAACAAGACAGCATTGAACCGTTAATTGGTCGTCTCTACAACAACCCGGATGTGATAAAATGGGATTTTGCGTACAAGTATGCGCAGCCAACAGATTCAGAGAAATCTAAGGTTTTGGAGCTTGCATTAAGAGACTGCAGAAGAACCACGACCCTAACTAACAATATTCTCAGAATGGGCGATTTTATGCGCTATCAGGTTTCTAATTGCGACCTTAAAGGAGATCGAGCATACTTTTTCAGCCATGACATTTTTCCTCTTGCGCTTCTGGAAGTTAAGGTCGAAAAAACGGGTCTTCAATATACTTTGCTTGACTCGGTGGCCAGCACTGACTACGCTATTCCTCCTTTGCGAGTTATGAAATTAGAAATAGAAATTGCTAAGAAAAACAAAATCGCCGACTTCACTGACCCAATCGGAAAAATCCAACTAAGCCAGAACCAAAAAGAAATACAAATTGACTCTGGAGAAGAAGCGGAAAAGCTACTTCAACTTGAAAAAACAGTTAAGGAACTTGACCCAGATTTCGTGGTGACTTCTGGAGGGGATTCGCATCTTTTTCCTTATCTCACGGAGCGGGCAACAATTAACAATGTTATTGACAAGTTTACTTTAAGCCGAGATGGCACGCCCTTTTCCTCCAAAACGCCTTCGGGAAAGACATTCTTTTCTTATGGTCGCACCTTCTATCGGGCTGGTCCCATCCGGCTGTACGGTAGAATCCACATCGACGAAAGTAACACCTTTGTTTTGTCTGAGGCTGGATTTGACGGGTTAATCGAGATTGCGAGAACTTGCCGAATGCCACTGCATACTGCCGCTCGCAACTCTATAGGCTCAAGCATGTCCTCTCTCCAATTCTACCAAGCCATCAAGGATGACGTGCTTATTCCAAGAAACAAAAGCATACCTGAAGCCTTCAAATCCGCATATGATCTGCTTGTCGGCGACCGGGGAGGATTGGTTTATGAACCCAGAGTAGGCGCCCACGACTATGTCGGCGAAGTGGACTTTAGCAGTATGTACCCAAGCATCATGGCAAACAACAACATATCCGCCGAAACCGTCCTGTGTAAGTGCTGTCCAGACTCGCCAATTCGCATTCCAGAACTCAACTACAACATATGCACAAAACGCAAAGGCATTGTACCAAAAACTTTAAGGTTCGTTGTGGATAAGCGGCTCTTTTACAAGAAAATGAAAAAAGAATCGCCCGACCCACATCTCAGAGAGGTTTATGATAACCGGCAAATAGCTCTAAAATGGATCTTAGTAACTTGCTTTGGCTATCTCGGATACAAAAACGCTAAATTCGGCACCGTGGACGGCCATATTGGGGTCTGCGCGTTTGGCAGAGAAGCCCTTCTTAATGCCTCACATCTTGCCGAAGAACAAGGCTTTGAGGTTATCCACGGAATTGTTGATTCGCTTTGGCTCAAAAAGCCAACCGCAAGCCTAGAAGACTATGAAAACCTATGCAAAGCAATAACTGAGCAGTCAGGCATACCGATAAACTTTGAAGGGCGCTACAAATGGATTGTTTTTTTACCCTCTAAAACTCATCCGCGGGTAGGCGTTTTGAACCGCTATTACGGGGTAATGGAAGATGGCAAACTCAAAGTTCGAGGCTTAGAAGTTAGGAAAAGAGACACTCCACGATTTGTATTTGACGCCCAAACAGAAATGATCAACACTCTAGCTACGGTAAATAACACCACTGAACTACGAATTAAAATTCCTTCGGCTTTGGACGTTGTAAGAAGGTATCGACAAAAACTATTGGACGGCGATGTTTCAATTCAGGACTTGATTATATCCAAGCGTATGTCAAGAAACCCAGAGCGGTACCATCAACACGTCAGCCAGGTAATCGCTGCAGAGCAGTTAATCAAGGAAGGGGCAGAGGTCCATGCGGGAAACAGTGTAAGGTTCCTATTCACACACTCAAAACACAAGAAGCACGAACGAAGGGTTAAAGCAGCTCAATTAATCGAGAAGGGCATAGAACCTGACACCCAAAAATACCTCATGCTACTTTACTCGGCAGCGGCAAACCTGCTCAGCTTTGACGGCTACACAACAGAATATATCTGTAATGCACTCCAAAATGAAAATCAAACGTACATAGCTGAGTACTAAATACACAATAGAAAAAAAATCTTCATAATAAAAAAGCGAAAAATCAAAAATTCAAATATGGAAGCACCATTAAAAGATACTTATGGCAACTTACCGAGAGATTCAAGCCTATATTGAAAGAACGTACGGCTTTGTACCGATTCAAGCTTGGATTGCAGAAGTTAAAAAACTGCATCATATTCCTCTCGTAAGAAATCAATCCAAGCGTATGGAGCTAAAAGAGTTAACTCATGTCCTAAACAAAAAATTCCAGTTATTGAAGAAGCCTTAAAACATCTTGACATAATTTAACGTTCCACTCGATGAAAGGTACCGTGATAGAAAAATAATGAGAAACTTCCCAACTATTTAACCTTTTCTAAACAAAAGTTTAAACCATTTTATAAACTTTTAAATACGAGTATAAACAATAGTCTAAACAAGGGTTTGGAAAATGGCGCGGTCGGCGAAAATAAAAATCTATTTCACCAATGGGAAGCATATGATGTACTTAAGTAAAACTGTGGTTGAGGATAGTGCATTCCCGTTTAGCCTAGAAGATTTGCTTACGATAAGGATAGAAGGCGATAAATTGGTAATTGAAAAGATAAAAGAAAAAGAGCCAAAATAGTTTATCAAATTGTTTTCAAAAAGGCTTATACATTTCAGTAAACTTCTGCTTGTAAAAAATTCTAGAAAAAACTTAAATATCGCTCCGACGTTGTATAAATCAATTTAATGAAATAAGTTGTGAGTGCTAAGGACGGGAGTCGAACCCGCACTCAAGAGCGCCCCTTGGCAGGTTCGTCAACGCTCTTGCTCGTCCATCTCGAATCGCCTTAGCACGTCACTATGAAGGTGTAAGGACAACCTCGGAGAAAGCGGATAACGCAGCGTGAACAGCCCCGAAACGCTCGACACATTCATGAGATGTGGCGTAACCGTAACGGGCATGCAACCGCCTTCTCCGAAGTTGCCATTACTCTGATTTGTTTCTCGTTTATTCAACTGAACGCTTTTTCTAGTTTCGTTGGTGTTTTTGGTTTATCGGTGTTAGCTAGGTAAATCAATGCGTTTCCATGAGCGCCCTTGCTGGAGAACTGTATGTTCTTGAACTTGCCTTGTTTATGTTTGCGCACTAAGGCTGCTCGAACCGTGCTTGAACTAACTTCTCCTTCTTTCAACACTAAAGCCTTGCCCAGAGGTATTGAACCAAAGATTTCATCCCAAGGTGATGAAACACGTTGATGTGGTGGTGGCACTTCATCAACTGAAACATATTCTTTCTTTATCTTACTCCAATCAGTCATATTATTCGCCTTTGAAATAGTTGCTTAAATGATATTGTATCGGATAATATAAACATGCCTAGTCTTGTACCATTACCTAGACTGTTGGTAAAAGTTTGTCGCAAAGTGGCGTTATAACTTGCGTTTTTTATGTGTAAACATTTTGAAATAATGGAAAAATTGGAATTATGTCACTGTAACCCTCTAACGAAGATTTGCCTTATAGTGACACCATTAGGCTATAGGCTTTGTTCGTCCGAAGCTTTACTTAGTTTTGACGAAGTAAAGCTGTGTAAGTGTTTACGCTTGGAAGACTAAAATTGTTGAAAATGTTAGTTTCTTAGCTTCTGGAAGGGGCTGTCGTATTGTTGTTGGGCAAGATGAACATTACAATAAATTGAATTTGTTGACTTAGCAATTAACCTAAGGTTTAGTTAACCACGGTCCTGTGTATGTGAGAGTGAGTGAGAGAGTGAGTGTGTTGGTTGGTTTGTTGGTTGGTTGACTGGTGTATGCGGTGAAATGTATTACGGTAATACCATATTGCAATGTGTTAGACTTATGTGAGACCCTGTGAAACAGCAATGCCATCTTTGTACCGTAATAGGTCAAAATATGTCCTTGACTGCGATTAAGAATCGCACACTATAATTTTTGACCCATTATCTGGTACTTGGGCATTTCATAACACCTAGTGAAGTTGCCTCTATTTTTTTTCAGTAATAGTCATGGTTAAGGAAAAAGGCTTTTCATATTGGTCAAATAACTTAACAGTATTTCCTCAATAAAAATGATTATTAGTTTCGAATTAGCGAAATCGCAATCCATTATTTTTTCTTTGGTTACGATGCTAAAAGTTAGTGTAATCTTCCGCCGCACATTGGGCATTTAAGCGGAAGTTTCCACAGTTTGCATAGTTGATTTTGCAGTTCAAATTCCTAATAAAACGAATGTAGAAACAACTATCTTAAGCATTAGAGGGTTCGGCAAAGTGTATGTCTTTGGGGTTCTTTTTGTCAACTGATAACGCTGTTATGGGCACGATTTCGGCATAGGAATTAAGATTTCTGTCTCCACCATTCAACCGCTTAACTCGTGTAAGATGTGTAGTCTTGGGCGATGATTGGCAATCCTAAGTCGAAGTCTGCGTTGCTCTTTATTGAGCCAAAAGTTTTACTCTGAAAGTCAGGGTTTAGGCTTCTTGTCAATGTAGTGTAGACGTCGGTTGTGTCCACGCTTATGCTTGAGGTTAAATCATCGGTCAGACTTAGCTTAGTGACCGCGCCCGATTTATCGAATAGATGCGTGACTTTAGTGATGCGGAACCATTTATCAATTTTATAATGACTGCTTGTTGAGGGGTTAGTGTAGTTTGGGTTATATTCGGTTTGAATCCAGATTTCTTGACCAGCCATCCAGGTTGGATCAAGAAATAAAGCAATCTCTCCAGTAGTGCGGACTTTACGGTAACGCTGTAAGTCGTAAATAGATTCCAGTGTCAAGGGGCTAGTAGTATCTGAAGGCGATAAACTATCAGTCGTCGCGAAAGAATCTTTAATTGTGGTTTGCCTGCAACCGAAACCGTTAGGGTAAGTTATACCATTTACGGTAATGGGTCCTTGAATGCTTGCACTATCGTAAGCGCCTCGGATGACCGTGCCGTCGAAGCTGAAGCCGCGAACCATAAAATAAGATTGACCTAACAAAGCGTTTGCATTGCAGACGAAAGCAATGTATTTTACACGGCTAAGATCTGACCAATCCAAAGTAATCGTCGGAGTAGGACTGTTAACATAGGCGTCTGCTGTAATATTCCATTGCCCATAATCACGCATGTAAACCACGTTGGGAAGATTGAAAGTGTAGAATCCCCAGTTGTCTGTTCCAGCATTGGGTTGAATGGGTATTTCAAAGAAGCTGTCTTTTTTCGGGTTTCCCGTGCCATCGTCAACGTATAAACGGAAGTTGTAGTTACTTGTGGAGCCTCCCGTGACTAGCCAAAAACTGACAGATGGCACTGTATTTTTGCCTATTAGTTTAGTGAAATCTATGGTTGTTGGTAGGGGATAGATAAAGACACTTTTTCCGCTGCTGCTGTTGAAAGGCGTGAATTTGATGGATGGTTCAAGCGTTAACGGTGAAGCGTAAGTGGGCTCTAAGTTAATTGCCATCTGTGATGGAAAACCACCGCCTTGGCCTGCAGTTAATGAACCATAGGTTAGTATCCAACTGTTGAAGTTTAAGCCTCTGAAGAAATCATCGTTAGCTGGGTATTGATATTTTCCAGCCACTAAAACGTAATTGTAAACGGGCGGTGTCTGTGTGAATTGTTGAGTAATCATGTTTTGTTTAACTACAAACGGTGTGCTGTAGGGTTTGAGAGGCCACTTTGACGCTATAGAATAGCTACCTGAATACGGGTTCGTTGATAACTGGGTATATGACCCCGCTAATAATGCCAAGGCTGAATTTAAAACTAAATATTGATTGCCTGAAACTATTGGCTGGTTCGGTTCGCTAGTTACGCTTACATACATTTCACCGCTTGAATCTATCTGATCAAATAAGGCCCCGTTTGATAGGCACATTAGTTCAAGGAAATTCTGAGAATTAGCGATAGTTGTTGCAAATAACGCTGAATTTACGGTAGCCATTGCCATAGCCATTTCTGCCGTGTAGGCCGTAAATTCAACCGTGCCGCCGGGATAATAGACCTGCCCGTTATACTGTCCAATAGTTTCGCTTTCACTTTGAGTTAAAACGTTTTGAGCTTGAGATGCGAAACTGCCGACAGTGTTAGCTGAAAATCCGCTCCAATTATAGACAGCCATTGAAGCTAAAGCTTGAGTATAGCTTATGTAGCTTTCAAATGTGAATGGAATTAGGGTTTCTGTGTTGACTGGGAGAGATGTAACATAGGAGACTGGGCTACTGCTATAGGCAGTGGCAACTAGACTGTAGAAGATGTTGTTTGCCATTGTTTTAACGCTGTAACTGTTGCTGCATTCAAAGCTGGAGCCGTAAACAGTTAGTGCTGCTTGCATGGCCATTAAGCATTCGGCGCTGTCAGCGACCAATGCGACGGTGTCCGTGGTTCCTTCATAAATCATGTTGGCAAGCAAATTATCGCCATAGGCTACTTGATGTGCATATTGTAGATTGCGAAGGAAAGTCATTCCTAAAGCTACTGGGGTTTCGTATCGGGTGCTGCTGTTGAGATAATCATAGGTTGCCATTGCATTGCATAGTAAGGCGCAATCGCTGTCAACTTTTAAGTTCCATTCATTTCCGACGCCTTCTATACCGTCGTTCCCGACAGGCGGATACAGACTACCGTAAAGAGGGCTATATTCGTCATACCAACTGCCATCAGAGTTTTGTAGTGAAACGTAGAAATCTAAGATTTTTTTAACTAAAGTCATGTTACCTGATGACTTCATTAAGGCTAGGCAAACATATCCAGCTTCATAGCAAATTATAGTTCCGCTAGTGCCCCCAGAACTGCTAACGGAAGCGAGTACAGCACCCGCCGACGTAATGCAACTTTCCAAATAAGAGTATGAGGGAATGAAAGGTTGAGTGACGTTGTAGATACTGTTGGTTCCATTGTAGATGTCGCCGTAAACGTTGTGATTGGTCACGGGCGCCATTAAGATGCTATATGAGCCGTCGCCGTTTACCGTTTGATTCATAGTCCAATGATAACCAACACCATTTTGAAGAAACTGAAGCGCCGACCCATATTTCACAATATCCTGTAAGGCCGATAGACAATCTTCATAAGGAAATTTAATGT
>Ga0187864_10002592_pt1 | contig 15595 bp, 10 predicted proteins | sample June2016WEW_11_4_FD_132985 | JGI IMG/M metagenome (GOLD analysis project Ga0187864, IMG submission 132985) | Peatland microbial communities from SPRUCE experiment site at the Marcell Experimental Forest, Minnesota, USA - June2016WEW_11_40 | ecosystem: Environmental > Terrestrial > Soil >... | reverse complement strand
CTATCCGCAGGTCGTCACGTGACGCGCCAACGGTCTGGGCTGGGACTGGTTGGTCCCCAACGTCCCAGCTTGCCGCAAGCCCGGCGACAAATGTGAAGGACCCGTGAAGATTGGCTTCGTTCGGCGGCCGGCAACAGCCGCCAGACGCACGCAACTCTCTATTTTGTAACATCTTACATCATTGGGATTTTGGGTTCGTTTGGACACTTTTCAACCCCCTTGGGTCCACGGGTCAGGCGTCTGGGATTGCGACCTTGCCGCTCGAGCCGGGGCTGGCGGCTGTCGCCGATCGCGCTGCATCCAGATTGTCAGAGAGCCCATTCAGCTAATGTCAGTATCCGACATACAGGATCACTTCCGCGCCGGAGGCCGCGTTTTCGGAAATAGCCCTTTGTACTGTCGCTTTTCTATCCCCGCGAGCTCCTCTGCTTCGCATTCACTGGCCGCTGGCCACAGTTCTTTCGCTCTTGCCCCACCAGCGGGGTCAGGTCGTGCGCAGACTCTTCCCCGCTGGCTACTGCCATCCACCGACCGCCGAATTGCCAAAAATGAACGGGGCCCGATCTCGACGAGCGGCGCGTCCATATTCAGTATGTCACTGAAATTCAGTATGTTACCGAACCAGGAAATTCCTTCGGACAAATCAATCCCTTTCTCCCCGCTCGCCGCCGCCCGACCGTTGACCAAACGCTTGTGGCCGGAGGCGCTCGACGCCAGGGGGTCCAAGCGTGCCTGCCGGATGGCTACTTACCGCAATGCCCGCACTTTTTCGTCTGTCCACCCCCCCACTTCGTGAATCAGTACCGGGGGAATCACGATGCCTTGACGCTCGACATGGGTCCCGCGTCCGATATGATGAATGGAAATACACTCAGAATCGTTCGCCCGCGCTGGCTGAGGCGTCAATTGGCTGAAGTGGTGGCGAAGTTGAACACGCTGGACGACAAGGCAACGAGTCGGGTTTTCCCTGGGACCGAGGCGGCAAGATTCCCGGAATCCCTGGGCATCCGCACGGGTTCGATGAGCGTCCATACCAGCCGCACGATGATGCTGGAGGAACTGGGCCTCGTGCTCGACCGTGTTCCTAAGATTGCCAGGAAAGGCGAGTATGAATGGGCAATCGTCGAGCAAAATGTACTTGGCAAGCCTACCCGGACAACGCGGCAGAGGTCGCTCAGAAGGTTGACCGAACTCTATGCTCTGGACCCCGCCTGCTCCGTGTTCCGGTTCCTCCGTATCTACTGGAACGTCGACCCGGCTGGAAGGCCAATGCTGGCGTTCTTGACGGCGGTCGCGCGTGACCCACTGTTGCGAGGGATGACGCCGTTTGTGCTCGGTGTGCCGATCGGGGAGGTTGTCGGGGCACATGATATCGGCAGTCACCTGGGAGAGACATATCCGGGGCGGTTCCAGGCGACCACGAAGCACTCCACCGCACAGAATCTGGCCTCGTCGTGGACTCAGGCCGGTTATCTTCAGGGCAAAGTCCGCAAGATACGAACGTGGCCTCGCATCACGCCGGTGGTGCTGACCTACGCCGTGACGCTCGGCCATCTCTGCGGCCTGCGTGGTAAGATGTTGCTACAGTCGCCATGGGTTCAGCTTCTCGACAGGAAACCAGCCGAATTGAACGACTTGGCCTTCGAGGCGTCGAGCCAGGGCTGGATCAACTACAAGACGGCCGGAGGCGTGGTCGAGATCACACTTCCCGAGATCCCAGCGAAGAAAGCTGAGGGCCTGAATTGAGCCGGATCGATCAGCTTCGTAAGAATTACCAACGACTTTGCGGCCTTCCCTGGGATGATAAGCTCGCAGGGTCGCAGCGGGTGTGGATCGCCGTCTACGACAAGGAAGATGAGCGGAAGCTGAGGCTCAGGATCGGACTCTTCGAGGAGGCGACCCACCTATCTGGACATCGCTGGGAAACCGTTGACCTGACAAACGCTTTTCCCGATTGGCTTTGCAGTCCGCCTTATTCAGATTACGCTTCGAGTTACTTCGAGTCTCCCACGCGATTGGGAAAGGCCCCGCTCACCGCGTTCAAGCAATTCGTCGCTCAGCGGATCAATCACGTCCTCGACGCCTCCCCATCGCCCGAAGAAACTGTCGTCGCGGTTTACGGCGTGGGCTCGCTTTTCGGGTTCGTGCGGGTCTCCGAGGTGATCCCGCTGGTCGAATCCCATATCCGGGGCCGCCTGCTCATGCTGTTCCCCGGCGTTTACGAGCAGAACAACTACCGCATGCTCGACGCTCGGGATGGCTGGAATTACCTCGCGATCCCGATCACCAGTAGCGAGGGAGATCAACGCTGATGTTGAACCGCGAGTTCTACGAGAAAGACCCCCGGACGAACATCCTGCTCAATAACGGCGTGGCGAAAGTGACGACCGGGCAGTCCGACCCAGAGATCGACACGCTCCGCTACGAGGTCAGCAACTTCGTGTGTGACGGACAGTATGCCGACGGTCTGAAGCGCATCTTGACGACGTACCTCGGTAATCTCGACAAGTCGGAACAGCCGGGCGTCTGGGTGAGCGGATTCTATGGATCGGGGAAGAGCCACCTGGTCAAGATCGTGCAACACCTGTGGATCGACTACGAGTTTCCTGATGGTGCCAAGGCACGGGGCCTTGCCAAACTGCCGACCCAAGCGAAGGAACTCCTCAAGGAGCTGTCCACCGTCGCCAAGCGATCGGGCGGGCTTCATGCCGCAGCGGGCACACTCGGATCGGGAGCTGGGGAAAGTGTGCGTCTGGAACTTCTCGGCATCATCTTCAAGTCGGTGGGGCTTCCCGAGCAATACGCCAGTGCCAACTTCGTGATGTGGCTCCGCCACGAGGGACTGGAAGAGGCGGTTCGGCACCACCTTGAGAAGGCCGGTCGCGACTTCGACCTGGAGGTCGCCAACCTCTATGTCTCCGACGCGATGGCCAAGGCCATTCTGGCTGCCCGATCCGGATTCGCCGGGAATACGGGTGAAGTCAAGGTTCTTCTGGAGAAACAGTTCCCCGAGAAGAGCGAGATCTCGATCGAGGAGATGATCGCCAAGATCAAGCAGGCCATCGGCACCAAGGGAAAACTCCCCCGCACCCTGATCGTGCTGGACGAGGTCCAGCAATACATCGGCGACAAGGTTGAACGCTCCAAGGCCGTTCAGGATGTGCAGGAACAGTGCTGTTCAAGGCTGGGAGCCAACGTCATGTTCGTGGCCACGGGGCAGAGTGCCTTATCCGGAATGCCCTTGCTCCAGCGCCTCCAGGGGCGGTTCCCGATCCCGATTGAGTTGCAGGACACGGACGTCGAGCAGGTCACTCGCGAGGTTGTGCTGAAGAAAAAGCCTTCCGTGGAAGAAAAACTGTCGAAGTTCCTGGACACCCAAATGGGTGAAATCCAGAGGCAACTCTCGGGCACGAACATCGCACTCACGACTCGTGACCGGAAGTTCCTCGTCCAGGACTACCCGATTCTCCCGGTTCGCCGTCGTTTCTGGGAGCGGGTACTCCGGGCTGTGGACAAGGCGGGAACCGGTGCCCAGCTTCGGACTCAGCTCTGGATCGTCTACGACGCGGCCCAGAAGACGGCCGACCTACCGCTCGGGAATGTCGTCAGCGGTGCATTTCTGTACGAGCATATCAAGACACGAGTGCTACACTCCGGTGTCCTGCTTCAAGAGATCTCCGAGAAGATCGCCAAGCAGGCCCAGGAAGAGGATGGCGACCTTCGATACCAGATTTGTGCGCTGGTCTTCCTGATCGGTCAGTTGCCTCACGAAGGGCCGGCGGATACAGGCATCCGGGCCAATGCCGAGACGCTGTCCGACCTCCTGGTCACCGACCTGGGCCAGAGCAGCGTGGAGCTGAGAAAGAAGGTCCCGCAGCTCCTCGACAAGCTGGTCACGTCCGGCACGATCATGCTGGTCGAGGATGAATACCGGATGCAGACCCGAGAAGGGACCGAGTGGAATCAGGCGTTCGAGCTGGCTCGAAACAAGCTCCTTTCCGATCCCGGCAAGCTGGGCAGCGAACGATCCCAACTCCTGAAGTCGCATTGCAGCGAGATTCTCAAGAAGACCAAGTTGCTTCACGGGACCAGCAAGGAAGCTCGCAAGTTTGAACTCCATTTCGCAAGCACTTCGCCGGTGACGACCGGCCCGACAATCCCGGTCTGGATTCGGGACGGTTGGGAGGTCGAGGAGAGCACGGTGCTGAATGACGCCCGTGCCGCCAGTGATAACGAAGCGATGGTCTTCGGCTTCATCCCCCGATCCCAAGCGGAGGAACTCAAGCAAGCGATTGCGAATGACTACGCCGCGAGGACGACGCTCGACTCGAAGGGCAGCCAGAATACCCCCGAGGGAATGGAAGCTCGAAAGGCGATGGAGACCCGCCAAGGCATGGCTGAGAAGGCCCGAAATATCCTGATCAATGATATCCTCAACGAGACGGCGATCTACCTGGCCGGTGGGGATGAGGTCAAAGGTTCGATCCTGCTCGAGGACAAGGTCCAGGATGCGGCAACCTCGTGTCTGGACCGCTTGTTCCCACAGTTCCATCAGGCCGATACGCCCGACTGGCACAAAGTGATCGAGCGGGGCAAGAAGGGGGATGGTGATGCCCTGGCGGCGATTGGGCACAAGGGCGATCCCGATACGCACTCGGTCTGCAAGGCGGTCAGAGACTTCGTGGGCAGCGGCAAGCGGGGGACCGACATTCGCAAGAAGTTCACGGCCCCGCCCTACGGATGGCCTCAGGACGCCATCGACGCCGCTCTGTTCGTCCTCTTCAACGTGGGCACCCTCCAGGCCCGGAGCGGCACCGAGGTTCTTCCGAAGGGCAAGCTCGACCAGAAGAACATCCAGTCGATCGAGTTCCGGGTCGAGTCGATCACGCTGACGAAGGTCGAACTGATCGGCCTGCGTACCCTGTTCAAGGCCATCGGGCTGAACACCCAGGCGAACTTCGAGTCGGTGGACGCCCCCAAGTTCCTCGATCGGATGATCACGCTGACAGAACAGGCGGGGGGTGATGCTCCGCTACCGAAGCGGCCCAGCACGAGTCACCTCGAGGACCTCTCCAACCGGGCGGGCAACGACCAGCTCAAGGCCATCTACGACCTCAGGGACACGTTGTCCCACGAAATCAGCGATTGGCAGAAGCGGAAAGAGAAGATCGAACAGCGTGAGCCGTGCTGGACGACCCTTCAGGCCCTTTTGGCCCACGCCGCAGACCTGCCTGTGGCTGGCGAGGTGCGGCCAGAGGTCGACGCGATTGAGCAAAACCGTGGCCTGCTCAAGGACCCGGACCCGGTGCCCGGTCTCCTCGAGAGGTTGACGGAGGCGTTACGCCAGGCGATCACTGACGCCCACACAGAATGCACGACCCGCCACGAGACGGGTCTGGCAAACCTCGAAGCCTCCCCCTCCTGGCAGAAACTGACCCCGGAGCAGCGATACGAGTTACTGACCAAGCACGCTGTTCGAGAAGTTCCCACCATCGCGGTGGGCACGACCGATGAAGTGCTTCATACTCTACACAAAACCAGGCTGAGCGAATTGAAGGCCATCCGTGATGCCTTGCCAGCTCGCTTCAACAACGTCCTTGCGGCGGCGGCGAAGTTGCTGGAACCGAAGGCCCAGCTCGTCTCCCTTCCGGGCGGCGTGATCAACAACGACGACGACCTGAAGTCCTGGCTCGCCGAGGCTGAAGTTTGCATTCGCAAGAAGATGAGAGACGGACCGGTAATTGTATAATTATCGGTCGCTTGGAGTGACCCTATGACAAGAGTCGCAATCCCACCTTGGAACTCGATCGGTGTAATTCCGCCCGTTAGTGCGACATCGCCTACTGGAGCGGAGCGATCGCCTTACGAGGTGTCCTTATCGGAGCTCGTCTTGAGATTTGGCACGACTCCCGTGCGCAGGCAGATTCTGGACGGTTTCTTGCGCTACCGGGGTCGCCTGCATTCGGCTGGACTGACCAGAGGTTTTCAGTGGCTCGATGGTAGCTTCCTTGAAAACATTGAACTCATCGAATCACGGTCACCAAACGACCTGGACGTCGTGACATTCTTCTCGCTCGCCCCTGGCGATACTCAACTCGCGGCCGAATCACGAGCACCAGATGCCTTTCCCCGCAATAGTCCTGATCGAGCGGTGTTCAAAGCGACGTTCTTTGTCGATCCCTATTTAGTGAACTTGGGGGCTACATCCGTTCGGTTGGTGCAATCCAGCACTTACTGGTATAGCTTATGGTCGCATCGACGTGACGCGTCGTGGAAGGGATATCTACAGGTGGACCTCGATCCCACAGAGGACGCCGGGGCCACCATCCACCTCAGCACATCGTCGTCGTTAGGGGCAACGCCATGAATAGTTTGAGGCACAAGCATCTGTTCGCAGAGCGAACGACGCTTAAGCGTATGCTGTCGGAAATTCCAATAGAAGACGTGCTCGAAAGGTCCGGGCTGGAGGCACGGCTCGAAGACGTTGAGAACGAATTGGTAACTGCTGGTCCACCGCGTCGCGAACCGGCTCGCGCTCGTCTCACTTTTCGGGGGCGTCCGGTGGTCGACCAGCACGGGATCTTCGCCGAATTCGGCACCAGGGCAACCAGCGCCTTCGCAGACGCTGTTGCGAAAGTGGCGGCTGGACTGTCGGGTCCTCTGGCGGCCATGGGGCCGATCCCGAATCGCGACGAATCACAACTTCTCATCACGGGTACGGCACTCGGTTCTTTCGGATTCGAATTGGAGGAAGCCTCTTCGAACCTCCTGGAATTTGAAGAGCAAACAATCGCAGGACAGGCGCTCGAACTGACTCAGAGCCTTTTGCAGAGCACGCTGGGCACTGATGACGAACTGGCCGATTCCGCCGTGGCAATCGACCCACGCGCTGTGGCTGCCGTGCGAACCTTTTTGGAATTCCTGGGGACAAACGAAGCGGTTTGCGCATTGCAGTTCAACGACAAGCTCTTTCAATTCAAGGACGTGGGTGAGGTCACTCGCAGCGTGCAACGGCTTGGGCACGACAACCTGCATGAGGAGCAAACGCAGCTCAACGGAAGATTCCAGGGTGTGCTCCCCAAGGCCCGGACATTCGAGTTCAAACTCGGAGACAGCCAAGAGGTAATTCGGGGAAAGGTTGGAACGACCATCGCATCCCCGGAAGTCATCAATGAGCACCTTACTCAAACGGTCAAGATCGACGTGCTGGCGACTCGCGTTGGCATGGGGCATCCACGGTATGTCCTTATAACGCTCCCTGAATGGTCGTGATTCACGCGAGTAGGCTTTACCGGAGTCTGAACCGTGCCCGTCCTTGAATCTGATCTGCGACGCCAACTGGAGAACGTCATCATCCAGGCCCGTGACGTGGCCGAGGCTGCAGCATGTTCGGCGCTCCAGAAGCGGGCCGTGGATGTCGCCGAGCCCTTCTCGCATTTCGGACCAAAAGAGAAAGAACTGCGGAACCGGCTGCGGGCGAGGGGTCGTCAGGTGGGTGATGCGCGAGACGAAAAAGGCTCACAGACCGTCGACCACCTGACCCAGGAGCTGGCCTACGAGTACTGGCACCGGATGCTCTTCGCCCGGTTCCTGGCCGAGAATCACCTGCTGATGCATCCGGACGGAGTGGCGGTCAGCCTCGAAGAGTGTGAGGAGTTGGCCCGATCTGAGAGGGCACCTAACGGCTACGTCCTCGCGGCTCGCTACGCTAGTCGAATGCTGCCGCAGATCTTCCGGGTCGATGACGTGTTGCTGGAGATCGAGTTCGCCCCGGAGCAGCGACTCGCTCTGGAGAAGGAGCTTGCCAAGCTACCTCGAGAGACGTTCCTGGCCGACGACAGCTTGGGGTGGGTCTACCAGTTCTGGCAGACCAAGAAGAAGGAGGAGGTCAACAAGAGCGGCGACAAGATCGATGGGCGCACCTTGCCTGCGGTGACGCAACTGTTTACCGAGGACTACATGGTCCAGTTCCTCCTGCACAACACAATCGGGGCCTGGTGGTGTGCCCGGAATGGGATCACCGGACCTCCGGGCGGGGCGGGTGTGCCGGCAGGCAAGGCACCCGTCGCAATGGAGTACCTTCGGTGGAGGGAAGACGGGACCCCGGCGGCCGGCTTGTTCGACGGCTGGCCCAAATCGCTCAAAGAGTTCACGATGCTCGACCCGTGCTGCGGGAGCGGGCATTTCCTGGTGGCCGCGTTCCGGTTGCTTGTGCCGCTACGGATGCACGATGAAGGATTGCCAACTCAAGACGCCTGCGATGCCGTGCTCCGCGAGAACCTGTTCGGCCTCGAGATCGATCCCCGCTGCACGCAGATCGCCGCGTTCGCCCTGGCTCTGGCCGCGTGGACCTACCCCGGACTCGATGGCCAGCCCCTGGGATATCGCCCGTTGCCGTCGCTGAACATCGCCTGCTCGGGGCAGGGAGTCGTCGGCACGAAAGAGGACTGGGCGAAGTTCGCGGGTGGTGATGGTCGCTTCCGCGAGGGGATGGAGCGGCTCTACGACCTGTTTCAAAGTGCCCCGAACCTCGGGTCGCTCATTAATCCCCGCACCGTTACTGAAGACCTGTTCGCCCTGGGCTTCGACACGCTCAAGGGGACCGTCGAGCGTGCCCTCAAGAAGATCGAGGCCCGCAACGATCCCGACCGGGCGGCTCTTGGCGTCGCGGCCCAGGGAATTGCGCTGGCGGCCTCCCTGATGAGCCGCGAATTTACCCTGGTCGCGACAAATGTCCCGTACCTGGCACGCGGAAAGCAGGCCGAGGAGTTACGCGATTACATCGCCGATGAATACCCCGCCGCCAAGGCCGACCTGGCGACCGCATTCGTCGAACGCTGCCTGGAATACTGCGCCCCTGGCGGCTCGACGGCCCTGGTCACGCCCCAGAACTGGCTGTTCCTCGGCTCGTACAAAGCTCTCCGTGAGCGGCTGCTGCGCCAGGTCACATGGAACGTGGTGGCAAAGCTAGGCGAAAGCGGATTTGAGAGTAGTCAAGCGGCGGGCGCATTCACAGCCCTCCTGATCCATACTACCGCCCCACCCGGAGGGCGACATGAGTTCCTTGGGCTGGACGCATCGGTGCAGAGCGTTCCCAGGGAGAAGGCGTTCACGCTTCGGGACGGCGAAAGGCTTATGGTTCGACAGCAACTTCAGCTAGGGAACCCAGATTCAAGAATTGTACTGGGACAACAGCAGGCGTGCTCCAGGCTGATGGACTATGCTGATTCATTTCTGGGGTTGGGGACGGGAGATTTCCCACATTACGGAAGATGCTTCTGGGAGTTCCCTGGAGTTGAACCGGGATGGGCATTTCTGCAATGCTCTGTCTACGTTACCGAACAATATGGAGGAAGGGAATATGCGTTGTCGTGGGATAACGCTAGCGGTCGAGTAAGAGGGATGCTGCCGGCTGAACGAGAACAGATTCATAATCAAGATCAAAGTGGACAACAAGCCTGGGGGAAGCGTGGAATCGCGGTATCACTTATGCGAGAACTCAAGGCAACGATTTATACAGGTGAACAATATGAAAAAGCCTGCACCGTTCTCCTGCCTAAGCGGGAGGAGTATCTGCCTGCCCTGTGGGCGTTCTGCTCATCTAAAGAACTGAACTATGAAGTCCGCAAACTCGACCAAAAGATAATTGCTGCGAACCTGACTGTAGTAAAAGTTCCCTTCGACCTTGAACGCTGGCAGAAGATCGCCGCCAAGGAGTATCCGAACGGTCTGCCCGAGCCGCACAGCGAAGACCCGACGCAATGGCTCTTTCAGGGCCATCCGAAGGGGTCAACCGAGCCGCTTCAGGTGGCCGTGACCCGTTTGCTAGGTTACCGTTGGACGCATCAGGAGCCGGACGATCTGGACCCACTCGCCGACGCCGACGGGATTGTTCCCATCCCCTCGGTGCGCGGCGAACCACCCGCCGCGGAGCGGTTGCGGGAGGTGCTCAAGGCTGCCTACGGCCCGAAGTGGTCGTCGTCGCTGGAGCACTCGCTGCTCACCAAGGCCGGGACAAGCTCCGGGACTACACTCAACGACTGGCTCCGCAACAGCTTCTTTGAGCAACACTACAAGCGATTCCATCAGCGGCCGTTTGTGTGGCACATCTGGGACGGACGCAAGGACGGGTTCTCGTGCCTCGTGAACTACCACAAGCTCACGCACAAGCTACTGGACAACCTGACGTACTCCTACGTCCAGGACTGGATCAACCTCCAGGCCGCCGACGCCCGCGGCGGCAAGCCCGGGGCCGATCTGCGGCTGGCGGATGCCCAGAAGCTCCAGGACGAGCTCAAGCGGATCCTGGCCGGTGAGCCCGATTACGACATCTTCGTGCGCTGGAAGCCCCTCTCCGAGCAGGCCATTGGCTGGAACCCCGATCTCAACGACGGTGTCAGGATGAATATCCGGCCCTTTGTCGAGGCCGGCATTCTGCGGAAGAACCCGAACATCAAGTGGACCAAGGACCGGGGCAATGAGCCCCAGCGTCCCCAGGAGGAGTATCCCTGGTTCTGGCCCGGCGGTACGTTCAAGGGTGATCGCGTGAATGACGTTCATCTCACGAACCAGGAGAAATTGGACGCCAGGAGGGGTCGATCATGATCCTGAAGGTCCACATCCAGAATTTCAAGTCTCTCCGAGACCTGAGCGTGGAACTGGAACGGTTCACCGTGTTCGTGGGAGCGAACGGCAGCGGGAAGACCAGCGTTTTGGAGGCAATTCACAACGCCGTGCGAGCGGCCACCGGCGACCCTCAGAAGGTGTTCGCTCACGAGCGACACGGGGACTGGGTTTACACGCGGGGAGGAGCCGGAGACCTGTCCATCCGCTGCGAGACAGAAAGCGGAGAGTTCGCTGTCGAGGCGACGCCCCCCGAAGGGTATCCGCCCGGGCCGGACCTGCTGCAGAAGGAGAAGTGGGAGTATCGCATCACCCCGGAAGGACCGCCGCTTCTTCATGCCCTTGAACCTGCACGAGGGTTGCTATTACTGCGGCTCAATGCGGCCGTCATGGCCAGGCCGTCCTACTCGCTGCACGACCCGCCACGCGTTGAGTACACCGGCGCGGGGCTCGCTTCGGTTCTCGCCTACATGGCGTTAAACGACCCGCAGGGGTTCGACAATTTGGTGGGAGAGGCCCGGAAAATGATCCCCCGGCTCCGCCGCATCCGTTTCCTCAAAACCATCGTCTACCAGACCGAGAATGAGCTTGTCCGTTTCGGGCGGGACACCGTGAACAGGAGCATACGACGGCCGGTTCCGGGGGAGTTGATGCTGTTCGACTTCGATCACGCCGAGAACGTGTCCGCACGCACCGCCAGCGAGGGGACGCTCATGATGTTAGGGCTGATAACCGTCCTCCTAGGCCCGATCCGGCCGCGAATCCTGCTGCTCGACGACATCGAACACGGCCTGCATCCCATGGCGCAGAAGCACCTGGTCGAAGTCATCGAGCGAATTCTTCAAGAGTACGAAGACCTGCAATTGCTCGTTACGGCCCACTCGCCGTACTTGCTGGATTACGTGGCCCCCGAGCAGGTGCGCATCATGGCGATGGACGAGGAGGGACACGCGCGCTGCGGACGGCTCATCGACCATCCCAAGTTTGAAACCTGGAAGGAGGAAATGGCTCCGGGCGAAATGTGGAGCGTGTTCGGGGAACAATGGGTGGCCGAACAGGAGGTAGGCTCGTGACTCTTCGGTTCGCGGTGGTCTACGAGGCCATCGCCGATCTCCAGGTCGCGACAGAACTTGCGGATCGGGTTTTCGTGGAGTCTATCGACTGGTTGGACGAGTACTTGCTCGACCATCAGCGGACTTGGATTCGTGAATGGAGCGGGGCACCACTGACCTGGAAGCGAATCAAGCGCTCAGCGCTGGGCTCTGGATTCAAAGTGCGCGGTCTCTACGACGAGCAGCCCGCCAAGCCCGACGCCCGAGCGGCCCACCGTGCTATTCTCTATCTTCGCTACATCATTCCCGAACTGGCCGGCATCCTGCTGATTCGAGATCAAGACAATCAAACTGAGAGGCGAGAAGGGCTCGAACAGGCTCGGCGGAAACTGGACCGTGCTTTTCCGGTGGTCGTTGGATTGGCGGTGGTCGAGCGTGAGTGCTGGGTTATCAGCGGCTTCGATCCAAAGGACCAGACCGAGGAATCGCGCCTCGCGGCGGAGCGGCAGAGACTCGGATTCGACCCTCGCCAGCAAAGCGAAGAACTCACCGCGTGCAAGAATGACAAAGCCCTGCGCAGCCCGAAGCGCGTACTTCGCGAGCTCTGCGGTGGAGACCATGACCGGGAATCTCGCTGCTGGCGCGAAACGCTCATCGAGACCTTATGTTCCCGCGGCGCAAAAAATGGCCTGGGCGCATATCTGGCTGAGGTGCGGGACAATCTCTCCAAGCTGATCGGGCACCTTTCTTGAGGGACTCGGAGCTATGTCACCCCCGGTTTCCGTTTTCGATTCAATGCTCGGCGCGATCCAGAGCGCCGCCGACTACAACCGGGACGAGACTGTACCCCCAGTCTGCATCCTCTGGACCGACGAGAAGCGGGAATGGGAGGCTCTGGTGCCTCGCTTACGCCAGGCTCTGCCGGCCTTCCTCGTACTCGGCCCCTACGACGCAGCCAACCGCACGGGCCCGGCGCTCTGGCTCAGGTGCGTCCTGGCCGGGAAAGTGCCGGAAGTCTCTTGGCCTGCGACAAGCGTTCCCATCCTCTACCTTCCTGGTGTCAGCCGCGCGACACTCCGGTCCACCGAGGAGTGCCCGAACGAACTCAAGCCCCTGGCCGAACTCCAATACCGGGGCGTCTTCTGGTCCCAGGTCAACGGCAAGGACTGGACCGTTGGCGCGTTCTTGCAGACGAATCACGGCGGTCTCCAGCTCAAGCTGGCCAGGGATACGGCCACGGCCACGTCGATCCGCCGCGGCATCGAGAAGCTGGTTGATGTGCCATTGGCGGAACTAAAGGCCAGGTCCGCCGCAGGCGAACTCAACAGCAGCTTCTTCGACTCACTGATTAGCGACGACCCAATCGACGATCTGCTGTCCTGGTTTTCCGACCCCAAGGGCACTCGCGACCGCTGGGAACCGGGCCGCTGGGAGACCCTGTGCAGTCGCTGCCTTGCCGACTACGGGTTCGACCCCGTCCGCGACGGAGAGATCCGGGGAGCTGAACTGCTAGGATTGCAGGAGAAAGCCACCTGGAAGACGGCCTGGAAGCGGTACGAGGTAATGCCTGCTCGGTATCCGGGTCTGCCGGATCTGCTGCGAAAGGCCAAGCCTAAGCCCAAGGCCGGAGACCTGCTTGCGGGTGTCCGCTCCGGGCACTGGCCCCAGGACAACGAGGAGCTCGAGGCCGAGTTGCGCAAGGCGCTGCTCCAGATCGCGGCGGAGCCGCTCGCCACGGCGCGGATGACCTTGAAAGCCCTTGAGATGGGCCATGGGAGCCGACGGGAATGGGTCTGGGCCAAGCTCAACCGCTCTCCGCTCGCCCAGGCAATCGCTCACCTTGCCGGTCTGGCGGAGGCCACGGCGACGCCACTGAAAGGAGCCAAGCTGGCCGATATGGTCAAAGCATACACGGACAGCGGTTGGCGGGCCGATCTCGCTGTCCTCGAAAGCCTGGCGGCTGTCTCGAGCCAACAGGACCGTGAAGCGGTGAGCACGGCCATCATTCACGTCTACAAACCCTGGCTTCGTGATTCGGCCGAACTGTTCCAAGAGAAAACCAAGGTCGAGCCGGTACCTGGCAAGTCAATCCCCCGTGTGTCCGAGACTCCGTCCGGCACATGTCTCCTGTTCGTGGATGGACTTCGTTTTGATGTGGGACAGAAGCTGAAGGAAGAACTGGAACGGCAAGTCGGCAAGGTTGATCTTGTATCTCAACTGGTTGCCTTGCCGTCCGTGACCCCGACCTCGAAGCCGGCGGTGTCTCCAGTGGCTGGAAAGATCACGGGCAGCGCCGCATGTGAAGAATTCCGCCCCTGCCTCGCCACGGACGGGAAAGACCTCACCCCCGAGCGATTCCGCAAGCTGCTTGAAGAGGCGGGTTTTCAGGTGCTCTCATCAACCGATGTGGGTGATCCTCAGGGACGGGCCTGGACCGAGTTCGGAAACATCGATAAAACCGGGCACAACGAAGGAATCGGATTAGCCCATCGTATCCCCGAACTTATCCGCAACCTGGTTCTCCGGGTTGAGGGATTGCTCGACATCGGCTGGCAGGAGGTCCGGATCATCACCGATCACGGCTGGCTGCTCATGCCCAAGGGATTGCCCAAAGCCGAACTACCAAAGTACCTGACGGCCACTCGCTGGCGTCGATGTGCAGTGGTCAAGGAGTCTGCCACGATTGACCTGACCTGTTTCGAGTGGTTCTGGTCTGAGAACGTGCGGATCGCCACGCCCCCCGGGATCGATTGCTTCCTCGCCGGGGAAGAATACAACCATGGCGGGCTGAGCCTTCAGGAATGCGTCGTCCCGCAGCTCGTGATTCGAGCTAGGAAGCCGGCGGCGGTATCAGCGAAAATCGAGCAGGTTAAGTGGGCTGGACTGCGATGCAAGGTCAAGGTGACTGGAGATTACACCGGCTGCCGCGTCGATCTTCGTGATAAGCTCAACGATCTCAAGTCGTCGATCGTGGAAGCGAGGCCGGTCGCGGAAGACGGTTCGGCGGCAGTGGTCGTGGAAGACGATCGTCACGTTGGTCGGGCGACGAACCTTGTTCTAGTCGACAGCGCGGGAAACGTGGTCGATAAACAGGCCGTGACCGTGGGTGGGTAATGGAATTCGATCACCTGGATCAACTCTGTGCCGATGCCTTCGACGGGTACGTCGTCCGCAAGGACCTGGTGCGGAAGTTCGCCCGGCAGTATCCCGTGCCCACTTATGTCTGTGAGTTCCTGCTAGGCCGGTACTGTGCCAGCACCAACGAGGAGGAGATCCAGGAAGGACTGCAGATCGTCGAAAGGCAGCTTCGCGACCGGGCCGTGCGGAGTGGCGAGGAGGAACTATTCAAGTCCCGGGCCAAGGACCTGGGCTCGGTCAAGATCATCGACATCATCTCAGCCCGGCTCGATGCCAAGACTGACTCTTACGTCGCGACCCTGCCCGGCCTTCGGCTCAAGGATGTCAGCATCGAGGACCAGCTCGTCCGTGACAACGAGCGAATGTTGACGGGCGGATTCTACGCCGAGATCGATCTGAACTACGACGCGATCATTGCTCAGGAGCGGAACGGAAGACCCTTCTCGATCGCCGGTCTGCGCCCGATCCAGCTCTCGAAACGCGACGTGCTGGAGTCTCTTTACGAGGGACGTCGGAAGCTGACGACGGCCGCATGGAAGGACTTCTTGCTCCGTAGTATCGGCCTGGAACCGACCCAGCTTGCAGAGCGCAATAAGGATGTGCTTATTCTGCGGATGGTGCCGTTTGTCGAGAACAACTACAACATGGTCGAACTCGGCCCGCGCGGAACGGGCAAGAGCCATCTCTTCCAGCAGATCTCGCCTTACGCCCATCTGGTCTCCGGCGGCAAGGCTACGGTGGCCCGGATGTTTGTCAACATGAGCACAGGGCAAAGAGGTCTG
>Ga0187864_10002587_pt1 | contig 15609 bp, 14 predicted proteins | sample June2016WEW_11_4_FD_132985 | JGI IMG/M metagenome (GOLD analysis project Ga0187864, IMG submission 132985) | Peatland microbial communities from SPRUCE experiment site at the Marcell Experimental Forest, Minnesota, USA - June2016WEW_11_40 | ecosystem: Environmental > Terrestrial > Soil >... | reverse complement strand
TCAAATATACTTGCGCGAAAATGGCCGGAATTTAGCGCGCGTGCCGAACGCGAACGGGGTGAAAGCTGACGGATCCTGGACATAATCTTGACGCCGGAAGGTATTTGAGGTCCAGTTTTGTCCATGGACGCCAAACAATATGCCGCAGGTTTCAAACAGTTGGCGGACGAGGCGGAAAAGCTGTGGGAGCAGGCGAAGAAGGATGTCGAAGTTTTTCAGGAACACATAGTCCACTGGCGTCAACGTCCACTGATGACGAGGAAGCGATTGGCTAATATGTTGAGAGAGCTTCTGGGGATACCTGGTCGACGTTTCATAGATGTGAAAAAGCAGTCAGCTAAGGCACAACGGGCGGATGAAGCGGACATCAAGGAACTGTTAAAGAATCCGCTCCGCGCGGCGCAGTTGTGGGCTTCACAAATTGCGCCAAGACGCATTGAACCGGTCGCCGACAAGGCAGGCTTAGTTACAATTGCAGCATTTAAGAACAACTATATCCTTTCGCCGGCAAAACTTTGCGTTGAGCTGACGACTTACCTGACTCGATGCCCGACATCTCCCTCAGGGACTTGGGTTTGGTCCGAAATCGTCATTGAATGCCTGCGCAAAGATTTTCCCGTAGAATTCGGTCCCATTAGTAATAATGATCCGTGGGCCCCCGCGATAACGACCATCACGGCGTGCAAAATACTTGCCCAGCAAATCGAAGCCGCGGCCGCTCTGCGGTCCCCGAAATGGTCACAGCCGATGCAAAAAAAGGAAATGGCTGAACGGCTGGGAATCACGGTAAAAATTCTCAATGTGCTTATCGACAAGGGCGTGTACATACTCGAAGACTTGAATATGCAACAGACCCACAGAATGCGCCTTGATGGCCTTGCGCCGGAAGTCCGATCGCGCATTTGCAAGCCGCCGGTAAAATAAGCCCTGGCTTCCAACTCACGCTTACTGATTCCAACTCACGCCTTGGCGGCTTTAGCGACGTTTTCCGCTGGTTTTTCCGATACTTGTCGCGGTATTGTCAGGGCGTCGTGGAAAAACAAAAAACATTCCAGCCCTTACGCCGCGCCGCGATGCGTCTTGGCCTGCCACCTTCTTGGCTTCGTGCTGAAGTGATCGCCGGCCGTATTCCTGCGTTGCGCGTCGGGAAGAAAATATTAGTCAATCCAGAGGCTGTTGAACGGGTGCTTTTGGACCGCGCTGGTGAAGCCGCGTCGGCGGAACCGGGGAGCGTCAATGCCTGATCCCGCGACTCAACCCGACGCGGATCCACTGCTGGTTGACGCGGCGGAAGTTTGCCGCCTACTGTCGGTTGGGACAACAACACTAAAAACACTGATCCGCACCGGGCGGTTGCCACTGAAACGGCATCGGCTATGCAGGAAGATGCTGTTTTCCCGCGACGAAATGAAGGAATGGGTGACTGCCGGAATGCCGCCGGCCTCGCGGTGGAGTTTTGTCCGCGAGCAAAAGGCGATGAGGGCGACAGGGTGAACGAAGAACCGCCGGCAGGACTCGCGATCCGAACCGGCGGTAAAAAATCGATGACGACTACATTATACATCTCGACGACGACAAACTCAAACGAGTCGATCCTCGCCGCCGCGCACTTGGCAAAAGATCGCGCCCATGCAGAGCTGTACCTGCTGGCGGCGATCGCGCGGCTCGGAAGCTGGGGCGTTGTGGCGGGTACGGATTTGCATACGGCAGAGTTATCGCCGTGCCTTGTCGGCGGACTTTGCCTTCTTCGGCCTGCCCGGCTTGCGGACCCGGACCTTCGCAAGATCGCGTGGATCGATGAGGTAATCCCGGCCGAGTTTTTGGGCCTTCAAACGACCGGCCGCAATCAGCGCCAATACGCGCCTCGCGGAAATCTTCAACCTTGCGGCAGCTTGTTGCGAGGTGAGCATGGCGGAAAACTATACGAAATGGCGAACAGGACTTCAATCATCCCTTGACAAAGTGTACTGTGTGCGGAATAGTTTGAATGTCTTTATCCAAGAGGACGGTGACGTATGAAAGTTCGGAAAATGGGATACAGTGAAGTGAAGATGGACGGCAGCAAGGCAAACAAGAAAAGCGCCAAGCTGTACGCCGTGTTCATGGACTTCAAGGGCATACTCCGCCGCGTGCCATTGGATGAGGATCGGGACACGGCCAGCGAGTACGCCAACAAGATCGACAAGCTGAACAAAATCCGGGGCAGCGGCAACGTCATGTCGCCGGAGCTTGCCGAGTTCGTAGAGAAGATGCCGCCGGCGCTCCGCGACCGGCTTGTGGCGTTTGACATCCTGGATGCGGGCGAAGTGTACGCCGACAAACCCCTGACCGAGCATATCACCAGTTGGAAAGCCGCAATGCGAGCCAAGGGCAACGCGGAAGATTCCATCAAACCAGTAGTCAGTCGAGTGCGGCGGATCGTAACGGCCTGCGGGCTGGTAACGTGGAAGGATCTGAACGCACCGGGCGCGTCGGGAAAGATCAAGACGTGGGTTGCCGACATGCGAGCCAAGGGGGAAATCAACGGATCGACCGTCAACAAATACATCAGCGACATCAGGAGCTTGTGCAGGTGGATGGTTAATGAGGGCTTCGCGCCCAAGATGGCGCTGGACAAGCTCCAGCCGGTCGATAATGCCGATGTCGACGTGGACCGGCGCCGAGCTTTATCGATCAAGGAAATGCACCGCCTTGTGGATGCCGCCGCTGCCGGCGAGAAGCACCACGGCTTGACCGGCGATGAGCGGGCGATCCTGTACCGCTTCGCGTTTGAGACGGGAATGAGGCCCGGGCAGATTCGCGCGTTGACCGTCGCCAATTTTCGCCTTGACGACAACCCGCCCACGGTGCGATCGCAAGCCAAGGATGTGAAGCGCCGCGAGGACCATGAGCAGGTGTTACGCGCCGATCTTGCTGCGGATCTGCAAAAGCGGTTTGCCGCGAAGCGATTTATGGATCAGCTTCCGACGGCACCGGCCTTCAAACTACCGGAGGAGCACCGCTTGTCCGAAATGTTCCGCGATGATCTGGCAGCGGCGCGGCGGGCGTGGATAAGCGAAGCGGCAGCCGATCAAGAGCGGATCGAGCGAGCTAAGGACGATTTCCTGGCCGACGTGAACCGCGATGGAGAGCGAGCCGTGTTCTATTCGATGCGCCATGGCCACGGCACGGCCCTGGCGGACGCCGGCGTTCCGGAGAAGGACATTGCCAAGTCGATGCACCACGCGAGCCGTGTGACGACGGCACGGTACATGCACAGCGACAGGCAGCGCGTGAGCAAGGCAATCGACACGCTGCCCGATCTTTCCTACACGTTGCCGAAGATGGCCACGGGAACGGACGGGAATTCCCTTGCACCCAGCTTGTCACCCCGCGGCGACTTTTCGCGCCCGGATGCGCCCGGATGCGTCCAGTTGGCCAGCGCAGTTGAAGATTCAGAATCAATCGGTAATATGCGGCCTAACGCTGAATTTCCGAGTGATTCGGCACAATCCGGGCAGGTAGCTCAGTTGGTAGAGCAATGGACTGAAAATCCATGTGTCGCCGGTTCAATTCCGGCCCTGCCCATTTGAACTTCGTGTAACACAATCACCTGTGCCGCCGCTGCTCGCGTTCCAATTGACTCCTGTCAGGGCTTATCCAACACGAATTTTCGGACCGTGTGCTGGTTGCGGAAGCAGCCGAAGATTTCGTTCTTGTCGTTAATCGTCAGGCCGAAGCAGACGTCCTCGCCGCCGAAGGAATCGAGGTAATGCCCGTTGCCATCAAAGACCTGGATTGCCGGTCCGTCATCGCTGACATAGACGCGTCCGGCCCCATCCACGGCGATGTTGTTGGGGGAGAAGAGTTGTCCGGGCAGGCGATGCGCGGGGTCGACTTCTTCGCCGCCGCCGAAGCGGTTGATGTATCTGCCGTCAGGGGCGAATTTGAAGACGCCCTTGGTTCGATCCAGGGCGTAAATCTCGCCGGTGGAGAGGGCGGCGATTCTTTCCAAGTTGACGTCTTCGCCGACTTTGTCGCGCGCGCTGAATTCGCTTTTGATCTTGCCGTCGGGGCCGAGGATGACGACGTTTGAACCGCTGTCGATGGCGTAGATGTCGCCGCTGAGGGCCGCGTAGGCATCCATGTAGGTTTCCTCGCCATTCTCGCCGTTGGTTTCCATTTCGCCCTGGGGCATCCCGCTCGCGCCTTCGAAGCGGTAGATGTGACCGTTGGAGCAGACGTAGAGCGTGCCGTGGCGATCGGCGGCGAGGTTCTGCATGTACCGCTCTCGGCCGATGCTCCATACCGCGATGAATTTTCCCTGGGCATCGAAGACCTGAATGCGTCCGTCGGAATATTCGCCGACATAAATATGGCCCTGTCCATCCACGGCGACGCTGCGGGAATCCTTAAACAGGCCCGCGCCGATTCCCTCGGCCCCGAATTCCATCGCCACATGCGCGAAGGTCGGGACGACAGGGGCCGGCAGCCCTGGCAGCGGCGGAAGAACAACAAGGGTCGGCGTCGACGCTGGCGTTGCCTTGGCCAACTGATTGTGGATCGATCGCACCGCCAGAACGATGATGATGCCCACCACCAGGATGATTGTCATCGCCAGCCCGCAGCCGAATCTTAAGCCGGACGAGGCCAACTTCGCCGCGCTGGCTGAATTGTAGGATGGCACGCCGGCGCCGATGCCGATGGCCGGACGTCCCGCCGCCAGATTTTCAACGGCTTCTTTGGCCTGGGCCAGATTCGCCCCGGAAGTTTGGCGAATGATCTTGATTGCCTCAATTTTCTTTCCGGATCGAAGCAGTTCGGCAACCTGGGGAATGTCCGTCGCGCTGCCGAGAAGCGGTCCCAAAGTGGCGGCGAGGTCGTCGCCAGGTGCGCTGGGATGTTGAGCTTCGGAGAGCACCACGGTGCTATTGCAGTAGGGGCAGCGCATCGACGCGCCGCCGGCGGCCGGGTAATCAAGCGGTGCGGCGCAGGTCGGACATTTCAGTGCTTCGGGCATGTGAGATTTCTCTCCCTCTCAGTTTATTCGCGACATTCTAGCCGATGCAAAGGAAGCGGGCGAGTCAGCGATCCGCGGGGGCGACGCGAATGGCAGCGGGCTGCGGAGGCAGACGCATCCATACGTCGATGGGGTGGTCGCCGCCGGAGAAAATGACGATGGGACGATAGTGCCGGGCGATCCAGCTTGAAAGCTGCAAGCCGTAATCGCGGCCGAACGTGCGGGCGCCGAAAGCCGTCGTGGGGAAATCCATGATCAGGATGAAATCCGGCGGGTGGCGGTCGAAGGCGGCCGTGACCGCTGATTGGCCGTAGAGGTTCAGGCCCATGGGGTGCATTTCAGTAAAGGGGACGGAACTGGGTCGGCCCGCGGCGTAATTGATGCCGGCGGCGTCGGGGATGATGGCGGCGGTGGCGGTGGGGGCGCTGGCGAGCCAGTGGATGGCCGCGATGGCTGCGGAATTCGTCGGGCGGGTCCAGGCGACGCCGCCGAAGGCGAGAGGGATTGGCACGGTGCGCTCCCGAAGGACTTGCTGGGTCACGGCGAGGTTCTGGATGATGAATGCGGCGAAGAAGCCGATCGCGCCCCATTGGACAATCGCGGGCGAGCCGGCCCTTTGCCGGATCCAGGTGGGGAGCCAGTCGATGAGGGCGATGACGGCCAACATGCCGCAGGGAACGGCAAGGACAAAACCATATTGGTAGAGTCGAGCGTAGAGAAGGATTTTGGCCAGAAATGCGAGGGAGAGAATCGCCAGCGTCCACTGAAGAAGGGCCGGACGTGCGGGGGTGAGATCGGCGCGGGCTTTTCTGAGCCGATGCCAGGTGAAAATCAGTGCGAAAACGGCGAAGACGGGCAGGCCGCGGCCGGCGCTGGACCAGAAGGAATCGAAGCGATTGCCGATTTGGAGGAGCGAGAAACAGGCGGCGGCGGCGACGGCGAGCCCCGCGCCGGATGGGGTCGATCGCCGGCCGTTCAATAGTTTTCCGGCGACGAGGGCAAGCAGCGTCAAAACTGCCGCGGCGGCGGCATAGATGGCGGCGCACTGGAGCATGCGAAGAAAATTGGTCATTGGCTCGTCGGAGCCGAAGCTTCCTTTGTAGAAGGGCGTGGACAGGACGTAGGGATTGCTCACGAATTGCCAGCCGCTCAGCACGCCGCCTATCGCGGTCTGGATCGGCATTTTGGATGCGTAAAACAGAAGGGCGGCTAGCGGGGGAAGAAGCGTGGCGGCGATGGCCGCGGCGACGATCAGGGCGATGTGCTTGGGGCGGGTGAGCCAGATCGCGGCGATGAGGCCGAGAAAATAGGCGGCGGCGCAGCCGAGAAATATTTCCGGTTTGGTGAGGAATGCCAACCCGGTGACCAGGCCGCCGGCGATGACGGCGCCAGCGGAGCGGCGGCGATAAAACCAATCGATGCACCAGACGACGGCAAGGCACAGGAGAAAGCCGTGGGTGATCTGATGGGCGTAGGGGGTGAGGAAGTTGTAGTTCGTCAATCGGGTTGGGGCGCCCAGTGCGAAGATGCAGAGAAAGAAAATCGCGGCGGTGGTCGCGGCGAGGGAGCTGGCCATGATGCAAAGCAGCCGATAGAGCAACGCCGTCGTGAGGATCAGGATGATGAGATTGGCGATGAGGATCGTGGTGAGTCCGGGGCCGAAGAGTCGCATGATGGCCGCGTTGAGGGTCGGGGAGAGCGGGCCGTAGAGGCAGGCGACGTCGCGATAAAGCGTTTTGCCCTGTGAGAGTTGCCAGGCGGTGTACAGTTCGTTGCCGAAGTCCAGGAGGATTTCGCCGGTGTGACCCCAGATCCAATAGCTGAGGGAGAGGGCGGTGGTGAGGATGAGCGTGGGGGGGAGCCAGGCGGCCGGGCGCATTAGGTGCATTCTACACCGGTCCCCGCGGCGATGCCGCAGGCTTTGGGTATTGGTTCGCGGCGGGGGGTGCGTGACTGAATCGGCCGGGACAAGGGCGAATAAACGAAGATGATGATCGGTTGAATTTTTCGTGACGGCCGAAGTCGCCAGCTCGAATGTGACAGGCGCTGCCGCTGCCGACGCCGCTGGCTGGCCTGCAAATGTTCCAACAGGCCTTTGCCAACCGAAAACATGGAGCCGCCGCCTCCGGCGGCAAATCACGTCTTTCGATTGCCGAGGGCCTGTTCGATGGCCGTCAGGGCAGCCAGCGGCGTCTGCGGCGGCAGCGCCTCATCCTATACGAGTGAACGCCGCCGATCGTCACGAAGAATTGAACCGATCATCTTCTTGCTTGATTTGCCCATATTCCCGCCGATTACGTCACGCACGTCGCGGCGGATTTGGTTTTCAATGATGGTTGTGTTTATACTCCGGCGGCCATTTGCCCAGAATCGGTAACCCATCATGAAATACATCACATTTCGGCGGCTTGGGCTGCTTCTGATCGTCGCAATGTTGGGCGGATGCCAATCGACCAATGGGGTTTTTGAAGTCCGGGACTTTGGGGCGCGCGGCGACGGCAAACATCTCGACACGCAGGCGGTGAACAAGGCGATCGACGCGGCCGCCAGCGCCGGCGGGGGGACGGTGTATTTCGCGCCCGGCGCGTACATATGCTATTCCATTCATCTCAAGAGCAATGTGTCGCTGTACCTTGAAAACGGTGCGGTGATTCAGGCGGCGGGGACGATATACGACGGGCAGTTCGATCCGCCGGAGCCGTTTCCCTTCGCGGATCAATACCAGGATTTCGGGCATACGCATTGGCACAACAGTCTGATTTGGGGTGAGAACATCCGGAATGTGTCCATTCTGGGGCCGGGCATGATCGACGGAAAAGACGCCCTAAACCGCGGCTCGCCCAAGCCCCAGCCAACGACGCAGCCGACAACGGAACCGTGGCAGGACACGACGCAGCCGTCGGACGATACGGTCGAGCCGTGGGAGGTGGAGGTTGGACCAGAGGATATTCGCCCCGGGCCGGTGACGCAGCCTTCAGTGGCGAGCAAAGCGCGCTGGCGATGGGCGACGACGCAGATTTCGCCGGATATTCCGACGCAGGATTACCAGGCGATGTATGCGGCCACGCAGCCGGCCACCGAGCCCACGACGCTGCCGACCACTCAGCCGGAATATCCCGATGACAAGGAAACGCTGCCGGCCGGGATCGGGAACAAGGCGATCGCGCTGAAAAATGCGCACAACGTGATTCTTCGGGATTTTTCGATTTATGAAGGGGGCCATTTCGGGATTCTGGCGACCGCAGTGGATGGATTGACGATCGACAACGTGAAGATAGACACGAATCGCGACGGGATGGACATCGACTGCTGCCGGAACGTGCGGGTGTCCAATTGCAGCGTGAATTCACCGCATGACGATGCGATCGTGCTGAAAAGTTCGTTCGGTCTTGGCTACGCGCGCGACACGGAGAATGTGACGATCACGAATTGCATGGTCAGCGGCGGGTATGTCGAGGGGTCGATGCTGGACGGGACGTTCCAGAAGATCAGTCCCCAAAACAGCATCGGCAAGGACAAGAAACATTACAACACGCACCGAACGGGCCGGATTAAGTTCGGGACGGAATCGAACGGGGGATTCAAGAACATCGCGATCTCGAATTGCGTGTTCGACGATTGCGGGGGGCTGGCGATCGAGAGCGTGGACGGGGGCGTGATCGACAACGTGTCGATTTCAAACCTCGTGATGCGGGACATCGTGAACTCGCCGATATTCATCCGATTGGGAAGCCGGTTGCGCGGGCCAGAGGGCACGCCGATGGGGGCGATCCGGCATGTGAGCATCAGCGACGTCGTTTCGCAAAGCGCGGCGGTGAGGTATGCGTGCATCATCACCGGAGTTCCGGGATATCCGATTGAGGATTTGCATATTCACAACGTGCGATTGATTTATCCGGGCGGCGGCAAAGGATCGTGGACGAGGCGCGAGCCTTGGGAAGAGATCAAGACGTATCCGGATCCATCGCGGTTTGGCGGGATGCCGGCGTACGGGTTTTTCATCCGGCACGTCAGCGGATTGGAACTGACCAATGTGGACATGAACTGGGTCAAGCCGGACATTCGGCCGGCTTTTGTTGTGGAGGATGTGGAGCATTTTGATTTACGGAACGTGACGGCGACGGTGATGGATCACGTGCCGACGTTTGTTTTGCGGGGAGTGAAGGATTTCACGACGCGGGATGTCAGCGGGGTGGAGAATATGCATTTGGAGGAGGTGGGGGAGGAGGATTATTGACGAATCACCCGGCGTTTCACGCCGACCGCGTTTTTGCGGTCTATTCGGGTCGTAACGAAACCGCTGCGAACCCCTGCAAGATATGGTAAACTGTCAGTGCTGTGTCGCATAAACCGAGGAGTTACCGGTGGCCACGTTAAAGATCCCTGATCAGACGCTCGCTCGATTGCGCGCCGCCGCCGCTGCTCGGCATGTCTCGGTCGAGGCTTATCTCGATGAGATTGCGGCGATGGACGCGGACGAAACGCGTGCTCCTTCGGACGCCTCAGTGCAATTCCGTAAGAGCAATGTTGCCGAGCGAACCGTAGCGGCGGATTCCATTCGGAAGCTGGCAACCGAGGTTAAGGACAAAGCCACGATCGAAGAATTGATCGCCGACAAGTAGGGAAGAGGTTTTCACGCAGTTTCACTCCAGCGGCTGCGTGGCGGCTGCGGGATGACTTCCCTCTGTCGGCGCCCAGCTTGCCACGTCGCGGAATTGGCCGCCTTGCTTTTGCTCGCGCCCGGGTCGGTGCGAGCCAGCGCCAGTGTAAAAGCTGTACGCGGGCTCGTCATTTCGGAAGAACAAGCCGTCCTTCATGCCGCAGCGCGAGTAAACCAGCGGCCGATCCGAACCGTCCGGCAAGCCGCCCTTGATCAGCGCATATCCCAGGGTTTGCGTGCCATCCCCCCAGGGATCGATCGGCACGTCGGACAGATAACCGCGCAGGTCGTCCAGCGACTTCGGCCAATTGCCGGTGTCGAAACGGTAAAGATGGCACGCGATCGACATCGCCGCCATACCGCGCTCGGCGTTGACGCGATTGTCCGTCTCGATGCAGCGATCGATCGTCGGCTTGGCGATGAGGCCAACCTGCGACCCATAGGCACGCAGGACATCGTTCACCTCGGTCTTGGCATCCGGATGCATAAGCAACTGTCCGATCAATTCGCGCGCCACGCTCGTCTGAAGCGCCTTGCCGTCGCCGGGATCTTTGGTCAAAACGACGTTGGACGTAATGATCTCAAACCGCTGACAGATTTGGGCTCGAATGCCGATGCTAACCAACAGGCAGACGAGCTTCTTCTCCGATTGATCCTCCAGCAGGTCCGCGAGGTGCCACTGATCGCGGAGCGTTTCGATGGCGGCCGCATCGTTCCCCTGAAGGTGCTGATAGATGGCGGCATCGGCCAACTCGTTGCTCAGGTTGCGGCACTCATTCAGGTAGGAGACGCCCGGATTCGGGGGAGGCAACAACTTAGGCCAGTTTGCGTGCTCGATCGATCGTGCCTGATGGGCCAAAGCGCGGGCCGCGGCATTGGCTAGAAAATCCTTCTTTTCCGTGCGCTGCCATTCGGCGGGATAGGGTGGATACTCGGCGTACACGAAATTGGACGCCGACGGCGACCAGATATTTGCGTTGTCGTTGTCGCGGAGCAGCTTCTCCGCCTGTAGATAAAGCTTGGCCGCGTCATCGCCAGGCTGGGTCGCCTGGGCGGCAGCCGTTTGCTGCCACAATCCTAAGATGCCGACGACCAAGAGCAGTCTAAGCATTTTCAAAGCCTTTCTGGTGGGAATTGAATTGGGCGCACCATCCTATAGACGGAGTGCTCAAAGCGATCGTTCCATCCTACCGGAAATATCCTGATTGCCCTATCGTTTAAGGGCCTCGGTGATAATGGGGCGGAGTTGGTCCTCGACGCCGCCCATGTGTGCGGCCTTGATGACCTTGCCGTCTTTGCCAACAACGGCAGTTAAGGGAATCATCCCATCCGGGTCGAAGGCCGCGCCCACCTTTGCGTCGGAATCCATCAGCACGGGAATGCTGAGCTTCGTATCGGAGACGAATTTTTGAATGGTGGGTTTGTCTTCCTGCTCGTTGACGGCGAAAAATTTAACGCCTTTGCCGTTGAAGTCCTTATACAGTGCGTCCACATGCGGCAGCGACGCGACGCACGGGCCGCACCATGTTGCCCAGAAATCCAAGACGTAGACTGAACCCTTGAGGGTTTGGTTCGTAACCTGATGGCCATCCATGTCCGTCAGCGAGAACGGCGGGGCGGGCTTTCCTTCCAGATCGGAACCGGCGTCGGCGGGGATCATTTCCTGTGCGCCGGGCGGAGGCGACCAGGCGAATTGCGCCGCGGGCAGCGTCGCCGCCGCTGAGTAAACGTAATCCGCCGTCAGCAGTGCGGATTTGATCTCTTTGGCGCCTTTCATCCGCGCGTTTTTTGACACGTCGGCGGTCATTCGGCGCAGCAAATGCGTCTGGGGATCGATGACCAGGGTTTGGTCGAACAGCGGGTGCAGGATCAGGATCGCGGGATAGGTTTGGCCGTCGATCGTCACGTCGTCCACGCGAACGGCGGAGGTTGCATCCTGCAAAAGCTCGCTCTCGGCATCGCCTGAAAGCGCAAGCGCCAGTGCGAGATTTTGATTTCGCAAGATATCGGCGACATCCTCGCCAAGCGTTTCGAGGTTCACTTTGCCCTTGGGAGCGTCGATCATCTGATAGCGGTTGCGCTCGGGGAAAAAGAGGTAGATATTTGTGCCGTTGTTTCCCAGAAGGGCGTCGCTTGTGGACTGCGGCGAGGCGGGATCGGCGCCGGTGGTTTCTCTCGTTTCGTTGCGAAACAGGCCGGCCGAGGAATATAGGCCGGCAAATTGCGCACTGTTGTTTCGCTGGATTCCGTCGATATCCAAATGGCCCTGGAAGGTGCCGGAAATCGAAAGGGAGACAAGCGAGGCGTATGCCTGGCGAACCTGTTCGAGCAACGCACGCACCTCTGGCGAGACGGAGGGATGGGTGGCGGCGGATTGGGCGGCTGAACGCCTCAGGGCCACGGCGCCCACGCCGGCCAGGAGAACCGCGAGGCAAAATCCCAACGCTGCTTTTCGCCGACGGGTCATGGCTTCACTCCGCAAAGTCGGATTCTAGGATTGCCAAATGGCGAATGCCAAGCGCACATCGAAAAAGCGGGCGGCAGGCCATCCAAATCTCAAATTTGAAATTTGAGATTTCAAATCCGGCATTCGGACTTCGGCGAGCGCAGTCGAGCCGCACTCAGCATTCTTCCGCATCAATCAAACTCATCCCCACGAAACGTATTGCCCAGGTACGCGCTGCGCACTTCGGGGTCATTGATGATCTGCTTAGGCGTTCCGTCTTTGAAGACCTGTCCGTCGGTGATGATCAACGCGCGGTCGCAGACGCGCAGGGTCTGTGCGACGTTGTGATCGGTGATGAGGACGCTTTTGCCAAATTCATCCTTGAGGCGGCGAACTTCGGCCTGGAGGTCCTCGACGGCGATGGGATCGACGCCGCTGAACGGCTCGTCGAGAAGAATGAGCTTGGGGTCGGTGACGAGGGCGCGGGCGATTTCGAGCTTGCGACGCTCGCCGCCGCTGAGCGTATCGGACTTTTGATTCCGCTGGCGGGTGAGTCCGAATTGGTCGAGCAAGGCCTCGGCGCGCCCGAGGCGCTGCCGTCGCGAGAGGTTGAGGGTTTCGAGGATGGCCAGGAGGTTTTGCAGGACGCTAAGCCTGCGGAAGTCGCTTCGTTCCTGGGAGAGATATCCGATTCCGAGGCGGGCGCGCTTGAACATGGGAAGGAAGGTGATATCGACGGCATCGAAGGCGACGGCGCCGCTGTCGGGTTCCACCATGCCCAGGATCATGCGGAAGGTGGTTGTTTTGCCGGCCCCATTGCGACCGAGCAGCCCGACGACTTCGCGTTGGCGAAGCAAAAATGTGACGTCATTAACGACCGTCCGCCCGCTGTAGGATTTGACGAGCTTGGTAACTTCCAAAAGATTCATGGGGAGCCGAGGAGTCGGGCCGGTAGTGTCTCGTAAGAGGCGGGAAAATCAAGCCTAACCGCAGGTTGTGGATAACAGGTGGATAAATCTCCCGAAACTTCAACGAGCGAACAATTGGCGCTGGTGAACGCGAAGGCAATGGTACGAATCCTAACAAAGACTGAAAATGGTCTTAAATGGAAATAAATTAGGAGAATGATCATAACGCTATTTTGATAATATAGTTATGTTCATCATAATTTCCAAATAATTGAAAGCGGCCGGATTTTTCGAGGCAAATGCCGCGTTGGCTGCGGAAATCATTGGAATATTGGGCAAAAATGGCCGACGGCCGCTGGGCTTTGTGGATAAGTCTTTTCGGCATTGGGGAAAACTAAGGGCTTTTTTGGAGCGTTGGGCGCGACCGTGGTATGTTTCGACCTCGCGCATGACAGGCCCCGTCGGCACCGGGGGGACGCGATCCGCTCGAGAAGGGCTCGACGGACACTTATTCAGGGAGTGCCGCAAAAGCCGATTGACGTTCTCGGCTCATGTCTTGAAAGGAGTGGCTGTATGGCCACGGGAAAGGTCAAGTGGTTCAACGACCAAAAGGGGTTCGGGTTTATCGCATCGGACAAGGAGGGGAAGGATGTTTTCGTTCATCACACGGTCATTGAAGCCGAAGGATTCCGAACGCTCCAGGATGGCGAGCTCGTCGAATACGAGGTCGAAGATGGGCCCAAGGGAATGAAGGCCACGAAGGTGCGGCGAGTGGTTGCACCTGCGCCCGCTCCGGCGTCGGCGAGCTAAGTTTCCGCGTTTTGCGGATTTGAAACACCCGCCGCTCGGGGCGGGTTTTTTGTTGGTGTCATTGGTCACTGGTCATTGGTCATTTGTAAATGGATTGAATCCATCCGCTGACCAATGACAAGTGACAAATGACAAGTGACAAATAACAAACAACCCATAACAATACCGCGATGAAATATCGCCGGCTTGGTAAATCCAATCTTCGCGTGTCGGTGATCGGAATGGGAACCTGGCAATTCGGCGGGGAATGGGGCAAGGATTTTCAACAGGATGAAGTCGATCGCATGTTTGACGCGGCCAGGGACCAGGGGATCAACCTGATCGACACGGCCGAGTGTTATGGAGACCACACATCCGAGGCGTTCATCGGCAAAGCCATTGAGCGAGATCGCGATCACTGGATCGTGGCTACGAAATTCGGGCATAAATTCCATGGCCATCTGAACCGAACGGATGAACGGTCGGCGGCGCAGGTGGGGCGGCAAATTGAGGATTCGCTCCAGGCCTTGAAGACGGATTACATCGATCTGCTTCAGTACCACAGCATTCGATATGAGGAATTCATAAGCGACGAGCTGACGGCTTTGCTGCGGAAGCTGCTGAAATCAGGCAAAATTCGTCATTTGGGGAATTCGATTTCCGGCCAAACTCGGAAAAATGTGAACCAGGTGAAGGACTCGACGGGGCGTGGCGTGGAGGCGATCCAGGTGATTTACAATCGGCTGGATCGGACGCCTGAGGAGCAGGTTTTTGGGCTTTGTCAGGAACAGGACCTCGGGGTGCTGGCGCGCGTGCCGCTGGCGAGCGGATTTTTGAGCGGGAAATATAAGCCGGGGAGTTCGTTTGGAACGAATGACGTTCGCTCCGGGCAGGATCGGGCGTCGGTGGATCAGAAGCTGCGCGAGGTGGAGGAGATTCGCCGGAAGGAAGTGCCGGCCGGCGTGGAGATGGCCCAGTGGGCGCTGGCGTGGTGCCTGCTGCATCCGGCTGTCACCGCGGTGATCCCAGGCTGCAAGGATGAAGCGCAGGTGCGATCCAACGCGCGGGCTGGGATGCTGGCGATGGTGCGCGACGATCATCCGCGGGCGTGGAAGTGAAGTTGTCACTTGTCATTTGTCATTTGTAAGAGGCAACGACACGATCTCCTGGCCTATGACAAATGACCAATGACAAATGACATGCTACCAATCAGACGAGTGGCGCTGGAAGAGATCATCGACCTTCGCCATGCGGTGCTGCGCGCGGGATTGCCGAGGGAGTCGGCGAGATTCCATGGCGATGACGATCCGAAGACCGTGCATCTGGCGGCGAAGGATGGACCGAAGGTCGTCGGGTGCGCGACGATTTTGGTGAATGAATGGAACGGCGAGCGGGCGTGCCAATTGCGGGGGATGGCGATTGATCCGGCGCGGCAGCGGCGCGGCGTCGGCCGGCGAATGCTGGCGGAGGTCGATCTCATCGCGGCGGAGAAGGGGGTGGGCCTGCTGTGGGCCAACGTCCGCAAACCAGCCGCCGAGTTCTATCGGAAATGCGGATGGGTGATTGTCTCGGAGGAATTTGAGATTCCGGCGGCTGGGCCGCATTTCAAAATGATTCGACGGCTGGGATAAAGAATCTCTTACCGCAGAGAACGCGGAGAACTCAGAGCGGAGACTGTATTTCGTTCTCCGCATTGCAAAGCTGTGGCATCTTGTTTTTTTGGCAAGGTTCAGTGGTCATGCGGCAAGTTTGGTTACGTCGGCCTCGCGAAGAATCAACGCGGCGCTCATCGTCTTGTGCCCCTGGG
>Ga0187864_10002578_pt1 | contig 15643 bp, 9 predicted proteins | sample June2016WEW_11_4_FD_132985 | JGI IMG/M metagenome (GOLD analysis project Ga0187864, IMG submission 132985) | Peatland microbial communities from SPRUCE experiment site at the Marcell Experimental Forest, Minnesota, USA - June2016WEW_11_40 | ecosystem: Environmental > Terrestrial > Soil >... | reverse complement strand
TCATCCCGGCCTTCGAGCCTCTCTATGCCGGCATGTCGGACGCGCAGAAGAAGGCTGCCGATAAGTTATTCCGCCATCATGGACTCTCGAAGTCAAAGGCAAAACGCAAATGATCGCGACCGCCACAACGTCAAGACAGCAAACCCTATTTTGCGATAGGGTATCATTCCAAGAATGGAAGGTAACTATGAGAACTTCAAACACTCGAGCCACGAAGTTTAGTTCGACAGTCATCAAAATCCTGATGGCGCTCGTCTTCGCCTCAATGATCGGCGGTATATCCATCGCGCCGGCGTTCGGCAGATACAGGCACGAAGTGTATCGCGTCTATGCGCCTCCAGTGGTCGTCTATACCCCGGACGAGTATGTATCGCCGGGCATCGACCTCGCCTTCCCCATCGAGATAGGAGGTGGCGGCGGTGGTTATTATGGCGGCGGTGGTCATGGCGGTCATCATGGCGGCGGTCATCGCGGCGGTCGAAGATAAATATGTCATGTAATGAAACATTGACGATCAGATATCGCGGTCAACGGGAAGGTCATTAATAGCGTTTTATTATGCCTGCATGGCCATACAAAGGGCTTTGCTCCGGGCTGCATATAAAAATTAGCCCACGATCCATAAGCTCCGTGAGGCGCCACCTTGGGAAGGTCAAAGTGCCGCAGGGGGCCAGAAAGCTTCAAAAGTCGCTGGCGAGGTACTAATGAATTTGGCCGGCCCTGATGATTGAAATCCCCTCTTGCCCCTTTTCCAAAAGGCAAAGGTAGGGTATTACAGGGTAATTTGAACTTTGGAATGATTTTGTTATAAGATGCAGGTTGTTGGAAATCAAAAAAGTCCTTCCCGGCGGCGGGCAGTTCGGCGGCCGGGGTTGACCGGTCCATCAGGTGAATATCTCCGGGCAGGCAGGGAACATGGATATAAGCTTCAGTCTGGACGCAGATAATACTCTCGTTGTGCGGCTTGGTGGAGACTGGCATATCGAACATGGGCTGCTATCGGCAGAAGAGCTTGAGAAAAAGATTGCATCGACTCCACACCTCGAAAAGGTTGCATTCGAAGGGCGCGGACTTGGAGAATGGGACAGTAGTCTGCTGACATTCCTGATCAAGTTGAAGCATTTCTGCACTCAGAGATCGATCATCCTTTCCAGTGAAGGTCTTCCAAAAGGGGTGGCAAGGCTGCTCCATTTGGCTTCTGAAGTCCCGGATAAAGAAGATGCGCACAAGAAGGTCGGGCGGGCGCCATTTTTGTCCAGAGTGGGAGAGGCGACTCTGGAGGCTGTTAAATCGGCTGGTGAAATGCTGGCTTTCATCGGCGAGGCTTTTCTTGCTCTGCTCAAACTCCTGGGGGGCAAAGCCCGGTTCCGGCGCTGCGATTTGACTTTGCTGATCCAGGAATGCGGCGCCCAGGCGCTGCCGATAATATCGCTTGTTAGTGTCCTGGTGGGACTGATCCTTGCTTTTGTGGGGGCCGTGCAGTTGAAGCTCTTCGGAGCGCAGATATATGTGGCAGACCTCGTCGGTATAGGGATGGCGCGCGAGATGGGCGGCATGATGACGGCGATTGTTATGGCCGGACGCACCGGGGCTGCTTTTGCCGCGCAACTGGGAACAATGGAGGTAAATGAGGAAATTGACGCATTAAAGACCTTGGGCATTTCACCCATGGAGTTTCTCGTCTTACCCCGGATGCTGGCGCTGGTCCTCATGCTGCCCCTGCTGTGCCTGTATGCCGACCTGCTGGGAATCCTGGGCGGCGGGATAATCGGTGTCGGAATGCTCCATCTTTCGCCGGCTGAGTACCTCCATGAAACTGTATCGGCTCTGAACCTGACGCAGTTTGCGGGGGGTCTGATCAAAGCCGGGGTCTTTGGCGTACTGGTCGCACTCTCGGGATGCTTTCGCGGAATGCAATGCGGGCGGAGCGCTGCAGCGGTTGGTGAGGCGGCAACCTCGTCGGTTGTGACCGCAATTGTTTCCATTATAGTCTCGGATGCCCTGCTGACCGTGATATATGACAGAATTGGCATCTAGGTCATTTATGGAAAATCATGCGAATCAGACAACTGCCCACATCGAAGTGCGCGACCTCACCATGGCCTACGGCAGCTTTGTGATTCTCCACGATCTCAGTTTCACTGTAAAAAAGGCTGATATCTTCATCATCATGGGTGGGAGCGGATGCGGCAAGAGCACACTTCTCAGGGGCCTCATCGGGCTGAAGGAACCTGCTAAAGGACAGGTATTGTACGATGGAGTGAGCTTCTGGGATTGCGAACCCGACGCGAAACAGGTCATAATGAGGCGCTTTGGGGTCCTCTACCAGGGCGGTGCGCTGTGGAGTTCCATGACACTGGCTGAGAACGTGGCCCTGCCTCTGGTGGAATACACGAATTTGAACCCGGCACAGATAAAGGAGTTGGTTTCGCTCAAACTATCCCTCGTCGGCTTGGCAGGGTTTGAAGAATTCTACCCCTCCGAGATCAGCGGCGGGATGCGCAAACGTGCCGGCCTCGCTCGTGCGATGGCCCTCGATCCGGATATCCTCTTTTTCGACGAACCCTCGGCGGGATTGGACCCGATCAGCGCACGGCACCTGGATGAACTCATCCTCGAGCTTCGCGACAGCCTCGGGACAACCGTGGTGGTAGTGAGCCATGAATTGGCAAGCATTTTTGCCATCGGAAACAACTCTGTTTTCCTCGATGGGGAAACCAGGACAATGATTGCGGTTGGGAATCCTAACAAACTCCTTGCGGAAAGCAATGACCACAAAATTCGGAGCTTTCTGACCAGGGGTGAGCAATGAAAAGCACGATGATTCCGGGCGGCGGCCGCCTGGCAGTGCATTGCGGCAGGCAACAATCCCGGACCTTCCGGAACGAGCTCGGAGAATAATGAGCAAACAGGCGAACACAAAGCTGATTGGTGGGTTTGTTATCGGCGCAGTCATTCTGGTCATATCAGGAATACTGCTTTTCGGGTCCGGCAGGCTCTTCAGCCATCAGAGAAAATTTGTTCTCTTTTTTGAAGATTCCGTGAAAGGACTCAACGTCGGGTCGCCGGTGGATTTCAGAGGAGTCAATATTGGGAAGGTTACGGGCATCAAGATCGTTCTGGACAAAAAGGACCTTTCCCTGATGATTCCAGTCTTTATAGAGATCGACACGGATCGGATCGCCTTCGACAGCACAGAGAGCGAGATAAGAAGACTTGTTGAAACAAGAGAAGAAAAAACGTTTGTTCAACTGCTGATCGACCAGGGATTGAGAGCGCAACTTTCGACGCAGAGCCTTGTCACCGGCCAGCTTGGCATCCACCTCGACTTCTTCCCGGATAGACCTCTAAAGCTTGTCGGCACACAACCCTCTTATACGGAAATCCCAACGACTGAGTCGAGCCTTGCGGCGCTTTCCAAGACCCTGGGGAATATCCCTCTCGCAGAAATTGCCGACAAGTTTGAAAAAACTCTGGACGGAATCGAGAAGCTGGTTAATTCCCCCGACCTTAAAGAGACGTTGGACTCTCTTCACCAGACTGTTGATCAGGCTTATGCATTTCTGCGAGATTTGGATAGCCAGGTAAAGCCATTGGCGACAAGTACGCAGCTCACCCTGAGTGAAGCAAAAGAGCTATTCGGAAATGCCGCACAATTAGCCCGCAACCTGGACTCGCGTATTCCACCGCTTATAGCCAGTCTGGAAGATACATCCAAGGCAGCCGGCGTAACCATGAAGGGGGCAAATAAGGCCGTGGAAGGGTTTGCCGGAGCCAACTCTCCCGTGCGCTTCGAACTGATAAAGACCCTGAACGAGTTTTCCTCTGCGGCTCGTTCCTTCCGCGTTTTGGCTGAATACCTGGAAAATCACCCCGAAGCTCTCATCAAGGGCAAAGGCAAATAATAGAGAGGAAGAGGCGGCCGATTGCTCCGGGCAAGTGAGAAAGGGAAACGCATGGCTAAAGTTCTAAATTCCGGGATTGGGGCAATCTTGCTGCTTTCTTTACTGTTGCTTTGCGGGTGCGCTTCGAAGGCGCCCAATTACTATGTCCTGCATTCGCTTCAAAGCGAGGCCCCGGATGTAAAGATTACGAGAGCACAGAACGATCTGACCATAGGTGTGGGTCCCATAAAAATTCCCGAATATCTCGACCGGCCGCAAATGGCCACCCGGTCAACCCCATACAGCCTCCAATTTGCCGAGTTCGACAAATGGGCTGAACCTCTGGAGAAGGACCTGGCCCGTGTCCTCGCCGAGAACCTTTCCATATTGCTCTCAACAGATAGGGTCGTCGTTTTTCCATGGGCAGGGTACGTGCACGTTCTGTATCAGGTAACCGTGGACGTTGCACAGATGGAATATACGCCGGATGGCAAAGCTTTGCTCGTCGCCGGCTGGAGCGTTTTCGGCAATGATGGCGGAAAATTGCTCACGATCAAGCGGTCAAGAATTATCGTGCCCGTTCAGTCCACCGGGTTTGAGGCAATAGCCTCTGCGCAGAGTCGAGCGGTCGGGGAAATGAGCCGTGAAATTGCTGCCTGCATTGAGTCTCTGCCTCGGGAGCAGGAGGTCCCATAATTTTCAAAGAAGCTGCTTGTCTGCGAGTCATATCGATCATATTTTCTATTGGCTCCAGTACTCCGCACGGGATAGCCCAACAACCGGAAAGGCATAGAGAGGCTTTCTGGAAATCTATGGTTGACAAATCCAGCATGCTTTGAGAAACGTATATGCTGGTGATGGTCTGTCAATTCTGTGCAATTCACGATTGCACATTGACCATTGAGAGACTAAGGGGTCCCTTCGATGACCACGGGATTCTTCGACCAAAAAGGAAGAGATGAGCAACGGCATGAAAGACGATTTAAGCCATGGTAATCAGTGCAGGTCGGGCTTAACGATCTGCGCGCAAGGGCTGCCGAACCTGATCCACATGCTGCGCCGGAGGGTTCAAGAGCATAGCGAGAAAACCGTCTACACCTATCTCAAGGATGGAGAATCACAAGAAACCAGACTGACATATTGTGAACTGGAACGGAGGGCGCTCGCCATTGCGGCGTATCTCCAATCTCACCTCTCTCCTGGAGAAAGAGTCCTTTTGCTCTACCCTTCGGGCATCGAGTTTCCCACGGCATTCTTCGGGTGCCTGTGTGCGGGCATGGTCGCCGTGCCAACCTATCCACCACATTCCAAGCAGTTCCTGGCAAGCCTCGCGGCAACGGTATCCGACGCAGGGCCAACAGTCGCTCTCACCACGGCTTCTACCCTGGAAGAGTACAGGCGCCAAATAGATCAGACTCCCGGGCTGATGGCTCTCAAATGGATACCAACCGACACCATTCCCGACGACCTGGCAAATGCCTGGCAAGAACCACCCATTGGCGCTGATTCCCTCGCTGTCCTCCAATACACGTCCGGTTCCACAGGAAGTCCCAAGGGCGTAATGGTCAGCCATGGAAACCTGCTCCATAATTCATCCGTAATCCGCGCAGTCTTTGGGAATTCACCGAGCAGCCGCGGCGTAATCTGGCTTCCCCCGTACCACGACATGGGGTTGATCGGAGGAATCATTCAGCCCGTTTACGCAGGTGCAGATGCGATCCTGATATCACCTGTTCACTTCATCCAAAAACCGCTCCGCTGGCTTATGGCCATCTCACGCTATAAGGCCACGACAAGTGGCGGGCCGAATTTTGCCTACGATCTTTGTGTTCGAAAGATCACCTCGGAGCAGAAGTCAGGACTTGATCTGAGCAGTTGGGAGGTCGCTTTCAACGGCGCCGAGCCTGTCAGGGGCGAGACGCTCCACCGCTTCGCTGCGGCTTTCGAATCCTGCGGCTTTCAGCAAAAAGCATATCTGCCCTGTTATGGTCTCGCGGAAACAACCCTTATCGCCTCCGGATGCAACAAGAGATCCGAACCGGCATTCCTGCAGGCGGACGCGCAGGCGTTGAAAGCCGGTCGCGTTACCCTGGCGGCAGAAGATAGCGAGCACGACTTCAAGCTGGTAGGAAATGGGGGAGCGCCGCCGGACCATGAGATTGTTATCGTCGACCCGGAGAAGCAAACTACCTGCAAGAGCGACAGGATCGGAGAAATATGGATCGCAGGGCCAAGCGTTGCACAAGGATATTGGAACCGGCCCGAAGATTCGGAGCAGACCTTCCGGGCAAGGCTTGCCGATAATGGCGAAGGTCCATTTCTGCGCACGGGAGACCTCGGGTTTATCCATGCCGGCCAGCTCTTTGTCACCGGCCGCCTGAAGGATCTCATCATCATACGGGGCCGCAATCACTATCCTCAAGACATCGAGAGGACAGTGGAAAGAAGCCATGAGGCCCTGCGGGCAGGCTGTGGGGCGGCGTTTGCCATTGAAGTCGGGGATGAGGAACGGCTTGTGGTGGTGCAGGAGGTCGAGCGACGATACATTAGAAAACTTGACGCGGACACGGTGATCGGAGCTATTCGCCAAAGTGTATCACGAGAGCATGAAATCCAGGTCTACGCTGTTGTGCTCCTCAAGACCTCCAGTCTTCCCAAGACGACAAGCGGAAAGGTCCAGCGCCATCTTTGCCGGGAACATTTTATCCAGGGCAGCTTGAAGGTTGTTGCCGAGTGCGTGGGGTATCCCCAGGAAGTTGAGCCGGAGACACCCCTCCAGGCATGGGAAGAATGCCGGCCGGGCCACAAGAGGGCGGCTGCCTCGGCTGCAAGCCGTCTGAAGGCCTCCACGCTCAAAGCCGGCGAGTTGGAACCTGGTGACATGGGGACGGAAGACACGTTGGAACTCATCCGTGTCATTGAGTCTGACATTGCAAAAAAGGTGGCGGATCTTCTGAATATCTCGGTCTCCAGGGTAGATGTGCACGGTCCCTTGAATACGCTGGGCATGGATTCTTTGATGGCAGTGGAACTGAAGACGGCTATTGAAGAAGACATGGGAATCGAGTTTCCAGTCGAGGCGCTGTTTCTGGGGGCCGGTATTTCCGATCTGACGGCGCATGTTCTCTGGCAAAGGACGTCGGGAAGAGGGCTTGAAGCCGAAGACGGACCTTTGGGAAAGGTGCTCTCATCGGGCCGTCAGTCCGGAGAGCCGGCGCAAAGGGTCTGTGCCCATACAAATGCTCCTGAGATACAACCGGAGTGCCTGCCGTTTGAGGACTACCCCGAATACCGAAACCTTCAGCAGATCATGCTGGGGATGAAAGCGCGAGGTATCGACAACCCTTATTTCAGGGTGCTCGAAGGGGCCAACTCCAATGGAGCAATTGCAGAAGGTCGAGAGTACATCACCTTCTCCAGATACAATTACCTGGGTATGTCTGGAGATCCGGTCGTATCTCAAGCCGCCAAAGACGCGATCGACCGCTACGGTACGTCCGTTTCGGCAAGCCGTCTTGCTTCAGGCGAAAGACCACTGCATCGTGAGATTGAGAAAGAAATTGCCGACTTCATTGGAACAGAGGACAGCCTTGTCTTTGTAAGCGGGCATGCCACCAACGTGACCACTATCGGCCATCTGTTCGGCAAGCCCGACCTCATCGTTCATGATGCCCTGATTCACAACAGTATTCTCCAGGGATGCCAACTCTCCCAGGCAACGCACCTTTCTTTTCCCCACAACAACTGGCAAGCCCTGGACATGATTCTCAAGGAGTCGCGACCCCTTTTCCGACGGGCACTCATCGTTATCGAAGGCGTTTACAGTATGGATGGCGATATCCCGGAACTGCCCGAATTCATTAAGATCAAGAAGCGGCACGGCGCCTTTCTGATGGTGGACGAGGCTCATTCCATCGGCGTATTGGGGAAAAGGGGCGGGGGTATTGGCGAGCACTTTGGAATCAATCCTGCCGATGTGGAACTTTGGATGGGCACCTTGAGCAAATCCTTTGCCAGTTGCGGAGGCTACATCGCCGGCTCCGGGGCCCTCATCGAATACCTGAAATACACTGCGCCGGGCTTCGTCTACAGCGTGGGAATGTCTCCGCCGAATGTCGCAGCAGCGATGGCCGCCATCCGATTGCTCAGGAAGGACCCCCAACGGGTGACGCGCCTCCATGAGCTCTCCGGGCTTTTTCGCATGCTCGCCCGGGAAAAGGGCCTGAATACCGGCGCCAGCAACAGCGGTTCCCCTGTCATTCCAGTGATCGTAGGAGATTCACTGAAGGCGATAAGACTCTCTCAAGCCCTGCTCCGGCAAGGGATCGATGCCCTGCCCATGGTCTATCCGGCAGTTCCTGACAACTCCGCCCGTCTGCGCTTTTTTGTCAATTGCACCCATACGCCCGAGCAGATTCGCTTTGCCCTGGATGTCGTCGCCCCGGAGCTGGAAGCCCTGCAAAAGGTGGATGACGAAAAACAGCGCGCTGCTTCTTCACTTTGGGCTCTTCTGCAAGAATCCGCCCCCCCCTGATATACGAGATGGCTGTGATGTCATTAAAAACCATCACTTGCCCTCTTCCCATCTGGTGGCCGTTATGCCCAGGATGAAGACCATGGCCGCGAATGTCCCTATTATCGCGGCGTACCTCAGTGCGGTCACGTTGTCGTGAAACACCATGGATGCCCGGAGGCCCTCGTTAACATAGTACAGAGGCAGCGTCCTGGCGAACGTCTGCAAGTAGCGCGGCATCATCTCGATAGGGACAAAGCTCCCCGAGAGGAACATCATCGGGAATATGATGGCGTTGGCTGCTGCTGCTGCGCTCTGCGCCTCTTTCACGACGCGGGTGAGTATCATCCCGATTCCGACGAACGTAAAGACGTCGAGCACAACGAACAGAGGGAGCCAGGCGTTTATCTGCAATTTAACGTCAAACACGGCGTAGCTCACCAGCAGCATTGCAGTGGTGGATATGACCGCGAGCACGAACTGGTACAGAATGTTCGACAGTATCCACTCGGTACGGGTGATGGGCGTGCTGGACAGCTTCCTGATGATGCCCTTCTGCCGCAGCTCCGTGTTCACGTTCACCGTGCCGAACAGGCTCGCGGTCATCACCGCCATCGCGATGATGCCGGGGATGAAAAAGTCGATGAACCGGTATTCCCTGGTGTGTATCGATGTTTCTTCCGTCCTGGCGAACGCCGGTTTTCCGGAGAGCCCCTGGTTCATCTTGGAAAATACCATCTCCAGGATTTGTATCTTCGTAACCACCGAGCTGGAGCTGGGGTCGTAGACATACTTGATGGTAACGAATGCGTTGGGGTCGTCGAATTGCAGATACTGTGTGTAAGATTTTTCATAGTCTTTGGGAATAACGAGGACAAGGTTCACCTTGTTGTCTCTGGCGTACTGCGTGGCGTCGACGGCGGGGTCGACCACGATTATCTTGAACTTCCCGGTGAGGGCGAGGGCCTTGGCGATCTCAGCCGAGGTTTCGGTTTGGTCGAGGTCCTGCACGCAAAGGTCGAAGTTCACTTTGTCCTGGTCCACGAAAATGGTGCCGAACACGAGTATCAGCAGTATCGGGAAGGTAGTCGTGAAGAACATTGTGGTCTTCTCGCGGCAGAAGGTCTTGATGCTCACGACAAGATTTGCGCCGACGACGCGCAGGTTCATTCCGCCCCCTTTCCCACGGAGGCGCCTTCGTGGAGCGCTTCGCCGGTGAGCTTCAGGAAAACCTGTTCGAGGTTGGGCTTGCGAACGTCCATGCCGAGCAACCGCACCCCGGCATCTTTCATGGCGTTCAGTATCTTCCGGATGTCGTCCGTGCGCTCCACCCTCACACTGATGCTCTTGTGGTTGTTAGGGTCCGGCTCGAAACCCATCTTCCCAAGGACTTCAAAGGCTTTTTCATCGCTGGACTGCAGCGTGAGAACCAGGTAATCCGCGTTGCTTTCTATTAGCTGCGCGGGAGAGTCCACGGCGATGATCTTCCCCTTGGAGATAATCGCGACAGTGTCTGCAAGAAGCTCAGCTTCCTCTATGTAGTGCGTGGTAAGAAATACCGTCTTTCCCTCCTTCTTAAGGCCCAGCATGACTTCCCACACCTCGCGCCTGGCGCGGGGGTCGAGACCTGTCGTCGGCTCGTCGAGGAACACGACCTCGGGGTCGTTCACGAGCGCAATTGCGATTCCGAGGCGCTGCTTCAAACCCCCGGAGAGTTTCATGTATTGCTCTTTGGCCTTGTCCTTGAGGTTCACCAGCTCTATCAGCCCGTCGATATCGACGTTCCTGCAACAGAAAAGCCGCGAGTAGTACTGCATGGTCTCCCTGACCGTTATCTTGTCGAACGAGCTGAACCCCTGCGGGAGGACCCCGATGCGGGGGACGATGCCGCGCTTTCCCTTCGTGACGTCCATCCCGAGAATGCGCACCTTCCCCGATGTGGGCCTGCGGATCGTGTCGGCTATCTCGACGGTGGTGGTCTTGCCTGCGCCGTTCGGGCCCAGGAACGCGAAAACCTCGCCTTGCCTGACGTTGAACGATATGTCGTTGACCGCCACCAATTGCCCGTAAAGCTTCGTCAGGTTCTCGACTTCGATTGCGTGCTCAACTTGTGTCGTCATGGATCGATATTGTGCCTCCATGGGTCACTGTATCAAGAATCTTCGTCATCGCACTGTCAAGGCTGCCAATTCAAGAGGGCAGTGGAAAGCCACATCTTTAGATGAGGAAGTGAATGTACCCATATGGCCCGGCCGGCGCCAATGGGAAACCGCGTCAGAGCCTTGCTTGATAAGAGCACCGGAAAGATATATCCGCCGTCTCCCCCTGTCACCGGTGGACAGACGTTGATTTGCAGAGGGTCCACGAGGTGGAACGCGCATCCCAGAGCCTTGACGGCGGCTTCCTTGATAGACCAGAGCAGGGCTGATGCGCTTGCCAATTCTCCGCCCGCCAATCTCAAGGCATGTTGAAGCTCCTGGTCATTGAACACCCGGTGAAAGGGGTATTCCTTTTGGAATTCATCGGTCCCCGCCACATCTATGCCGATATCGGACCGATCCCCGCAGAGGGCGGCCCAGACGTTTCCTCCACCTTCACTGAAGGAGATGGCCGGACCCCGGTATTCTCCCAACTGGAGATGCGGCCTGCCAAGCTGGCCGTGGACCACGCGAATGGGGAAAGCAGTTCCGTGGGAGGAATGAAGGCATTTACAAAAAGGGCTTTCCATCGCCACCAGGTGATCCCACAGGATAGATACCAGGCGGTGCTTGTCTCCTGACCCGTTTGACCGATGTCCTTTGAAGATTTTGCTGGAACATGGCAAGGATGCATAAAAGACCGGTCCCCCTCGATGATCGAAACTCGCGGCATGGACGGTTATGCCTTGGCAATCCTCTGCCACATCCACTCCAATCTTTCGGCCTGTGCGGCCGGCTTAGAGGAAGCCATACCTCGCCGGGTCTATCCGCACAGGCCGCAATCTTTCCTGAACCGCGTTCTTTCGGGGCACTGAAAGCTCAGTCAGAAACCCAGTGCATTCGCAGATTGGAAACCTGCATGATGGTGCGGCCCTGATCGTCAAGTCCTCTGGCGTCCCAGGTGAGACCCTGCTCGTTTTGCACTCGCATGCGGGCCTCCAGGATGATCTTTTCCCCCTCCCGGCATTTTCGGCAAAACCGCATCTCACCGATCTTCATGGGAATTATGGATCGTTGCTCCGGCATCTTCATTGCCACGCAGTAGAAGCCGGTCAACTGCAAAAGGGCCTCGAAAAGGTAGGGAGAGTATTGGTACTGCGCGTTGGGCAGATTTGCGAAATCACCTGTCTGCCGGTAGGTGGTTCGTCCCCGCACCACTCCCGGACCTGCACCGTCAAGGAGCTCCAGCACGCAATACCTGCCTTTGAGGCCGCTGTGTTTTTTGTACCATTCAAGCATATTTTCATGATCCATGGGGCGCGTCTGCAGTTCGTCGAGCCGGACGGGAAAATCCATGAAACCCTCCCCTAAATATCCTTCCCCGCCGTCGAGAATGACCTGACCCTTGCAGTGGGGGGTGAAGCGGTCTGTCAATCTTCCTGTGGGGGAGATCTCCTGTGTTGTCAGAGTGACCTCGCATAATACCTCCGGTCCGTTGCCGACTCGGCGGCAGGAGATCATGGAAGACCTCTGAACCTCAGGAGGACATTGGATCATGTCCAAAAAACGCACATGGCGGGCTCCTCGCACCTGCAAGTAAGGATACAGTATCCGGGCGGCTTCCATGAATGTCTCCAGAAACATCGTGGCTGAGACCATGGGATGCTTGACGAACGTCAAGGGCCTGTGATCCTCGATCCAAAGGTCCTTCTCCAGGGAGAATGACCTGAAGGCCTCGAGTTGTTCCCGGCGGATGTCCAGGCTCGAGATCCCCTCTATCATCGGAAAGTCCTCGGGGCTGAAGGACGCGCAGCCTCCATCGAGTTCTCCATTGGGCAAAGGACGGGTCATTTCATTGAGCCTTGCCGTCTTCACGGAGGGTAGTGTCCTCATGAACATTACCCAATCGTCGTCGGCCGGGGATACGAAGATCTCCCGGCAGAAAAGCCCTGCAAGCTCATTTACATGGATGTAGGACGCGCCCTTCCACCTCATTAGCTCCCGTACATCCGGGTCCTCGGCCATGCCCGCCCCCTCGATAGGGGGAAGCATTAAAGCCTTGAACCGGATGGCGCCATTCTTCCGCCGAAGGGACCTGAGCAACGCAGACATCATCCGGTTGGCTGCCGCGTAGTTGGTTTGGCCAGGATTCCCCTGGATCGCGGCCACCGAAGAAAGGCCCACGAAAAACCTCAAGCCGGCCTTCTCGGCAGCCTGGAATAGATTCCACGCTCCGAGGAATTTGATGTCCGTGACCATGGAGAAATCATCCGGAGTCATTTGGCTGAGGAAACCGTCCCTGAGGACCCCCGCGCCGTGGATAATCCCGCAGACCTTGCCACAACGCTTTGCAACCTCGTCCATGACGGCACGGACTGCCTCGGGGTCAGCGACGTCGCAGGTATGGTAGGATGCCTCGATCCCTGAGGAGTGCAAATCCGCCAGGGTCCGAGTAATCTCCAAGGCCCTGTCTTCGAAAGCGAAAGGCTCCGAAGGCGGATGCGTGGGACGGGGTTTTACGGTATCCATGCCTGGATCGAGAGACGTCCTCCCCAGGAATACCAGGCGGGGCTTAAAGGGCACGAGACTGCGGGCCAGGTGGGCGCTGATCCCCGTTGCGCCCCCGGACATGATTACAACGTCTCCAGGGCTCAGTTCAAGACTTGACGGATCCCTGAAAACCAACGGGGCGACGCGTCCCTCCGAGGTGAAGACCCTCCCCTCACGATGAGCCATCTCCACCGTTGTGTATCCTCTGTCCAGAGCATCGCATAAGGCAGCGCGAAGGTCGGTGTCACGGCCGATTTCCAATGTGCGAAACTGGACCGCCGGGTGTTCCTGCGCTGCGCTCAAAAATAGTCCCAGCATCCCCTCCGCTGCCAGCCGACCCGGTGTTTCGGTATCCTCCCCGGAGTGGATCATCACGACGAATTTCCTGGCCGGTGATTGGAGAAATGTTTTCAGGAGGATAAAGATCCCCCTGAGAAGCCGGGAAACATCCTCCATGCTTCTTAAACTTTCCGACACACCTTGGGGTAAGATGATAAGCATCCCAACGAGGGACGTCAGGCTCGCTATCCTGTCGGCAGCTCCATGGGCCCCTTCGTCAGTTCGAATGTCGTGGCCTGTTTCGCCTGGACCGAACCTCCCTTGCATGAACGGCATGGGAAATATGTCAACCCCGTGATCCAGGTGGAAGATGTCTCCTGCACTTGCCGCAATGCGGTCATCACTGTCCGGTGAGATAAGGAGGACTGACTCGCCCGGCTCCAATTTCATGGGTATGGAAACCGGCAGATCGAGAGGGACGTAACTGAATACGAGCCGCTTCAGGCTCGCCTCATACCCTGATGGCTTCAGGATTTCATCCCGCACCGCGCCGGGGTCAACAGCCTTGGCGGCTGGCCGCGGCCCGGCGCCTTCCTGCCTGGCGATTATCTCGGAGATCCTCTGCGCGATGTCCTTCACGGTGCGGACATGGATAAAATCCTGCAATTCGATAGTGATCCCGAAGTGGCGCTCCGCAGCGTCCATGATAATCGGGAGACGACTGGAGCGGATGGAGAGATCTCTCCTGAGATCCATATCGGGTTGGATCTCGTCCTTTTCGAATCCAGTAGCGTCCATGATGATTTGAATAAGGCTCTCCATGTGGTCCTGGCTCCCAGGCGCATCACCGGGGGCGGGAGTCTCCATCGATACGGGTGAATCGCCTGGCTCGGGAAATCCCCCTGAATCCCCCTCTATAAAAGGGGGACTTCCCGCAGCTTCCCTCTTTTCTAATGGAGAGGCGGGAGGAATTTTACGGGCATGCGAATCACGATTGATCCTTAATTCAACAGCATCGGGGAACTCCCTCCAGCCTTCGGGGGACCCGGCGCCACCGAGCATGGATTGGATAACCGATGCCAGATCGTCTTCCTGGAATGCCGGGTTGACCTCTTTGCGGATGGCTTCCAGGATATTGGGCTTAAGGAATCGGCCGAAGGTCTCCAGCACGAATCGGTTGATTTCCCTTTGAACGATCCCTTCCATCGGGTTGGATCCTGCAAGCCCGGGCGCCACGGGCCGTAACGTGGGCGCCGGGGGGGAGCGGTAAGATTCGGGAGCCTTTCCAACTCCGGGGAGGGAAACAAATCCGGGTCCCCTTTGAATCTTTAGATGCCCTTGTACGAAAAGCTGAGCAAGGGCTGTCTTGCAGGTCAAACTCTCTGCCCGGGGAAGGCAAGTCTGGATGCATGCCGAGTCAGAGAGCGTGTCTGCGATGAGATTGCTCAATACATCGCCTGGGCCGGCCTCCACGAAGAGCCGGACTCCGTAGTCGTTCCAAAGAGTCTGAACGTTATTCATCCAATGGACGGGAGATTCCAGGTGGGCCATCAGAATTCGCCTGATCTCTCCGGGATCTGATGGATACGGCGCCATGGTCGTGTTGGAGATGACGGGAATCTGCGGAGAATGAAACGGGATGGGGGCAATGAACGTTTCGAGCTCATCATGGATGACTCTCATGATAGGGGAGTGGAAGGCCATGCTGACTCGCAAAAGAGTGGCCCTGTATCCCATCTCCTTCAGTTCGTCAGCAAAATTCTTGACCGCCTCGGTCTTGCCGCTCAGAACGACCTGGCTCGGTGAATTGATATTGCTGATGTGGACATCTTCCTCCCGTCCCTGGATCAACTCTTTGAGCAGATCCAGGGGGGCGTCCACGGCCGCCATGACACCCGGATCCATGTGCATGCCAACGGCGTTGTCCATGCAGCGGGCCCTCATGTTCACGATCCGGAACCCGTCCTCCAGAGAATAGACTCCAGCCAGGCACAAGGCGGTCAGTTCGCCTAAACTGTGGCCGGCCGTCGCCACCGGGTGGATGCCAAGTGAGAGGAGGTATCGAGCCATGGCGTATTCCAAGACGAACAGGGCCGGCTGCTGCCACCTGGTCTTCTGCAGATTCTCCTCTCGATCATGGAACAACAGGTGAAGGAGGTCGAAGTCCGCAGCCGCAGCAGCCCGATCCATCCACTCCCTGATGACGGGAAAAGACTCGTAGAGATCCCGCCCCATTCCTCCATAGTGGGCGCCCTGTCCGGGAAACACCAAGGCCAGCG
>Ga0187864_10002577_pt1 | contig 15652 bp, 18 predicted proteins | sample June2016WEW_11_4_FD_132985 | JGI IMG/M metagenome (GOLD analysis project Ga0187864, IMG submission 132985) | Peatland microbial communities from SPRUCE experiment site at the Marcell Experimental Forest, Minnesota, USA - June2016WEW_11_40 | ecosystem: Environmental > Terrestrial > Soil >... | reverse complement strand
CCATGTAATGAGTAACTATGATTGCCTCGTCTATTCCAGCGTTCTTTACGGCCTCTAAGCAGTACTGCAGAATCGGTTTGCCGCCTACCTTGATAAGGTGCTTGGGACGCGTCGCGGTTCTGGGTTGGAGTCTTACGCCTTCGCCAGCCGCTAGCAATACAGCTTTCATGTCTTTTCAGCCCTTAACTTGCTTGTGTATTAATGCAGTAGCCTTTTGGGTTATATCGTTTGCCACGGTTACAGATTCCCCTTCAACGGTCAAACGGATTAGGGGCTCTGTTCCAGAAGCCCGAACCAGGAGCCACCCTTCTTTGAGTGCCAAACGGACTCCGTCAACTGTCGAGAAATCGGTGAAGCTTGGAAACGCGTTTTTCAGCGCTAACTCCAGTTTAGCTATCGCCTTGTATTTTTGCTCATTCTTGACTGCAACGTTCTCTCTCCGGGTTACGTATTCAGGCACAGAAGCAATGAATTGGCTCAGCGTTTCCTCTCCATTTTCCAAAGCAGAAAGCATGAGAGCAGCCGAAAGCGGTCCATCAGGGCAAAAATGGAATTTGGGATGGACCCATGCGCCGCAAGGTTCGCCGCCGAAAACTGCACCTGATTGTTTGATCGCTTCCGAGACGTAAATGTCTCCAACTTTAGTGCGGACGACCTTTCCACCATTTGCCTGCACCATCGTTTCAACACACATTGACGCCTCAACGTTGGTCACAACTGTTCCACCTCCCACCTCTTTGAGGGTGTAAGCGGAGTAGGCGGCAAGGGAACGATCGAAATCCACAAAGGCGCCATTCTCATCTACGAAAGCTACTCGGTCACCGTCGCCGTCGAAAGCAACTCCGACGTCTGCGCCAAGCGCCTTGACGGTGCTCGCTAAATCTTTGAGTGATTCTGCTGTGGGCTCGGATTTTCTGGTTGGGAAATGCCCGTCGGGCTGAGCGTTAAGGGCTGTGACTTTGCAGCCTAAGGCTTTGAGCAGCGTTGGGGCAATGTTGAAGGTTGCGCCGCACCCCGGATCAACGATGACTCGCCATTGACGTTTAAGGCGAACAGCTTTCAACGCCATTTCCAGGTAGATTTGGCTCGCGTTAACTGGGATGGTTTTGCCCAATCTGCGCCAATCAGCCAATGCATAGGAGCTGGCCGCCACGTTTTTTTCCACAGCGTCTTGGTCAATGTCTGTGTACGATAAGCTGTCGGTTCTGAACACTTTTATTCCGTTGTACTGCGGCGGATTATGCGAAGCCGTTAGCATGAAACCTGCGTCCGCTCCTAGCGCGAGAGTTGCGTAGGCTAATGCGGGCGTAGGAACAATCCCTGCTAGATACACGTCTGCACCGCTTGAAAGCAAACCCGAAACCAACGCATCCTGCAGCATGTTGCCTGAAACGCGCGTATCGCAGGCAACAACAACTTTTTTGGCCTTGCAATAGGCGGCAACTGCCAAACCGACTTTGCATGCTAACTGGGGGGTTAAATCAACGTTCGCCAAACCTCTTACACCTGAACTTCCAAACAGCTTAGCCAATATTCTGATCCTCAAACGCAGTGTTGACTGAATTGCTAGAGGCATGTAGTTTAAATTTATTGTGTGTCTGATCATTTAATAGAAGTACGGGTTAGTAAAGGCTAAATAAATTCATGCGGAATTACCAAGGGTAGGGCTTATGAAGTTATTGCTTGATGAGATGTACGCTGGCTTCAAAGAGTACTTTGAAACCATGGGCTACGAAGTGCTGACTGCGCAGGAGGCAGGGTTGAAGGGTGCCAAAGACCGCGAAATCGTTGAGTACGCGGGCGAACACAAGCTGCTTTTAGTGACGGAGGACCAGAAACCTGCTGAGTTGGCAGAGCTGCTGGGCGTCAAATGCGTGTTCATCTCCAATTTGATGATAGCAAAGTTGATAGACGAAAAAATCAAGCAAATGAGCTTTTAAACGCGGATGTGACGCAGGTACTTGTTCCATAGATAAGCCGCAGCGTAACCCGCCACAATCCCGGTGGCTGGACCCATAAATAATACAAGCATGTCGAGCATTGTGCTTCTCTGGATGAATAATCCGACGCTGGAAAACTCCCTTGCAAGAGGAACGAACTGTGGGAAAAGAGCGAACGCTGAATAACTGATTAACCCGATCAGCATGGTTGCTAGCGCCATGGCAAGTATGAGTCTGTTGCGGTTAACGCCTTCTGAGGTTGCGTTGATTCTGAAGAGACGAAGTGAACCGTCGGTTAAGGCTCCGAAGAGAAACGAGAAAAGAAACGTGAATGGCCCAAGCGCGGGGCTGCCCAATGCTGTTAAGAGTCCGCCGACCGCACCGACATAAGTTGCGCCCAATTCTTTGACGAACAATCCGCTTAAGGCGAGGACGACTGCTTGGACAACGATTAGAACGTAGTTTATGGGGGGCGGCAAGAACGCGTTGACGACGAAGATTATTGAGCCGAAAAGCGCGGTTATGAATAGTCGGTTAAGTCTCTGCATGCTTCGTCCCCCTTTGGTATAGCACTTGGCGCGGTGTCTAAAAAGTTTAATGCAAAACACGCGCAGTATGCTGCATCAGGTCTTTCTGCACTTTTTCATAATGGGAATTCATGCCCCGTCTCTTTAGACAGAAAGCCATAAATTCAATGGCTGCGATATTAACTAAATGCTGTTTAATTAACTTGTAAATGTACAAAAGGGGATAAGGTCGAGTTGAGCACTCACGCAGAAGATTTGAAATTAAGGCTAATGACAATTGAACTGTTGCGCACTGCAAAATACAAACGAAACATCACTTACCGCGAGCTAGCTTCAAAAACCGATCTACCCGTCACCGTTCTCAGCCGATATGCAAAAGGCCACGTTTTACCCAACACCGCGCGAGCCAAGCAGCTCTGGCGTGTCCTAAACAAAATGGTCGGGTTAGAAGCGGAGTTGCGCAATAGAATAAAATTCGACGACGCAGGCTACTTTGACAATACCGAAATCGTAGGCGACTACAACATCCTCCAGCAAGCCGCCAACCACGCCCTCGCAAACTTCGCAGGAAAACGTGTCACCAAAGTTTTAACCGCCGCTGTAGATGGTATCCCATTAGCCACCATGGTTGCTAACGCGCTTGGCGTGAACTTAATTGTTGCGAAACGCAACAAGGAAGTCGGAGTTAAAGCCTTCATTGATGAAACGTACATCCTCGGCAAAGATTCAGGTGTAACCGTCACCCTCTACATCCCCAAAGAAGCCATAAAAAAACGCGACAGTGTACTGATTGTAGACGACATGATCAAAAGCGGCGAAACTCAGGAAGCTCTAGTCACTCTTGTAAAGAAGTCAAAAGCTGAGGTTTCAGGGATCTTCTCGCTTATCGCAGTCGGGGAAGAATGGAAGAAACGCCTGAAGTCAGGGGAAGAATCACCCGTCGAAGTTGTCACACATCTAAAATCGCCATTTGACAACTCAGCATAAAACTTGGGCTTAAGCTTTTTAGCTTAGGGAACCGACATTTTCATTTGTAAGATAGGAGTGATATGGATGAAGATTGGTCACGTTACGTTGCTGGTGAAGGATTTTGATGAAGCCGCCAAGTTTTACGTGGAAAAGCTTGGTTTTATGAAGCGACAGGACACCAAGTTCTGGGGAGACATGCGTTGGGTTACTGTTTCTCCGAAAGACCAACCTGATCTCGAGCTGACCTTCGTTTTGGCAGATACCGAGGAGAAACGGAATGCTCTGGGCAAGCAGGCGGGCGACCATGTTTTCATGACTTTGGAGACGGACGATTGCCGCCGAGACTACCAAACGATGAAAGCAAAGGGCGTGAAGTTTTATGATGAACCCATAGAGCAGGCTTGGGGAATCGAAGTTGTTTTCGAGGACCTTTACGGAAACCTTTACGACCTAATACAACGGAACAAGCAGTAAGAACAGAAAATCTTTAACTTAGCCTTACCCAACTAAGCAGTAACCATAATTCGAGGCACAGAGAAAATGCGGATGATAAAGTGGCGAGACGGTACAGTTATTACCCCTGACCAGACCAAGCTTCCACTTCAAGAAGTCACCTTAGAAATCAAAACGGTTGAGCAGATGGCTGAAGCCATAAAAACGCTCCGTGTAAGAGGCGCTCCACTTTTGGGTGCAGCGGCAGGTTTTGGTGTCGCATTGGCAGCTTACCATTCAAAAGCTAAAAACAGAGAAAACCTGCTTTCTGAACTTGAAGATGCGGGGGCGATCATTAAGCGTCAGCGTCCTACTGCAGTGAACTTATTTTGGGGCGTAGATCGTGTTTTGAGCAAAGCCCGAAGCGCAGAGGGCAGCGTTGAAGCGGTTAAGCAGGTGGCTATTTTGGAAGCGCAAAAAATAGCTGACGAAGACGCCGCTCAGAACCGCGCCATCGGCAAAAACGGCTCTGTGCTCATAGAAGACGGGGACACCATTTTGACTCATTGCAACGCAGGCGAGTTGGCAACCGTAGAGTACGGAACAGCACTTGGCGTTATCCGCGCAGCATGGGAAGAAGGCAAGAAAATCAGTGTCATCGCCGACGAAACCCGGCCGCTACTTCAGGGTGCACGACTAACAGCGTACGAGCTAATGCGTGACGGGATCCCTGTGACTTTGATAACCGATAACATGGCGGGCTACGTTATGAGTAAAGGTCTCGTTGACAAGGTTATCGTGGGTTCCGACCGCATTGTCCAAGACGGCGTCGTCAACAAGATCGGCACTTACTCAGTAGCGGTGCTCGCGCATGAACACGGGATACCGTTTTATGTTGCGGCGCCAAAATCCACGTTCGACCTCGCGCACAAGGCATCGGACGTGGTTATTGAAGAGCGAAAACCCGAAGAAGTCACCCATATCGGCTCAGTTCAAATCGCGCCTGATGGCGTCAAAGTAATGAACCCAGCCTTCGACATCACACCGCTGAAGTACGTCTCGGCGATAATCTGCGAAACCCAAATTTACTACAGCAAAGACTTTGGCTCATTCAAAAAAATGGCATTAATCAAGTGACTGCGTTCCGGGTTAAACTCGTTCCAATTAGAATGAGGAAGCTTTTCGTAGTTTCCTTCTGCTTTATCTTGGTCTGTATCTCAGGATAGCGGCAAAACCGCCCAAAGCAGCTAACTTGGCTTTTTCTTCTGACTCGGTAGATATCACTTCAACCGTTGCGTTTGTCTGCGAAGCCAAATCTTCCAAGACATCTACTATGTCTTTCTCCTCAACCTCATATTCAAGTGCGCTGCATTTTTTACAAGGGCTCGATAGTATTTCTTGAACGATTTGAGTTTTCTCAGCTTTGTGTGCAATCTTTGCCTTTGTCTGTCCGCATTTTTTACAGATTGCAACAATTTCAGTCATTTGTGTGGAGTCTGCCACCAATGCGACTTCAACTTCACCTTTCTCAAGTGCATTCAACACTGAATCTAATCCGTAAGTGGCCAAACCGTTTTCCTTGTTCATCTCTGCCAGAAGACGATGCATAACCATTTTCTCTTCGGGCGCACACATGTTCTTGATTGTCTCAGATGATTTGTCAAGAACCTCTCTCACGCCTTCTTTGCCGGCGGACTGCGTATCAACTACGGCTATAAGGGCATTTTTCAGCTCGTAGTGAAGGTAATCACCAGCTATGAAAGCTTGTTTTGTCGGGCCAGGCCCTCCGATTACTAACGCGGTAACTTTGTGGTTCTCGAGAAAATCCGTTACCGCATGCTCCGCGATCCGATGGAAAAAGTAGGTAACGGCCATGTCTCGTTCTCGCTCGTACCTTCTCTGGCTTGACCCGCCCTTCCCAGACTTTCCTGGAATCCCTGAAGTGATATTTTCGATAAATTCGAAACGTTCACCATTGAGTAATCCAAAGCTGGCTTCCTTGGAATCCAGCCCGATGAGGCCTACAACTTTTTGGTTTCTAAGCATCTCCCTTAGCGGCTCTAAATCAAAATTGTTTTCAACCACGTAAAGATAAGCAGTGATCGGCTCAGGTGGAAGGAGTTCTTCAACGTTCAAAGATTCGCTTGCCGAATCGTTAGCGGCGAAAGATCCCGCAAAAAGTGCGAGCCCATTTTCTGGGATTTCTTTTTGCAGCTTGATGCGTTGAATTACATTTTTGAGGGCATCTTGACGGCGTTCCCAAATGCCTCTGAGGCTTTCACTTTTTGCATCCGCGGAATCATACTCTGCTTTGAGGGTTGCGACTACTTGATCGATCGGTGTCTTCGGAGGTATATAGAGTGAGATAAATTCCGTTCCCTTTCCCTCCTTCCCTGAAAGCGACGCAACAAGTTTTCTAAGCTTGTGCTGCTTCACGGATTTAGAAGTAGCCAACTGGCAACCATGAAAATGCGTTATTCTTTCAGAAACCAATTCAACACCTTAACATTCAGCTACGGCTCAAACTAATTTATCAGTTTCCCAGAATTGTCGCAAAAAACGGGTTTTAGCAAAGCATAATGTTAAAGAGTTAACAACTCCAAAATGAAGTCTATTGCGGTTGATCTACTAATGACTGAGAACAAGAAATCTGCTTCTCCCGAATTTCGAACAAATGGCATCCTTGCGAAAAAAGGCGTAGTCGTAGCCGAACAAAGCAACATTGATGCGTTGACTTCACGGGGTTACGGCACGCTGGAGGACAAAGTTTTCACGCTATCTTTCTTTGAGGCGCTATTCCTTGCGGACAAGGGGATGCTGGAAGTCAAAAACGATAAAGGCAAAAAGGTGGATTTCAAAAGTCTCCTGCGCTGCTATGAAACCGTTAACGAGAACGCTTGGGTCAGCTACATCGTTTATCGCGACCTGCGAAGCCGAGGTTACGTTGCGCGGGAAGGTTTTGGCGGCGGCATTGATTTTCGGGTTTACGAACGTGGAGCTTACGGCAAAGACACGGCGCCTTACCTTGTTCTCAGCATACAGGAAGGGAAACCATTAGGTATAGATCAGATGGCAGATGCGCTGCGGCAATGCCAAAGCCAAAAGAAAGAGATGGTCCTCGCTGTCATGAATCGCCGAGGCGAAATCGTCTACTACTCCGTCTCACAAATGGCCTTCAAATAAGCAGGCGAAACAGATGGCAAACCAACCTTACAATTGGAACGCTCAAGACTACGCAAAAAACTCAGCAAACCAGTTCCAATGGGCAAAGGAGCTAATCCCGAAACTAAAACTTCGAGGAAACGAAGCACTGTTGGACATTGGCTGCGGAGACGGGAAAATCACGGCGGAAGTTGCAGGGTGTCTTCCAGATGGCAGGGCTGTTGGCGTTGACAGTTCGGAAAAAATGATAAACTTGGCAAGAAGCTCTTTTCCAATGAAGGACTTCCCGAACTTGTCCTTTCAAGTTATGGATGCGAGAAAGCTGACTTTCCAAGAGGAGTTTGGCGTGGCGTTTTCGAATGCTGCTCTTCACTGGATTGTTGATCAAAAAGCAGTACTCGCGGGTGTTCAAAGATGCCTAAAACCAGGCGGCAGATTGCTGTTTCAGATGGCAGGCAAAGGCAACGCCAAAGACGTTCTAAACATCATAAACGAGCTTGTGGATATGGACCCGTGGAAAAGCTTCTTTAGCAAAATGGCTTTTCCGTACGGTTTCTTCGACCCCGAAGAGTACAATGCATTCCTGCAAGAAGCTGGCTTAGTCGCTGGACGGGTTGAGCTCTTTCCTAAAGACATGAAGCATAACGGTGCAGAAGGCTTAGCTGGGTGGGTACGGACAACATGGCTACCCTTCACCGACAAACTTCCCTCCGAACTTAAGCCAAAATTCGTAGAGCTAATAGTTAAACGCTATCTAAAGGAGCACCCGGCAGATGCTGAGGGCACAGTTCATGTTGGAATGATGCGCCTAGAAGTAGAAGCATGCAAGCCTTAAGATATTGATTTGGTTACTTTAAAGAATTTAGCGTTTCGGTTAACATTCGAAACGGTTTTTTCAGAATTCCAAAAGGAAGCACAAAATTCGACACTTACAGGCAGCAAATGTTGGGATCAAAGCGTTGTTTTCGCAACGCGGGTCCCTAAAAAAGTAAAATTAACATCAAGGGTTGGGGTTACTCGTCTAACTAAGGTTGTTTTCTCGCGCAATAAATTTCCTTAAACTTCGAAGTACAAAAAAACCATCAAAAACCCCTTTATCGAAAGGTTCTGGTACATGTTAAACGGGAATAATGTTCCCTTAAAAAGGAAAACGTTTGACCGGGTCAACATTGGAAGGACACGGAGGCTACTTAGCCCAATTTGAGAACCTTGCGCGTCAAGACCAAAATGTGCTTTGACCTACCAAACACACTTTCCCTATTTTTTATCTTTACTATTTCGGGACCTTTTATTGTTTGAGGTTTGACTATGTACTATTCCCAAGAAGCAAATCAAGACCTATTAAGTAAAAACAAAAGGTGCCTTAGTTAACTTTTTTTTTATTCTTTTAACGTTAACTTTTAAAACGCGTTAGCAGTCTTATGAACAGGTGCATTTTCGTTTGCTGAGGCAAATGGCTTGATGACTCTCAAAAAGATGTGGAAAAACAATTACTTCAAAACACTAGTTGCCGTCATCCTTATCGTGGCAATAGTTTTAGGTTTCTTTTTAGGCTCGCAACTAGTTCTCCACACAAATTCTCCAACCTTGGTAGTTATAAGTCAAAGCATGTTCATACCCACTGATGGCAACTATTACACAGGACAGAACACAAAGACCGGAGAGATCCTTCCAACGGCACATAACCTTTGGATAAGCCTCACTCATCCTTTCTCAAGAACCTTAGACGTCGGAGACATCGTAATCATAGAGGGGGTAAACCCTAAAGATTTAAACGTCAATTACCCAAATAGCGACATAATTATATTTCACAGTCCAGTTAATGGCGAATTAATTGTTCACCGAATAATCAAAGAAGAAACCATTAACGGTACAATGTACTTTCAAACCAAAGGCGACGGAAACGGCAACCCCTGGCCCCAAACACCAACATCAGGCCAAGACCAGTGGGACTTCAGTAACCCACCGGGAGTACCTCAAAACCTCGTCATTGGCAAAGTGATTATGCGTATTCCCTATTTTGGTTGGATAACAATGATCATGCAGGAAAGCTCATGGGGCTTGCCGATAGTAATTGCGCTCATAATGTTGCTTATAATTGTGGAATTCATAATTCCTATTCTGAGAGAAAAAACGCCAAAACAAGAAAAACCGAAGCAATAACTCTTGTTTGCATTGCCCATCTTTGCCACAGTGTAGTAAATATTACTTACTGTTAGAGACAAAAGGCCGATTCGTCAAAGTTCCTTGACTAACCTTTTAGCTTTCGAGCTATTTCTAACCCATTCAGTTTTAAGGTTTTGCCCTTTTGCTTTTTTGCCATCACAAGCGCTGGAAAAGGTTTACTTACTTACCTAACTCTCTTGCTCCAAGATAAATAAGCACAAATCCAAGAGTTCCGAATGTTACGGCAATCACACTTGCGAACCATATCGGCACACTATTTACAATGAAGTTAGGAAAGCTTCCATAATATTCCGAAGTACCAAAAAAGCTGCTGAATATTATAACGCCGAATCCTAAAAGCAGTGAGGCGATTCCTAAAATTAGTATTATTTTACCAAAACCTTTCTTATTCAAAGGTCAAATCCCTATCTGTTGTAATCAATAATACCTTTATGCATTCAATTTTTAAGGTTTGCCATCGCTTGCTATTTCCAAAGTGAACAGACCTAAAACTTTTTGAAGCCCAAAGTAACCATGAGAACCCCGATTACCATGAAGGCAATTGCAGTTACTGCTTCTAGATGCCAATTTGTGGTAATGGCAGTCGGTTCGGACGTAACGTTATGTACTAATCCTATTCCAGAAAAAACTCCTAAAACCAATCCTACTATGAACAACAATATTCCAATGCCCGTAAGTATGCTGTTCATGACACGTTATCTGCGCTCTATGACGTTTTAAGTTTGTTATGTGCTTCTTATTTACTCAAGTTAGTGGTTTTTCGATGCCTTCTGTAATATAGTATGGCAAGAGCTAACAGCAAAAGGACCAAAACTACGACAAAGATTAATTGATTTTGGTAACTCGTCATAATGGACGACGGGTCACCTGACGGTACTACTGTAAAAGTTGCTGAAATGGTTGTTGCGCCTTTGATGTTTTGAACTGTAAAAGAGTAAGGACTAATTAGATTGACTCCAGCCCGCAATGCAGATGTGCCATTCATTAGGACCTGATTGATTGCATATCCTTTGTCGGGTGTTACAGTGAAAACTTGGCTACTACCATAGCTGATGCTAAAAACGCCGTTAGGTGAAATTGTGCCGTCAACACCGGCAGAAGCATTTACAATAGGGTTGCTGTTCGCTATTTCGTTTTTACTGCTTTGTGCTGCCCCAAAATGAACAGTTGCGGCTAAAGTTATAGAAATAACAATTAAAGCCAGTACACCGAATGCTGACTTGTGCAAAGTCCCATCTGCAATTGAATTAGATGGCTTTAGCTGCTTTTAAAATTTTTTACCTTTTGTACTGAGTGCGTAAGATAGTGTGACAATGGTAATTGAACCAAACCTACGCATTTCGGCAACGCGTCTCGAGGTCTAAAAAAATGACCATTTTTCTTAAAAACTAAGGCTATTGCCGTTATAGTTCCAAAGACCACTAGATTTGAAGCTTCTTGACCAAACCTTAGGTACACAGGTACCTATTAGGCGTTACCGCGGTCACTCAAGTTACTGATTTTCGCTGCCTTCTATAAATTGACAGAACAACACTTAAGGCAACAACTATCGCTATGAGTACAATTATTAGGATTTGTTCGTCAACGGTTAATATGGTTGGAGCCGGTGTTGGACTTTGTAAAGATGTCGGTAAAGGACTTTGTGACGGCAAAGGCAAAAACGGCGCAGTTTTTATCAAGTAAATAAAACCCTCAATTCCTCCGTTCAACAGAGAGTCTGCAATGCCCAGACTTGCAAGTGATCCATCTGATGTTTCAATAAGGGAAAATATTTTGAATGGAAAAGTAATCGTGCCATTATAATAATTCGCGGGACCTGAATATGTTATGTTCTCAATCCATTGTGTATTGTTATTTGAATCGGTTTTCACAAGGGTGGGAAAAGAGGCATCCGTGGGGAAAGAGGTTACATCTGCTGGTTTAAAGTAAGCATACCCGTCATCGCTGGTTTGAATACTTGATGAGACAGCGGCTAAGTTTAAAACCGTACTTGTATTTTCGTACCATTGAATATCTCCTTTTGAATTCAATTTTATGAGTGTCGCATTATACAGGTAGGTTGTGCCGTATGTGCTCCAGTCTCCTGCTATTTCATATCCGCCGTCGCTGGTTTGAATGAGGTTCGAGGCTGTAAACGACTTAATAGTTTTTGTCCATTGAATGTCACCTGAAGAATTAAGCTTGTAGAGAGTTGAAGGGAAAAAAGTGGTTTGGAACGAATTGCCGCAATCTAAAAAAGCGTATCCACCGTCACTCGTTTGAATCAAGTTAGAAACTTGTACCGTAAATTCTCCCCCGTATATTTTTTGCCATTGGGTGGCGGGAGGAGAAGTGGTGCTTGAGGTTTGGGCTGAAACTAAAGTAGGTTGAAGAATGGTTAAGGACATTATGAAAACAACTACAAGAAATGAAGCGAAACTCGTACCTAAACTACGCATGATTACAATAAAGAAAAAGAAATCGATAAAAGGCTATTCGTAAAACTTCCTTGACTAAGATAAGTCAACGTTTCTTGACTAAGAAATTAAACTGTTTCTAAGCGTTGCAGTAAAAATTTGAAATAAAATAGTTGGATTACTTTACTATTCATAGCCCAAATAGAAATAAATTAATAAGATACATAATCGCAAAAAACCACAGTAGCAATTCATTGTGAAGGCGTGCGCGTGTCAAGAGCTAAAATAGCCTTAACATTAATCCTTGTTGCTGTCATAATCCTTTCCGCGTTAGTTTACTCTTCAGCTACCGAACACTTTTGGTTCTCACGAACCTTGACCGTAAAGCAAGAGAATACAGGAATAAGCAGCTACTACCAACCGGTGTTCGAGTTCAATCTTACCGATTCCGGCAATTACCTAGGCGACTTTTACTTTAGAATGGAAGCGAGCCTCCCTAATCAAACTTCGAATACTGTATACGTTGATTTTCTGCATTCTGGCAATACAAAGCTGGACTCAATAGATTTTCGCTTTTCTTCACCAGAAGTGACAAGTCTATATCTTGACATGGGCGATCCGGTTTCAGTTGCATACACTTCATCAAGAAATGTCAATTCCTTTTCAGTTAAAGCTGATTTTGGTGAACTAGGTACTTTGCAAGGTGCAAATGTTTACCAGTTCATTTTGAATGACAACGGCGCTAAATCCAGTAACTTGTATTTTACAGCAGACATTTCGATGCATTACATGACCCCCTTACAGTTGACATCCCTAAAAGCTCAAGTCACTATCAACACAGTCATTCCGGTTAATTGAAAGCTATCTTTTTAGAGAAGAAGTCAAAACGCACAAACCCTGGTGTACTAGCTATTCAAGCCAAGACATTCTGGGAAGAGTTCAGTTTTTGCTTTCTCTTATTTTTCTAATCAACCACGCTAAAGATTCCCAGTGAAGTTGCGATGAGTATTATCAAAACTGCAACTAACATGAGAGCTTGGAATAGTATATTTTAAGTAGATTCGGTTTTTGGGGTGGCAATAGCTATAGTTGAAGGTGTTCAAGTGTTTGATAATCTGAAGGTACAGTGTCGTTTAACTATACTTATAAACGCAGATAAAGTTGCAACACACGCACGCTCTTAAAGTCAAGCCCCTTTATAGTAACCATCAATCGTTTGGATGATAGAAAATGGGATTAAGCTCCATTATGGTGCGGCTACTTAGAGCACAACCATTTGAAATGCAAGCACTTGACACATTAGCAGAGAGTATGAAAGCAACTTCAATCCTCAAGAAAGATAGTTTCCACCGCTATTATAAATCGAGTATTCTTCCCATTCCTTGCTTAGCCTACTCTGACGCGCTTGTCTTTAACTCCAATTATTACCAAGTGCTTTCGCCTGATGAGGTTCTTGCCGTTGGCGCACACGAGTTTAATCACATAGCAAAAAAGCATGTTGCAAAGAGGTTACCTCGAACAGTTCTTCCCGCTGCAGCGCTCGCTGTTGTGATAGGGTACCTGTTTTTTATTAACTCTGCCACATTTCTGGTCAATGCATCAGCAGCGGTTCTGTCTTTCTTTTTCTTTTTGTTTGTTTCGTATTATGTTAACGCGAAATGGTTTAGAAAACAAGAAACTGAATCTGACCTTAGTGCCGTCGAGTTCGTTAATGGAACTGCCATGATATCTGCCCTATCGAGGCTTCTTCCACAAAAAACAAGTTGGCTTTCCAAAATAATTCCTCACACCCATCCAACTATAGAACAAAGAATACATAATATTCAAGCGGCTATGAACACGAAAAACTCATTTAACTTCACTATAACTTTTGGTGACGTCACTTCTAAGCAACAGTTAAACTAATTTGTTAGTGCTCCACCTGCTGAAGATTAAAGGCGAGTATTTCCGACAAGAGATCGGGGCATTTCTTGTAGATAGAGGTTCTCGTATGAAGAGAACAAGGATTATTTAGTTATCTCTTAAGGCGAAAACGGTTGATGTTTTTCATGGAAGCTACAATTGCAATAGCCGATGCAGAAAGAACAATTCCCAATAAGACTTCCACTGTTAAAATGGCAGGCGCAGGATTGGTATCAAAGAAACATCCAACTGAATAGTAAGTGCCATTATACTCCAAATTGCTAACGTGTTGATTCCACACTAATTCATTTAGTTGTGTATCCTGCGGTGACCCAATATGCACTGAATTTTGGGTTGACATTGCGTCAAGAACGTATTTGTCAGGATTTTCCAAGACATAATAACTGCTTGGTTTGTCACTGAGCTTTGACGCATAAATGGTGTACGAAGAATGATAAACAGACTGCAGTTCAATCATGCCGCCCACTGATAGGATTAGCATTAAGGTAAAGAAAACCAAAGCAAGATTTGTTTCAGAGAGTTTTTTGAGCATTATTAACTCAAACTAATGTTGCGCTATTTTTCATATTTAGATATGTGCGTTCAAATTGTGACAAGATTCAAATTCTAAGGGCCAAAATTCTAAGGATGAATACTATCTATGAAATGCAAGAACCGCGGGCGCCTTGTCTGGGTTATTAGCGCAGTTGAAGAAGACACAGTTTTACAAACACAAACAATCCAATCATAGTCTGTATTGTCCATGCCGGAAACCAGAGCCAGTTTAGTTTCATTATAGCTTCACAGCTAAAAAAGGAAGATGTAATGGTTGTCTCCAGTTTAGAGTCCAAGCCCTATCACAGCTATACCTATGAAGGCAAGTATCGCAACAATTATTACGAAGATAATTACTGCCACGACTGCAATCGCAAACGCCATTAGCCAACCACAGTCAAAGAAGTGTTTAATCAGCATAAGCCAAATTATGAACATAATTATAGCTGCGATTAATCCGCCAATTAGAGCGCCAATGATTGCACCTATAACGATTCCGAGAACAACTATCCAGATAGCATGTGTGAACTTCGCTTTTTTGCCTACAAGTGCTCTCCCAACAAGCCAGAGTATTGGTGCGACTATGATTATGCCTACAACGATACTTATCAATAGCCCAATAAGATCCATGCTGTCCCTCCACTTTCTACATATGCGAGATTTTGTCTTATTAAACTACCATTGCGACTGCACGTTTACTTACAGATGGTTTGAGAAAATATGATTACAAAGATTCCAGATAGCTGAAAGAGAAAAAGAAGAGAGTAGATAAAAAATCAAAATGAATGAAGAGAGTAACAGGCAGCTCAGATCGAATTAAAAGAGTTCCTATCTAGGATATTGGGCGAAGTCTGGCGAGTGTAAATTGCGCTGTAAAAGAAAATAGTTGGACTTAAGTTCTTGTATAGTTTCTTTGGACTGATTTAGTTCCCTTTCACATGGATTGCGCGAAGGCTAGATATCGGCTCTTTCCGTGATTTCGGCTCCTTCGAACACAAAAAGCTTGGGTTTGCCCCCTTCTATCCGCACGAAGGTATTATGGATAGGCACGGTTGTAACCCATGAGCCGGTATTTGCGAGGTTCTCGTCCTTGTTCACGAAGGGTCTGTGAGTGTGCCCAAAGACAAGAACTTCATTTGCCTGAACTGTGGAACAGGCCTTCTTTTCTACACCCTTCAGGTTTTCTATAAGCCTCTGCTCAGGACCTAGCTGTAGCATCTCTGCGAATCTGTGTTTTCTTCCTCGATCAATAACGTTGAAAAAGCGAGATAGGTCACTATCGTAACGACCAAGAGCAGCCCAAATATTAGTATCGCGGTCGCCCTTCTGATCAGACATCGAGTGGCACAGCGATTCCATAAAGTGCTCCCTTTGCATCTCGTCAAACTCCCAGCCGTGAACAAACCTGCAACTTAAACCGTTTTGCTGAAGCGTAAGATCTTTAAGGAAGTTAATAGGATATCCTCGGCCTTGTAGCTTGCGTACATGAAAATCATGGTTCCCTGCAACGTAATAGACCTGCATCTTTTTCTGTAGACTGATAATCAGATCGAGAACGTCATGGTTCTCGAGGAAAATGCCT
>Ga0187864_10002571_pt1 | contig 15673 bp, 11 predicted proteins | sample June2016WEW_11_4_FD_132985 | JGI IMG/M metagenome (GOLD analysis project Ga0187864, IMG submission 132985) | Peatland microbial communities from SPRUCE experiment site at the Marcell Experimental Forest, Minnesota, USA - June2016WEW_11_40 | ecosystem: Environmental > Terrestrial > Soil >... | reverse complement strand
TAGTCCACGATGGCATCGGAAAACTGCGGCCAGCCGTCCATGACATTCCACCAGATCAGGCCGGTGCTGCGCCACTTCTTCAGGCGGGTCATCTCAACGAAGAACTTTTTTGCCTCGGCCTGGGAAACCTGCGAGGCCAAAATGAAGTCCTGTATGTTGTCCGGAATCTCACCGAACAATTCCTTCACCTGGTTAGCCATCAGGTTGATGCGGTACGGGTTTCCCGACATGTCGGTGGAATGAAAGATCCACTGGGGATTGTCTTTCCACGGCCACACGTGGTGTTCGTCCACGAAGCGCTGGATGGAGGAAAGCCCGGGACAGCCGTGGTAGCCGATCTCGCTCACAAAGTGCGCGGTGTGCTGGGTGTAATAAGTACTCTTGAAGTAGTCGCGCGGGCCCCACAGGTGGTCCTCGGGCATGAGCTCCGTTTTCCCGGTGGCAATGACTTCCGGCGCCATGTAGGGAGAGCTGGGAAGATAAGGCCGGTAAGGATCGCACTGGAAGACCACCTGCGGCAAGACCTCCCGCGTGATCTTGTTGTGAGCGGGATCAAGGCCGGAGAAAAAATAAGACTGGTCCGCTTCGTTGTCGCCCGACCAAAGGGCGAGAGAAGGATGATTGCGCAGCTTTCTCACGACCGAGATGGCTTCGTTTCTCAGAACCTCGAGGAATTCGGGCGTCTGCGGGTAGATCGCGCAGGCCATTGAGAAGTCCTGCCACACCATGATTCCGTTGCGGTCGCAAATATCAAAGAAGGCGTCGTCTTCGTAGACGTTGCCCCCCCAGCTTCGGAGCATATTGCAGCCAAGATCGATGAAGAGGGCGAGTATCGTTTGGTAGCGTCCGGCGTCGCGGCTGTGAAATGCATCCGCGGGCACCCAATTGGAGCCTTTCACCAGGATGGGCACGCCGTTGACCCTGAAAAGGAACTGGCCGGGCTTTTCGATGCTGGTGATCTCGGTGCGAATCAACTCGATTTTGCGGATTCCCACCCAGTCCTCGCGCCACGCCAGCACTTTTTCGTCCAGCAAGAGTTGGGTCGTCACCTTATAGAGGTTGGGATCGCCGTAGCCCCTGGGCCACCACAAGCGGGGGTCGCGGACCCGGATTTCAAACCTGCCGGCGCTGAATTCCAGCTTGTGAACTTGCGCGAAGGTAGATTCGCCGCAGTGGCCCTCGACTCGCAGCCGGAGTTGGGGAAGCAACGCCAGGTCCGTGCTGAGTTCGTAGGAGACGGCCAGCGTCGCCTCTCCCGGATCAACGGACAGCGTAGTGAAATACATGTCCTCGAGTTCGTGCCGTGCGTGAACGATGAGTTCCACCGAGCGCCAGATGCCGGCCGAGACCGCCCGTGGCATGATGTCCCAGCCGTAAGAGTGCGCGGGCTTCCTGATCCAGACTGCCTCCTGGTTGGTGTTTCCCGCGCTGATGGTGTAAGCCGGGTCGTACCGCTTCGAGGCAGCCTCGATGATGGGTGACCTTAATCTCACTGTCAGGGTGTTTGGCCCGGCAGGGTTCAATTTGCCGGTCACGTCGAAACGCTGCTCGATGAGGGCGTCGGCGGTCTCACCCAGATCCTTCCCGTTGAGCCAGTACGTGGCAAGACAATCCACGCCGCGGAAGCGCAATTCCACCCGGCGGCCGGCAACGCCCGCTGGGGTTGGAAACTCACGTTGATACCACCACTCGTAGAGTTCGTAGGGCTTCAGCTTGGCGAGGTTGTCGGCGAAGAACAGGTCGGGGGGTAATTCGCCCTTCGCCGACAGGTCGAGTTCGACGTTGCCGGGCACGGTGGCTGCGATCGAGGTTAGTCCTTGGGTCCGGAGCTCATCGGGATGGGTGATCTGATATTTGCCTTGGGGAAAATAGAAAAGCTTCCATTTGCCGTCGAGACTTACCCGCATGGTTTCTGAGCCTGGTTGCGCGGCGGCGGGCTTCGCTGCACGCGCCTGGAGCCATGGGATGGCTACAAAAAAACATAACAACAGAATATGCGGCTTAACCTTGATCATGCTTGCTGTCCTCCCGCGGTCGTGCAATTCCTCATAAGAACGAAGATTTATACTACATTCCACATCTTAGGGCGGATAAATAAGCTCCGGACACGCGACGATGGATTCGCGCTTTCGGGGGTTGAGTGGCACGCGAAAATCTCGGTGTGCCAACCCTTAAGCATTTCCCATTAAGTATTTCGCAATTAAGTATTTCGCACTAGCGTCGATAGATTGAACGTGGTAAATTATGGCAACTCAGGGCGTTTTGAACCGACAGGCTCTGGCGAAAAGTTCGTCCGTGAAGAGTCCGCTTTCTTGGGCGGGGATGAACGTATGCACCTTGCCGCATACGAGAAAGCTGCAACGAGAGGCACTAGCCGAAAAAGGAGAGTTCCATAACATGAAGGTCCTGATGGTTTATCCCGAGTTTCCAGACACTTTCTGGAGCTTTAAACACGCTCTGCCATTCCAGGGAAAGAGGTCGGCGTACCCCCCGCTTGGCTTGTTGACGGTCTCATCGCTTCTTCCCGGCCGCTGGCAAAGGCGTCTCGTGGATATGAATGTCAGGCGACTGAATGACTCCGATCTTGACTGGGCCGACGTGGTTTTCTTCAGCGGTATGCTGGTGCAGGGCCCTTCGATGAAGGCGCAGATTGAACGCTGCAAAGCTCGCGGGTTGCGCACCGTGGTGGGCGGCCCCATCGCCAGCGCGAAGGACAGCGCCATCGCGGAAGCGGATCACGTGGTAGAAGGAGAAGCGGAGGAAATCATCCCCGAACTGGCTGCGGACCTCGAAGCCGGCGCGGCGCGCGCGCATTATCTCAGCCCCCAGCTTCCCGACGTCACGCGTGTGCCGCTGCCCGATTTGCAGTTAGCCCAAATGCGGCGGTACAGCTCGATGGCCATACAATACTCGCGCGGTTGCCCGTTCACCTGTGAGTTTTGCGACATCATCGAGATCTACGGGCGCCGCCCGCGCACTAAAACTCCTGACCAGCTCTGCGCCGAACTCGAGCAGCTCTACGCCGTCGGGTGGCGGGGACCGGTGTTCCTGGTGGACGACAATTTTATCGGCAACAAGAAGAACGTGAAAGTGTTGCTGCCGCAACTGGTGAAGTGGATGCGCGACCGCAAATTCCCCTTCTCACTTTACACTGAGGCTTCGGTAAACTTGGCCGAGGACGAGGAGTTGCTGCGCCTGCTGCGCGAGGCTCACTTCAGCCGGGTCTTCCTGGGCATTGAGACGCCGGTGGCCGAGAGTCTTAAAGAGACGACTAAATTCCAAAACCTGCGCAAAGATCTGCGCGAGAGCGTAAAACTGATCCAGTCTTACGGCATCGAGGTGATGGCAGGTTTCATCGTAGGGTTCGACAATGATCCGGCGAACGTTTTCGAGCGGCAGATTCAATTCATTCGCGAAGCCGCTATCCCCCTCTCCATGGTCGGCCTCCTCACCGCGTTGCCCAACACCCAGTTGTGGCGGCGGCTGAAGACCGAAGGCCGGCTCATAAAACAGAGCCTCGGCAGCAACACCCTCGCGGATCTGAACTTCATCCCCAAGATGGATAAACAGCAGCTCCTCGATGGGTACCAGCGAATCCTGCGAACCATTTACAGCCCCAAGGAGTATTTCGAGCGGGCTTCCGCCTTCCTCTCCCAGCTCGGGGAGGCGGCCCGCCCGCCGGTGGTGTTCTCCGACATCATGGCACTGGGCAGGTCGCTTTGGCGGCAGGGATTTGTCCACAATTACCGCAAAGAGTATTGGAAGTTCCTCGCGCAGACCCTTCGCCGGCATCGTCACCATTTCAGCAAGGCCATCACCCTCGCCATTATGGGACACCACTTCTTCGAATTGACTGCGGCCGGGGAGAAAATAAACTGCGAGACGAGCGCGGCGGTCAGTTGATGGCCGATGGACGATTGTCGATTGACGATTGACACCGCCTTACGGCGGCCTCGGGATGAGATGCCCCGTTGATCCTCGCAATTCCCTCCGGGGTTGATTAGGTTAGCCTATACTTCAGAACGCGGGAGGAACGCCCGCCGTGCCGGGAAGAGCCTGGCAAGGGCTGCCCCTTGCTTACCGGCTTGCTTGCATGCCGGCGCGTGGCAGTAGCAATTCTTCGACAGGTCGCCTAGGATGGTCTGCTTGGAGGTGTGCGTGAGTCATTGGCGTTCATTGGCTTGCATCCTGCTCCTGGCCGGGAGTTGTTTCGCCCGGCCCTCGGACCCCAGCGACTCCGACGGAGCGGCAATCCGGGAGGCAGTGCGGTGGATTCAGGCGACGCCCAGCCTTCGCGCCGAATACCAATACATCCTCACCTGCCGCCTCCGGCTGCTCATCTTCTGGGTCGGCCGGGATGACCTGGGAGGTGGCTATATTAAGGCCGGGCGAGCGGCGGATGATCCGAGCCTACGCATGATCCAGCTGCTTTTTGGCTCCGATCCCGCCAAGACTCCGCGGGCGATCAATCGCTGGGGTGCGGGCACCGAAGTCGACAAACTGAATACGAGTGCGACCCCGGTGTCAAGCGTGTTTGTAGGCTTCATGAAGTCTTCGCAAGGCGAATCGGCGTCCGCGATGCAGCGCGAGCTAGCCCACGAGAATACGGCGGGAAGGCATCGTTTTGAAGCCATCATCAGCCGAGTGGACGGCGCCCGGGCCATCTCCACCACCGTGCCCTTCGACAGCGACAAGGATTACGACATGAGCCAGCTTGCCGCCGCGCAAACAATGGCCTTGGACCAATTAGGGGATGACCGGGCGCGGAACTTCCGCCATTTAGACGGCCCGGAGCACGGCGCGTGCGATCGCCGCGGGGGATTCCTGTCTACAACGGAAGAATTGCTGGAGCGGTCCCTGACCGGGGAGAAGGCTCCCGTCTCTTTATGTTACGTGTATAACGCCCGCCCGTACACTCTGACGCTTCAACGGGCGATTCGAGTGCCCACCAAGGATGTCGAAATTACTCTTCACGACCGAGGGCAGAAGACCCGCCGATCGTACCGAGACCTCGAGGAATCACAATTCCAGATTCGCAACGGGGAGTCCGGCGCCAAAACCAATTTCAGCGTTTTGCTTGGAACCACGGGCGAGCTGCGAGGAGTTCCGGTGCAGATCAATTACCAGCCGAACTGGTGGTTTCAGATTGTTCTGAATCTGAAACCCCAACCCGAGGGCGAGTCCGGCAAGTAACGCCCTGTGCCGTTCTGAGCGACGCGAAGAATCTGCACTTGGTTGCTGCTTTGCTGCGCTGCGTCATTCTGAGCGAAGCGAACGGGCTCAGAATGACGACGCCACCTCTTTCGGGCTGCCTTACAGATTGCGAAAATAGTCAATGGTCCGGTGCAAACCTTCTTCCAGACCGATGTGGGGCTGCCAGCCCAGGAGGCGTCGAGCGCGGGAGATATCCGGCCGGCGGCATTTGGGATCGTCCACCGGCAAGGGGTGGCAGACCATGCGGCTGGAACTGCCGGTAAGCCGAGCGATCAGCGAGGCAATTTCGACGATGGGCAGTTCGGTGGGATTTCCCAGGTTGACAGGCAGGTGAACGTCCTCCGCGCCGGCAGGCGGAGCTTCACCCTCTGCGGGGTTGTGAAAGAGCAGCCGGAGAATCCCGTCCACGAGGTCGGAGACGTAGCAAAAGCTGCGGGTCTGAGTCCCTTCCCCGTAAATCGTGAGGTCTTTGCCTTCCAGAGCCTGAACGATGAAATTTGAAATGACGCGGCCGTCGTGAGGCCGCATCCGAGGGCCATAGGTATTGAAGATGCGGACGATACGCGTATCCAGTTGGTGATAGCGATGATACGCCAGAGTCAAAGCCTCGGCGAAGCGTTTGGCTTCGTCATAAACCCCGCGCGGTCCGATGGGGTTCACGTGGCCCCAGTAGTCCTCCGATTGTGGGCTCAGTTCCGGATCCCCATAGACTTCTGAAGTGCTGGCCAACAGGAAGCGCGCTTCACGGGCCATGGCAAGCCCCAGGGCATTATGCGTCCCGAGCGATCCCACTTTGAGCGTCTGAATGGGCAGACGTAGGTAGTCTACTGGGCTTGCCGGAGAAGCGAAGTGAAGCACCGCATCGACCGGCCCTTCCACTTCGATCGGCTTGGTCACATCGTGGCGGACGAACGTGAACCCGGGATGGTTCTGGAAGGCGGCAAGGTTTTCCAGGCGGCCGGTAATCAGGCTGTCCACGCAGCAGACCTGGTGCCCCGCGGCGAGCAGTTGCTCACACAGATGGCTTCCCAGAAAACCTGCCCCGCCGGTAATGACAATCCTCAAGAGAATCCCTTTCTCGTGGCGGCTAGCGTACTAGCCCGGTGGCGGTGGAGAGCCAGCGTCGCTTCCCTATCTCGCCGCAGGGACGTGTTTGCGAGCGTGCGTCCCGCTCCCGACGTCCACGTATTCAAATCCATGCTCAAGCATGGCGGTGCGGGAAAACATGTTGCGGCCATCGAAGATCAAGGGCCGGGCCATGATGTGGCGAACCTTGTTCCAATCCAGGCGCAGGAGTTCCTCCCACTCGGTCAGAGCCAGGACGGCATCCGCACCTTCAGCCGCCGAGTAAGCGTCCGGGCAATACTCGATTTCAGGGATCTGGGCTTTTGCCTTCTCCATCGCCTGGGGATCGTAGGCCCGCACGACCGCCCCTTCCGCGAGCAACCGTCGGATGATCGCCAGCGCAGGGGCAGATCGCACATCGTCTGTGCAGGGCTTGAAAGCGAGCCCCCAAACTCCGATACGCTTTCCGCGCACCACCCAGAGCTCATTCTTGCTTTTGCCGACGAACAGTTCGATGCGGCGCTGATTGATTCGCTCCACTTCGCGCAGCAGGGCGAAATCGCAACCGGCGCCTTGGCCTACGCGGACGAAGGCTTGAAGGTCTTTCGGAAAGCAGGAACCGCCAAATCCAATGCCCGGTTTGAGAAAGCTACCGCCGATCCTGCTGTCCATGCCGATCGCCTCGGCCACCTTGCCGGCGTCCGCTCCCGCCGCTTCGCACAGGTCGGCAATCATGTTGATGAAGGAAATCTTCATGGCGAGGAAAGAGTTCGACGCATGCTTGATGAGCTCGGCGCTGTTGATGTCTGTCACCACGAAAGGCACGCGCGGGCGCTTGCCGCAATTCTCGTGGATGGGGCAGACGAAACTCTGCTCCAGCACCGGTCGATACACTTCCTCAAGTAATTCGGCCGCTTTTGCGGAATCAACCCCAACCACGATCCGGTCAGGATGGAAGAAGTCCTCGACTCCCGATCCCTCCCGCAAGAACTCCGGATTGGAGGCGACATCGTAGTGGGACTGCGCGTTGTCGCCGTAGATGGCGAAGTGCTTCTGGAGCCGGCGGCCGGTCTGCACCGGGACGGTGCTCTTCTCAATCACCAGGTGGTAGCCTCGTGCGCAGACCGAGATTCTCCGCGCCACCAATTCCACCGAGGAAAGGTCCGCCTCCCCATTCTCCAGGGGCGGAGTTCCCACGCAGATAAAGATCACCTCGCATTGCGCCAGCGCGTATTCGATCCGGGAAATGAACTCCAACCGCCTCGCCTCCCGGTTGCGCTTGACCAAGTCTCCTAAGCCCGGCTCGTAGAAGGGCATCCCTCCCGCAATGAGGGTATCAATCTTTCCCTGGTCGTCATCGACGCAGATAACCCTGTGGCCCGTTTCAGCCAGGCCCGAGGCAGTGATTAAGCCCACATAGCCGGCTCCAATAACCATAATGTTCATATGAATACCGTTCCTCCACCGGAAGGAAGTTGCTTCCCGCTATTGCGAAGCGTACCACAAACTATTGTTGGCTCGGGGGAGATTCTCCGCCTCGAGGATGTCAGCGCCCCAGTCCGTCGATAAGGCCCGCGAACCCGAATCGAGGTTAGGGCGGCGCCCGTGCGAATCCCGAGGTTGACTAGCCGACTTCTTGTCACTGTCACAGTATCGCGCTCGAATCGCAAGCCCTGACCCCGTTGTCGCAAAATCCGGCGTTGTTTGGTCCTTTTGGGGTTCGAATGCGCTCCAATTGCGCGCAAAAGGCGCATAATTTGCAGCATTGAAAAAAGTTATGTCATTGGTTTTCAAGCACTTATTTAGTTCGTTCCCACGATTTTCATAAATTCTCGTGGTCGTCTGAATTTCCCTCTGCCGGGCGATTTCGAATCGGTGGCATTCGCCGACCGACGCCCGCGTCAAAACTTGCAAGTTGTTACAAAGCTCGAATTCTGCCTTTAAAGCGCGCATTTCGACACTCAATTGCGGTTCGTTTGGGGTTCGTTTGGGGTTCGTTTTGAGTTCGTTTCAAATGTGCGTCCTTTGTTTTCAGAGACATACTGGCTTCGTTCGTATTATTTTTTGATTATTCCAGTTCGCTGTTCTCCCGCAGGGCCGGGGGTGCTCCGCTTGTCCGGGCGACGCGTCCCACCTCGGCCGCTTGCCTACGACAATATGTCCACAAAATGACCACAACTATAGGCTATCATGCCGGGCTGGGCCTGTCAAGCGAAAAACGTGCAGTGGTGCAGTTTGACGTTCTAGCGGCGAGTTGGCTCGGCAAATGGCGGCATAAAGCCGCCTCTACATCAAACTGTGCCACTCGGGTGGCGCAGACATTGTCTTGTAAGTCTGCGCCCGAAGGGCCGTGTGTCGAGCGTGGCATGCTGGGGTCGGCGACATAAAAAGCCATGTCGCCGCCACCCGCGAACACGGGTTGTGGGCTAACTCGATCTTGCCGCCGTGGTAAGGTTCCGCCAAATCCGTTGACGAGACGAGGCATTCAATAGGACGGGCGCGAGGATGTCAGTGTGTTGTTCGGCGCTGTAGGTCACGATGGGTAGCAAAGATGGAATCCACGAGGCGGGTTGCCGTCGACGTGGCACGCGCCAGTACCTTTATCTGTTCGCTGCAAGCGACACTCTGAATCGGATGCGGATAATTTATAAGGTGGTCAACCTCACCCCATACTTCTTCCATTAGCGTCCTCACTTGAATTTCGCAAGTCACTTTCCTGCGCGAGACTGATTCGATAACATAGTGCACGCTGGTGTACAGAGTCGGGCTTTCTTGTGTCTTGACTCCTAATTGCCTAAAGAATGCACGATATTCGTCGTCCCAAGTTCGAGCAAAGGGGCCCTCGAGGAGTCCGTACTGGTGTTCTTCGAAAATATCGAGTAGTACCCTGTTGATGTTTTCAAACTGCCATGTGTGCAAGTGGAGAATTCGGACACCTGCCAAGTCGGTGATCTCTGTAAGGAGATTTCTGGCGGTCACCCGGAACTCCTTCTTTTTCGCCTTTGCCTGATTTAGTTTGCGAATCAACTTGTCCCGAAGATGATCGGGATCCTTAATTCTTGATATTATTGAGTGTATGTGCGGAGCGAGAGACCTTGATTCTGCCAAGACACCAAGAATCCCGCGCAAGAACGATCGCACAAGATCCTCATTATCTCGGAAATGTTGGACGAGTCCGTCGATTTTCTTCAGCTCTGCCTTCGTAGGCATGACGCTTCTAGAATGTTAAGACCCGGGATTCGCTAGACTTACAATTTTCCTTGCGATCGAGTCAAACGCAGCGCGTGCTGCGTCTCTCAGTTGTGCCGACCCCGTCGCGACCTCCCAGAGCGCGTCGCCTTCGCTTTGAGAGGCCGGTACCAGGCTTGCAAAATCCTGCACTTCTCCAAGCTTGGATTGACTAGCAGACCTGGGGGCCAAATGGGGGTCCACATTGCGAAGTACCGCGATGACTTCGCTTTGAATTCGTCTGTCTATCTTTGAGGCATAGATAAGGTGCTGAGATGTTGGCTGGCCCCCATAGACCCGAAAATTCTGCGGCACATAACCCATAAACTGTGGCCTACCTGGAAGCAAGTATGTGCCGTCCGGCGCAAGGTCTGCAATCGTGGTCCATTCTTGGATCCAAGCCGCCAGGGTTCGGCCTAGAGTTTTTAGCGCCCTCACCGAGAACAAATCGTATGCGACGGGAACGATGAAACAGTCACAATCGAGTAATACCGCGCGGTTCAACGGGCCTATGTTTGGTCCAGAGTCATAGAATACAAAATCGAACGGTGTGCGACTCTCGCTTGTAAGTCTATTTACTAGATAGCTAAGTGCGGTGGTGCCACGAAATCCCTTCACCTTTCGCTGTATACATTGGCTCCACGACTCAGTAAGCTCGGACTCAAATTCGGAGAGCCTAATGTCTCCAGGCACGAGATGCAGGTTGGAGTGAGAGGCCCCGATGGGAGTGATCTTCCTTACGTTGCCCATGCCCTCGACAACAGGAAGTACAGCCGACCACACGGTCTGGCCCTCGTCTGTATCTGAGTGGTCTAGCAGATCGTCGATGACGTCTTCCTCTACGATGTAAGATGTTAAATTGCATTGAGGGTCAGAGTCCACTAGCAGGACCTTCTTGCCCAAGTCAGCGAGGGCGACCGCCACGTTGTACGTTAGCGTTGTTTTGCCAACCCCGCCCTTGTGGTTGAATATTGCGAGTCGTTTGGCTTTCGAACGGGTAATAATGTCCTTGGAGGTCATTGCGTTGCCCGTTCATCTTCGAGCGCATCCTTAGTTGCCTTCCGGCTGCGTCTCCGCGTGCGTTGCTTTAACCTAAGTTCCTTGGCGGAATCACGGTCTGGGAGTGCACGAACATATTGTTCGCCGAAAGCACTGAGCTGTCGTTGGCCCCGTGATGCTTCGACGAGGTATCCCTGCTTCACGGCATTATCAACTGCCCATGTCGAATTAGCGAATTTCCGCAGTGCTGCCTCGGTGTTGAGTCTGCTAATGTCAAGAGTCTTGAAGAACGGAGTCTCTCTATAATGCGTCAAGTAATAGGCCAAACAGGCAACCCTCTCTACATCGGTTTCTGGCTGCTTTTCCATGATGAACTCTTTGACGGATTGGGAAAGATCTTCAGAAAAGCCGACAGGGGCTTTCGCCGTTGAAGGCGGTGCAACACTCGTCGCTGCTTGCTCTTCTCCATTGCGAAGGTTAATTTTGAAGAACGTGATTACCGTCTCTATAACCCTAGCGCGGCTGGCTTGTGGGAGGGGTTGAAGGTCGGAAATGATTCGAGAGAGGACATCGACATCTCTCGTTTCGTTTTGTGCGTCGGCCTGGATTTGTGGTGCAGGTTCGTTGAAGATCCCCATAGAATCCTCTCAGTGCTTGAAATGGGAAGGCGGCGGATTATCTGTAGCGGCTTTGCAAAATCGGACCACCACTCGAACCGCCGGATCTCTCAATCCCACGTTACTGCAGTCAGATACAACGCAGTATACTCACGGACAGCCATGTGCACAACGCTTATTTAACGTCGAATGGAAAGCCGACGCGCGTGGTGCCACCCCCCGTGAACACTTCGGAAGCATAATGCGTCGGTTTGCTTGCCCTTGCTTGATGAGGAGCCAAGAGGTCCTGAGTGGCGCAGACATTGTCTCGTATGTCTGCGCCCGACGGGCGCGGGGACATCGAATCGTGTGTCGAGGGTGGGGCATGCTGGGGTCGGCGACGTAAGAAACCATGTCGCCCCCACCCGCGGTTCAGCCGCATACGTTGACAGTGCGCCGGTATCTGTTTGAGAATCATAAAGGGAGATAAGGGTTTAGGGAAAAGTCGCGCCGGCAAGAGGCCAGAAGACCAAGAAGCGAAGAGGATGGGGGAGGAAGCGGCATGATCGTCGGAATTCCTAAGGAGAGCTTTCCGGGGGAGCGGCGTGTGGCGTTGGCGCCGGCGGTAATTCCGAGTTTGCTCAAAGTGGGTTTCGAAGTGGTTGTTGAGGCGGGGGCGGGGGCTGCGGCCGGCTACCCGGATGCGGAATACGCAGGCAAGGGAGGCAAGATTCTCCCCCAACGCGTCGAGGTGTTCCAAGCCGCGGACGTGGTGCTTCAAGTCCTCTGCTACGGATCGAACGACGTGACCGGAAAGGCCGACCTGCCTCTGCTTCGACCCGGACAAGTGCTGATCGGTTTCTTGCGCCCGCTGGGCTCAGTCGAAACCGTTCAGGAAATCGCCGCGACGGGAGTGTCGTCATTTTCCATTGAACTCATGCCGCGCACCACGCGCGCCCAGAGCATGGACGCGCTGTCCTCGATGGCCACGATCTGCGGTTACAAAGCAGTGCTGCTGGCTGCGGACCGGCTGCCGCGCATGTTCCCCATGCTGACCACAGCCGCGGGAACCATCACTCCGGCGCACGTCTTCATTATCGGCGCAGGCGTGGTGGGGCTTCAGGCCATCGCTACGGCGCGAAGGTTGGGAGCCATAGCTTCTGCCTACGACATGCGGCCGGCGGCCAAGGAACAGGTGCAAAGCCTGGGGGGGCGCTTCGTCGAACTGCCGGTCGAGGCCCAGGATGCCCAGGATGCGCGTGGCTATGCGCGCGCCCAAGACGAGTCGTTTTACCGCCGGCAGCGCGAGCTACTCGGCCGCGTGGTGGCCGAGAGCGACGTGGTGATCACGGCAGCAGTCATCCCGGGCAAGCGCGCCCCGCTGCTGATAACGCGCGACATGGTGGAGAAGATGGCGCCGGGTTCAGTGATCGTGGATGTCGCGGCGGAACGCGGAGGGAATTGCGAACTCACTCAGGCTGGCAAAGTCGTTGTCGAGCACGATGTTACCATTATGGGTTATATCAACCTGGCGAGTACCGTCCCTTATCATGCCAGCCAGATGTACTCGCGAAACGTCGCGTCGTTTCTCACTCACCTGACCAAAGACCGTAAGATCGTCATCGATACCAGTGACGAGATCACGCGGGAAACGCTGGTGACGCAGGGCGGCAAAGTAGTCAACACAAGAGTAAGGGAGTTCTTTGGGCTGGACGGGAAGAAAGCTTAAGACAACCGATGCCTGGATGCCGGTGGGGAATTGAATAAGCTGGTAGGGGGACGGCTTGCCGTTCCCTAATGAGCCGGGTAGGGCAAACCCTACCCCTACACATTTTCAGAGCAGTCGTTGACGCCCGTCTGCTGAGGGGCACGCAGAAACCGTGAAAATGGGCCGACAGTGGACGGATGTGGCGCGGGCGTCTCGCCCGCGGTCGCGGGAGCGTCCCGCTCCCGCGCGCGGGCAGGATGCCCGCGCGACAGCGGGCGGGACGCCCGCGCCACGACCTTCAGGGCAGGAGAACAAGATGACCTTTGACCTGATCAACAACCTTTGGGTTTTTGTGCTGGCAGCTTTCATCGGATTTGAGGTGATCAAGCGCGTCTCGCCGCTGCTGCATACGCCGCTGATGTCGCTCACCAACGCGCTGGACGCCATCGTGGTGGTCGCCGCGATCATCATTTGCGGACGGCACAAGAGCACCCTTTCTACCGTGCTTGGGGCAATCGCCGTAGCCGCCTCGTTCAGCAATATGGTGGGCGGCTTTATCATTACGGACCGCATGTTGCGAATGTTCAAAACCACCAGGACGAAAAAGCCATGAACCCTCTTACCGCGCAACAACTCATCGATCTTGCCTACCTTATCGCCGTGGCCTTGTTCATCCTGGCGCTCAGGTGGTTGAGTTCGCCGGCCAGCGCGCGGCACGGCGTCCTGGCGGGAGAAATCGGAGCGGCCCTGGCGGTGGTCGCCACGCTCTGCAACTACGAGATCATCGACTACAAATGGATCACGGTGGCCTTGGTGGTCGGGGCCGTGGTGGGCGTCCCGCTCGGCCTGGTTCACATGACCGCGGTGCCCCAGCGGACGGCCTTGAGCCACGCTTTTGGGGCTCTTGCCGCGGCCATGATTGGTATCGCCGAGTATTACGTGCGCCTGCCCCATGTGGCCAAGTTTGAGATGGTGGAGATCTCCTTGGAGGTGATCATTGGGTCGCTCACCTTCACGGGCAGCTTGATTGCCGCGGGGAAACTCCAGGAAATCCTGCCGCAGCGTCCCATTACTTACAAAGGGCAGAACTTCGTCAGCCTGTCCGTACTGGGAGCGGCCGTGCTCTTGGCGCTGTGGTTAATGTTCCATCCCGAGCATTCGCGCCTATTTCCCGTCATGGTCGGAATCTCGCTGATCTTCGGCGTGATGCTGGTGACGCCCATCGGGGGCGCAGACATGCCCACGGTCATCTCGCTCCTGAACTCTTATGCCGGACTATCGGCCGCCCTCCTCGGTTTTGTGCTTAACAACAAGGCGCTGGTCGTCGCCGGCGCCCTGGACGGCTCCTCCGGCTTCATCCTCTCGGTGATCATGTGTAAAGCGATGAACCGGTCCTTCACCAACGTCATGTTTGGGGCTTTCGGTCAGGTTCAGGTTTCCGCCAGCGCGGAGAAGGAGGAGCGGACGGTGCGCAGCGCCAGCGCGGAAGAAGCCGCTGCGATCCTCGGCAATGCCAACAGCGTCGTCATCGTGCCCGGCTATGGAATGGCCGTGGCCCAGGCGCAGCATAAAGTCCGGGAGCTTTACGATACGCTTACCAAGAAAGGAGTGGATGTGAAGTTCGGCATCCACCCAGTGGCAGGACGCATGCCCGGCCACATGAACGTTTTGCTGGCCGAGGCTGACATTCCTTACGACAAACTGGCCGACATGGACACGATCAATCCGGAATTCCCTCAGACCGACGTGGCCTTGGTGATCGGCGCTAACGACGTCACCAATCCCGCCGCGAAGACCGACAAGGGCAGTCCCATCTACGGCATGCCCATCCTCGAGGTGGACAAAGCTCGAACCGTGATGGTGATCAAGAGGAGCATGAGCCCCGGGTTCGCGGGCATCGACAACCCACTCTACTACCTCGACAGAACCTTGATGCTCTTTGGAGATGCGAAGGCCTTCGTGGGCGACATCGTTCGGGAGTTGGCGGGGGGGCACTGAAAGACAGGAGTCGAGAGTCGAGAGTCGAGAGTCGAAAGGCAGAATCCAAAGTGGCAGTCATCCTGAGCGAAGCGAAGGATCTGCAGTTCCGGTCCGCGGCGAAGTAATGCAGATTCTTCGCTTCGCTCAGAATGACGACGTAGAGGTCGTTCTTACTCTTGACTCTTGACTCTTGACTCTTGACTCTTGACTCTTGACTCTTGACTCTTGACTCTTGACTCCTATTTCCTCTTCAGTGATCGGATATAGGTAATGACCGCCGTAACCTGTTCGTCACTAAGCTTGTCTCCAAAGGCAGCCATGGCTGTGCCCTTCTTTCCGTCCTTGATGACGGCCTTAATTTGTTTGTCCGTCATGGACGCCTGCCACTTCGGCGAGGTGAAGTCCGGAGTCTTGAGCGCGGCGAATCCCTTTCCGTCAGCTCCGTGGCACATTACGCAATTGTTTTTGAAAATCGTGTCCCCATTATCGGCCGGGACAGCGGCGTGAAAGGCAAGAGAAGAAATAAACAAGCCCACACCAATCAGCAAACATGTCGAGCCAAAGCGAAGATTGATCCTCATAAGTCTCCTGGGTCCTGAGATGCGTTGCCGGTCGAAGCCGCGTCAACCATCTACGCTCTTGATCGGATCGGCCGTCCTGAAGTTACATTCCCATATTATCAGGAGCGCGAAAAAACTGCATGGGCTATGCGTCTAGGGCTCATCACGACAGGCGTCAGCAAAGTTGCGGTTGCGAAAAGGCTGTACGAAAACATATACTTAGATTGGCTCAGGGTGCTAACAAGAAACTCCGGTCAGGGCTCCGGGAGGTTCAAACCATGGGGGTACTTCGCGAAAAAAGGAGAACTCTGCGTTGGGGACTC